>Ga0209313_1000188_pt1 | contig 71696 bp, 48 predicted proteins | sample BioC13SIPDNA_3_FD_185748 | JGI IMG/M metagenome (GOLD analysis project Ga0209313, IMG submission 185748) | Anaerobic biogas reactor microbial communites from Washington, USA - Biogas_R2_B C13 SIP DNA (SPAdes) (version 2) | ecosystem: Engineered > Bioreactor > Anaerobic > Unclassified | place... | reverse complement strand
GAGCCTCCACGGGGCAAGCCCGTGGCATCCAACTCACCAAACCGGAAGCTTCGGCTCGCGCTCAGCGGCTGGCTTGTTGGAATGAGGAAGTTATTTCGTGAGCCCCGCTACACGGCCCGGATGTTGAAGAAAGACCTGGCAGCGGCCCGGCGACAGTGGCAAAGAGAATCCGCCACGGATGCGGAACGGGCGGAATGGGACCGGTCCTACTTCCTGCAGTACCAAGACGCGGACGGGCAGTATGCCGACTTCCACGCCCAGCGGAATACCTACATTTCGGCAATCGTGGCCGGCGGGGCATCGGTCAAGACCTGCCAAGAGTTGGCCCGGCACAGCACGCCCACGCTTACCATCGGCCGATATTCCCACGACCGGTTGCACGACCTGACAGCGGCTCTTGATGCCCTGCCCGACCTGACGACGCCCCCGGCGACAACCACAACGGCCGAAGCGATGGCGGCGACGGGAACGGACGGCGGAAATGTACTTGACGGATCGACAACAAAAACGCTAGCAAATCGCCGGCAGTACGGCCGCAAAACGATGCAGAAAACTGCGAATCGTGGCGAATGGCCCGACGGTTGCAGTGGGGCGGAAGCGGACGATGAACAGGCCCGAGACGAACGTCCTAACGTGTTGAAGCTGCAAGACCTTGCGACAAAACAACGGCACGCTGCGGAACGTGGCAAAAGAGCGGAGGGCACGGGAGTCGAACCCGCAACCCCTTACGGGGCACCTCATCTCCAATGAGGCCGCTCACCATTCGCATACCCTCCGAGATGTCTGTTTCCGAGTCTTCTGGGTGTCGGTAGACACAAGCCTATGCGTCTGAATAAATCGGTACATTCCTTTGCTCTGCCGGTCTGCGGTTGGCTGTACTCTGCGGACGACACGGGGCCAGGGTAACCGAACCCGTTCTTCTGGAATATTATCATATCGGCCGGCGGCTGAATCGAAAAGCTGGCGACGAACGGGATTTTGAGCTGATTTTCGGGGTTGAGCGCAGAACGGCACGGCGACGGGGCCTGTAGCGTGCGCGGCGGCGATCCTTTGCCGCGGCATGCCGAAGACCGTCGGCGTCTTGACACGGCTCAGCGTTTTCGGCATCACTTTCGTCTTTGTCTCGTCGTCGCGATCGGAAGCGGGGGCGGGAAGCACGCGCGTTCGTGGAGTCTCCAGTGGAGAGATGGCACCATGCACGAGATCCGTTCCTTGCCGGCCACTGCGCTGCGTTGGCGCTGCGACCCTGAAGGCTTTGACTTTGAGACGACGGAAGCGTTGGAGGAACTCGATGAGTTCGTCGGGCAGACGCGCGCTTTGGACGCGGTCCGCTTCGGGATCACGATTCGCCGTGAAGGCTACAATCTGTATGTGCTGGGGCCGCCCGGCGTGGGCAAGCGGACGATTGTGCAGAGTTTCTTGGAGGCGAAGTCGGCGGACGAGCCCAAGCCGGACGACTGGGTCTACGTCAACAACTTCGATAATCCCCACCAGCCGCGCGCTCTGCGGCTGCCTCCCGGACGCGGCCCCACGCTGGTTGAGGATTTGGGGATCTTGTTCGAGGACTTGCACACCGCGATTCCGGCCGCGTTGGAGTTGGAGGAGCACCGAAATCGGCTGCAGGAGATCGAGGCGGAAGTCAAGGAGCGGCAGTCGCAGGCGTTTGAGAGTCTGGCCGACAAAGCGGCCCAGCGGGAGATCCGATTGATCCGCACGCCGGCCGGATTCGCCCTGGCCCCGCTCCGCGAAGGCGAGGTGTTGTCCCCGGAGGAATACGAGAAACTGGACGAGGAGCGGCGCGCCGAAATCCAGGCGGCGGTGGACGAGTTGCAGACGGAGTTGCGGGCCTTGGTGGAGAAGATTCCTCAGTGGCGCAACGAAATCCGCCGCAACACCAAGGAGTTGAACCAGCAGGCGACCCGGCTGGTCGTCGGCCAGGCGCTGGCCCAGACGCGCAAGCGGTACACGGACCTGCCGGAGGTGCTCACGTTTTTCGACGCCTTGGAAGCCAGCATCATCGAGCGGGCCGACGAGTTCCGCGTGCAGGACGACGAGGCGGCGGGGGCGCTGGGGGGCGCGGCTGCCGCACGCCGCAGTCTGGCGGACGCCTACCGTGCCAATCTGATCGTCGAACACAGCCAGACGCGCGGCGCGCCGGTGGTCTATCTGGAGCATCCCAGCTATGTGAACTTGATGGGCCGCGTCGAGCACGAGACGCAGATGGGCACGCTGGTGACCGATTTCACGTTGATCAAACCGGGCGCGTTGCACCGGGCCAACGGCGGCTATCTGGTGGTCGAGGCGGTGCGGCTCCTGCAGCAGCCCTTCGCCTGGGAGGCGCTCAAACGGGCGTTGTACTCGCAGCACATCAAGATCGAATCGCTGGGGGAAAGTCTGGGCTTCATCAGCACCGTTTCTCTGGAGCCGGAGCCGATTCCGCTGGACGTCAAGGTCGTGCTTCTGGGCGACCGGATGTTGTACTACTTGCTGTACCAGGCGGATCGCGACTTTGGCGAGTTGTTCAAAGTGGCCGCCGATTTTGAGGAGCGGATGGACCGCTCGGAAGAAAACTGCCGGCTGTACGCCCGGCTGATCGCCACGCTGGTCCGGCGGGAAGGCCTCCGGCACTTCGACCGGACCGCCGTGGCCCGCGTGTTGGAGCACAGTTGCCGAGTCGCCGCCGACGCGGAGAAACTGACGACGCACATGCGCACCGTGGCGGACTTGTTGCGGGAATCGGACTACTGGGCGGAGCAGGAGGGTTGCGGCCGGGTCAGCGTCCGGCACGTTCAGCAGACGATCGACAAACAGGTGTACCGCGGCGAGCGTCTGCGGCAGCACGTGCAGGAGGAAATTCAACGCGGCACGCTGCTGATCGACACCGACGGCCAGCGGGTCGGACAGGTCAACGGTCTGGCGGTCATCGACCTGGGCAACTTCGCCTTCGGCCGACCGTCGCGGATCACGGCCACGGCCCGGCTGGGCAAGGGCGAAGTGGTCGACATCGAGCGGGAGGTGGAATTGGGCGGCGCGATCCACTCCAAGGGCGTGCTCATTCTGTCGGCGTTCCTGGCGTCACGGTATGCCCAGCGGCATCCGTTATCGGTGTCGGCGAGTCTGGTGTTCGAGCAATCGTACGGGATGGTCGAGGGGGACAGCGCATCGGTGGCCGAATTGTGCAGCCTGCTGTCCGCTCTGGCCGACGTGCCGATCAAACAGTCGCTGGCCGTCACCGGCTCGGTCAACCAGCACGGCCAGGTACAGCCGATCGGCGGCGTGAACGAGAAGATCGAGGGCTTTTTCGACGTCTGCCGCGCGCGGGGGCTGACGGGCGACCAGGGCGTGTTGATCCCCGCGTCGAACATGAAGCACTTGATGCTGCGGGACGATGTCGTGGCGGCGGCGGCCAGCGGCCGGTTCCACGTCTGGCCGATCGAAACCGTGGACGACGCGCTCAGTCTCTTGACGGGTCTGCCCGCCGGCGTCCCGGACTTCGCTGGGGCGTTTCCCGCAGGCACGGTCAATCGGCGCGTCGCAGACAGGCTCTGGGAGATGTTCGAGTTGCGGCGGCAGTACAGCACCGAAGGTCCGTCGGGCGAAACGAAATGACCGTCGAGGCGGAAGCGGAGACGCGGTGGACGGCTGAGGCGCCGGCGTCCTGAGCGTCGGACGGTTGTCCGGAACCGGTTGCGGGCGCTTCGCGGGCGGGCGGGCCGTTCCAGGCGGCGCGAACAGAAGGCGTTGCGCAGGTCCTTTGGTCGGCAGTGTTTGAGTCGTCTTGTTCCCTTCGATCCGAACGTAAACCGCGACGGCGTTTGAATTTTCTTGGGGTTCTTGGTTTACAGGCCCGCGCTGCTCGGTAGAATAAACGGCGGTGCGGGCCAGACGCCCGTGGGAGAGCGGGTTGTTTTTTAGCGCTTCCGCGATCGAGACCGCACGCACATCCCCGCTTGACCGGGCCACCACAACCCTCTCGCGAGACATGCCGCTAACCGGCATGACATGCCTCGAAAACGATAAGCGTCCTGGACGACTCACGCCCTCTGAACCACTCCCAGAAGACTTGATGAGTTACGCGCGGAAATATCCACTGCGGCAAAACGTTGCTTCCGAGGCCGTCCGCATCTTGGACGCGCCGGAGGAAGGGTGCCGGAGCGACGAAGCGAGCGCGGGGTCGTCTGTCGTCGGGTTGGGCCAGCGTCGGGAGGCTCCGGCGTCGTCTGCTGCAGAGGCCGCTTCGGCCTGGCAGCGATGGCTGTTGTGGACCGCGCTCGCCGCCGGCTTGGTCGCGGCCGGCCTGGTCGGCCTGCGCTGGTTTCGTCAGGGGGCGCCCGAACCGACCCAGCCGCTGATCTACCATGCGGTGACGCTTGGCGATCTGCCCATCACCGTGACCGAGCGCGGGAACCTGGAAAGCCAAAGCAACGTCGAGATCATCTGCGAGGTCGATGACATCGATGGGGACGGCGTCATGGGGACGCAGATTATTTCGATCGTGCCCAACGGAACGTCGGCCAAGCAGGGCGACCTGCTGGTCGAATTCGACTCGACCCAACACCGCGAACGCTTGGACCGTCAGATCTTGAGCACCGAGTCCGCCCGCGCCGTACAGATCCAAGCCCAGGCCAAGTACGACAATCAGATCACGCAAAACGAAACGCAGCTCGCCGACGCTTTGTTGGACGTCGAACTGGCGAACCTCGAACAGGAGATGTTCGTCGACAAGATCAGCGGCACGCACAAGCTGGAAGTCGAAGCGATCGAGCGATTGGTCGAGGACATCAACAACGAAATTCTCGGAGCCAAGGGAAACCTGGAGCTGAAGCGAAACGAGCAGCGCGGCATCGAGGCCCTGTTCAAGCTCGGTTACGCAGGCAAGCACCAATTGGACCAGAGCGTCTTGGATCTGCTGCAGGCGGAGAGCCAGTACGTCGCCAAGATCAACAAGCTGAACACGCAATTGGCCACGTTGAAGAAGAAGCAGACCTATGAGCGGCAGATGGAGGAATTGACGCTGCAGGGCAAGAAGGACACGGCCGGCCGCCAGGTGGAGCAGGTCAAACGGAACGCCGAAGCCCTGCTGGCTCAGGCCAAAGCCGCGTTGGATGCGGCCAACCAGCACATGAAAAAGGAAGAAGAGCGTCTGCTGCGGTATACCGAACAGATCGACAAGTGCAAGATCACGGCGCCCCAAGACGGGATGGTCGCCTACTCGATGCCCGACCGCTACTACGGCGAAGAGATCCGCGAAGGCGCATCGATCCGCCCCCGACAGAAGATCCTGTCGCTGCCGAACCTCTCCCAGATGCAGGTCAAGACGTCGGTCCACGAGTCCGTGCTGGATCAGGTCAAACCGGACTTGACGGCCAGTGTCCGCGTAGATGCCTTTCCCGAACGCCTCTATCGCGGCACGGTCAAATCCGTCGCCGTGCTGCCCGATCAAGGCGGCTGGTTCAACTCTGATACCAAGGTCTACCAAACGATCGTGACGATCGACGAACCGGTGGAGCGTCTGAAACCGGGGATGACGGCCGTCGTCGAAATCCGTGTCGATCGTCTGCAAAACGTGGTGACGGTTCCCATCCAAGCGGTGGTCCAAGTCGGCAAAGAAACTGCGTGTTACGTGGCCGGGGCGGGCGCGCCTGTGCGACGTTCCGTCAAGCTGGGACGCACGAACGACAAGGCGGTCCAGATCCTGGAAGGTGTTGCGGCGGGCGACCGCGTGGTGCTGAACCCGATGGCCATCGCCGAAGAAGTCCAACGTCCGGCGGACGGCGAACCGAAACAAGATCCCGAAGGCGCCCAGCCCGCTGCCACGGCTTCCCAAGCGTCGCCGCCGACCGCCGCACGGAGCGCCGTCCAGGACTCCCCCCGCGCAGCGTCGAAGCCGGCCGAGGCTTCCTGATCCATGTGGCTGAAGATCTTCGAACTCTCCGTCCGGAACTTGATGCTGAACAAGCTTCGCAGCTTGTTGACCATGCTGGGCACGATTCTGGGCGTCAGCTCTGTGATCGCGATGCTGGCGATTGGCGAGGGCTCGAAACGCAAAGCCGTCGAGCAGATCCGGCAATTGGGCGCGGCCAACGTCATCATCCGCAGCGTCAAGCCCGGCGAGGACGACCGTCGCGACGCATCGTCCGGCAACAGCAGCCAGCGGCAGGTCAGCCGCGTCGCCGAATACGGGCTGAAGTACGCCGACTTCGAGATCCTGCAGGCCAACCTGCCCACGGTGCGGCGGGCGGTGCCCGTGGCGATGATCCGCAAGAATGCCCAGTGCGGGCGACGGCGGATGGCCAATGCGAGGATCTTGGGCACCACGCCGGAGTACCTTGAGATCAAGCATTTGAAGGTCCGCCGCGGCCGGTTTCTGACGCCGACCGACCTGGCCACGACCGCCAACGTGGCGGTGCTGGCCGCCGGCGCCGCCGAACGGATGTACTCCTTTGAGGATCCGCTGGGCCGGCCGCTGCTGCTGGGCAACTGCGCCTATGTCGTCGTGGGCGTGCTGGATGCGCAGGACAGCGGCAGCGCCGTGCCCGGCGCGGTCACCGCGCTGGACTTGAACAACGACATCTACATTCCGCTCACCTCCGCCCGCAGCCGGTTCGGCGAATTGCAGATGATCTTGCGCACCGGCGGCCGCGATTTCGAGAAGACCCAACTGAGCGAGATCACGCTGACACTGAACGACGAAGAACTGGTTGCGCCCACGGCCAGCATGGTCCGCAAGCTGCTGGAGCAGCGGCATACGGACAGGACGGACTTCGAGATCCAAGTGCCGTTGGAATTGCTCCGGCAAGCCGAGCGGGAGAAACGGATCTGGAATCTGGTGCTGGGCTCGATCGCCGGCATCTCGCTGCTGGTCGGCGGCATCGGCATCATGAACATCATGCTGGCGACGGTCTCCGAGCGGACCAAGGAGATCGGCATCCGGCGGGCGTTGGGCGCCACCCGCAGTCACATCGTGACGCAGTTCATGGTGGAGAGCATGGTGCTGGCAGCCGGCGGCGGTTTGCTGGGCATTTTCCTGGGCGTGGCGATTCCGCTGGGCGTGTCCCGGCTGTCCGAAATCGAAACCGCGCTCAGCTGGTGGGCGATCGTCACGGCCTTCAGCACGTCGGTGCTGACCGGGGTCGTGTTCGGCGTCTACCCTGCCCGCCGCGCCGCGATGATGAATCCCATCGAAGCCTTGCGGCACGAGTAGGCGCGGGGGCCGGCACTGCGCGGCGGGCTGCCTGTCAGCGGCGGCTGCGGGTCCGCCGGGAACCACGACCGCCCTCGCGGCGAGGCCGCGCGCGAATCGTCGGCGACCGACGCGAGCGGAGTTTGCCAGACAGCGCGAATAAGCGCTTGGCAGCCGCGCCGCGGGGTGTCACGATTTGGGTTTGGCTTTCTTCTGGCCGGCGGCCGGGATGAACTTCAGCGAGACGGAGTTGATACAGTAACGCTGGCCGGTGGGCGTTTGGGAGGCGTCGTCGAAAATGTGTCCCAGGTGCGAACGGCAGCGGCTGCACGTGACTTCGGTGCGGACCATGCCGTGGGAGAAATCGGGCTTGAGCTGAACGCGGTCGCCCGCCTTGGCCGCATAGAAGGCGGGCCAGCCGCAGCCGGAATTGAATTTCGTGTCCGAACTGAAAAGCTCCTGCCCGCACGCGGCACAGGCATAGACGCCCGGCTCGAAGTGTTTGTCGAAGGCGTTCACAAAGGGCCGCTCGGTGCCCTTTTTCCGCAGCACGCGGTACTGTTCGGGCGTCAGCAGTCGCTTCCATTCCGCGTCGCTGCGGACGACTTTGTCAGGCATGGCAGGCTTCTCCCGTGGCGGTTCTCTCTTGACGCTGGACGCCGCGCCGGTAGACGGAACGGGCGGAGCCACCGCTTCCTCACCGCTTCCCAGGCGAAGCGTCGCCAGGAACAATAAAATCGCAGTTGTCATCGTCAGGCAACTCCTCCAACCGGTTTGCTTCGCCAAAGTTTACCATCGCATTCCGCATCAATCCAATGTAGTCGTCTTGGCGGCCAGCGGAAAGGGTGTTACGGCTGGGCGTCGACGAGATGCCACGGTCGCCAGGCCGGCGGCAGGGGAGCTACTTGGCGCACCACTTCCCGCGTCATCGGGTGCCGGAACTCCAGGCTGCGGGCGTGCAGGGCAATCCAGCGGCGCCGAAAATCGTCAGTGGCCGGTCCGAAGGGCAACTCGGCTCCGTACTGGGCGTCGCCCACAATCGGATGCAAGCGTGAAGCCGCCTGGAGCCGAATCTGATGCATCCGGCCTGTTTCCAGGTCGATTTCCAGCCACGAAGTCCGCCCGTCAGTTCCCCGCACGCGGTAGGACAAGACCGCTTGCCGGGCTTCGGGATGCTCGGTCGAGACAACTTCGACCTGGGCGGCATCCGGGATTTTGCGGAGGTAATCCGTCCAGGTTCCGGCGGGCGGCGAGACGGTTCCCTCGACGATGGCCCAGTACTTTTTGAGGACTGTCCGGGCCTGAAACTGTTCGGCCAGGCGACGCGCCGCCCGCACGTGGCGAGCCAGCACCATGACGCCCGACACCGGCCGGTCCAAGCGGTGCGGGACGCCCAGATACACTCTTCCCGTCTTGCGGTCGCGCGTCCTCAAAAATTCCTTGACCCGGACTTCCAGACTGTCGATGCCTGGCGGCCCCTGCGTCGCCAGGCCTCCCGGTTTGGCCACGACCAGGCAGGGGCCCTGTTCGTAGAGCAAGTCGAAGCCTGGAGGTTGGATACAGCCTGGATCGCGGGCCAAGTCGGACATTTTCGGCACATTCTGCAAGTTTTTCGTACGAAAGTTCCGGGGGCCAGACACTAATGATAACGGACAGACAGGGAGTTCCGTCAACTCGTCAGCCGCGAAAAAGGGGCAGCGGCGCACGCCAGAGAAGCCCTCCACAAAGGTGCCGTCATGAGACTCACGCTTCGGACCATGCTCGCTTACTTGGACAACATTCTCGACGACCCGGCGGAAGCCGACGAGTTGGGCAAGAAGATCGAAGAAAGCGAGTTTGCGACGGGCTTGGTACACCGCATCCGCAGCGCCATCACTCGGCCGCGCCTGGGGGCGCCCGGCCTGGAGGGCCGCGGGGTGGGGTTGGACCCCAACACGGTAGCGGAGTACTTGGACAACCAGTTGCCGCCCGACCGGGTGCCGGATCTGGAGAAGGTCTGCCTGGAGTCGGATGTCCATCTGGCGGAGGTCGCTGCGTGCCACCAGATTCTGGCGCTCGTCCTGGAGAAGCCTGCCGAAGTCGATCCGGCCTTGCGCGATCGCATCTGTCGCCTGGGAACGCCCGAGCTGGCAGCGGATCAGCCCCCGCGCGATTCGCGAGGTCGTGACGGGCAGGTCCGTGACTTGCCTGGGGAACTGGAAACCGAGCCCGTGCCGCCGCCGGCGACGATGGTCCCGCCCCCGCCGCGGGCCGAGGCCGCCGTATCCCGCCGGAGACAATCCTTTGAGGTTCCCGATTACTTGCGAGTCGGCCGCGGCGGCAAGTGGAAACCGCTGGCGATCACGCTCCTGTTTGCCTTTCTGCTGTCGGCGGTGGCCTTGCGGGCCATGGGACCGTTCGACCGCAATCACCCGTTGATGCGATTGCTGGCCAGCGAATCGAACGTCCAAGTCAGCCAGGCACCCCTGCAGGAGCCGGACATCGCGAACCCGCCGCTGCCCGGCAGAGAGCCGGCGCCGTCCGCTGGAGAGCCGGCGATGCCGCCGGCGGCGGAATCCGAAGCCGCCAAACCGGAGTCAAGCGGGACCGAGGCCGACTTGGCGTTCCGGGCGGATGACGCGGACGCTCGGAAGGTCAAGCCTGCGGCGTCTGCGGCCGCCGACGGACTGCCCCGCCGACCGGAAGACGGGGGCTTCCCGGCGCCTGCCCTCCCCGCGTCCCCCGCGGTCGATATCCGCCGGCCCGCTCTGGAACCGGGCGCCGAAGAGGGGACCAAGCCGCAAGCGAGTGCCGAGGCGACGTCCCCGCCCACCGAGCCCAAGCCGGGCGAGATGTCAGACCCCGCAAGCCTCCCGGCGGCGAACCAGACGCCGGCGTCGCCTCCCGCAGCGCCCGCCGGGGCATCGCCCGTCGAGGTTGGCTACGTCAAGTTGACCGATCGGCACTTCCTCGTCAGATACGCGTCCGAAACCGCTGATTGGTTTCGCTTGCCGGCCAGATCGCGTCTGCTGTCCGGCGACCGGCTGATCGTTTTTCCGACGTACCGGCCGGAAATCGTGCTAACGCCGGGAGTGCAGGTTGTCCTGGCCGGTCCTTCGTCCGTGCAGACTCGGGCGCAAAACCCCCAAGGCGAACCCGAATTGGCGATGGAGTACGGCCGCGCGATGATCGGCACGGCGGGCGTGGCCGGCGCCCGCATCCATCTCGAACTCGGCGAACAACGCGGTACGGCGACGTTCCAGGAGGCCGCTGCGGAGATCGGCATCGAGGTCTCGCGCTATCTGCCGCCGGGCGCCAACCCCGAGACCGATCCGGCGTTTACCGTGGTCCGGATCTACACCACCATCGGCCGCATCGAATGGCAGTCCGCCGACTCGCCGACGCCGTTGCCGGTCGAGCAGGGCCAGGTCCGAGTCATCATCGGCGATCAATCGCAGACCAATCCCGTGGCCGAGACCCCGGCTTGGATCCAGGGTGTCGGTCTGCGCGACGTCGACCGCTTGGCGTCGGACACGTTGGAACCTGCCGTCGTCGAGGATCGGCCGGTGAGCCTGATCCTGCGGGAACGCGGCGGAGACAGAAAATCGGAAGTGCGTTCGCTCGCTGCCCGCTGTCTGGCCTACCTGGACTCCTTCGAAATGCTCGTGAAGGAATTCGGTGACGACCGCCAGCGGGCCTATTGGACACCGGAATTCGGCGTCTTCCGGCAGTCCTTGTCGCGTGGTCCCGAGACCGCAGCCCGAGTGCGAAAGGTGCTGGAGAGCTACTGTGGTGCCGACGCAACTCGATTGTACCGGCTGAGTTGGGGATACAGCCCTGAACAGTTGCGTCAAGGCGGCGATCAAGAGTTGGTCGGTTTTCTGGACCACGATTCGTTGACGGTCCGTGTGTTTGCGTTTGAGAATCTGCAACAGATCACCGGCAAGAGCTTGTTCTACATGCCGTGGGCAAATGATCGGAAATCAAGTGTTCAGAGTTGGAGGAAACAGCTGGACAGCGGCGGAATTCTCTATGAATCGCTGCCCTCACCGTTGCGGAGCGATGAATGACCGCCTTTTGCCACGCGGGCCGGGCAAATCCCCGCAAAACGCGGGCGACTGCCGTCAAAAACGTCGTCCTTTTGCCCCCGCAGAACTTAAAACTGGCGAATTTCGGCCATTTGTTATTCGGAGCGTAATATCGTTAATTGGGTTTAGCCAGTTTTTAGGCCGGCTAATCTGCCAACGCCCCTTTTTGCGAGTTGTCTCAGCGAATAGACTGGGGTGCTTGTGAATTGCCGTGGCGGCGATTCCGCAGTGCCTGGGCACTCGATTTCGGTTTAATGCCGCCAGCATCGGCAACAGGGGGCGGTTCACGCCAGCGGGGCCGTTGACTGGCAAGGATCTAAAGGGAGGTCAATTCGGTGCAACTCAAGATTTCGGCGCGGCACGGTCATCTCAGTCCGGATACCCAAAGCAAAATCAGCGAGAAGGTAGAAAAACTGAGGCGGCTCTTCGATCGGGTGACTTCGATCGAGGTTACGGCGGATCTCGAACACCGCGAGTCACCGACTGTCGAGTTGCGGGTGTCGGTCGAACGTACGGAAGTCTTTGTGGCGACGGAGACCGCGGCCAGCGTGCTGGCGGCGCTGGACGGCACGATTCACAAACTGGAACAGCAGTTGCGAAAGCACAAGGATAAGCGCAGGGGGCATCGTGCGCGCGGTGCCAAGGGCGTGGAGGTTGCCGAGGACGCGGAAACTGAGGAAGACTGATGACGCCCGGACGTTCTCTGGCCTTGCGGTCCAAGGGAAACGGAGGGGTCTGGCGAGTCTCGATGGAAAGGACATGCGGTATGAAGTTTTCGAATTTCATTGAGGTGGGTGCAATTCGAGCGGACTTGAAAGCGGAGGACAAGCGGAGCGTCGTGGAAGAACTGGTCGGCGCGCTGGTCGAGGCGGGGGCCGTCAAGGCGGAAGAGCAGGCCGGGATCGTCCAGGCCGTGATGAAACGGGAGGAACTGGGAAGCACGGGCATCGGCCGAGGCGTGGCGGTGCCGCACACCAAACACGCGAGTGTGAATCGCTTGATCGGCACGGTCGGAATCAGCCGTGACGGCGTCGACTTCCAGAGTCTGGACGGCGAAAAAGTCCAGATTCTCTTTCTTCTCGTTTCTCCGCCCGACCGGCCGGGCGATCATTTGCGGGCCTTGGAAAACATCTCCCGTCAATTGCGCGACGACACGTTCTGCCGCTTTCTGAAGCAGGCGAAGACGGTCGAGGACATCAAGCAGTTGTTGGACGAGGCGGACAGCAATCAGGGTTAGGAGACCGGTTGCCTCTGGTGGTGGCAGATTTCATGGCGGACCCGATCGCGCGGAAAAACGTACGGATTGCGAATCCGCTTGGCCTGCACATCAGGCCCGCTTATTCGATTGCGCAAGTGGCCGGCCGTTTCGAATCCGAGATCGAGATCGTCAAAGACGGGCAGAGCGTCAACGGCAAGAGCGTGTTGGAGATTTTGATGCTGGCCGCAACGCAAGGCACCCTCTTGACCGTCGTTGCTCGCGGACGCGACGCGCGTCAAGCGGTGGAAGCGCTGGCGCCCGTGATCGAGTTGGAGACGCCGGCCGAGAGGCCGTTGCCGCCGGTCGCGGAAGCGGAGGATGCTGCGACGTTCTGCGGCGACGGGATCTGAGGACCAAGCACGAAGACAGCCGACTGGCCGTGGCTCAGAAACTCAAGGGGCCGACGCGGCGGACGCCGGCAGGCAGGGTGATGGAGATACTGGAAGGCATAGCCGTTTCGCCGGGGGTGGCGCTTGGCGGAGCGTTGGTGATCGACAACGAGGGATTTCTGATCCCGCGGTCTTTCGTGCTGCGCGGGGCGGCCGAGGACGAGGTGCAACGGTTTGACCGGGCCATCGTGGCGGCCTCGCAGGAAATCCTGCGGACGCAAAACTCGATGACGGAGCAGTTGGGCGAGAAGGTGGGGGCGATCTTTGCCGCCCACCTGCAGATCCTGCAAGATCCTCGCTTGCGGCACGAAGTCGAGGCGGCCATTCGGGAACATGGTTACTCGGCCGAGTACGCGGTCACGGTGACCTTGGGGGGCTACGCCAAGCTGTTCCAACAGTCGGCGAATCCGGTCTTGGCCGAACGGGCCCACGACATTCTCGACCTGGAGCGTGGTCTGTTGCGGCATCTCACGGGCCGGCCCCAGGACGAGTTGGGCCAGTTGTCGTCCGCCGTCGTGTTGCTGGCGCACAATCTGACGCCGGGCGAGACGGCCAAGCTCAAGCCTGAGTTCGTCCTCGGCTTCGTCACCGAACTGGGCGGCGTAGGCGGGCACACGGCCATCGTCGCTCGGGGCCTGGGGATTCCCGCGGTCGTGGGCATCGGACGGTTTCTGACCCGCGTGACCGGCCGCGAACAGGTGATCGTCGACGGCAACCGCGGCCTGGTGATCCTGGACCCCGACGAAGATACGTCGGCTCGGTATCGGCGCGAAGTGCAGCACCAGAAGGCGGCCGCCGCTGAGTTGGAGCCGCTCTGGAACCTGCCGGCCGAGACGCGAGACGGCGTCCGCATTTTGCTGACGGCGAACATCGAGTTTCCGAAGGAGGCCGGGGCGTGCCTCCGGCTCGGGGCCGACGGAATCGGCTTGTATCGAACCGAATTCCTGTACACCAGCCGGCGAGAACAGCCGTCCGAGGAGGATCACTTTCAGGCTTACGCGGAGGTCGCGCGGGCCATGCAGGGGCGGCCGGTCGTGATTCGCACGTTGGATCTCGGCGCCGACAAGATGGGACTGGCGCAAGCCGATCCGGAGGACGAGCCCAATCCCTTCCTGGGGCTGCGCAGCATTCGCCTGTCGTTGCGTCATCCGGACGTGTTCGTGCCCCAGTTGCGGGCGGTCTTGCGGGCCAGTGCGTTGGGCGACGTGCGCGTGATGTTTCCCCTGATCACCACGCTGCCCGAGCTGCGGTTGGCCAAAGAGGTCTTGGCCCAATCCATGACGGATCTGGAGAACCGGGGGGTGTCGTTTCGCCGCGAGATTCCCGTCGGCATGATGGTCGAGTCCCCGGCCGCCGCGATTTTGATCGACCGTTTTGTCAAGGAAGTGAGTTTTATCAGCATCGGCACGAACGATCTGGTGCAGTACACGCTGGCGGTGGATCGCAGCAATCCCTGCGTCGCCAACCTGTTCCAGACTGCGGATCCGGCCGTGCTGCGATTGATTGCCGCTTCGCTGCGGGCCGCTCAACAAGCTGGCGTGAAGGCCAGCCTGTGCGGCCAGATGAGCGGCCATGCGGTGTACACCATGTTGTTGTTGGGAATGGGGTTGCGTGAACTGAGTGTTCCGCCGAACGCCATCCCGGAAATCAAGCGGGTGTGTCGCAGCGTCACGGTGGCGGAATGCGAGGCCGTCGCCGCCCGCGCCCTGACGTTGGACAGCGCCTCCGAAGTTGAAACGTTCCTGCGCGAGGAATACCAGAAGCTCTGTTTCTGAGCCCGCCGGGAAACAACGGTTCCCGGCTGCGGCCCGGCCCGCAGGGCAGTCGCAGCCGGACCACGGGTGCTCCTGATGAATCGAGTTCGCATCCGCCTGCGGTTCCGCAAGCGGGACGACTTGCGTTGGATTAGCCATCACGACCTGGCGCGGACCTTCGAACGCTGGCTGCGCCGGGCCGGATTGCCGCTGCGCCTCAGCGAAGGGTTTCACCCGAAGCCCAAGCTGAGTTTTCCTTCGGCCCTGGCCCTGGGAATCGCCGCGCTCGACGAAGTGATGGAGTTCGAGTTGACCGAGGCCATCGCCGCCGACCGCCTCCGCCAGGGCCTGGATCGCACCGCCCTGCCGGGGTTGGAAGTGGCGGAGTTGCAGGTCTTGGGGCCGGCGGACGGCAAAGCGCGGATCCAGCGAGTCACCTATGAGTTGCCCGTTCCTTCAGCCTGCAGCCAGCAGCTCGCCGAGCAGATCGCTCGGCTGCAGGCCCCTGCTCCGTATTGGTTTCGTCGAGTTGGCTCCGACCAGCCGGTCGATCTCAAGGCCGGTCTGGACCAGCTCGAATTCCGTGACGGCAGACTCCGCTTTCGTCTGGCCGCCGACCAGCCCCGCAGCGCTCGAGTGCGCGAGGTGTTGGAGGCGTTGGGCGTCGCCGGCCTGGAAAGCGAGGGCTGTTGCCTGACGCGCATTGGCGTCGAGCTTGCCGCCCCTCCGCACAACTCTAACGAGGAAAGAAGAAACAAAACGCATGAGAAAGGAAATGCTGATCAATGTCTCGCAGCCGGAGGAGTGCCGGATCGCGATCATTGAGGACGGAGTGCTGGAAGAACTGTATATCGAACGGGCCAGCCAGGACAATTACGTCGGCAACATCTACAAAGGCCGGATCGTCAACCTGGAACCGACGATTCAGGCGGCCTTTGTGGATTTCGGAGTCGGCCGGAACGGATTCCTGCACATCAGCGACGTCGAGCCGCAGTACTTCCGCCAGGGCGGCTATGCTCCGGACGACCCGGCGCTGGCCGGCAACGGCGGCCGGCACGACGACATCGACGACGGCGACGACGACGAGGAGGAGGAGGAAGCGGAACAGCGGCCGCGCCGCCGCAACCGCGGACCGCGTGCAGGCGGCCGCCCCCGGTTCAAGCCCCCGATTCAGGACATCTTCCGCCGCGGCGACGAAGTGTTGGTCCAGGTCATCAAAGAGGGAATCGGCACCAAGGGGCCGACGTTGTCGACCTACATCAGCATCCCCGGCCGGTATCTGGTGCTGATGCCCGCCCTGGGACGCGTCGGCGTCTCGCGGAAGATCGAGGATGACGAGGAACGCCGCAAGCTGCGCGACACGATGCTGGAGCTGAATCCCCCCAAGGGCCTGGGCTTCATCGTCCGCACCGCCGGCCAGGGCCGCAGCCGCAAAGAATTGTCCCGCGACCTGGCGTTCTTGCTGCGGCTGTGGAAAGTCATTGTCCGCCGGGTCCGCAAGCAGCCGGCGCCCGTGGACATCTACGAAGAAAGCGACATGATCATCCGCACGATTCGCGACATGTTCACCTCCGACGTGGACGCGATTTTCGTGGACGAGCCGAACGCCTTTGAGCGGGCCAAAGACTTTCTGCAACTCACCATGCCGCGGTACGTCCACCGGCTGCAACTGTACGAAGGCCGGGAGCCGTTGTTCCACAAGTACAAACTGGAACACGAAATCACGCGGATCTATAAACGCGAGGTGCCCTTGAAGGACGGCGGATCCATCGTCGTGGATCAGACGGAAGCGCTGGTGGCCATCGACGTCAACAGCGGCAACTTCCGCATCTCCGACTCGGCGGAGGAAGCCGCCTATCAACTGAACCTCACCGCAGCCAAGGAAATCGCCCGCCAATTGCGGCTCCGCGATCTGGGCGGCGTGATCGTCAACGATTTCATCGACATGCGCCGCGAAAAGCACCGCCGGGGCGTCGAGCGCGCGCTGCGCGACGCCATGCGCCGGGATCGGGCCCGCGTGAAGATCCTCCGCACCAGTCCGTTCGGCCTGATCGAAATGACCCGCCAGCGCATCCGGCCCAGCCTGAAACGCAACGTCTATACGGACTGCCCCTGCTGCAGCGGCCGCGGTGTGGTCAAGAAGGCGGAAAGCATGGCGATCGAAGTCGTCCGCATGCTGATGCTGGCCAGCCAGCAGCCCGGCGCGGCGCGCATGACCGTGCGGGTCAACGACGAGGTGGCTTCGTACTTGAACAACAAGAAGCGGAAGGACATCACCCGGCTGGAAGAGGATGGCGGCCTGATCGTCCAAATCCTGGGTAGCGAGGGCTTGTTCCCGGAGCACTTGGAGATCGACTGCCGCGACAAGGACGGCCGGGAAATCGAACTGCCGGGGTGAAACGCCGGACACGACCTGACGCTTGACCGCTTCGGCAAACGGCAGGCGTCCGCCCAACGGTCTTCGTGAGTACCGCCCTGCTGGTACCCGGGAACCGCTGGGCCTCCCCGTCCGCGGGCCCCGAAGCGGCTCCGCCGCGTTCACACGCTTTCTACTGCCGCTCGGATCGCGTGCAAATTCGCGGCGGGGACGGTCTCCGGATCGAAGGTGCAACCGGGCGCGACGATCAGCGGCCGGCCGCCCACCTGGCGGACGGCGTCGGCGACCTGCCGCCGGCAGTCCTCCGGCGTCCCGGATGCCATCGTGCCCAAGTTGTCCAAGCCTCCGCAAATCGCCGGTCGCAACGAGCCGGCGACCTCCGCCAGCGGCGGCCCGGCATAACGATCCGCCCAGTTCACCGCGTGGACCGGATACTCGGCAAAGCGGCCGAAATCGACCGCCTGCCCGCACACGTGCAGCAGATTGAAAACGGCCCGCTCCGCGCCGCCCAGAATCTGGAGATCGGTCGCCCGCACCAGGCGGTCGTAGTTGCCTGGTCCGTTTTCAGGCGTATCCAGCCAATCGTCGCGGACCGACAGGAAAATGCCGTCCGCGCCGGCGTCCAAACAGCGGCCGACAAAGTTGGCCAGCGACGCAGCGATGGTCTGCAACGCTTGCCCCAGCGCCTGGGGAGCCTCGCGAAGCAAACGCCACAGCCGCTCGTCCCGCGGATCCACCCCGCCGCCCAGCTTCGGCGGACCGTGCTTGCCGGCGGGTGGCGCTGCGAGCAGACGCAGGGTCGACCAGGCATTGAAGACGGTCGTCACCATCAGCAGCCGGCCCGCATAGCGTCTGGCCAACTCGTGGATCAGTTCCAGTTGCCGGCCGAAGCTGTCTTCATCACCCTGGAGGACCGTCAGACAATCCAGGTCGGCTGCACAGGAAATGACTTCGTTGGGCAATCCGAGACGCGGGTAGCGGTTGTCGTCCATGATCTTGAGAAAGTCCAGATCATAGGTTTCGACGTGCCCCACGTGCGCCTCGACCGCCGCGGGTCCTGAGGCACACGCCAGCGGGAAATGGTGCCAAAACGACACCGGAGGACGATCCGGCCGGCGACCTTCCAGGACGGCAAACACACGTTCGATTTTGTTCATCTCAGTTTTCCTGGGGCAGTCTGCGGGTGCAGGCTGATTGGGACAAAGGGAACCAAGGGGGTAAACGCGACCTTGGGGACGCGAATGTCCGTTGTAACCCGTACCGTCTGCCCATTCTAGCCCGTCGGTGCGTCGCGTGACAACACGTCGCCCGGTGCGGCCGTCGTCATCCGCCGGGCCGTTCCAACAAGGCTCGGCTTTTCCGCCTCCAATTGTCGGGCACGACTCTCCTGCCGGGCCGCAAAGACGACTAGCGACCCGGCGGGTGGTTGTCTTACAATAAGGCGATGTACCGCACCCTACTCAAATCCAAAATCCACCGCGCTCGCGTCACCGACGCCGACTTGCACTACCGCGGCAGCGTCACCGTCGACCGGCTGCTGCTGGAAGCGGCCGACATCCTCGAACACGAGCAGGTGGCGATCTACGACGTCACCAACGGCGCGCGTCTGACTACCTACGCCCTTTCCGGCCCGTCCGGCTCGGGCACGATCTGCATCAACGGGGCCGCGGCCCACCTCGTCCGGCCGGGAGATCTGGTCATCATCGCCTCCTATGCCCAGTACGAGGACCAGGAGGCCCGCGCCCACCAGCCGCGCATCGTCTTGGTCGACGAGCAGAACCGATTCGTCTGTAAACGAACGCCTACGGCCAGCGACGAATGAACGCCCGGTGTCTTTGCGGGCTCCGCCGAAGCTCGCCAGGGGCCGATCCGCGGGGCTATCGGCGGACCGATGAGGGCAATGGCCGGCACGCCGGGCTTGTGGTAGCCTGGGCGGTTCACCGAACGTCTCGAAGGATGCCAAGGAGCCCCAAGATGAGTGCGTTCCGCTGTTCGTTTGCCTGTGTGGTTGCCCTCGTCCTGGGCGGAACGCTGTGGGCGCAGAGCGAGTCCGTCACTTGGGTCCGCGAAGACTTTACGGGGCCCGGCGCCAGGCCGCCGGTGCAGGTGCCGGACGGAAACTCGCGGCTGACGGCGGAGGTTGTCGGCGGCGTGTTCCGGCTGGTGGACCTCGGCTCCGAACGGGGCGACCTGCTGACCTGCGAGCGAGCCTGGTGTGCGGACCCAGCCGCGGGCGCTTCCTGTCGCGCCTCGGTCAAGGTCGTGCGCAGTACGGGCCTGGCGGGAGTGATGATCGGGTTCAGCGACGGTGTCCACGAAGACCTGTTGACGCTTTATCCGGACCGCATCGAGTTGCATCGGGCTCAGCAGGCTTTCCGCATGGACACGACGGACGATTTTCACGTGTACCAGGTCGATCTTCGCGGCACGGACATCACGGTCAGCGTCGATTCGCGGCCCGTGATTTGCGCGGCGGGGGCTTTGACGTTTCCGGCCCACCAGGGCCGCAACCGTTTCAGCTTCGGCAGCGGCGCCAGTGCCAGCCAGGGCGAATCGCATTGGCAATGGGTCGCCTGGACGGACGGCGTCGAGGCCTTGCGGAAACGTTGGCCGGTGTCGGCGACGGCCGAGCAGATAACGGTCTTCAAGCAGGACGACGTTTACGCCTGCTTTCCCAGTTTGTGGCGCGACCCCGCGACGGGCCGGCTGTACACCACGTTCTCCAAGCGGACGGTGCGGACCCATTACGAGACGCTGGACGCGGCCCGCGGCGTGATGGAAAGCGACGACGGCGGCCGTACCTGGCGCGACGTGGAACAACTGCCGGCCGGGATCGTCGGGCCGAGGCCCCCGGCGGCCCGGACCGTGGCAGACGGCGTCCTAGTGCGGATCGGCCACAACTGGCGGCGCTGGTTCCCGCCGGAGCAACGTCCGGCCTACGAGGGCAAGTATCACATCGTGACGTCCGCCTCGTACCGCCCGGACTGGTTTGCCATCAACAGCGGGGGGTTTGTCGCCCGGTCCGAGGATGCCGGGAAGAGTTGGAGCAAGGTTGCGATCCCCGAACTGGACACCTACGCCTCGTGCTCCTCGCCGTGGTCCTTCCTGCCGCTTCGCGACGGCCGCCTTCTGCGCAGTTTCCTGGTGCGTTCCGGCCCCGGCGATTCGGGCGACGTCTGGGTGGCCACCACCCGCGACGGTCGAAGCGCGGAAACGGTGCGCGTGATGGGCGATCCGGAGGAAAAGCTGAAATTCACTGAGGAAACGCTGGCGCACGAGACCTCGGACGGCGTCCTCTGGCTGCTGACTCGCGTCGAGGGCGGCGACGATCATCTGTGGCAAGCCGTCTCGCGGGATGGCGGGCGCACGTGGTCCGCAGCCAAGAGCCCGATCCGCGGGCATCCGCCCAGCGGCCTCGTACAACTGGCCGACGGCCGGCTGGTGCTCACCTACGGATTCCGTCACCCGCCCTACGGAATCCGCGCGGTGGTCTCGCGGGATGAGGGGGTGACATGGGACACGGACCACTTGGTCGTCCTCCGCAACGACGGCGCCGGATACGACCTCGGCTACCCGGTCAGCCTGGTCTTGCCCGACCAGACCATCGTCACGATCTACTACTTCGTCCTGCCCGCCGACGGGATCAACCACATCGCCTGCACCCGCTGGCGGTGCGACTAAAAAGCCGGCCCTTGCCGTTCGGCTGCGGCTGGCAAGGGCCTCGGCCCCAGGCTTTGCTCGTCAGGCAATTCCATCCTGAAACGCCATGTCGTTGAGACGCATGTCCGCCAGAAAGAATCTTGGTCAAAAGATCACGGACCAGGGCGCGCGGGCCGCCCGGTGGAGCATGGCGTTGGCCTGGGGGTCGTCGAGGAAGCGTTCGGCCTGGGGGTCCCATTTCAGCGAACGGCCCAGGCGGAGGCCGATGTTCGCCGCGTGGCAGATGGTGGTCGCGCGGTGGGCGCTTTCGGGGTGACAAATGGGCTGCTTGCGGCTCTTGATACAGTCGAGCCAGTTGCGGACGTGGTCGCCCGTTTGAGCCCAACTTGGGGCGGCGATATTCCTGGCCTGCAGGATCGACGCGGGCTCGGCGGTCACCTTGTTGGTCTGATCGTCCACCTGGATCCAGCCGTCGGAGCCGACAAAGCGGATGTAGCGGTCCTGGAACAGGCCGCTGGAGCGGATGATGATCTTTACGCCGTCGGCGTAGGTGCAGGTGCAGTCGGCAAGCACGGGGGTCTCGCTGAACGCGTCAGGCTTCCATGTGGCGGTGCCCTCGTACAGGACGGGGCCCGTGTCGTCGCGCTGCAGGCCCCACTGGGCGATGTCCGTGTAGTGGCAGCCCATGCCGATGATCGGCCCGGCCCCGACGTCCCAGAAATAGTTCCAACCGCTCACATAGGCCGGAACGTACGGATGCCAAGGCGTGGGACCAAGCCACATGTCGTAGTCGAAGCCCTCCGGCACGGCACGCGGCGTGTCCAGGGCGACCGTCGGCCCCTCCCACACCTGGCAGATGATCGTGTGGACCTTGCCGATCATCCCGCTGCGGGCCGCCTCGACCTGGAACGCGTACGAGCCCACCGAGCGGCGCTGATGGCCGGCCTGGTACACGGTCCCGTAGCGGGCCATCGTGTCGGCCATCGCCCGGCTTTCGCCGATGGCCAGCGAGACGGGCTTCTCGCAGTAGACGTCCTTGCCCGACCGGGCGGCCAGGATCGACAGCGGCGTGTGCCAGCGGTCGCCCGTAGCGATCAACACGGCGTCGATGTCCGAGCGGGCCAGCAGATCGCGGAAGTCGGGATAGGCGGCACAGTCTTCGTTTGCGTTGTGGGTGTCCACGACCTTCTTGGCCGCAGCTAACCGGTTCGACCGGCAGTCGGACACGGCGAGGCACCGCAGGTCGTCGAACATCAGGAAATGAGGCAGAATCGCCGCACATCGTCCGCCATAGCCGATCACCCCCATCGTGATCCGCTCGCTGGGCGCAGGCGCGCCTAGGCCCAGGACGGAGGCCGGGACCACCAGCGGCGCAGTCAGCGCCATTCCCGTCGCGGCGCTGTGCTTGAGAAAACTACGGCGGCTCAGATTCGGCGTCATTTCCATCGGGTTGCTCCTCTACGTGGGACAGCGGGGCGAAAGCGAGACGCAATCGGTCTCCTGGATAGATATCGTAGCCGATTCTCCTGCGGATGCAATTTCCCCACTCAGCAACGCCGGCACACGATTGTTGCGATCGGTCTGACGCAACGAGCATGACTGCTATCGCCGGCTCTCAAGCAGGACGCGGGCAGGTCGCTCCAGCGGCCTTTGCAGGTCTTGTTCGCACTGCCGCAGGATTCGCTCGCCCAGCCCGCGCTGGTCGCCGCAGCGATAGCAACGGCGGCCAGAAAAACGCCCCGGACTTCGGCCACCACGCTGCTTGCCAGCGTGGTGCCATGTTCAGAAGCCGCCACCGTCTCGCTCGCTGCATCCAGCATCTTGAACACCGCTCTACGCTGGCAAGCAGCGTGGTGGCGAAGGGAGCGGATTTCGTGGAGATGTCTGGTCTTGAACACCGCTCCACGCTGGCAAGCAGCGTGGTGGCGAAGGGAGCGGATTTCGTGGAGATGTCTGGTCTTGAACACCGTTCCACGCTGGCAAGCAGCGTGGTGGCGAAGGGAGCGGATTTCGTGGAGATGTCTGGTCTTGAACACCGCTCCACGCTGGCAAGCAGCGTGGTGGCGAAGGGAGCGGATTTCGTGGAGATATCTGGTCTTGAACACCGCTCCACGCTGGCAAGCAGCGTGGTGGCTTTCCTGCGAATCAGCTAGTACCTCGGCTTGCCGCCAGTTCGCGCCGAAACGGGGAAGTCAGTTCAGCCGCCGTTGGTCCAGCGCGCGGGCCAAGATCAGCTCCTGCAGGGCCGGGTTGATCAGCCCACGGTCCGGCCTTGCCGTTGCTCTTCCTGCCCGCGTTGGCGCCGGGCATTGGCCAAGGTCGTGCCAGACTTCCAGACCGGGCCCCGTTCGCGCCGCTGCCAGCAGAGCGGATGGTGTGTACAATGAACACCGGCAATCGGGCGAGCGTCGCACTCGTTCGGGGACCGGAGGGAAGGTTGAGACGTTGAATTGTAGCTGCCAACATTGTGGAGGAGACCATGAGACGACGCGCGTTTATCGGTTGTGCGGCAGGACTGTCGCTGCTGCCCTGTCAGCATCAGCAGGCAGCGGAGTCAGCGGAGGCCGCGACGCCGGCTGCAGCGAAACGAACGGCCGTGCTGAAACTGACGCACCCAACGGTCGACATCGCCGTCGTGTGCAGCAGCTTCCAGGAGTCGCTACGTTTCTATCACGAGCAGTTGGGCTTCGAGATCGTGCAGGACATCCAGATTCCCGACGAAGTGGCCAAGGGTGCGGCCCTGGCGCCGCGCGGATTTCGCCAGGTGCGTCTGCGGGCGGGCGGCACGCTGATCAAGCTGATGGACATCGCCTCGCCTCCGTCACAACGTTCGGACAAGTTCGCGGCGGGCGTCCGTTGGCTCACGTTCTTCGTGGAAGACGTGCGGCAGACCTTTGAACAGCTGAAGGCCCGCGGCGTGCGTTTCCTGGCGGCCCCCATCTCCGCGCCGGATGCGGCTGGGGTCGTCTGTGCGGTCGACCCCGACGGGCTCTTGCTGGAATTCGTTCAGAAGTAGGGATGACGAGTTCCCGGTTCGCCGTGGACAAGTTCTCTGCCGGACATGGCGTCGGACCAGCGAGCTTGCTGTTCTGGGTCCGTCAGGACGCTGCACGGACATGCTGCAGAAAGGGTGTGACGGATGAGAATCATGATTTCGTTCCTGCTGGCCGTGGGCCTCTGTTGGCTGCGGGCCACACCGCTTGACGCGACGCAGACCGAGTCGCCGCCGGCCCCCTCGGATCGGAAACTGCGGGACGACGGCACCTATCAAAACGGCGGCTACTGGGCCACGCCCCTGCCCTGGCTGATGGTCACGCTGATGCGCGCTGACCCGGAACGAGCGGCGCGGGCGTTCTGTGACGCGGTCGAGGATTTCCAGGCTCGACAGGACGTCAACGAATGGGTCAACGAGCGTGCGCAAAAGCCGGCCGGCGTGCGGAACTACTGTGCCAGCGCGGCGATGCCGTTGGCGGGAGTGAAACGGTTGCGGGCGTTCCTGGCGGCATCCGGCAAGTCGCTTCCGGCCGAGCTGGCCCAACGGCTGGACGCGGCGGAAGCGTGGTTAAGGCCGGAGGCGAAACGCATCTTGCGAGGCAGTTCTCGCGTCGGCCGGGGCAACGTCCGCATCTTTACGCCGGATGCGACCGGCGGCTACGGGGCGTTTTGGGTCCGCGACTGGTCGTACCAGATCGAAGGCTGCTCCGAAGCCTTCACGCGCGAGGAGATCCGCGACGGCTATCTGTTTCTCGCCGCCGCCCAGCGCGAGGACGGCTGCATGCCCGACCGGGTGCGGAGCGATGGTCGAGGCGTCTATTCGCCCGGCGGCGAAGCGAATCCGTTCTCCCAGAACGGCTCCGTGGATCAGTCGCCGTTCATGGTTATCCTCTGCCACCAATACTGGAAGCGGTACGACGATCTCGACCCGTTTCGCCGCACGGCGGACGCACTGGAGAAGGCCTTGCGTTTCACGCCGCGGAATCCGGCCAACGGTCTGGTGACGATCACCGACGCCACGCTGTTTCGGCCCTACAGCTTTCTCGACACCGTGCCGCTGGTTGGAGACCAGCAATTCGACTCGGTTCTCTTTTGGGACGCCAGCCTGAAACTGGCCGAGTTGTTTGAAGCCGCCGGCCAGCCATCCCGCGGCGAGTCCTGGCGGCGTCAAGCAGGGCGTGTCCAAGAATCCCTCGCGACCCTCTGGGACGACCGCGTCGGGATGTTCGTGGCCGCGAGCCAGAAATGGCGCCAGCCGTCGGTCTGGGGGTCATTGTTCGCCGTCTACACGGGCGCTGCCACGCCCGGCCAGGCCGACCGCATCACTCGCTACTGCCTGGACCACTACGACCTGATTGCCAAACGCGGCCAGATCCGCCACCTACCCAAGGGCACCTTCTGGGGCCGGCCGGAGCCCGAGTATACGACAGCGCGGTAGGCACCTGGCACCGGAGTGTCCCCGAGGGCGAATCCGCTGCAACGCTACGTCGTTGGTTCGGGCTGAGCTTTCGGGGCTGCCGGTTCAAGCTGGCAGACAACGCGAACGCGGGGGATGGGGTTTCGCTGACTGGGTGCACCGGTACAGCGTGGACAAGCATTCTTCGTGTTGCTGCTGCACCAGTTGTCCAACCTGGGGGAGCCATGCGCAGCCACCGCGGGACAGGCTTGCCCAGGCTGTGCAGCGAGCGCCGTAGGGGCGGGACTCCGGCCCGGTCAAGTCGGCTCGAAGCCCCAACCCGCTTTGGCTTCTGGCCGCCTCAGCCGCCCAGCATCTTCTTCAGGTCGGTCTTACGCGCGATCCCGATTCGCTCGTCGACCACCTCACCATCCCGGAAAACCTTCAAGTTGGGGATGGCTTCAACGCCGTAGCGCGCAGCCAACTGCGGATTTTCGTCGATGTTCACCTTGACAATTTTCGCGTTGGCTGTTTCCCGCGCCAGTTCCTCCAACACAGGCGCAAGCATGCGGCAGGGGCCGCACCAATCGGCATAGAAATCCACCAGCACCGGGACGTTCGCCTTCAGCACCAGTCGGCCGAAGGTAGTCTCATCCGCATGATGGACCCTGCCTTTCTTGGCAGTCGTGGGAGCCTTTTCCACATCCGATTTTTTGACCTGTGCGTCTTTTTGCCCCTTGGCTTGCATCTCCGCAGGCCCCGTGTTCGATTTGGCGCCGAACAGCATCCCGGTAATCACGACCACTGCGCTCGCGAATGCGAATTTGCTTACGTTTTTGCGAATCGAATGGCTCATCAAGCGACCTCCTTAGCTTTTGTTTTCCGTTGGAATTTAGGTATAGGGACTCGCCATCAGCCGGAAGGTTACAGAAATCCGCGGCCGTTCGGTCGATGCTCCTATGGAAGCGAGCTTGGCAGCCAGAGTTGCGATTGCGGCGTACAGTTGAGCGGTAAATCCTTTGCAAGTCGCCCAGGTTCGCTTCCGGCACCGAAAAATGTCCCTAACGGTCGTTTTCCGAGCGAAAATCGCGGAAATCAAAGTTGCCTCAGCACTTGGGACACGCTAGCTTATTGGTCAACCTACCGTGACGAAGCTCACCGCCAAAAAACCTTCCGCGTAGATGGGTTGCCATGTCCGAGCCGGAGGTGTTTGCCACCAACCTGAGACGGCTGATCGACGCCTCGCCGTTGACCGAGCGGCAGATTGCCGAGCGTGCGGGGATCAGTTTCAAGACGCTGGTCCGGTGGCTCCAAGAGGGTCTGAAGAAACCGATTCGTCGCGCACCGCAGACGCTCCTGCAACTCGCCCATTTTCTGCACGTCGAACCCGATGATCTGTGGCGAGGCCAACCCGCCTGCCGCTGTGATGTGCTGGCGGAGAAGGTCAAGGAACTGGTCAGCCGCTGGGAGCGGTTGGGAGTGGATTACGAAGAGTTGACACAGTGGATTGACTCCGCCTGTACCGCCTCGCGCGTCGCTGAGAAGTTTCGCCGGCAGGAACCGGACCTGGCGGAGATCGTCGCCAAGGTCAAACGACTTCGGACCGACGGCGAAATTCAGAAGTATCTGGAAGCGATGGTCTGCGAATGGTCCTTGGACGAAGCCGAATCCTACAAGCGGCTGATCGAAACCACGCTGAAATTCGTGGCGGCCGTGTTGCCGCGTGATCCGGATCAGATGGGCGCTTGGTTCCGCCGCGTCCACCCGCGCCGCTGGGCCAATCTGTTGGCCCGCCGCAAACTGGACGACGAAGCCGAGTTGGTGGCCTACATCCGCAACTTGCTGACCGAGGGCCTTTCGCCTCACGAAGCGTACGAAGCCGTCGTGCGGTTGTCGAACTGAAGATGGCCCCGACTGTCCGGGAACAGATCCGCGTTCTCGTCGTAGAGCGGACTTCAGTCCGCTCGGGCGGAATGAATTCCGCCCTACGGAGATGTTCGCGGGCGCGTGCCTCATGCCGCCCCCGCGATTTGCTCGACCGCACGCACCGCCGCCTCGACGTCGTCTTGCGTGGTGCCCCAGCCCGGCGAGAGCCGCACAGTGCCTGTGGGCAGCGTGCCCAGGTGCTGGTGCGCCGCGGGGGCGCAGTGCAGGCCGGGACGGCAGAGGATGCCGAACTTCCGCTCCAGACGCACGGCGACTTCCTCCGGGCCGAGTCCGGCCAGACGGAACGATGCGCACAGCGCCGTGCCGTCCATCGGCGACTTGACCTCGACCCCGCGAATGGTCGCCAAACCTTCGAGCAATCGCCGGCAGAGGCCGCGTTTTTCTTCCCCCAGCAGCCCGCGTTGCGCCTGGCCCCGCAGTGCTCCGTGCGTGCCGGCGATGCCGTGCAGGTTCAGAGTGCCCGCTTCGTAGCGGTCCGGCCGGAACGACGGCTGCTGGATCGATTCGGACCGGCTGCCGGTTCCGCCTTCGATCAGCGGCCGCACGTCGAACTGGGGCGACAGGTAAACGACGCCCACGCCGGTCGGGCCCAGCAAGCCCTTGTGGACGCTGGCGGACAAGAAATCGATCTGCATGGCTTTTACGTCGATGGGCAACACACCGGCGGTCTGGGCGGCGTCGACCAGCAGCGGACTGGCCGGAAAGACGGTCTTCGCGTGGCGGATGTCCTGCACCACGCCGTTGACGTTCGAGGCGTGTTGCACCACGACCAAGGCCGGCGGCTGACCCAGGCTCTGCGCTAACCGGCGGGCGTCGTCCCAAGCGATGCGTCCCCAAGGATCGGCGGGCAAGGTCTCGACGTGCAGGGCGAGTTCGCGTGTCAGCCGTGCCAGCGGCCGCATCACCGCGTTATGTTCCAGCGGCGAGACCACGATCCGATCGCCGGCCTTCAGCCAGCCCTTCAGCACCAGATTCAGGCCCTCGGTACAGCCGCGCACGAAGACCAAATTTTCCGAGTTGCGGCTGCCGAACAGTTCCGCCAACTGCTGACGGACATCGAAAACCAGCCGCGCCGAATCGAGCGACGCCCGATGACCGCTGCGGCCCGCATTGGCCGTGAGCGCGTTGAGCGTTTGCACGATGGCCTCCGCCACTTCCGGCGGCTTGGGCCAACTGGTGGCGGCGTGATCCAGGTAGATGGGCGGATGGATTTCGCTCACGGGAAAGGTCGCACGCGAAAGCGATGATGAAGTACTCCAAGTTGCTTGCGGTCACCGGCCCTAGGACGACATCGTCTCGATCAATTGCAGGCAGACTTCGCGGACGGTCGCGGGGTTGGCGTTGGGATTGTGGCGTTTGGCCTGGCCGATCAACGCGCCGAGCGCCTTTTGCTTGCCGCCTTTCACTTCGGCCACGATCTGCGGGTTTTCGCTGAGTAGCCGCTGGCACAGTTCGACGATCTCGCCGCGGTCCACGCGGGCGATGCCCAGGGCCTGCAGCGCGTCGGCCGGCGACTTGCCGGAAGAGAGCATCTCGCCGAACACGTCCCGCGCGCGCGAGTTGTCCAGGTCACCGCGCTGGACCATGTGCAGCAGTTCGGCCAAAGCCGCGGCCGAGATGGGAAAGGCGTCGATGCCGATGTTGCGCTCGTTCAAGGTCCGAAGCACATCCTGCTGCACCCAGTTGCTGGCCCGTTTGCCGTCGCCCACGGCGTCCGCTAAGGCGACGTAGTAATCGACCAGCGCGCGGCCCTGGTTGACAATCACATCGGCGTCGTACGCGTCGATGCCGTAGGTCGCCTGCAACCGCTGGCGGAGTGCCGCGGGCAGTTCGCCCAAGCCGCGGCGCACGCGTTGCACCTCGTCGGGCTTCACGGTCACCGGCACCAGGTCGGGATCGGGGAAGTACCGGTAATCGCTGGATTCCTCTTTCTGCCGTTGCGGGCGCGTCACCTGGGCTTGATCGTCCCAGCCGCGGGTTGTCTTGTGGCCTCCGGGAGCGCCCAGCGTCAGTCCCGTCTCTTGCCAAGCGTCGTATTGCCGCGCCGCTTCGTAGGTTAAGGCCCGTTCCACGGCCCGGAAGCTGTTCATGTTTTTGACTTCCACGATCGGCGTAGCGACCTTGCCGGCGGGCGTCGGGATGTGCAAGTTGATGTTGGCGTCCACCCGCAGGCTGCCTTCCTGCATGTTGCAGTCCGACACGCCGAGGTACGCCAGCAGGAGTTTCAATTCGTCCAGGTAGGTCCGGGCCTCTTGCGGCGAGCGCAGATCCGGGTAGCTGACGATCTCCAGCAGCGGCGTGCCGGCACGGTTCAGGTCGATGCGGCTGTCCGCCTTGCCGGCCACTTCGTCATGCATGCTCTTGCCGGCGTCTTCTTCCAGGTGAGCGCGGATGATCCGCACCCGTTTCGGCTCAAAGGCCCCCTTGGGATCGCTGATCTCCAGCCAGCCCTCGCGCGACAGCGGCAGATCGTATTGGCTGATCTGATAGTTCTTCGGCAGATCCGGATAGTAGTACTGTTTGCGGTCCCACTTGGTAAATTCGGGGATCTCGCAGTTCAGGGCCACCGCCGTCTTGAGCGATAGTTGAAACGCCTCGCGGTTCATGACCGGCAGCGAGCCGGGCATCCCGGTGCAGACAGGGCAGGTCTGCGTGTTGGGCGCTGCCCCGAAGCAGGTGCTGCAGCGGCAGAACATCTTGGACTGGGTCAGCAGTTGGACGTGGACTTCCAGTCCGATGACGACCTCGTAGGGCTGTGTGCTCATGGGCGTGTGCTCGTCAGCGGGGGCCTGCGCGTGTGCCAATCCGTCGCCTGTTGGAACAGGTGTGCGGCCCGCAGCAAGCGCTCCTCTTGCATCGGCGGCCCCTGCAGTTGCAGGCCGATGGGGAGCGAGTCGCGGGTGAATCCGCAGGGGATGGAGATGCCCGGCAAGCCGGCCAGGTTCGTGCTGACCGTGTACAAGTCGCCCAGGTACATCGCCAGCGGATCGTCGAGTTTCTCGCCCAGGCGATAAGCGGCCGTGGGCGCCACGGGACCGGCGATCACGTCGACCTCCCGGAAGGCCTCGTCGAAATCGCGCCGGATCAACCGGCGGACGCGGAGCGCCTTGAGATAGTAGGCGTCGTAGTAGCCCGCACTCAGGGCGTACGTGCCCAGCATGACCCGCCGCTTGACCTCCGCCCCGAAGCCCTCCGCGCGGCTACGGCGGTACATGCGGACCAGCGTCGAATCCAGCTTGTCGAGCGCCCGCGGATCGCCTGCCGCATCCAATTGCCGCCGCTGGGCATTCCACTCCGCCAGCATCGCCGGTTCGTCCGTGCGGTACCCGTAATGCACGCCGTCGTAGCGGGCCAGGTTGCCGGACGCTTCACACGGCGCGATGATGTAATACGTGGCGATGGCGTACTTGCTGTGCGGCAGCGAGATGTCCCGGATCTTGGCGCCCAACGACTGGTAGACCCGCACCGCGTCACGGACGGCGACCTCGATTTCCGCGTCCAGTCCCTCGCCGAAATGCTCCCGCGCCACGCCCACTGTCAAGCCTTCCAGCGGTTGACCGATGGTCTGCGCATAGTCCGGAACCGGTATGTTGGCCGAGGTCGAATCGAGCGGATCGTAGCCTGCCAGGACCTGCAGCAGCAGCGCGGCGTCGGCGGCCGAGCGAGCCAACGGGCCGATCTGGTCCAGACTGCTGGCAAAAGCGACCAGGCCGTAACGGCTGACGCGGCCGTACGTCGGTTTCAGCCCCGTCACGCCGCAAAAGGAAGCCGGCTGGCGAATCGAGCCGCCCGTGTCGCTGCCGACCGACAGCGGCGTCATGCCGGCTGCCAAGCTGGCCGCCGCGCCGCCGCTGGAACCGCCGGGCACGCACTGGACGTCCCAGGGGTTCCGCGTCGGGCCGAAGTGCGACGTCTCCGTCGTGCTGCCCATCGCAAACTCGTCCAGGTTCGTCTTGCCGAGGATCACGGCGTCTGCTTGCAGCAACCGAGCGACCGCGGTGGCGTCGTAAGGCGGGACGAAATGCTCCAGCATCCGCGAGGCGCATGTCGTCGGCTGGCCGCGGATGCACAGGTTGTCTTTGACGGCCAGCGGCAGTCCGGCCAACGGACCCAGCGGCTGACCTGCCCGCCGCCGTTGGTCGATCTGGGCGGCGCGGGCCAGCGCCGCGTCGCCATCCAGACGCAGGAAAGCGTGAACCGTGCCGTCGTGGGCGGCAATCTGATCCAAGAAGCAACGGGTCAACTCGACGGACGACACCGCGCCGGCAGCGAGTTTCCCGAGCAGCTCAACGGCGGAACAGTAGCACAGCGACATAGTTCACACGGCTGCGGAGCACTGGTGTTCAGCACTTCTCTTGTCTTGTTGGCAAACCGCCACAAAAGCCCCGCCGATCCGCAAAAGCCGAGCTTCCGGGCATGATCGCCCGCCGGACCTCCTGGTCCCCCAACATGCTAATCACCCAATACCGCCGGCACCCGGTAGCACTCGTCATCCCGCTTCGGGGCGTTGGCCAGCATGGCCTCGCGGTCGCAACTGGGACGCGCCACGTCGTCAGCAAACACGTTCGCCATTTCCACCGCGTGCGCCATCGGTGGGACGTTAGCCGTGTCCAGTTCGGACAATTGGTCGACATAGCTGACGATTTCGACCAACTGGGTCGTCATTTGGTCGAGTTCATCGCTCTGCAACCGCAAGCGGGCCAACAGCGAAACTTTTTCTACATCCTGGCGCGACAGACTCATCGGATGGCTCCAACACCGGCTCGCCAGCACCCCCACACAGCAACCCGCGCTTCGCGAAGCAGCCGAGCTTTCGGGCTGCCGCTGGCCCCAGAGGCACAACGACGTCTGCAGGCCGCGTGGGCGGCGTCTACTTGGCCGGCAACTTGAACGGCTTCTGCCGGACGACCTTCCGCACCGCCCCATTGCGCAGGCAGCGAGTGCAGACGCACATCGTCTTATGCGTACCATTCTGCGTCGAGACCTTGACTCGTTGCAGATTTGGCTTGAATTTGCGCCGGGTGATCCCCGTCACCTTGGTGCCTACGCCGCCCAGGTACTTAGCCTTGCCGCGGGTCTCCACGGCGTTTCCCACCTGGGTACCCTTCCCGCACACTTCGCATACGCGCGACATCGAATTCTTCCCTTCCTGCCAGTGCTGTACCGCCAGCGGACGACGCCGGCACGAACCGCTTGCTCGGAGCCATGTTGCCGAAAGACTAGTAGTATACCGGCCATCTTCCCGTCTGCAACCGAGGATGCGCTCAGTGGAGCAAAGCTGGCTGAGACAAACCGGTGGCGCGGGCTCGGCTCAGCAGGCGGAGGGATCGCCCGCCTGCTCGGATAAACCCAGTCGTCTCAAGCCAAAGAAAACAGCTTAAAGCTTGTGCTAGAGAGGCCTTGCGCGATCAAATGCAATTCCGGCTGCGGTTTGGCGCCGCGCAGAGGATCAAACCCAAACGCCTCATCGAAACGTCCGTCAGCGTACGGACTGCTGCAGTTCCTGCTCCGCTTTGTAGGCCTTCATGGCCGCCGCCTCGCGGGACAGTTTGAATTCGGTGGACGGGGCGTAATACTGGACATCGTCCGAAAGATAGTAGGGACTTGGCAGCGTCTGGCCGCCTACGCTGACTTGACAGCCGGTCGAGCTGATCGTGGCCAGCAGGCCGAACGCGCAGAGAACCAAAGAGGGCCACCGTTTTGCTGCTTCTGGCTTCATATCCCGCAAACTCCTTGCTGTCGGCACAACCGGCGCATTTGTCACACTCTGTATCGTCCGTCCTAACCGGCTTCTTTGACGAAACCCGCAAAATCGGTCCAGATTTGACATTGCCTCGGAGTCATCCGCTATGATTGAGGGATAGCGAGTGTTTTCGGATGGTCCAGCTGACCGCGGTCGCCGCTCCGTGGATGAGGAATGGTGCGATGGATAGCAAGGGGTTTGGGGTCTGGTTGCTTGTGCTGGCGAGTTTCTCCGCGCCGGGTTTTGCCCAGCTGCGAGACATGACGGTTCCGCCAAGGGAGTACCATTTGTCCTTTGGCCCGTTCTACGAGGGCGATTACCGGACCGCCTTGGAGGCTTTTCAGTCGTCCGCCCGCGGTGGAATCCGCAGCACGGAGGGGCGCTGGGTCGACTCGATCTGCTATCACACGATGATCGGCGAATGCTTCTACCAGATGGGCGAAATCGCCAAGGCGTTGGACCAGTACAATTCCGCGTTGAAGCTGGCGATCGCCCATAAAGGTTGGATGGTGCGGGTCGAGTTTCCGGAGTTGCTGGAACCGTCGGCGTCGGCGGTTCGCAGCACGATCACGTGGGGCCCTTCCCAGCGGACCTCGCTGTTGGCCCGGATTCCCGATCGGATGAGCAGCTTTCAGGGCCAGATGGTCACCGAACAGGACATTCGCAGGGGCGGCGTGATTGCCGGCCCACAACTGTATCCGCTGAACGTGAAAGAAGTGACGCGGTGCATCTCCCTGGCGCAGCGCCGGCGGCGGGAAATCATGGGCCCGGTCTGCCAACACGATCCGTTCACTAGCCAGTTGCTGTCCGAGTTCGCGAGCTATCCGACGCGCCCCAATCATTGGTCCCAGGCCTGGGTCAGTTGTCATCGGGGGATGGCCTACGCGGCGGCCGGCAAGATCGAGCAGGCGGTGTCGGAGCTGACAAAGTCCCTTGTGTTGGCCGGGCAATACGACCACGAACTGACCTCGATGGCGTTGCTGGAACTCGGCAAGCTGGCGTTCGCTCAGGGCCAAACGCAGATGGCTGCCAACTACTTTTTGGAGGCGAGCTTTCCCGCGGCCGCCTTCGATCAATTCGACGTCATCCAGGAAGCGTTTCAATGGGGACTGATGACGCACCTGGTGTCGGGCCAGAAGGGGCTCTATCCGCCCTTGGTGCCGGCGACGCCTTGGGCGCGGCGTTACTCGCGGGCCTTGCAGGCCTGGCTGATGCTGTTGGCCGCCGAGAATTACGCCACGGCCGGCGATGCGGCTCGGGCCTCCAGTCTGCTGGGGGAAGCGCGGCAAGCGGTCGGGACGCGAGAATTGCGCGGAGGAGTTTTGGGCGCCCGCTTCAATTACGTGTCCGCGATGGTCGAGTTCCAACGCCGCAACCTGACGGCCGGCACGACGCAGCTGAACCAGGCGATCGGCTTTCTGAAGGCCAGTTCCAAGCGGCTGTTCCAGATCGATCTGGCCGATGCCGCCTTCCTGTCAGGCAACGTCACGCAACGCGTCGCGGACGATTTGTACGCCAACGTGTTGCGGGAACCGACGGCGGCCGACTGGGCGGTCGAACCCATGGACACGCTGGCCGCCGTGCTGACTCCCCACCCCGTGCCGCTGCAGCATTGGCTGGAAGCGACCTGGGCGCGCAAGGACCTGGAGAAGTCCCTGGAGATCGCCGACCGCATCCGGCGGCACCGGTTTTTCTGCAGCTTGCCGGTCGGCGGCCGACTGCTGGCGCTGCGTTGGATTCTGGAAGCCCCGGAAACGCTGCTTCCGCAATCGGCCTCGCTGCAACGCCGCGATCTGCTGGCCCGGTATGCGGACTATGCCAAGCTCTCGGCACAGGCCGCAGAGATCCGCGGCGAATTGGAGAAACTGCCGCTGTTCCCGGACAAGCCGGACGAGTTGAAGCGACAGACAGAGCGCTTCGAGCAACTCGGGCAAGCGAGTGCTGCACAGGAATTGATGCTGCAGGATCTGGCCCTGCGGCGGGAACCTTCCGATTTCGTGTTTCCGCCGTTGCGGACCGTCAAGGAGATCCAGCAGGCGATGATTGCCGACCAGTTGGTGTTGGCCTACACCACGGCCGGAAATCAGATCCTGGGTTTCGCGCTCTCCAAAGACAAGTTCTCCGCGTGGCAGATTGAATCTCCGGCGGCGGTTCTCAAACAGTTGGCCGACCTGCTGCGGCAATTGGGCTTGGCCGACCGCAAGGCCGGGTTGGACCCGGCGACGCTGAAGGACGAGACCTGGAAAGCGACGGCTGCGGATCTGCTCCAGAAACTGACGAACAACGCCAACTCCGCGGCGTGGGACACGTACCGCGAGTTGATCCTGGTCCCGGACGGGCCGCTGTGGTACGTGCCGTTCGAGGCGCTGCAAGTGCCCGCCGTTGCCGGTTCCGCGCCGCTGATTTCCAAAGTGCAAATCCGTTACTTGCCGACCGTGGGGCTGCTGACCATGACGGCTCCCGCCCCGAATCCGCGGGCGCGGACGTTGGTCGTCACGGGCCCGATGGTTCCCGGCCAGGACAAGCAGATCGCGGTCGCGGCCTGTGACCAGATCCGGCGGGCGCTGGAAGGGGTTACCCGTTGCGACGAACGGTTGGCGATTCCGTCCAGCTTGTTTTCCAGCGTCTGCGACCGGCTGATCGTGCTGAGCGATCTGGAGCCTGTGGCCCGCGGCCCGTACGCCTGGTCGCCGCTGGCCCTGGACCGCGGAAAAGCAGGCGGGACCTTGGACGCCTGGTTCGCCTTGCCCTTGTCAGGACCGGCGGACGTGGTCTTGCCAGCCTTTCACTCGGCCGCCGAGAGCGGGTTGAAGCGAGGCAGCAATGGGGATGAGATCTTCTTTGCCGTGTGCGGACTGATGGCCAGCGGCAGCCGTTCCGTGCTGCTGAGTCGCTGGTCGGTGGCGGGCCAGTCGGCGTTCGATCTGACGCGCGAGTACGTCCAGGAATTGCCTTTCGTGTCGGCGTCCGAGGCGTGGCAGCGGAGCGTCCAATTAGCACGCTCGAACCCCATCGCCGTGGAACTCGAACCGCGTCTGAGCACAACGGGCGGGCCCGTGGAACTGACGGCGGATCACCCGTTCTTCTGGGCCGGTTATCTGCTGGCCGACGTCGGCAGAACCGCCCCACCGCCGACCGTGCCGCCTCCGCCACCCGCCGGAAAGCCGGCTGCGCATGCCAAGCCGGCTGCGGGTGCAAAACCGGCTGCGGGTGCAAAACCGCAACCGGACGTCAAACCGTAGCGTTCTGCGCAGCGGCCCAATCGCCTACTGCTGTGACGCCAGAAAAACGTGCGCATGCAGTGCTGCGTCCGGATCGTGCTGCTGTTCGCGGGATTGCCGCCTCATTGCGGCGGCATCGCCTTGTCCTCTTTAATCCCCTTACTCGCGGCGTCGACATCGTCGTACGCTGCTTGATCGAACTTGGAACTGTCGATCGGTTTCGGCTCGCCGCATCCGCTGGCAGCCATTCCGCACAGGCAGACCAAAACCAACAAAGCCCACAGTCTTCGCACGGGATACCTCCCTTCGAGATTCGCTGAGATCCGCAAGATTACCTGGCGCTCGCAACCGAGTGGCCATCGGCGATCGCATTCAATTTCGCCCAAGTTCCCCAGTCGAGGGTGGCGGTAATGAAGCCGACGCTCCCATCCGCCATTCCGGTGTGGAGTCCGCCAGGGTGATAGCTCGATGGCCCATAGTGTTCGGAGAACGGACCATACGCCGCGATATAGGTGGGCGTGAAGGAGTGATTGCGGAACCAAGTCCAAACCGTTTTCGCAGAACCGTCGGGATTGACGGCGTTTGTGGCCGTTTCGTTGGCTCCCCAGCCGCCGACGGCCGTTCCCACAAAGGCGCTGTCGAAGACCGGCGTTCCCGTCCGCCGCAATCCGGTCCCGCAGGTGCGGATGGCCCCGCCACCGTAACCCATGGAATCGTCCTCGGCAAAGCAGATCGTGTTGGACGTGCCGTCTCTGATCCCCGACATCTTGGTCGTCATGGTCACCGTGAAGACGCCGTTCAGGCTGCCCACGTCATTGAACGGATCCCCGAACGTGTTCCAAGGCGAAGTGTTCGAAATGTTCGCAGTCTGGTGCCAATGATAACCCTCGCTGCCGGGGTAGTTGGTCACTGCGATGTTTTGGGTTTCACTGGGCAGCGTGCGCTGGTCCGAAGGGCAGCGCAACGTGGGGACAGGCGTGCTGACGATCGCTTGGCCCCAAATGGGCGCGCGAACATCTACCGTGCTGTACAGCGACTGCTGCTCGATAAAGGGCAGAATCATCACGTTCCAGGTGTGATGATACGGCAGCGTGTAGGGCGGTTTGCCAGGGCCCCAGATCACGCCCGGCGGAAAACTGCCATTTGCGTCATGGTAGTTCTGCAGCCCCAAGGCGATTTGCTTGGCGTTGTTCGAGCACTGAGAACGCCGTGCCGACTCGCGGGCCGCCTGAATCGCAGGCAGCAACAGCGCGACCAGAATGCCAATGATGGCAATGACCACGAGAAGCTCAACGAGCGTAAAACCGCGACGAGTTGAAGATCGCATAACAATTGCTCCCAAAACATGTTCTCATTTGGAATGATGCCACTTTGATAGCTGGATAAATCCGCGCCAGACTCCGGCTGCTGGCTGGCCGGCGCGGAAGCCCGGCTTTTTCAAAAAAACGGGCTTCGCGTCCAGTAAAACATCCTTTGGTATTCGTTTACGGCTTGGCGTCCTGCGACTTCAAATCAAACGTGAACGTGTTGCCGTCGCTGGACTTCACTTCCGCCTTCAGCGTGCTCTCCGTGTTGTACACTGCCGGGATGTAGCTGACATAGTTCGGCAGGCCATCGGGCGCTGGGGTAGGGTCTTCGCGAGTCGCGGAGATCTCGACGCGTTTCGCGCCCTCCGTCACTTTACACTCGAACGTGCCGTTGACGATAGCGCCTGCATACGCCGCGCCCCCGGGCTCCGCGGGCAGAAATCGGATTTCGCCCTTTTCGACCGGCTGGCCATCGAACGTCACAGTGCCCGTTACCGAGTATTCGGCCGGTCCACCACCGCCACAGCCGCTCAGGATCAGCAGGACGACCGATACCAGGGAAAACAATAGGCCGCGAGAAAGATCGACCAACATCTGCAAACCTTCCGTTGTTATTTACTGACGAAACACAGGGGGCCGGTCATGTCCGTCCGACAACTGCGGTCAGCACGGTCGTGCCTGCTCCGGTTGCGGCAGGTCCTGAAGCGGGTGATCAATACTGGTTGGTGGGCTCGCCGCCTTCACGCGTTCCCAACGCACGCCAAACGTAGGTGTCGATGGAGTTCGGAATAAACCGTACACTCGCATCTGCCAAGACCGCCTGGACGCCTCCGGGATGATAACTGCGCGCAAACAGATACTGAAGATCCGTACTCGCAAAGCACGGAGCCTCGCGCAACGCGGGGGCTTGGCAGGTCCGGCAGTAGTCGGACAGGGTCGTATTCGGGGGTTGGTACGTGCTGAAAATGCTGCTCAAGTGCTCCGCCCGGTAGTAGCGTCCCCGCCAGTCCCGATGGCTGGTGGTCAGTTCGGGAACCGTGATGATCTCCGCCCCCATCACCGTGTTGGCAGTGCCATCGACTACCGAGGCCATGCGGATTCGGGACTTGTAGTAGAACATGCCATTCATGGTGTGCCCAAACGCTGCGCCGGTCGTCGCCGGGCTGTTGTTTTGGGTTACCAACTGGCTGCCGTGACACAGCAGATAGTTACCGGAGAAGCCATCGTTGTTGTCTGGCGGCGAGCCGTCCGGCGGTGTGCCTTCGCCGTGAAGGATACCGGTCTTGGGCCCAGCCGAATCGGAAGGACACATCAGGCACGGAATCACTGAATTCATCAGGGCGCTGGGAAAGCTCGATGAGGCCCGTGTCACCATGTACGGAAGCAACTGATCGTGCAACGCAGACTGTTCGATAAAGGGCAGGAGCATCGGCATCCACGACATATTTGTCGGAGGGGTCGTGCCGGAATTCAGATTGTTGGCGAGCACGCCAGGCGGAAACCATGCGTGGGTGTCGTGATAGTTATGAAGCCCCAGTCCCAACTGCTTCAGGTTGTTGCTGCACTGGGAGCGTCGGGCCGCCTCCCGAGCAGCTTGGATCGCGGGCAGCAGCAACGCTACCAGGATCCCGATAATGGCAATGACGACCAGAAGTTCGACGAGCGTGAAGCCCGTCGCCCTGCGGCCAAGTCCAGGAAATGACGACGAACGCATTGCAAGTGCCTCCAAAAGAAACAGAATAAGAACGAAACCCAGCTTACCAAGAATACGCAAACCGGACGGCCATAAAGGGGACCAATGGATTAAACTGATCCGAGTCTAAAGTATCAACCGGGGAAATGCGTGTCAATGCGATGGGAACAGACCCACTGTATTATCCGCAAGACGAGCCTCGTCGAATTGCGAATCCCGTGTCTGAGCGGATAAGATCAAGTCACACAAGGACCGGATTTATGATGGCCATCGATTTTTCGGGCAAGACAGTGTTGGTTACCGGCGGCGGCCGGGGCTTGGGGGCGGCGTCGGCCGAGGTGCTGGGCCGGGCGGGGGCGAACGTAGTGGTCAACTACTTTGCCGATCCCGGCGGGGTCAATCGGGAGCGGGCCGAACAGACCGCGCGGCAGATCGGGGAGCGGGGCGTGGCCCTTGAAGCCGACGTGCGCGAAGGACCGCAAGTCGAGGCGATGATCGAGGAGATCCTGCGGCGTTTCGGCCGGCTCGATATCGTCGTGAACAATGCCGGCATCGTGCGCGACCGGACGTTGAAGAAGCTGTCGGCCGAGGACTGGCAAGCCGTGATCGATACGAATCTGACGGGCGTGTACAACGTCTGCAAAGCGGCCGCGGAACGGCTCTCGGACGGGGGCCGGATCATCAACTTGTCGTCCATCTCGGCCGCCGTCGGGTTCTTCGGACAAGCCAATTACGCGGCGGCCAAAGCCGGCGTGACGGGATTGACCAAGGTCCTGAGCCGCGAGTTGGCCAAACGGCGGATCACGGTGAACGCGGTGGCGCCCGGCGTGATTCTGACGGAAATGGGCCAGACGATCCCCGAAACGGCGCGGGCCGAAATGCTGAAGCTGATCCCGTTGGGCCGTTTCGGCGAACCGGACGAAGTGGCCGGCGTGATCCTGTTTTTGGCCAGCGATCTGGCGTCGTACGTCACTGGCCAAATCCTGCATGTCAACGGCGGCTGGTACGGATGACATTGAAGATTCGGTTGACGCCACCGAATTTTCAAGGTACTGAAGACTTGGACGAGGATTAATGAAGATGACAACAACCAGCGGTGCGAAGTTGTGCTCGGCCGAAGAAGCCGTCGGTTTGATTCGCGACGGACAGACGGTGGCCTCCGGCGGCTTTGTCGGGGCCGGAGTCCCCGAAGGGCTGCTGCGGGCGTTGGAGCAGCGGTTCCTGGCTGCCGGATCGCCGCGCGAGCTGACGGTCGTCTACGCGGCCGGCCAGGGAGACGGCCGCGACCGGGGCATCAACCATCTGGCTCACGAGGGTCTGGTCAAGCGAGTGATCGGCGGCCACTGGGGCCTGGCTCCGCGGATGGGTCGGCTGGCGATCGAGGGCAAGATCGAAGCCTACAATTTTCCGCAAGGGGTGATCTGCCAGTTGTTCCGCGACACGGCGGCCGGCCGGCCGGGATGCATCACGCACATCGGGCTGGACACGTTCATCGATCCGATTCAAGCCGGCGGGCGATTGAACGAGCGGACTCCGCCGGGCCTGGTCCAGCGAGTGGACTTAGGGGGGCGGACGTGGCTGTGGTACAAGGCCGTGCCGATCGACGTCGCCTTGCTGCGGGCCACGTCGGCCGATCCGTACGGCAATTTGGTGATGGATGAAGAGGGCCTGTTTGGCGAAATGCTGCCGATCGCCCAGGCGGCGCACAACAACGGCGGTCTGGTGATCGCCCAAGTGCGCCGGTTGGCGGCGGAGCCGGCTCCGCCTCAGCTGGTGCGCGTCCCCGGCATTCTCGTGGACCGGATTGTCGTCTCCGATCTGCAGGACCATCCGCAAACGTTCGATCAAAGCGAGTTCAACGCAGCCTTCGTCACGGCTGGCTCAGCGGCGCAATTGCGCGAGATTGCAGTGCGGGAGCCGCTGCCGATGGGGCCTCGGCGGATCATCGCGGCCCGCGCTTGCGACGAACTGCCCGAAGGCGCGATCGCCAATCTGGGCATCGGGATGCCGGAGGGGATCGCCCGCATCGCCGCGGAGCGAGGCTTGCTGGATCGCTTGACGCTGACCGTCGAAAGCGGGCCGATCGGCGGGATTCCGGCCGGCGGGCTGAGTTTCGGGGTGTCGCTCCATCCGCAGGCGATCGTGGATCAGCCGGCCCAGTTCGACTTCTACGACGGCCGCGGCCTGGATTTCGCCGCCCTGGGAGCGGCCCAGGTCGATGCCCAGTGCAACGTGAACGTGTCCAAGTTCAGCGCGCGTCTGGCAGGAGTCGGCGGATTCGTGAACATCACCCAGACCGCCAAAAAGGTCGTCTTTTGTGGAACCTTCACGACCGACGGACTGACCGTCGCGGTCGAAAACGGCCAGCTGAAGATCGTCACGGAAGGCCGGATCCCGAAGTTTGTCGAGCAGGTCGAACAGGTGTCGTTCAGCGCCCGCCGCGCTCGCCAGATCGGCCAGGAGGTCTTGTACGTCACCGAGCGGGCGGTCTTCCGGCTGCTGGACGACCGGCTGGAACTGGTCGAGATCGCTCCGGGCATCGACCTGCAGCAGCAGATCCTGAACCGCATGCCCTTTGCGCCGGTCGTCCGCCTGGTTCGTTTGATGCCCGCTCACGTCTTCGCAGCACCGGAGGGATGATCGCATGACACGGACCTGTATCGTCGCGGCCAAACGCACGCCGCAGGGGCGGTTTTTGGGCGAGTTGTCCCGGCGGACGGCTTTGGAACTGGGCGTCGCCGCCGGGCGGGCCGCGCTGGACGGCATCGGCGCGGATCGGATCGACGTGACGATCGTGGGCAACGTGCTCGGCGCCGGCTTGGGCATGAACGTGGCCCGCCAGATCGGCTTGGCCCTGGGTGTGCCGATGGACCGGCCGGCGTTGACCGTCAACATGATGTGCGCGTCGGGCTTGCAGGCGGTGGTCTTGGCAACCCAGGCGATCGCCACGGGCCAGGCCGAGGTCGTGCTGTGCGGGGGCACCGAGTCCATGTCCCACGCCCCGTACCTGCTCCCGCGCGCCCGCTCCGGCTATCGGATGGGCGACGGCACGCTGGTCGACGGACTGCTGCGCGACGGCCTGGTCGATCCGTCCAGCGGCCAGCACATGGCCTTTTCCGCCGAGCGGCTGGCTCAGCACTACGGCATCGAACGGGCCGCTCAGGACGCTTTTGCCCTGCGCAGCCAGCAGAACACACGGCGGGCTTACGCCGAAGGCCGCTACCAGGACGAACTGGTGCCCGTGGACAAGCTCGAGCGGGACGAGCATCCGCGGCCCGATACGACGCTGGAGCAGCTGGCCGCGCTGCGTCCCGCGTTCCAGGCGGACGGCACCGTCACGGCCGGGAACGCTTCCGGGATTAACGACGGCGCGGCCATGCTGGTCGTGTGCGCCGAGTCCGCGGCGGTCCGCAACGGCTGGCCCATCCTGGCCACGATCGGGCCGTACGCCGCCGTGGGCTGCGATCCGCAATGGATGGGATTGGGCCCGGTCCACGCCACGCGCCGCTTGTGCGAGCGGTCGCAGATCCGGCTAAACGACATGGACACGATCGAGCTGAACGAAGCCTTCGCGGCGCAAGCCCTGGCATGCATGCAGGAACTGTCCCTGGAACCCGACCGGGTCAACCCCGACGGCGGCGCGATCGCCCTGGGGCATCCGATCGGCACCTCCGGCGCTCGACTGGCCGTGCATCTGGCCCACCGCATCGCGCGGGGCTGGACCAGGCGGGCGCTGGCCACCCTGTGCGTCGGCGGCGGCATGGGCCTGGCCCTGGTACTGGAGTAGAGTCCTGGTGTTGGAGTAGAGTCCTGGAACGACCACCCTTCAGACAACAAGGCAGCGAGGTTCTCCATGAGCAGTTCTACGACACGGCGTGCTTTCCTTCGTACTGCGGCGGCAGCAAGCGGCTGCCTGGCGATCCCGGAGTGGCTCGCAGCCCAGCCTGCAGACCAACCGGCGGGCTCCTCAACGGAACCCCGGGCAACTGGCGGACCGGCCGTAGCGGACGCTGGCCCGGCGACGGCGCTGAACTCGCCCGTGCTCGTGGTGACGCAAGCGGTCTCCCGCGACGTCAATCCGCGCTCCGGCGCGTGGTGCTACCTCGGCGAAGTCCTGGGGCGTGCGGGCGTGTTCTTCGAGGAGTTGCCTCCGGACCGCCTGCCGTGGCTGCTTCGCCGCCCGCAGGCCATCGTGCTGCTGGCCGGCGATGTGCCGCTGACCGCCGACCAGCGCCAGATCCTGGCCACGTGGGTCGGCAACGGGGGCTCGCTGGTGGGAATCGGCGGCACGTCGGGGCTGGACGAAGTGTTCGGCGTCACGGACGCCCGCCGCTTGGCGGAGGGCTGGATCAAGGTGACGGCCCAGGATCATCCGCTGACCGCCGGGCTGCGCAGCTCGCTGCACGTGTTTGGCGGCTGTACCGTGAAGCCCGGCTCGGCGACTCCGCTGGCCGGCTTGGAGTCCGGCCTCGGCGCGTCGAAAGGCAGTGCGATTCTGGAGCACCGCGTGGGCGCGGGGCGGGCGATCCTGCTGGCGCCCGATCTGCTGTTCTCGATCGTCCACATCCAACAGGGCCTGCCGGTGTTCCAGGATGTCCGCGTGGCGCCGGACGGGACTGCCGCGACCAACGAAGGGATCCTGAAAGCCGAGGACGGGATGGTGCTGGACTGGACGCGGGACCGCACCCCGATGGAACCCGACAAGGTCCCCGTCTTCCTGGAACCGATCGCGGACGAACTGCGCGAGCTGATCCTGCGGAGCGTGTTCCACGCAGCCCGCGAACAGGGCATCCGCTTGCCTCTGCTCTGGTCCTGGCCGCGCGGCCTGCCCGCCGTCGGCCATATTTCGCACGACTCGGACGGCAACGATCCCGTCAAGGCGGCGGCGCTGTTGGAGGTGATGAACCGCTGCCAGATCAAATCCACGTGGTGCATGCTGTACCCCGGCGGCTACCCGCGGGAATTCTACCGCACGCTGCAGGAGCAAGGCTACGAAGTGGCCTTGCATTACGATGCCCTGGGCGGCGGTCCGCAGACGTCGTGGTCGAAGGACAACTTCCTGTTCCAGCGGCAGTGGCTGCTGCAGGAAGCGGGCTTGAAACAGGTCCATTCCAACAAGAGTCACTACACACGCTGGGAGGGCCGGTTGGATTTCTGGCGCTGGTGCGAAGAGGCGGGACTGCACTCGGACCAGACGCGCGGGCCGAGCAAGCAGGGAACGATCGGCTTTGCGCTGGGCGGTTCGCAACCCTATTTCCCGTTGGACGACGAAGCCGATACGCCGCGGATGTTCAAGGTGCTGGAAGTCAACCTGCAGACGCAGGACTTGGTGGTCGTGTGTCCGGCGGAATACGGCCGGCAACTGCTGGATTCCGCGCTGCGGCATCACGGCGTCGCCCATTTCCTGTTCCATCCCGCGCACATCCAGAAACCGAAGGTGGCCGATGCGCTCTGCGGCCTGGTCGATTACGGCCGGACCCAAGGGCTGGAGTGGTGGACCAACGAGCAGATCTACCAGTGGGAAATCTCGCGCCGCAGCGTGGCGGCGACGTTCGACTCCGGCAGCGCGTTCACCCTGAACGCGGCAAACCCGTTGCGCGAGGCCACACTGCTGTTCCTGGCCCCAGCCGCGAAGTCCGGCGCCGTGCGGATCGCCAACCAGGCCGCAGCCACCCGCCCCTGGCAACTGTACGGGTTTGACTTCGAGGCCGTGACGCTGGACCTCGCAGGGCAGGTTCCGGTCCAGATTGGCTGAGGGCACCGCCGACATCCGACGCAGACGGCGTCCGTTCTGCCGGCCACGCCGAGGGCCCTCCGGGGACGCGGACGCCGAAAACAGTCGCAGCCTGCTGAAAAACAGCAACTGGCTCCGCGCTGAGCCGGAGAAACCCAAGGCAGACCGATCACCGCGAGTTGCCTGCCCCTGTTTTTCCACAGGCTGCTAGCAGGCGTTCGACGAACGGTCTTGACCCTTGCCGGATGGGCGTCAATAATCCGGCACTTTGGTTTTGGGCACGAGGGCGAACAGGAGCCTGTAGCGGTGGGTTATCACAGTATTGTTTGCGTGAAGCAGGTGCCGGATACGGCGAACATTACGTCCGAGGCGATGAAGGACGACGGGACGGTGAATCGGGCGGCGTTGCCGGCGGTTTTCAACCCGGAGGATCTGAATGCGTTGGAGACGGCGTTGGAGATCCGGGAGCGGTTTGGCGGGACGGTGACCGTGCTGACGATGGGGCCTCCCAAGGCGGCGGACGTGTTGCGGGATTGCTTGTTCCGGGGTGCGGACCGGGCGATTCTGCTGACGGATCGGCGGGCGGCGGCCAGCGACACGCTGGCGACGAGCTACATTCTGTCGCAGGCGGTGACGACGATCGGGCGCGTGTTCAGCCGCTACGATTTCGTGTTCTGCGGGCGGCAGGCGATCGACGGGGACACGGCGCAGGTGGGGCCGCAATGTGCGGAGAAGCTGGGACTGCCGCAGATCACGTATCTGGAGCAGATTGTCCGGTTGAGCGGCGACACGGTGGTGGTGCGGCGGAACGTGGGACACGGTTGGGAGATCGTCGAGGCTCGGTTGCCGGTGCTGATCACGGTGATGGGGACGGCCAACGAGCCGCGTCCTCCGGCGGCTCGCCAGGTGATGCTGTACAAGCGGGCGCGGGTCGCGGCGGAGTTGGCGGCGGAAGTGAAGCAGGCGTTGCCGGAGGCGAGCGACGCGGAACGCGAAGCGGAAGTGACGCGCCGCGCGGCGGACTTGCAGGGCCGCGGGTTGCTGATCGACCAGTGGGACTTGGACCGGATCGGGGCGGACCTGGAGCGTTGCGGCTTGTCGGGCTCGCCGACCAAGGTGTACCGCGTCCAGTCGATCGTGCTGACCAAGTCCGGCTATAAGGAAGTGGCTCCGACTGAAGCGGGCATTCGGGAACTGATTCAAGAGCTGGTGGTGGACCATACGCTGGGCTGAGCTGACCGGCGTGGCACGGCTTACTTGTTCGCCGTGCTGCACTGTTCCGGCGTGGCACGGCTTACTTGTTCGCCGTGCTGTATTGGTTGCAGGTAGCCGCACGGCACGGCTAACAAGTAAGCCGTGCCACGGAGAACGCACGGCGAACCGGGGAGTCGTGGCCTACAAAGAGGGACAAGCAAAACCGATGATTCGAGTGAACCGTCAAGGCGAAGTGTGGGTGTTTGCGGAGCAGGAAGACGGCGTGTTGAACGACGTCTCGCTGGAGTTGTGCGGCAAGGCGCGGCAACTGGGCGACCAGTTGGGCGTCAAGGTGGCGGCGGTGCTGCCCGGCTGCGACGTGCGGCCGTTGTCGAGGCGGCTGATCGCTCACGGCGTGGACCGGGTGTACTCGGTGCACGACGAGAAACTCCGCCACTACCAGACCAACGCCTATGCCAAGGTGCTGGTCGAGCTGATCCAGAAGCACGAGCCGCAGATCGTGCTGTTCGGCGCCACGCACCTGGGACGCGACCTGGCGCCGCGCGTGGCCTCGGCAGTGCGGGCCGGGATGACGGCCGACTGTACGGACCTGCAGATCAAGGACGTGACGGACGTGCGCACGAAGGAAGTCCATCCGAACCTGCTGCTGCAGATTCGCCCGGCGTTCGGCGGCAACATTGTGGCGACGATTGTCAACTATGACATGTGGCCGCAGATGGCGACGGTCCGCGAGGGCGTGATGCCGCTGCAGGAGCCGGACGGAAAGCGGACGGGCGAGACGATCGACGAAACGGTCCAGCTGGCGGCGGCCGACGTGCCGCTGAAGCTGATCGAGCGTCACGTGGAAGAGCGAAAGGTGAACCTCAAGGGCGCGCGGGTGATCGTGGCGGGTGGCGGCGGCGTGGGCAGCAAGGAGAATTTCAAGCTGATCCACGAACTGGCCGGCGCCATTGGCGGGGCCGTGGGCGCCAGCCGCGCGGCGGTCGACGGCGGGTTTATCAGCAAGGATCACCAGGTGGGCCAGACCGGGACGACGGTGCGTCCGGCGTTGTACATTGCCTGCGGGATCAGCGGGGCGGTTCAGCACCGGGCGGGAATGGAAGAGTCCGCCAAGGTCATCGCCATCAACAGCGACCCGAACGCGCCGATTTACTCCGTGGCCCACTACGGCATCGTGGGCGATTTGAACCGAGTGATTCCGCTGATGGTCAAGGGCCTGCGCGAACGGCCGACGGCGGAGGAGGGAGCGGTGGTTGGTGATTGGTGAGCGGTGAGGCTGGGGGACGATTGCGGGGCCTCAACGCCCCCCGTCCCAGCACTCCCCGCCATCCCCTTCATCCCGCCCCGATTTTCAGGAGCAACTGCCGTGGCAAACTTTTTTCTTGACAACGAAGACATTCAATTCCTCTTGAACCACATCGACGTGCGGGAGTTGGCCCGCATCCAGGAGGATGATTTCCTGGACCTGGCGTCCCGTCCGGAGTACGCTCCGCGCGACGCCGAGGAAGCGGTGGACAACTATCGCCGGGTGCTGGAGATCATCGGCCAGGTGGCGGGCGATACGATCGCGCCCAACGCCGAGGACGTGGACGCCGAGGGCAACACGTTGAACGAGGACGGCACGGTGACGTACCACCCCAAGGTCGCGGAGAACCTGCGGCGGCTGGGTCAGGCCGACCTGATGGGCTTCACGCTGCCCTACAAATACGGCGGGCTGAACTGCCCGAACCTGATCTACACGGCGGCCACGGAGATCGTCAGCCGGGCGGACGGCTCGCTGATGAACCTGTTCGGCCTGCAGGGGATCGCGGAGACGATCAACGCCTTTGCCAGCGACGAGATCAAGGACGAAGTCCTGCCGCGGTTCGCACGCGGCGAAGTGACCGGGGCGATGGTGCTGACCGAGCCGGACGCGGGCAGCGACCTGCAGTCGGTGCGGCTGAAGGCCGAGCAGGACGAGAACGGCGTCTGGCGGCTGAACGGGGTCAAGCGGTTCATCACCAACGGCTGCGGCGAGATCCTGCTGACGCTGGCCCGCAGCGAGCCGCACATCGGCGACGGCCGCGGGCTGAGCCTGTTCATCTCGGAGCGTTCGGAGCACGTCAAGGTCCGGCACCTGGAAAAGAAGCTGGGCATCCACGGCTCGCCGACGTGCGAGCTGGTCTACACCAACACGCCGGCGCGGCTGGTCGGCGAGCGGCAGCGGGGCCTGATCACGTACGTGCTGGCGTTGATGAACGGAGCCCGCGTGGGGATTGCCGCCCAGTCGCTGGGGATCGCCGAAGCCGCGTATCGGCTGGCGCGGATCTACGCCCACACGCGGCACCAGTTCGGCGGCCCGATCGAAAAGCTGCCGGCCGTGGCGGAACTGGTCACGGACATGAGCGTCGACCTGCAGGCCGCGCGGGCCTTGACGTACGAGACCAGCAAAATCTGCGACCGCGAGAACAACAACCTGCGGGTGCTGGAACTGAGCAAGCGTCCGCTGGACGCCGAAGAGGCGAAGCAGCGCAAGAAGCTGTCCCGCGAGCTGAAGCGGATCAACGGCATGCTGACGCCGCTGAGCAAGTACTACGCCAGCGAGATGTGCGTGCGGGTGACCCACAACACGATCCAGGTTCTGGGCGGTTCGGGCTACATGCGCGACTATCCGGCCGAACGTTACCTGCGGGACGCGCGGATCACCACGATCTACGAAGGCACCAGCCAGCTGCAAGTCGTCGCCGCCTGCCGCGGCGTCGCCTCCGGCGTGTTTGAGAGCTACATCGCGGAGTACGAAGCCAAGCGGTACGCCGATCCGGAACTGGCGCAGCTGCACCAGCAACTGGTTGCCGCCAAGCAGCACTTGCAGGAGGCCATCCAGTTCGTCAAGCAGCAATCGCCGACCTACCTGGACCTGGCCGGCCAGCGCCTGGTCGACGCCGCCCTGATCCAGATCCTCGGCCACCTGCTGCTGGCCCAGGCGGAGCACTCCGAGCGCAAGCAAGCCGTCGCGCGGCGTTACATCACCCGCGAACTGCCCGTCCTGCGCATGCACTGCGACCAAATCCGCTCCGGCGACACCTCCCCCCTCACCGACTACCACCACCTCGCCGGCCCCGTCCCCGCCGTGCGCTAGACGCCAGTCCAGCAACGATTTCGCGGGGCGGAATTCACTCCGCCCAAGCGGACGGAAGTGCGCTCTACGACACGGTGTCCGGCAACCGATAGCCCTCGCGCTGGGGACGGGACAAGAGGGCGTTCGCCTGGTCGTCGTCGGGGAAGCGTTCTTGCTCCGGGTCCCACTTCAGCTTGCGTCCGACCCAGCGGGCGATGTTGGCCAAGTGGCAGATCGTACAGGCGCGGTGGCCGAACTCGATATCGGCGACCGGCGGTTGCCTGGATTGGATGCAGTCGATCCAGTTCTGGAAATGGTGGTCGCTCTTGACCAAACGGGTGTCGTTCTCGCCCAGCGGCTCTTGCGAGATCGCGATCGGGTTCGTGTTGAAACGGCCGCGGTGCATCACCAACCGGCCTCGCTCGCCCACAAAGATCGCTCCAAACGCGGAGACGTCCTTTTCGGTAATCTGGTTGGTGAGCTTCAGCAGCACTCCACTGGCATAGCGGAACGTGACCTCGCTGTTGTACTCCTTGCCGTGCGGTTCCACTTCCACCGGACCCGTTGTTTCCGTTCCCAAAGCCCACTGGACGACGTCCAGAGAATGGGAGCCGGCGTTGGTGGTCCCGCCTCCGGAGTAGCGGCGGATGTTGTGCCAGCCGGGATTGTTGTAGGTCAGGTAGACATGCGTGCTGAACGGCACCGGTTCCGTCTGTCCACACCAGTGGTTCCAATCGAGGTCGTCGGGGACCGGCTCCGTGGGCAAGGTGAAATCGCGGTACGGCCGGGAGCCCGCCCAGTTCTGGCAGAGTACGCTTTCGAGCTTGCCCAGACGGCCGTTGCGGATCAGTTCGCTGGCCTCGCGGTTGCGGAGCATGGACCGCTGCTGAGTGCCCACCTGACAGACGCGGTTGTGCTTGCGGACCGCTTGGACCATCGCCCGGCCTTCGCGAACGGTCAGACTGAGCGGCTTTTCCGCATACACGTCCTTGCCTGCCTGACAAGCCAGAATGCAAGGCAGCGCTCGGGAGTGTTCCGGCGTGGTCAGCACCACCGCGTCGATGTCTGGCGATTCGAGCATTTCGCGGTAGTCCCGGTAGATGCCGTATTTCGCCCCGGTCTTGCCGCCTTTGGGTCCCAGGACTTGCTCTTCATACACCTTGAGATACTCGTGGCATTTCTTTGGCCAGACGTCACTGACGGCCACGACGCGGCATTCGGCGGGCAGGCTGTGCGTGCCTTTCAAATCGCCGATCATCTGGTGTGCGCGGCGGCCCGTGCCGATCCAGCCGATCCCGATCCGCTCGTTGGCTCCGGGGCCATCCGGCCCGGCCAAGACACCGGATGGGATGACGTACGGAGTGGCGATGCCGCCGACAGCGACAACGGCTGACTTCTTCAAAAACTGTCGTCTGGAGGAATGTTCGCGACGGGGCATCGGGAGTCTCCTTGTCCTGGTTTCTGCCGTCTTGGTTCCCTTCGTGCTGCCGCTGAGCAAGCGGGCGATTATTTCAGCGGCGGCTGGAAGACGTCGAATGCGTCGACGGTCAGCGGTCCGTCGTCGCGGGCGACGAGTTTGACCACGTGCGGGCCGTTGGGCAGGTAATCCGCCAGTCGCAGCCGGAATTTCTGCCGCGTGGCGCTCTTGAAATCGACGGTGGCGGCCGTGGCCCGTCGCACCTCGAACGTGAAGCGGTCACCGCTGCGGTTGTTCTTGGCGTCGCGCCAGAAGGCCGGATCGACGACGATCTGGCCCGATTTGCTGGTGAACGGTTTCAGGCCGTTGCCGCTGCCGTCGGGTCCCGTCACGCTGCCGACCAGTTCGTAATCGCCGATGTCGCTGGTCATCGTCATCGTCCACGTTTGGGGCACGAGGTTCGCCCCCAGCGACACGGCATGGGGGCAGCGGTCGCGCGGCGGATTGGGCGGCAAGGGAGCGTTTTGTTTGTCCGGCTGGATGTAGCCGACGCAGAAGGCCTCGATCTCCGCCGCCGGCTTGCCGTCGATCCATACGTCGGCCGCGCCGCCGCGAGGATCGCTCCAGCCGATCAATTCGATCCGATTGCCGGTGAACTGGACGCTCAGCTCGCTGCCCTGCCCCGTCGCGGTGCGGGCTGCTCCGCCTTCCGCCGCGGTCCATTGGCCAGCGTCCATTTCGACGCCCGCCGGCGATTCCACCTCGACCCGCCGTTCGCGCGACTGCGGATCGTAGGCGAACTTCTCGGCCCGGTGGAAGTGCCTGGCGATGTTCATGACAGTCATCTTCGAGGCGTACCGGTTCTCGTGGACCGAATCGGCCAACAGGTCCTCGGGCACCAGGCCGTTGTCGACCATGTACTGCGTCATCTCGCGGCGGTTTTCGACAAACTCGACGCCGTATTTTTCGCACATCGCCCGCAGGGCCGCGGGCTCCTGATGGCCGTTGCGGGCCTCCGGGTCCGGCCACACCGGCTTGTGGGGCAGGCACCAGTGCAGGCTGCCGACCAGGATGTCCGCCGTGGTGTGGCGGCGCAGTTCCGCGATCATCGCGTCCACGTCTTCCGTCTTGCCAAAGTTGTAGATCAGCACCACGTCGGGCTGATCGGGAATCACCAGGTGCCGCGCCCAGCCGTGGGAAAAGTGGTAGGAGGTCGAGTTGCCTGCCATGCGTTTGTAGACCATCGGCGGCGCGTGGGGAAACCGCTGGCGGATCAACTCGATCAGCAAATCGCCGTTGCCCAGCCCGTTGGTAAAGCTGGAGCCGATGGCCCAAATCAACAGCGGCCGGTCCGGGTCGAAACCCCGCTCCAACTTCTGCACGGTGAGGGCCATGTTCGCGCCGTCGGTGGGCCGCGGCGGCGCTGGATAATCCAGAGCGTCCTTGGGCGGCTGCACAGCGGGATTGGGGGCCGCGGCGGAGCAGAACGCAGTCAGCCCGAAAAAGAACCACGCGACGGCAGGTAAACATCGGGAACGCATCGGTTTCCTCCTTCTCAAAAGAATCGTATTCAGCGCTTTCCGTAACCAGACAATTCGCCGCTCTCCGCGGCCAGGAACAATCGCCCGCGGGCGGCGGCAGCGCCGTTGAAGACAGGCGGCGAAGGCAGAGTCTGCTCGGCCAGCCGCTGGCCGCTGGCCGCATCGATGGCGTATAACAGGCCGCCCTGTCGGCCCTCGAATGCGCCCAACGGATCCCCAGGATCAACGACATCCGGCGGTCCGGCGACGATCAGCCGGTCGCCGGCCAGCAGCATGGCGCGAATCCGCACGGGAACACGGTACGACCAGTCGCTGACCCGGCTGTCCAAGGGGCTGGCAAACAGCAGATAGCCCTTGTCGCCCGGCGTGAAAAACACGGTGGGGTCCAGGCCGCGGAGGCTGTCGAACATGCGGACTACGTAGAAACGTTGGTCGTCATGCACGATCAGGCGGCCGTAGTTCTGCGCCGCGCCGAACGTCCACGGCGTGCGTTTGAAGTAGCTGTCGTCCAGGAAGCCGCCTTTGACCTGCAGTTGCGGCTTGCCACTGGCCGGTTTCAATTCGTTGTCCAGCGTGGTCCCGCGCAGGTAGATCCGTTCGCCGTCGCCCATCAGGATGTCGGGCAGGATGCCCGTCGGCGGCAGGAAGTTCTCCTGTAAATTCTCCACCGTGTAATGCGGACCTGAAAACAGCGTGTGGCAGCGAAGTTGGCCCGTATCGGCTGCGACGCCGTACACGCTCAGCCCGCCGTCCAAGTGGGAACTGCGCCCGGCGGTGAAGTACGCCGCGCCGTTTTGCACCAGCACGCTGCCGTGGACGGGCCACGCCGATTCGAGTTGGCCGTCGGCGCCGATCAGTCGCTCGCCCGCTGCGGCGCGGAACCGCCAGGCCAGTCTGCCGTCGCCGGCGTTCAGGCAGTACATCCAGCCGTCGACGCAGCCGAACAACAGCCTGCCTTCGTGATACGTCGGAGGCGAATCCACGCGGCCGCCTGCGGTGAATTCCCACCGCTTCGCGCCGTTGCGGGCGTCGAAACTCAGCACCCGATGGTCTTCCGGCGAGGCGACGAACACGCTGTCGCCGACCGCGATCGGCGGCGTCAGACGCGTGCCGATCCGGACTCGCCACAATTCGGCGAGTTCCTTCGGCAAGGGAGACTTGCTCGCCCCGGTCCGCATCCCGTCGTGGCGATACGCGGGCCAGTCGTCGGAAGGAGGAAGGGTGAAGGCTGAAGGATGAAGCGTCGCTTCGTAGGCCGGACCTTTTTCCCGACGCGGCGAGGCGGACCAGTCGAACGTCTCGGCCTCGCGGCGGGCCGCCAACGCCAGAAAGCCGTTCAGCTTCTCTTCGATGTAGCACTGACAGGGATGCGGCGGCACGTACTGCAGCCCGTTAGCCGGCATCATGCCCACGTGGCACGTGCTGCGGACCCAGTTGTCCACGGTGTGCCGGCCATGCTCCAGATCGACGAACTCGGTGCCGCGCCGACTGGCCAGGATGAACTGCGTCGTGGCCTTGTTCCGATAGCAGCGGTGATGGTGGTTGGCTTTGAAGATTGCCCCCAGCGGCATCTGCTTCTTCAACTCGCCGGTGTGCAGGTCGTAGCCGTTGGCACTCGTGGGGTAGATCGCCCGGTCCTTGGTCCTGCCCGCCGTACTGGTCCCGATTTCCAATTCGGCGCTCCACGTCCAGACCAGCTCGCCGATCGCGAACACGTCTTTCCATTCGTACCACAAGTGGCCGATGTACTTCTTCGGCTGGCTCCACAGCAGCCGGCCGGTGTCCGCAGCGAATCCGGCCAGCTTGTTCGGGCTGGCATGGACGACGACTCCGTCCCTCACGATCATCGTTCCGATCCAGAGGTTGCCCGCCGAACGGATGCCGCCGGCGGTCTGGTCGGCCTCGTCTTGCGGGAACGAGGTCCGCCATCGCTCGGTACCCGAACCGGCGTCCAAACCCACAATCTCCGATCCGTCGATCAGGGCGATCGTCCGGCCGTCGGTGGCCGTGTTCAGCGACGGGTCCAACTCGACCGGCTCGCTGCCGCCGTGCATCTCTTTCCACTTGATGTAGTCCACCGTGCTGCCGCGGTAGGTTTTCGGCGAGGTCCACAGCCGCTTGCCGGTGGCGGCTTCGACGGCTGCGACGCGGACCTGCGAGCCGTCTCGCACCGACAGGAACAGCGTCCCGTCGCGATGAAGGATTTCGCCCGTCCGTTCAGTGCCTTCGTACGTCTGCACGATCTCGCCGCTGCGGGCGTCCAACTGCACGACCGGAGCCTGGTATCCCAGCGTCACGTAGACGAAATCGTCGACCGCGACCAGTCGCTTCTGCACGTTCAGCGGAATGTCGCCGGGCCGCGTGTTGAACCAAATCGGTTTCCATTCCCGCCAGCCCCAGCGGCGGATGGGCACCTTCCACAGCAGCGTGCCGTTGAACGCATCGCGGGCGATCAGGAACCACTTGTCGGGCAGCGCGTGCTGCCCCGCCAGACTGATCGGCGCATCGTCGACGATGGCGAACAGCCGGCCGCGGGCGGTCACCAGGGTGCTCACGCTGGAGTCCGTTTCGTGGCAGCGCAGCCAGCGCGGGCCGCCGACCCATTGCAGATGCGCGGGCTGCCCGACGACCGTATCCCGCGCGACCGGATTGCCGTCCGAGCCGTGCAGATAGTGCGTCCACTGGTCGATGTCGGGCGGCCAGGGTTTCCGGAAGCCTCGCCACGCGACGCCCGCCTCGATCGGCAGCGGCTGCAAACGACCGCCGTCGTCCAACTTCGCCGTCCATTCGCCCGCTGCGTCCGGATCAACGACGAACGCCGTTCCGAGCGGCGCTAGGACGCGTTCGACTTCCTGCGGCGGAAGGCCGTGCTCAGCGGCACGCGCCGCCGCGGGAATCACCACGATGTTGATCAGGTTCCCCGCATACGGCAGCCGCGTCTCGTCCCACCGGCTGACCGACACCGTACCGTACAGGCCCTCGGCGCGAATCGCCTGCCGCAACGTGTCGCAGCGTTCCGCGTCTGCGGTCAAACAGTGGACCACGTAACTCCCCCGCTTGGCCAACGCCACGGCGAGATCCGCCTCCGTCGGCTCGACGACGGCGATGATCCCGCCCGGCGCGCCGCTGAACCGCACGCTCGCGACCGCAGCGTCATCTGTACTCTGGCGAGCCGGTTCGCCGCCCACGGCCAGGCCGGTCAGGACGAGCCAGATCACCGCAGACAGCTTCACCGCGGACCGCACACTCCATGGGCGGAAACCGGCCACCCACGGAGTGTGCGGTCTACGGTGGCCGTGCCCCCGCCGCGCTAGTGCTTTGTCCATTGCTCCGCAATCTCCTCTTCGCTCAAAGCCGATAGGAAGACCTTGACCTCGTCGATGATACCGTTCAACGAGTTCGTAGTCTCCACCGGGCTGTTACCCAAGTCGCCGCCGATCTCCATCCCCTGGCCCGCGTTTCCGGGCATCAGTCCTTCGGTCTTGGTCTGGGCTGCCAGTTTCCCGTTGACGTACAACTCGATCCGGTCGCTGCGGATCACGCCGGCCAGGTGTACCCAATCGCGTCCGACCGGCTCGCGTCCCACGGCGATGTGGGTCGGGCCGTCCTGCACGCGGTGAATGCCGAACTTGGCCACTCCGTCCAGCAGGTACAACGAGTATCCGCAGAACGCCCCGCCGCGAGCGACTACGACGCCGCGGTCCGCATCCGCTTTGACCCAGGCCATCACGGTCATCGGCTGATGAGCCATCGGCAACTTCGGTACCTTTCCCAGACTGACGCACGCCCCTTGGCCGAACTTCAACGCCGCGCCGACTTGACCCGGTACGGGCGTGCAGCGGCGGATCTCGCCATCGCTGCCGCGGCCTGTCACATCGCGAGCGGTTTGCGAGTTCTGGTCGTCGAAACTCCACCACGCCGCCGGTTCCGCCGGCGGGTATGATTCTTGGAGCAGCCGCTCGATCGCCGCCTGCACCGCCGCGTTCGGCTCGCCGGCCAGCCGCGCCGTCAGCGCCTGCTTGACCTGCGGCGCGGGAGTCTTGGCCAAGGCCTCGACTGCGCTCTGCCGCACGGACGCCTCCGGGTCATCCAGCGCGGCGAACAGCGGCTCGAGCGAGGCGGCTTTCCATTCGCGCAGCGCCCGCACGGCGCGAAGCCGCGCGGCCGGCTGCGGAGCGCGAAGCAGCGCCGTCACCGCTTTCAGCGCCACGCCGTCCCCCAGCCCTCGTAAGATCCACGTCGCCGTGGCCACCTCGACACGCTCGTCCTGGAGCAAGGCGGCGTACTTTTCGGCCAGCGACGGATCGCGCAGTTCGCGGAGCGCCCAGGCCGCCTGGTCCCGCACGCACCATTGGGCATCTCGCACCGCCCCCAGCAACTCGTCTGCCGCCCGCACGTCCTTGATCTCGCCCAACGCATACGCCGCGTACATCCGGACGTTTGCATCGTCGTCCCGCAGAACCTCGATCAGCGCCGGCACGGCGCGAGCATCTTTGATCGCCCCCAGCGCCTTGGCCGCTTCGCGCCGCACCGCCGGCTCGCGGTCCTTCAGCGCCGGCGTCAGCAGCGTCGTCGCTGCCTTGTCCCCACCGCGACCCAAGTCTACCGCCGCCTGGACACGGACCGCCGCCACCGGCGACGCCAAATCCGTGCTGTAATCCCGCGGTCTCAGCGCCGCCGCGCCGCCCGCCGCCATCCCCTGCCCGCCGAAGACCGACGACAAAAGCCCCGAGACCAACACCACCGTTCGCACGATCCGAATCTGCCGCTTCATGATACGTCCTCCGGCACTCGATTCGCGAAAGGGGGACAGGACCGCTTTGTGCGAAGCCCCCTGCGGACTGGTCTGGGAAAGCGGTCCTGTCCCGCTTTCCTTGCACCCACTGGCGACGGATGTTAGTTTCCTATCCGGGCCGGTGTGCTGCGCCAAGCCCCCCAGGGGATGATTCGCCCGGCAGACGCCGCAGTGCATTGTTCGAGGAGTCATTTCTGGTCTTGAACACCGCTCCACGCTGGCAAGCAGCGTGGTGGCGCAGCAACGGATTTGTTGTCGGATTCGCTCTGGTCTTGAACACTGCTCCACGCTGGCGAGCAGCGTGGTGGCGTAGGCCAGACTGCCCCGCAAAGTTGCCTCGGACTCCGCGATCTGAACCGGCGAGGCTTTCGGCATGCCGCCAGTTTCCGTTGAAACCGGGAAGTTGTATTGGCCTCCGTTGCTGCGGAACGTGAATCGTCCGCTGGATGGCGTCTGCCGGAGGGGCAAAGCATAATGAAGTTGCCCACAGGCGCTAATGAATTGTCTCGGCCGTTTAGCCGCACAAAGGCCGGAATACGCGATTGCTTGTGAGATCCTTGGTCCGAACGGGGTCGTCCGATCGATTGGTCAGGACGGGAACGTTGGCTGAACCGTCTCCTGGCACTCGCGTGCGGATGTCTTTGCAACCCTTTTGAGACGAGACACACCGATGGACGACGTCGTAGGCTTTCTGTGCGTCGCAATGATCGTCGTCGCCATCATTACGGTGCTGGGACATGGCGTCTGGGTTGCGGCGGCGGCGATCATCCGCTGGCTGGCGGGGGGCGGCGGCGATCTTTCGAGCCCGACACGCCGGTGTCCGGCGTGTCATGGGGAGATTTCAGCAGACGCGATCCGCTGCCGCAACTGTGGCCGCGAACTGGTACCGTTGCCCGTTCCGCAAACCGCGGACGATCTGGCGGCGGCGCTGCGGCACTTGGCGCGACTGCACGGCCGCGGCTGGATTGGGACCGCCGAATACGACCGCCTGGTCCGCCTGATGCGGCAGGACGAGGCGGGGGCGAAGCGGCCGCCCGCCGCGTCCAAGCCCGCGGCCCCGCTGCCGCGGGTGAAGCAACCGGCTATTCCGGCGTCAGCGACAGCCGACGCCTCGCCCGACGCCGGGACAACTCCGGACAGCGACGAGATCGTGGACGCCATCATGCTTGCCGGACCAGCGGCGGCGGGCCGTAGCATCCCTCTCCCCCGCCGTGCAGAGCACGAGCACGGTGTTGGCGCAAAACTCGCTGCAGGCGCGGCTCTGGAGAGCCCCGCGACGACCGGGACGGCCCATGCGCTAGATCGCGACTACGCGGAACAGCCGGCTGCGCCCGGCGCCGTCCGCCGGCAGTTGGCCGAAGTGCTGCAGTCGTTCATGGCCGAGAAGAACATCCGCTGGGGCGAGTTAGTCGCGGGGTTGCTGATCGTGGGCAGCGCGGTGGGGCTGGTGATCAGTCTGCGGAAAACGCTCGAACAAACGATCCCTTACTTTCCGGCCTTGATCTTCATGGCGATCACGCTGGCGATCTACGGTGCCGGAATCTACACGCTGCGGCGTTGGAATCTGCGCGCGACCAGTCGCGGCGTGCTGACCATCTCGCTGCTGTTGATGCCGCTGAACTTCCTGGCGGCGATCATCATGCCCGCACCGGACGATCCGCTTGCCTACGCGTTGGCGGTGGGCCTGGGACTGCTGGCGGGCGGCTGGGTGACGTATTCCGCCGGCCGCGCCCTGTTGCCGCACGACTGGTGGCGGTTGACCAGCGTGATTCTGGCCACCTCGGCCGGCCAGCTGTTGATCGATCGGCTGGGGCGGCCGGGCCTGAACCTAGCCGAAACGTCGTTGCTGGCGGCGCTGCCGCTGGGCGGTTTTCTGGTGGCCACCGTCACGCAGATCGGCCGCGCGATGCCGTGGTGGCATCTGTCCGGGCGTCGGGCGCGGCAGTTGCTGCTGGTGCTGGGTGTTTCGGCCTTTGCGCTGGCCGCGCCGTTGGGGCTACTGATCTCGGAAAGCGGGCCGCTGCACGCGGCGATCGCCCAGCTGGGTCCGACCTTCAGCCTGGTGGCCGCCGTGATCCTGGCGACGGGGCTCTTGATTCATCGGCGGATCACGGCACCGCGATTGGCCGCGCTGCGTACGGTCGGCACCACCCTGGCCCTGGCCGGAGCGATGATGATGGGCGCCGCGGTCGTCGTCGCGTGGCCCCGGTCCGAGCTGTTAATCGCCGTGGGGCTCACCAACGCTGCGATCCTGATCCTGTTGGCCCTGCGAGGCGGGTTGCCGATCCTGCACCCGGTCGCGGTCGGCTGTTTGGCGCTGGCGCTGCTGGTCGGATTTCACGCGGTCCAAGGGAATCTGCCTGCCGAGAGCGATGCACTCGGCCGGCAGTTGTTGGAAGCACTGCTGTTGGGTCGCAGCAGTCTGGTGCTGACAGGGTTGGCGCTGGCGAGTTTCGGCGCGGCGTTGGCTTGGAACCGCTGGGAGCGCCGGCAGGACGGGCTCGGCTATCTGCTGGGGGCGGCTGGGCTGGCTGCGGTCAGTCTGGCTGTGGCTGTTTACGCCGGCTTCGTCTCCGGCGGCGACCGCGATCTGACGACGCCGGTGTTCGCCTTCTATGCGGCGGCGACGATGTTGGCCGCGGCCTTCCTGCCGCTGCCGCTGGGCCGCAAGAAATTGCCCACTCGCCAAACGCTCACCTGGTTGGGATCGAGTCTGCTGCTGGTGACGCTGGTCCACGGCCTGTGGCTCAACGCGACGGTGAGCCAATGGCTGACCGGGCTGTTGTGGCGTCCGCAGCGCCCGCTGTTAACGGCCTTGGTGTCGCATGCAGACATCTGCGCCGTGCTGGCTTTGCTGTTGGCTGGCCGGCAGATTGCGTTGCCCGGCGATCCGCGGCGGAGCGGCTGGTGGCCGTCGCTCGTCAATCCGTTGGCGTGGTCGGCGTTGGCGACGGCGACGTTGGCGGTGCCCACTGCCGTGTGGGTTCGCGACCAGGCGTTTGCCTTGCACGCGGGTTACGTGTTGGCAGCGGCGGTCGCGTGGCTGGCCGCGGCCGTGCTGTATCGCCGCGACGACCTTGCGGCCGTGTTTCATGCCTTGGCGACCGTGGGCGTCGGATTCCTCGTGGCCGCGTATTGCCGGAGCCAGGCCTGGAGCGCGGATTGGTGGTCGGATCCGCGCCATGTGCAGACCCAGGTGTTCGCGTTGGCCGCCTGGTGCGCGGTTTGGAGCGTCGTGCGGAGGCTGACGGCGGGCGTCCCGTGGGTTCGTGCCGAGAAGCCCGGTTTTTTGGGGAAAGCCCGGCGTCCGGCCCGAAACCCGGCGATTGCGAACGTGTTAGGCCCCCAGTGGCTCACGGTGAATGAAGCCGTGGTGGCGTTGGCTTTGCTGGCCACGTTGCTGCTGGGGTTTGTGGCGTGCCGGCCTGGATTGGCGCTCGAGCTGGGCTTCGACGTCTGCCGGGCCACGGACGCCTGGCATTGGTTTGCTGGCGGCGGGACCTGGTTCTGCCTGGCGATGCTGCTGGCCGCACTGGGAGCCCAATTGTGGAATCGTTTGTCGGTCGAGGGCCTGGTGGAACTGCTGCTGGGCTATGCGGTGATCCCGTTGTTGATTGCGCCGCACTGGGCGGCGGGCAGCGCGACGGCTTCGGCGCTCCGTTGGTCGCTGGCCGCCTATGTGCTCCTCACCGGCGTCTGCGTTTGGCTGCGGTTCCGGCTCGAATCAGGTGTGCGTTCGCTGCCGTGGCTGGGGTGGGAGCGGATTCCGGAACGGCTGGGAAGCGTCGTCCGAGAGGCGTCGATGGTGATCGGCGGTGTGCCGATCGTGCTGCTGACAACCATCGTGGCCTGCCGCCGGATTTCCGGTGCGCCCGTTGGTTTCCCAGACGCCCAGACGGTTTTCGGCCAGATGGGCCCGCTGGTGTCCTATGCCGTGCCGTTGCTGGTGTTGGTCGCGGTCCTGGTCGGTCATGCGATTTGCGAGAAGCGGACGGTCTATATGCTGGCCGGTTCGGTGCTGCTGCAATTCGTAACGTGCCTGGCGTTCGCGCTGAAGACCCCGGTTGCGTCGCCGGGTTTCTGGGTCGAATTGCTGCAGTGGAACGTCGTGGCGTTGGGCGGGTTTGCCCTGGTCTGGCTGCGATTGCAGCGGTGGTTGTACCCGGTGCGGCTCGGCGCAACCGCGACCGGTGATGCGCCGGCGGGAAGCGGGCCGCTGGCCAGACTTCCGCTTCGATCTTCCGTCGGCGATCTGCCGCTGACCGTGCAAATCGCGGCCACGATGGTCGTTCTGATCATGCTGGCGGTTTGGGCTGCGGTCAAGGTCTTTCTTACTCCCGGTCAATTGCCCGTGCCTTGCAGGCCGTTGGGCGATGTGCCGAGCTACGTCGCGTGGCTCTTTGCCCTCGAAGCCTGCCTTGGCTGCGCGTACCGCCCCACGGCCGAGCAGAGGGTGCGCTGGGCGGGCTATTTCGGGCTGATGCTGGTCGGTTTTCTGGCGGTAAGCGTGGATCGGCTGGACGCGACGCGGGTCTGGTACGCCTACCACCTGTTGACGTACGGGTGGCTGGCGGTCGCAGTTGGCTGGACGGCGGCCAGTTTCCGTTGGCCGAAGTTGGGCCGCGAAGCGTTGCCGGTTTGCGTCCTGATCGCCATCCTGGCCCTCCGCGGCACGACCGCTGATCCGGATCCGCTGGCGCCGTGGTGGTCCGTATGTGCGGCGGGGGGCGCGGCGGCGCTGGTTGCCGTCCTTGCGCTGGTCCGCCGCAGCCAGAATCTCGCCTACCCCGCCGTGCTCTTTGCGTTATTGGCGACCAGCGTCGGCGTGATCGGCCTGTACGACAGGACTTTGTCCGGCGTGAGCCATCACTTGGTCGTCGACTTCATCCAGGCCAATCTGCTTGCCCTTTCCGCCGCGGGTGCATTTTGGTTGTCGGTCGATCTCTGGCACCAGCGCCGCGGCCAGCGGGCGGGGTTCGATATCGGGACCCGGCTGCCCGCAGTCCACGTCGTCGCCTGCCTGGTCGGTGTCGTGGTGGCGGCCCTGTTCTGCTCCGGTTCGCTGCTCATCAACAGCGTCGTCCGAAGCACGTCGTCGGGTTCGGGCTTGGCGGCGACGGACTTGGGCGGCATCCTGGCGATTGGCGTGTTGGGCGCGCTGCTGATCGGGTCCCTGTGGGAAATACGCCGCGGCTACGGAATTCCCTGTCTGTACGTGTGGGGCGCGGCGGTCGTGGCGGTGGTGCTCGACCGGCTGGCGATCAAAGACCACTTGGCCTTGTGGGCCATCGGCATGGCGGCCGGCGGGTACGCGACGGTGACCGGTTTGATTTGGCGGCAAGGGGCGCTGTTGGCGGCCGTCGGCAGCCGGTGGGGAATTCGGGATCCGGTGTCCGGATTGAGGCGGACGGCGGCGTGGCTGCCGGTCGTCAACCTGCTGGTGGCCGCCGGCTCGACGTTGGCGACGTTGATCGTCGTCCTGGCGTTTCCGGAGCGGTGGATGCGGATCAGCGCCGGCATGATTCCGGCCGCGCTGGCCGTCGGCCTGGCTGCCTTAGCGCAGAAAGAGCGTCGCACGCTGCTGCAGTTCGTGTCGCTGCTGATGACGGGCGTGGCGGCGGTGTGCTTGAGTTGGGCCGACCTGCAGCCGGACTGGAACGAGCAGCGGATCCTGCTGCGTCTGATCCACATGCTGATTGCCCTGGCCGGGATGTCGTTCGTCTACGCGGTGATCGTCGTGCGTCGGGTGCCGGAAACGAGTTCCTGGCGGCTGCCCGTGCAACGGATCGCGGTCACGTTTGGCGGCGGCGCCCTGGCGGTGTTGCTGGGCGTGCTGCTGTTGGAGCGGTTCTACTACGAGCCCGGCGTGGGAGCCCCGGTCGACACGCCGCGGATGTTGGCGGTGGTCGTGGTCCTGGTCGCGATGGCCGCCGGTCTCATCTCGCTGGCCCTGTTGCCGAGTCGGGTGTGGCGGGAGCTGAACGATCGTCAGCGGCGGATCTGCGTGTACGCTGCGGAGGTGGTCGCCACGTTGCTCTTTGCCCATGTGTACATGTGCAAGCCGGCGCTGTTTGCCGGTTTCTTCCGGCCGTACTGGCCGTATGTCGTGATGGCCCTTGCGTTTGCCGGCGTGGCGGTGGGCGAGTTGTTCCAGCGGAGCGGCCTTCGCGTGCTGTCCGATCCGCTGCAGCGGACGAGTGCCTTTCTGCCCTTGATTCCGGCCTTGGGATTCTGGATCGTGGTCGCCGAAAAAACGGACTACTCGATGGTGCTCTTCGCAGCCGGGGTGGTGTACGTGTTGCTGAGCGCGCTGCGGCGTTCGGCGTTGAGCGGCGTGGCGGCAGTCATGGCCGGCAACGCGGGCCTGTGGTCGCTGCTGGCCGACAGCGGCCTGGCGTTCTGGCAGCATCCGCAGTTCTGGCTCGTTCCGCCGGCCGCGTCGGCCCTGATCGCCGGGCAGATCAATCGCCGGCGTTTGAAACCGGCCCAGCTGGCTGCGTTGCGTTACGCTGGCGTGCTGGTCATCTACCTAAGTTCGACCAGCGAGATCTTCCTGCGCGGCGTCGGCGAAAGCCTCTGGCCGCCGATGATTTTGGCGGCCTTGTCGGTGGCGGGCGTGTTCGTCGGGATCATTCTCCAGGTGCGGGCGTTCCTGTACCTGGGGACCAGTTTCGTCATGCTGTCGGTCATCAGCATGGTGTGGCACGCGCAGCGGGCGATCGACCACGTCTGGCCGTGGTGGGCCTTTGGCATTGGCTTGGGCATCGGCATCCTGGTGATCTTCGGCCTGTTCGAGAAGAAGCGGACCGAAATCACGGCTGGGGTGCGGCGGCTCCAGCAGTGGGAGCAATAGCGACCGGCCCGATCACCAGGAAATTGGCGCCGTTGGCGGCGACCGTCAGGGACAGAGGCAGTTGGCCGTCGGCGCCCGCGGCGAGGTGGGACTCGCCGGTCACGCGCAACTGCGACAGCTCCTTGATCCGAGCCACCTCGTCGGGCGCGTACACCGGTTTCCGCGTCATGACCCGGCGTCCCACGTCCTCGATCGCCGTCCGCACCTCGGCGTCTTGGGTCTTCTGGTGCAGTTCGAATGCGGCGGCGATGACGTTCTGCGGCACTTCGCTGAACGCCGCGGCCCGGCGCACGGCCGCCAACTGGACCGCCCGGTCGCTGCCGGTCAGATCTGCGATCAGCCGCTCGACTTCGTCCGCCCGCGGCGCTCGCACCTTGCCGCCGCCCGCCGGCCGGTCCCGCAGCTCGCGGCCCAAGCGGAAATACGAGTTGTGGTCCTGGTCGAAGCGATACTCGCGGACGCGGACGTTGCGCCACGGCAAGGCGGACAAGTCCAGCGTCACGTCAAAGGCGGCCTCCGCGCGGGACTGGGTGTCCTGCGGATGGTGCGCGTACAGCAGGACGCGCAGCGACTCGTCCGCCTTCGCGGCGAAGCCGGACACGACATGCCCGCCGACCGTGTGTTCGGGCAGCAGCCAGTAGTTGTTTCCCATCGCCGCGAGCAAGCCCAGAAAATTCAGGATCGGCATGGCGACTGCCTCGTCGCGGTCTTTCCGGCCGTCGCCGTTTTCGTCCACGGCGATCATCCGCACGTCGTTATTGTGGCCGCCGAAATTCTGGTTCGGCCAGGGCCAAAGCGTGAGGATCGACTCGCCGTACGCGAACCGAGAGTCCTTCGCCGCCTGGGCCAAGAGTCGCCGCGCCACGTCGCCGCACCAGGTGGGAAAATAGCCGTTGCCCAGGTAGCTGTCTGCGGCCGCCACGTCCGGCGGCGGGGACCAGTCCGGACACGACTCAAAGCAATTCACCCACAGATCGGCGTAGTACCCGGCGTCCGTTTCCAGCGCGAGTTGCTTGGCGCGGATCAGCTTGGCAGCCGTCACTGGCGAGGCGTTGTAACTGTGAACCGAAATGAAATCGCACGGGCTGCCCTTGCCGCCGTGGGCGCGGCACAGCGTCTCGACTCGCCGCGAACGTTTGCCGTCCAGTCGCGAGTCGGCCACCGCGGCGTTCAGCGGCTCTTCGCCCTCACACTCGGCCGTGGGCGAACAGTGATTCAAGAAGATCTTCAGAATGGGACCTTCGATGCGTTCGCCAAAGATCGCGCCGATTTCCAGTCCGCCGACGAAGACCCGCTCGGAATCGTAACCCCGATCCTCAAAGGCGCGGAGGATGCCGTCCACCGTGTAGTCGTAAAACCTTTGCAGTTCGTTCCAGTCGCGGCTGCGCCAGAACGCGGCGGCCAGGTCCGGCTCGTTGAACACGCTCCACACGAAGTCCAGGCAGGCATCGCCGTACCGCTCGATCAAGTGCATGGTGTAAGTCCGCACGACCTCGTGATATTCGGCATAGTCCTTGGGGTACGTCCAGTTCTGGCCATCGATCGCCAGGTCGCCCGGCGCGTCGGCAAAGTTGACCGCCAGGCGGCGGCCGAAGCGGCGGTGGGCGATGTCGAATTCCTTGTCGATCCTGCCCCAGTAGTAATGCGGCGTCCCGGACGGGCGGAACTTGCGCAGGTAACAGCCGCCGCGCGGGAACAGGCCGGGGGCGTGCGGGTCTTCCGCCTTGGGCAACGGTTTGGCGTAGGCGATGTTCCAGGGGCTGGCTGGTTCTGCCAACGAGCTGACCAACAGGCTGCGAAATTCCTGCGTGTCGTCCACCACCGCCACAACTTTGGCTCGCGCGTGGCTCACGCCGTCGGCGATCAGGATCTCATCGCCCGGATGATAGTCGTCTGCCAGCGGCCGGCCGGCAGCGATCCCGTACTGCGCGTGCCCAAAGAAATCCTCGACGCGCAGCAGGACTCCGTCCTCGCGTTTCTCGATCGCGGTGATCCGCCGCGTTTCGCGTTCGCGGACCACGTTGGGCAGGCCCCCCGTGATGAACCCCGGCCGGTGCTCCATGCCCGTCATCCAGAAATCCCGCTGCAGGCTCCAGGCTTTCGACGGCCGGGAGGCATGGGGCCCCGTTTTCCGTGCCTGGTCCATCAACTCGTAGGCCGGGATGCGGTTGCCGGCGCTGGTGCAGAAACTTGGTTTGCAGAACCCGGTGAAAAAGCCGCCGTGCCAGCGGACGGGTGCGGCGGACAGGTCCAGCGGAAACTGCACGGCGTGCGTCGCCGCTGCAGCGGCGGTCGTGAACTGCCACGAACCTTTGGCCGGCGGCAAGACGCCACCCTGTTTGGAGCGGGCGCTGACCGTCACCGTGTACTTCGTCGCCGGCTGCAGTTCGGCCCGGCTGTCGATATAGACCGCCAGCGTCTGGCGCGGGTTGCCGCTGGCAAAGAGCTTGCCCGAATACCCGTCAGCAAACCGTTGTCCCGGCAGGAGCACGTTTACACCGCTTCCGCCGGATGGGCCGATGCGGACGGTCACCGAGTCTGCGTCGACCGTGTCAGTTGTGTTCTTCTCTCGAAAACCGAGTTGGAAGAACAGACTCGTGCGCGTGGGCACGTGGATTTCGGCCGCTGCGGGGCGCGGATATCCGTACGGGTCCGGCTTCTTCTGCAGCAACTGGACCTCGTCGGCGCCCGCGACGGAGACCAGACAGGCCAGCCACACGGCCCACGCCGTCAGGTGCGGTGAATTCGGCACTGGCAAAAACCTGGGGCCAGAAAAATCGCTTGGGAGAGTTGTCACGATTGCCACCTTCAGCTGAATTGCACGCCGGCTCGCCCCGTCGACTTGTTGCCGCCAAACGGGCCCGCGAGGCGAGCGACTTGCGTCAAGCAACCTTATCGCCGCCCTGGTCGCCCGGCAAGTGCCGACGCGCGACCTTGCCGGTCCCTGCCGGCTTGAACCGGCCGCAGTTTGTTCGATAATGAAGTCGTCGGCAAGCGGCGGCCGTTGCGATTCCTGGGGCTCGGCCAGAAAAGCCCCGCTTCTCTGAAGAAGCCGGCCTTCCGGGACTGCTGAGAAAGGGTGATGCGATGCGTGGTTCGGGCGGGACAGAAGGCGGCGCCGGGAAATTCGTGTTCGGCTTCGGGCTGGCTGCGCTGGCGCTGTACCTGTTTTTCGACAGCGTCCGCGTCGCGACGGGCGACTTGGGTTTGTTCAGCGGCCTGGCACGGCGGCACAGCGGCGGCGGCCTGTGGGAGACGACTTCTATGGGACTGCTGTTCGTCCCGTTTTTTCTCGGCGTGCTGGCCCTGTTCTACGACTCGCGGCTGAAGTGGGCTTGGGGCCTGATGTGGTTCGGCGTGGCCGTGCTGGTGATCGAGATCCTCAGCCGCATCCGCTTCTTCCTGAACATGAAGACCACGCATCTGCTGGGCATGATCGTGCTGTTCGCCGCCGGCGCCGCCCTGATGATCCGCTCCTACCGGGACGAGGGGACGAACCAAGGAGCCGCCGCGCCGACCGACGCCGATCCAAGCCCAGACAAGCCGTCTGCGCCTTCTTCGGAGCCACCCTCGAAAGCCTGAACGTGACGGCCATGAGCCGGAAGAAAAGGGCGCATTCTGGCTTTCCGGGGAAGAACGCGCGCGACTTGACGATGCGATCATCTGCCCAAGTGGCTCTGGCCAATGAGGAAGCTTGCGAGGCATACCATGATTCTGACCATCGGTCTTGTGTTCGAGCTCTTGTTTGTCGCGGCAGCGGCTGCGGCCGATTCGTTTCCGATCACCAGCCCGCGGCAAACCGACCGCAGCGTGATGCTCGCCTGGGAGCCGGACCAGGAGGTCCGCACCGTGCGGAATTCCTGCCAGTGGAATTCCAGCACGCCGACGGACCCGCCCCACGAAGCGGCGATCGTGCCCGGCGAGGGCCGGGGCGGTTCCGCCGCCGCCAGGATCCGCGGGAATGCCTCGGAGGGAAACGCCCGCGGTTGCGTCATCCAGAACTTGGAAGCCGCGCACGCGGCCGGCCGCTATGAGTACCAGCTCTTCTACCGTTCGATCGAACAGCAGGCCGGCAAGGCTCGGCTGGTGATCGACTGCTATCTCGGTCCCACGCGAACGCATCACGGCTTGGTCTCGCGCGATCTGCCGGCCGCGGAAGACTGGTCGCCCGTCTCCGGGGCGTTCGAGCTTCCCGAAGGGGTTCAGCTCCTGCGATGCCTGGTGTATCAGGTCGGAAAAGGAACAAGCTGGTTTGACGACGTGCGGATCGCGTCCGAGAGTTCGCCGGCGAATCTGCTGGGCGATCCCGGATTCGACGGCATCGAGAGTTGGCGAGTGCTCTACCGCAAGAAAGGCGAGGCGGATTGGCAGCCGGTCGACGCCGTGGTCCTGGAGCGGTTCCACCACGTGATCTTTCTCGAGCCGGCCACCGAGTACGAATTCCTGGTCCGGCGGGTTGCCCCCGAGGGAACCGTCCGGGCGGAGAGCCAGGTGCTGGCCGCATCGACCAAGGCTGCGGAACGGCGCGTCTGGAACGGCTTCCAAATCCCGCCGGACCAACGGATGGCGACGCAGCCGGCTGTCTACCCCTGCATCGAGAGCGTCGCCGGCAAGCTCTACTACAGCGAGTGCCGCGGCGGCACGATCTGGCTGAGCCAGTTGGACGAGAGCCTCCGGCCGGTCTGGACCAAACCCTGGGTCGAACCGTTCCTGGTCGATGGGAAACCGTGCTACCAAGGGCAAACCCAATCGGCCGTCCTCGACGGCACGTTGTACCTTTCCTGGAAGCGGGCCTATCGCGGCGACGCTCCCTACGCGCGCCAGTGCATCGCGTCGTACGACACCCGCACGGGCAAGATCGCCGGGCCGTTTGTGATCGAGCCGAAAGACGCTGCGGAAAGCACCTGGAACGGCGGCATCGCGGCGGTGGACGGCCAACTCTGGGTCAGCTACTGCCGCTGGCGCGAACTCCCGGAAGGATATCGCACGACCGTCACGGTCCGCACGCTCGATCCCGGCCTGGCGAAACTGGGGCCGCCCCATGAGCTGAACCCGCAACCGACCGAAACGCCCTACACGCCGTTCCTCAGCGTCTTCGACGGCGAGTTGGTCGTCGCTTTCACCGACTCGGCGGCCAAGACCGACAGACAGCCGCTTTGGCTCGTGCGGTTCGACGGCACGCGGTTTCACGACCTGGTCACGGTCAGTTCGGGCGGGTTCAACCAGTATGCCAAAGGCGTCCAGGTGGGCGACCGGCTGGCCCTGGTGTGGAAGTACGGCGAGCCGTATCCTGCGCGGATCTTCGGCAGCTACATGTTCCACGACGTCGGCCTGGCGCTGGTCGATCCAAAGACCGGCGCCGTGGAAAAGACCTCGCTGGTGGACGACGTCAAGTACAACTCCAGCCCCGACATCACGCGGCACAACGACTGCCTGGTGTACGTCTACAACAAATTCGAACACCTCTACGGCGGCCGGAACGATCCGGGCAAATTGTACGGATGCTTCATCGGCCGCCTTCGGCCGGCCACGGAGTGACGGTCCGTTTCGGCAGTCGCAAAACCAACGGCACGCCGCCTGGCCTGATGCACGCAAAGGCCCAGTCTGCATTCTACAGCAACCTTGGGGCGGGATCGCCTCCTCTTCGCCACCACGCTGCTTGCCAGCGTGGAGCGGTGTTCAAGACCAGATATCTGCACGAAATCGGCTGCTTCGCCACCACGCTGCTCGCCAGCGTGGAGCGGTGGTCAAGACCAGATATCTCCACGAAATCGGCTGCTTCGCCACCACGCTGCTTGCCAGCGTGGAGCGGTGTTCAAGACCAGATATCTCCACGAAATCGGCCGCTTCGCCACCACGCTGCTCGCCAGCGTGGAGCGGTGTTCAAGACCAGACATGTCCACGAAATCGGCCGCTTCGCCACCACGCTGCTCGCCAGCGTGGAGCGGTGTTCAAGACCAGATATCTCCACGAAATCGGCTGCTTCGCCACCACGCTGCTTGCCAGCGTGGAGCGGTGTTCAAGACCAGATATCTGCACGAAATCGGCTGCTTCGCCACCACGCTGCTCGCCAGCGTGGAGCGGTGTTCAAGACCAGATATCTCCACGAAATCGGCTGCTTCGCCACCACGCTGCTCGCCAGCGTGGAGCGGTGTTCAAGACGCTGGACGCAGTGGCGGGACGACGGCTCGGGCTGAACCGACGGCTGGTGCTGAACATGGCTCCACGCTGGCGAGCAGTGTGGTGGCGAAGAGGACGCTCCGCAGGCAAAGTCGGTGCGGACTCCACCGTGCCAGTCAGCGAGTGCCTTGGCTTGCCGCAAATTCTTGTCGAAACGGGGAAATTATTTCGGCCTCCGTTGCTACGGCGGCCGGAACGATCCTGGTAGATTGTACGGATGCTGTCTTGTCCGGATGCGTTGTCGGGCGGCGTCGGCCGACAAAGGACGGACGGTCCGTTTCGGATGAGCGCACGAACAAAACCTGGGGTACGAGAAACCACACCATGCTGAGTTTGTTAGTTGGAGAAAGGAGAATCACCGTGGACAGTCTGAGACCCTCTTGGGGACCGAGCGTCCGTTTTCTTTTCGCGGCATTTCTTTGCATCGGCTTGGCTGCCGAGTCGTCCGGGCAGGAACTCCTGACCGCTGCGGGCAAGCCGGCGGAAGGGCCGCTGGATGCCTTTCTGGGCGAGCCCTGCTGCGACCTGCAGACGGTTTTCGACGAGGGCGGCAACGTCCGCGAACCGTACCTGGCGATCGCCGTCGACGGCACCCTGCTGGCGATGCGCAACAACAAGGGGCAACTTCGGCGCAGCCAGGACGGCGGCCGGACTTGGGGCGAAATCATCGGCGTGTCGATCACCCATTCAGACAGCAACCTGATCGTCGATGAAAACACCGGGGACGTGCTGTGGGTCCGGATGTGGGACGGCGTCGACCGGGTGTTTCGCAGCCGGGACCACGGCAAGACCTGGGCGGAAGAGAAAATCACGCTCGGGCTCAACGAGCGGCTGAGGCAGTTCGAGAAGACGGGCGCCAAGAAACGCGTTACCAAAGGCGATCAGAACACGACCGGCACCTATTACCTGCACGCCAACGCCAGCGAATCGGGCGTCACCCTCCGGCATGGAAAGCACCGCGGACGGCTGTTGGTGACGGCCACCTTCCGGCCGCACGCCAAAGCGCATCCGTCCGATCGGGAGCCCGGCGAGGAACTCTTCAGTTGCGCCATTTTCAGTGACGATCACGGGGCCACGTGGCAGGTCAGCGATTTCTTTCCGGAAGGCTACACCGAGGAGGCGGCCTTGGTGGAATTGCACGACGGCCGGATCTATTACAACTCCCGCAGCCACAGCGGATACTACGACAAGGCGCGGGCCCGCGCGCTGCGGCCGGACGAAATCCTGCGGCGTGAGGCCTGGAGCAACGACGGCGGGCAGACCTGGGAGAATCTGAACGTCAGCCCGGTGCTTCCCGACGGCGGCGGCTACGGCCGAGGCTACGGCATGAAAGGCGGGTTGACACGCTTGCCCGTGAAGGGCCGGGACATCTTGATTTTCAGCAACGCGGACACGGCCGGCGGCGAGCGGAAAAAGATGACGGTCTGGGCCAGCTTCGACGGCGGCAAGACCTGGCCCGTGAAACGGCTCGTGTATGCCCCCCACGGCGCCTATTCGTCGCTGGTGGCCGGACGACCGGGCACGCCCAGCGAAGGCCGGATCTACCTGCTGTTCGAAGGCGGACCGGACGGCCAGTACTCCGCCATGCAGGTCGCCCGCTTCAATCTGCCCTGGATCCTGGCGGGAGAACCGACGGGAAACGGCACCGTGCCGGAGTGGGTTCTTCCGTAAGCCCCGGTCGAGAACCAAGTGAGCGGAATGGCGCTAGAGGAACGGAAAAAGGGGACGGGGGTCTTTTCTAGCGTTGGGATTGAACCAGCTGACGTAGGGTGGGCCAAAGCGGACCATCCTGTTGACCGTTGGAACCATCAACGAAGTCAACGTCGGGCAAGCAGCCAGCAGCGTTCCGAGGCAGCGGCGGCCCACCGGGAGTCG
>Ga0209313_1000179_pt1 | contig 74212 bp, 107 predicted proteins | sample BioC13SIPDNA_3_FD_185748 | JGI IMG/M metagenome (GOLD analysis project Ga0209313, IMG submission 185748) | Anaerobic biogas reactor microbial communites from Washington, USA - Biogas_R2_B C13 SIP DNA (SPAdes) (version 2) | ecosystem: Engineered > Bioreactor > Anaerobic > Unclassified | place... | reverse complement strand
GCAGATAGGTAACATCCAGGGCCTGAAGAAAGAAACCCTCAACATCTAACCAAAAACTTTATCACCTTCTAAATCCAATCTCCTAACCATGGTAGAAATCGTCAAGGATAACACAGATGTTAACAAAGTACGTCGCCGATTAGTTGACATCAAACTTGCATTTAAGGAAAGCATGGACCGTGAAGTATCCAGGATTTTCGAAGAGATTGAAGATCTTGACACCGAGATCCGGGAAGGCATGTCCAATCGTGTCGGCAGTGGATTCCAGGCCAACGAAGCCAAAAAATATGCCTATCGTCTGGTAAAACCCATACTCCGTGACACAATTCAGGACCTCGATGGCATAAAGCAGGACCTAACCGCCGACATAGCCACCCTCGTAGGAGAAGACTTTGTTGAAGATCAGACCTGCGCAATGTCCGGCATAATCGGCAACGCCACCGCCAAGAACTTCGAGCAATCCGAACTCGACATCAAAGTCCTTAATCCACCGGAGTGATCGGGCATGGCCCGACGCACTCCTTTTCATGCTTTTCTTACCAAAATAGCTTCCGAGGGCAAATCCGTCTCGAACGAAGCCAATACTTCGAGAACTCTAGCCACCGCCTCAAAAACCCCAGCATCCTCTCGTTCATCTATTCCAACTTCTTACCTCAAAATATCCCCAACAGGAGGCATTGTTGCACCCGAGAAAAAACTCATTACGTCCGAAGTCTCATCCGGAAAACATGACATATCCCCGACCGGTGGCATATCTGCATCATCAATATCTTCTACCCCTACAACATTTCAAAAAGCCGTCTCAACCCCAACCATTGCTATCCAAAAACCAGAAACAGTCGTCCTCGGTGGAATATCCATATCCCCTGCTTCAGGCGTTACAACATCCATAAAGAGGACAGTTGCCGTAACTGAAGAAAAGCCATTAACCAACATCTCTGAGAAAAAGTCTATTACGCTTGGATCAGCCCGGCCTACTCAAACCATTGCTACTATGGGCACATCCATATCCAGTGACCAAATATCCACCATCAAAGAAAAAATATCCGCCATGTCACTGCCTGAAACAAGTCCAGGCAACGTGCATATTGGTTCTGGGCGGTCTACATCGGGTGTCCTGCCAACTGCTCAGAAAGCAATTGCCGGGCCAACAATAACTCTCGCAAGACCATCAGAAGAACGCAGCACTCCGAACGCGGCCAACCCCAACAAATACGTCCCAGTGACCGAGGCAAAACCCTTAACGGTGGTTGGATCTGGCTCAACTGCAATACCAGAAAGTTCTGATGCAACTGGTTTCATCTTCCGAGGCATCCCGATAAAAATGTAACTAGAGGGCAAACACCTCTTCATCATCTATTTTTCTACCCCTACTCCTATACCTTGTTTCTGCATCACAAATCCTCAAATACAGCTGCTCCGTAGCCAACACATCCCCGATATTGTGCTTGCGGATCTTGTTCATCTTTCCTTCAGCAAACCATTTGGGAACATCCCTACCACTTCCATACAACAGCTCTTTGAACCCGAGCATTGCCGCAAACATCTCCAAAGTAGCCGATTGCTGCTTATTCCACTTTCCCTCCACCAGTACATCATAAACATCATACAATCTTCTATCATATTTTCCAACCGGCAATATATTAATGAAAGGAATATCATTAACCATACCCCTCATCTTCAAATGAATCAAATCAAAATCCTTGATATTGAAGCCAATCCACTTTGCAGGCCTAATCTCACTCAAATACTCATAAGCATCCTCTAACACCTTTACCTCATCGCGATCACAAAAACATGCCACGTCCATATCCACCGGCTTAGCCGTAATGCAAATAGTCCGCGAGGTATGCCATCTAAGAGCAGCCTGCTCATCACATTCTGCACAATAATCTTTTTTCTGCTTAGGATGATCTGCTGGATTATGATCGCACCGTGCGCACTTCACATCTTTATACGTTTTAATCTGCTGCGCAGTGCCCGGTATTGTCTCGATGTCAATAACAACTGGGTCTTGCATAAAGTCTTCCCTATGTCCCTCCTGTATAACTCTTTTGCATCCTATGAAAAGCCTTAAATATGTGTCCCACTTACCATCTTCTATGCCATTGAGTGCTAAAGTGAAGAACCGGTTAGAAATCACGTTCTTCAAAGGAGAGGTAATACCACCAACCGTAACCTCATATCTGATTACGACTGGCCGCCTATCTCCGGAGGATGTAGAACTGGGGGAAGAGGATTGCAGGTGAACTATGCCGGTCGTCATGAACTGTCCACTATCGACTGGCCGGGGCACGCTTCCTACGTAGTCTTTCTCAGAGGTTGTCCCATGTCCTGTCCTCACTGTCATAACGAAAAAATACGCACCGGCGAACGTCTTGTAGATTTCAACGACATAGCCCAAGAAATCCTAGCCGCCCGACGTTACGTATCGGCCCTGGTCATCTCTGGCGGCGAACCTGTCATGCAACCCGAGGTATGTCTCGAATTGCTGATCTGGGGTCATGCACTGGGTCTCAAAGTCGGGCTTGAAACCTCAGGTTGCCGACCCATCCCGGAAGGTTTCGACAGAGTCTTCCTCGACATCAAAACATCCCTGGAAAGCTGGCTATATAACTCCTACACGGGAGATAACAAGGCATTCGACAATGTAGTCCAGAACCTCGAAAGACTCGATCCCAACGTTACTGAGATACGCTATGTAGTCCACGAATCAGACCCTCCCATAATCGACCCATTTTCACCCATAATCGACATGGGCTTTTCCATTAGACTGCTCAGAGGAGACCACACAAGTCAAGACTATTTCACCAATTTCCAGAACTCGGTCATATCCGATCTAAACCTAAAACTCGAAAAAGGAGTATTGAAGAAATGAAATACAAATACATCGCATGGCGTGCATTTCGTGATATTAGAATCATTGACATCATATCAGAAACAGATCACTATGTTACGGATAGCAATGGACGAAAACATAAAAAGATTTCCGATGACAGATCTATATTCGACACATTTGAGGAAGCAAAGCAGTGGTTGCTGGACAAGGAAGAGGCAGACTTACGGAAAGCCACCGAGACCATTTCAAGTATAAAGGAACACATCAAACGCATTGAAGCATTAGACAAAACATCTAAAAAATGGTGAAAAAACATGGCCCCAAAAATCGTAATAGAAATAATATCAGATAACCAGGGAAAAAAGAAGTATATGGTTTCCCGGATTTCTGGTTTTCCGACAACGGAAGAAATCTTAAAAACATGCCCAGAATATTTCAAAGGTGACCATATTTGCATGGATGAAAGCATCCCTTGCAACGTACTATGTATTCGAAGCAGCTTTGTCGACATAGACATTCGAGAACACACTGAATTGATGGTATTGAACGAAGACGTCCTTCGAAAACTAATGTCCCATATCAGTAGCCTCCTGAAAAAATGGAGATCTATGCCAAGTCGCTATCCACCGGAGATCATGACAATTGATTTTTCTGGCGATGGATGCGTATATGGTCACGGAGGATGAGATGAACAGCTACCTAGTCCAATACGAAGTCAAAACCATCACCATCGAGAAAAGCATCATCATTGCCGAAACGGTGGACGACGCAATCAAGGAAGCCCTGAAAAAAGACAACGTGATCAAGGTCGTAAAAATCAATAAGCTTGGCGTACCACCATTACCGTCGTTACGAAAGCCAAGTCGTCACCCTGCTGTCAAAATGGCAAAGCTTTACACAGAACTCGATCACACTGACGACCCGACAGAACGTGCTCAAATAATCGCAGAGTTAGACCGGATAAAAAATGGAGGAGATTAAACATGTCAGCAGATATAGATTACAGGCTCTACAAGAAGATAAACGAAAAACCTGGATCAAGTATCCGTGAACTGGCAAACGAGATGGGGTGGTCCATAGTTGAGGTATTCAAATCGGTTTGTCGCTTGGAAAGTGACAACTGGATCAAATCTGAAAGAGACGGCAATCTTGTCAGAATAACACCTGTCAAATGGCATGAGTTCCTAACTCCAGAAGAGATTGAAGAGTTCAAGAATTCCTATGGTGGTATTCAAAATGATCGAACTTGAGAAATTTGAGGAATTGCTGAGGGATCAACAATGAACACTGAAGAGCAAACCACCAGGATCGCAGGGTTGGAAACTCAGATAGACCTACTGCAAAACGAGATATTCGAACTGCACAAAGGCAAAGACTCACAGAAAGTTATCTCTGATCTGATGGCCCAGGTCGCTGCCCTCAAAAAGATCGTAAAATGTGAACGAGCACAACGTCTACGGGATCTGGCAGATTATGAGACCGACGATACAATGATGCCAGATTTCTACGAAGATGCCCGCCGCATGCTTGTTATGGAGCATCCTGAGGTCGATTGGAGATGAACCAAGGTGAGATGTGGGGACTACTTAAAGAATATCGTGACCAACGGATGGCGGATAAATGACTTGCCAGCCAGATATCGTAATACTGATAAGTGTGATATTGATCGAGCTATGTGCTATGGGGTTTGCGACGCTGTATTCATTCGAAGATAGATTAAGTCCGAGAGTGAGCCAAATGGCATTTCGTCTGCTATGGCTGGTCTTCGGAGTCACCCTGATTGCTGATTGGTATTTACTTTGGAGGTGACCGAGATGATTAAGTTTGTAACGACCTTATTTGCCATCCTATTTTTGGCATTCATTGGGATATCGATATTGGGTATTGTCACCACGGGCGATATCTTCTACGCAGTTCCAATTATCATAAGCGTGGTGGGACTGTACCTGGTGGCAATAATTTGGGACTTTATGAGGTGACTGAAATGAGATACCTGGTAAGCTGCAAGGCGTCAAGTATTCGAAAACACGGACTCAATGAAGGTAAAACGCAATGAGCAACATATACAAGGTAGATTATACCGTCACAATAATCGATCAGATTGTTGGGTACGAGGTAGTTGCAGATAGTGAAGAAGAAGCAAAAAAACATGTAGAAAACATGTTAAACTTTCCACCAGTTAGTAGTGTCAATGTCACAGATGTCAAGTATTCTCACAAGTACGAAGACCCGAGGACAGATCCGCAATCATCGATAACAAGGATATCTGATAACATGAGGAAATGTGCGTGCGAAAGAAACCCATCAAACATTGCTGAAATGCATGAATGCGCTTGCAGAAAGGAAGCTGAGAAACATGAATGACCTAGTAGTTGCCGATATCCTGGCCAACGGAAGCCCTGAACTGTATTTCGATCCGAGGGTATGCACCGCCGATGAGATAGTTCGATACTTGAGAGGGATTGTTGATCAGTTGTACATGCTATATTACGACGGATACATAAGCCATTTCTTCTGGGAGGGGTGCCATGAGAGATCCCTGTATTGCAGAGTACCTTTCTTGTTGCCATGCCCGCCCGAGGCCTTTGTAGAGTATTGCCGACTGGTCGATGCGTTCCTTAAGTACCTGAATGATAACCTTGCGTTGGCTATCCGATGCGAAGTTGCTCTTGGAGTTTTGGCTAAACATTATCGACTGACATATGAGGTCACGACGATCTCGAAAGTTGATATCTTTGCCAATAACGAGTTCGAAGCTGCGAATAATTCGCTTGACGAGATTTATTCAGATCCAGACATGGCCGACTATGTTTTGATTGGCATTGATCTCGCTGAAGAAGAGTTCAGAAAAAGGTGCGATGCTTGTGCATGCGATCATATATGCGAGGAAATTGAACAGGCAGCCGCATGGCTCCGAGATCATGAGCAAGACATTGCTGGAAAACTCTTTGAAAACGTTGAGCCAATGTACATAAGAGGGCATCCTGGTCATTTTCAACCGTTTATGATGGCCTGGTGCGCTATGAATGGAGGGATTTGATGAACAATTTCTGGTCTATGGGCCTTCCTTCTGGTAAGGTTCCTCAATTTGATTTTCCGATGCTGAAGTTGAGCATGACGAACTTGCAAAGTAGTACTGACCAAAAGACTGTGGATGGGGGACAAATTCCCGGCAACTCCTCACTAGCACAGGACTACAGTGAGAATAGGGAATTGCCGAGTTATATGGAGCACCTTGTGGGCAAGATTGAGGTATGCACGCGGCCTAAAACTCATCTTGTCGGCGGGCAAGAACGCAGGGTACGGGGCAGTGGAACCTGGATCATAAACATGGTCGTTTGCGGTCGAGACAGGGTTCGCAAGGGATTTTCCGAGCCCATGGTGAGTCCGTTCATGCAGGACTTCTTTGCCATTAAGGAACCTAAATATGACGACGAGGAGATGATTTTTAAACTATGAAAGTGCCAGGCATGGTCATGTGCATATGCTGTGAAACTATGAAATCTGCGATTCATGCGTTGGTTGTTAGAAGCCGCAACGGTAGGTTGTGGATTGGCCGAGACATGGCTTATTATGAGTTGACGTATTGCCCGTTTTGTGGAAAGGAGGTTGGGGTATGAATTGGAAAGAGCGCGCTATTAGACAGATCTTTTTCGAGTGCAAGAGATGTGGGACGTGTTGCAAGGAACCGAAAATTGTTGACATATATCCAAGGGATGCTTTGAGGATTGCAAGAAGGTTTAGGATTTCGATGAGACTGGCGGCTAAACGTCATTTTATGAGGCATCCGAAAGATGATGAGAGGTTGACGTTGCGGAATGTGGCTCCATGTGAGTTTTATCAAAATGGATGTCGGATATATCGGAGTAGACCTCTGATTTGTAGGATGTATCCTTATTTGGCCGGGCCGACAATTTATTGTGAGACATCAACGGGCGAATTGCCGGAAATGGATGACCAGGACGTGATTATTAAGTTGGCAAAGGTGACTAACCTGCGCATACTTGAGCTTGAGGATTATCTGAGGTATATTGGGGCATGGAAGGATGGGAGGTTCACGTCGTGATTTCAGAGGTAATTAATGGGGTTCTTGTGTTTGGACCTGATGATATGACAGAGGAAGAGTATCTGGCTTGGAGAAAGGAGAAGGTTGCCGAGACTGATTTGTTTTGGGAGGAGTTGAGGATGAAGTATAGAAATGGTGGCAACGAACGTCGAATAATGAACAAAGTGCGCGACTGGTTGCGATTTGTGAGAAATCGATTACGGTGGATATGATGTCAACGGATATTTATTTTTTAAAATCGATATCTGCTAAAATTTTTGAAATTTTTCGAAAATAATCCAATTTTCTATTATAGGATCGAGGCTATGTAGATATTATTTGTAGTGGTGTTGATGGGTTTAGATTGTATTATGTGGGTTGTGGGTTCTGGTTGTTGTGGTGCATGGCGCTATGCTATTTGGTTTAGGGTTGGGTTGTGGTTTGGTTATGTTGGTGCATGTGATTCTGATACAATCTTTTTTCCCAACCGGAAAGTGACGTAGGAGCTTTCTGGTTCCTCCCCTCAATCCCCTCCACGGGAGGGGAAGGGTGCGCTAATGCGCACCAGTTCGGTCGCTGCTGTGTGTTATTGTATTAATGTGAGCATTATTGTCTTGGGGTTTACACTAGTGGAAATATGGGGGGTTTAATGTCTGGAAAGGTACATTGTCGCGCTCGCGGGTTGGGGGATGCTGGTATATGCGGCCTGATGTACATATTTGCGCATTGGTGCTTGAATCGGGCCGTTCCTGATAATTCCAACCCGGTGATGTACATATTCGATCGCTAGTGATGATATAGGAGTCATATGAGATTGATATAGGTATGCTGCTTGATATGTGGGCTGGGCTGGGCCTGGCGGAATGTGGACCTTCAACCATCCTCAGATCTGGACTACAAGGCGCTCATATAACCCTAGACGGATAGATATGTACATTGGTGAGTCAATAGTTCCGTAGGCGGGTTGAGGCATTTCTAGGGTTATATTACTGCCAACGCCAAAATGTACATATTCGTACATCAATGCACATCTCCGGGTCCCAATGCATATCTTCAAGCACCATTGCCGACTTCTCGCCGCCAATGTTCATTTCTGTGCACTGGGGTTCGGCCCCTCCCCTTATCGCTTTATATCAGGATCAGTCCTATAATAGTAAATTGAATTAATTTAATTTTAAAAATTTTCGTTTCATCTTTTTCATTTTTATTAATTTTCGAATATATCACACATACCTCACATATATCCCATATATCGCTATCAGTAGCCATCATCGACCGCATATATCCCATATAATCGATAACAGGCGGCAATATCTCCCCTATATATAGATATACGCGTGCGTACATGATATATACAGCCGCCAGTTGCCGATTTTCCCGCCTTTCGTCGCCATCCCGCCACATCAAATCGATATCAAGCGACATTATCGCGGAAATCGACCACCCCAACCATCCTTTCCAATGTACAAATATGTACATCAACGTACAAGATATCACCATATCGATCACAGTAGAGCATAGTTGTTCAGCAAAGCTTATATCCTCAAGACCTAAGATGGGTTATGGCGAAGGCGAATAACCAACCGCTGGAGCACAAAACCAAAATCCCAAATAGAGCAGGCAGGCCAAAACCGGCGATCTCTCCAAACTCTGGGGAAATGAGATCTTCATTGCTGGGCGGTTTGGGGTTAGTCAAAATCAATATCACAATGTATAGGCTCAATGAACTCAAATAGGCATCAATCGAGGTGATTCAGAGCAATTTCCAGGCAGGGAATACGGAGCAGGCATTTGATGGCAAACCTACTCCCGATTTTCTCAGAAGTCCCGAAAAGCCAAAAGCAATCAATCCACGTTAATCAATGGTTAGCCGTCCTAATCGCAAATCGGTCTCAATTCCGTAGATTAGGCTTAATATCAGGTTGAAGACTTGATAAACGGCATTGGCTCCACCTAAAAGCCAGAAGTTCAAAGATCAGGCCAGCCCTTCAGAGTCAGCCGGAGCAATGGATCAGTCCAGAGTGACGAGCCGAGAGAGGGAAAAATGATCACGGTTTGCTATCCCCTAGCAAATGCCGACGAAAAAGATAACCTCTCGCCTAACCGACTGACCAAACTCTGATACGGCTCAACTGATCGATTCCGGGAATTTGACTGGCCCGGATGCGGCGGCTAGTGTAAACCAGATTAAGAGACGCCATCTCACCAAAAATCTGGTCGAACCATAGGGTAGTTGCCAAAGACCAAAAATGCCCTTACTTCCGATCTAGCCCATATGCCCAAATAGCCGACAGCGAAAGGGCCTGATATGGGCAACGCACAGACAACGACGATGAGCCTTGTGTCTAGGGGAGACTCAGGGCTCCGGCAAAGAAGCAGTGCAGGCACAATTCCGGTTCGATTCCGGACACTGCTATTGGCGGGATTGCTGAACTCCCTTCACAACCCGTCAACAGTGGGCGACACTTTTTCCATTGGCCTCCTAACCTTTGGGTGCATCGTCCACTGACCCCTAATTACCCTGATGAGGCAATCGACTCAGATTCCTCCAGGAAAGTAATAAAGGAGTGATACCAAATGAGCAAAATAAGCATACTTAGAAAAAAGGTAGTTGAAACTGTCGAAAAAATAGATGATGAGGCCATCTTAACCTCAATGCTCGTATTTGCGAACACCGCGACACAGGCCCCCATCCAGACACAGCCCAAGACCAAAAAAGCGAGAACCCCCAAACCCACCGCCGAAAAGACAAGCAGCAAATTGCTGATCGTCCGCTACGAACACAAGGGCAAAGCAATGATTGCGGTTCAGACCGTAGGCGGCAAGCCTGATGAGGCCATTCTCACCAAACTCAGAGCCTTCAAAGAGGCCAAGAAGCTCAGATTCTACGTAAACGCACCTCAAAACCCGTTACCAGGAAACAATCCTTTCTGGGCCGGACCCTATGATGAGGCCATAGTTGAAGCATTCCCCAGCGCGAAGGTTGTGGCCTAAATGACCACAACAACTTGCGACGGAATCACCTATTACGAAGAGTCCGGCGAACTGATCGGGATCTCCGTGGAGGCCGAGTTATGAAACAGATTGCCGGCCCTCTTTACAAATTTAACCGATTTGAGAAGTATCTGACAAAGCAGGGCATAAAAAAGGTCAGGCTCCCTCAGGAATTTGCTCTGATGAATGACGGGCATTTCACCCCTATCAAAGATTATGAAGCCAATGTCCTTCAAACCATGGCCGGAACCAAGGTATTCGATGAGCTTGTAAATCATCTACGAGGACTTGATAGCCGATGATTTCTCGTGAAAAGGCTATGAAACTCATGAAATGCGAATTTTTATACAGCTCAATGGAGCACGCATTTCCTTTGATATACGCATTCGGAAAGAAAGCAGATATTGGGCCAGTCAACAAAATCTTGTCGTGGGGGCAAGTAATTGATTGGATGAACGGGGGAATCAAACAACGTGGAGAAGAGTTTTGTTTCGATATCGGCCCGTCCAGACAAGTAGTGGACCGAAATTTCAGCATTGGTATGAGAATGTACCTGAGCACAAATGATGAATCATCCAACGATCGAATATGCCTGAAATTTGAAATATTTGATCATAAAACCGAATGGAAACAAGTCAAGAATTTTTATTGGCGAAATGACAAAGACATTGCTACTGCCTATTATGCACTACAGTTTGCAGTCCACGAATTGTCAGAAACGGCTCTGGAAAAAGGCAAACACGAAATCAAGATGACACCAAAACTCCACAAAGAGATATTCGAAATATTGAAGTTCGCCGGTTTGGAGTAGGAGATTCACATGAAAATTTCAGACATCCCAAATAGAGCCCAGCTTATAACAGATTCGCAAGACGTAAACATAATTCTAACCGAGCTAGGCCTCCCATTGGATGGTGAATATGGCGGCCTTTTCACCACTGATGAGGGCAAGGTTTACGGATTCTGGGGAACCGTGCCATATTTAGACAAAATCGTAGATTACCTGGGAGAGATTTAAAATGTCAACAAAAGAGCACTTCATAGCAATGTCCGGGAGCTACGGCTGCATCCCGGACCATGTCGCAACATTTGAAAGAAAGGCTGACGCAATCTACCACATAATCTGGACATTCGAATTAGCATTATATGGCCGCAAAGCAGACGATCTTCGAAAAACAGGATATACCGATCTAGGTGGAGATTATGGTGCCGATTACGCCGAAATCGTGAAATGCAATTGCGGCAACTCGGAAATTCATGAAGAGGAGGTGGCCTAGATGACCGCCATGAGCGATCTTATAGACCAATTTGTGGAGGACTGTATTGAGCGAAGAGAAGCAAGAGAGCAATCCAAGGACAGCGCGGAGGAGGTGGCCTAAGTGTTCGGTCTACACCCTGCGATAGACGCGATCTATCGCAAAAACATGAGATCGGGGAACATCGAAGAAGCAACCACGGCGTGGGAAAAAGAAATGTTTGACGAGAAGAAGGTCGAGGAGGTGGCCTGAGATGGTCAGATTGTCTGGTATATGGTGGTTGGAATGGGAAGGATTTTGATTGAAAATGGCAAAATAACTCCAGCCTGCAAGGCTTTCAAACCTAAAGGCGACGGCATAACAACTTGTGTTTGTTGTGGCAGGAAACTGACTCATCCCGAATCTGTTAAAGATGGGATGGGTCCGATTTGCTCTGGAAAAGCACGTAGATATGGAGGTTATCATGAAACAAATTGTAAAGATTGATGAAGTCCTGGTTGACCAGATCATAAATGAGATGATCAGTATATTGGATAGTGATTATTGCTCAGTAAATCGCAATAAAGTTGTATCTGCTGAACTGAGAATAACATCGGAATATCTTTCGCTGATACTGAACCTAACTGACGGTCTGATTGTAACAGTTGAAGAGATAACATATGAGCCAGATACATGGGATATTATAAGCTGGGCAGAGCCGGTTTTGACTAAGTTTGTTGAAGCAGCAATTGTGAGTGAATAAGACTTTGAGGAAGTGGCCTGAGATGGATGAGGATAAACGGATGAAAGCGATATTGAGATATGCAAAAATGCTGCAATATTCGACAAGCATAATACTGGTGACCTTTAAAGACGATGCGGATATGGTGGAAGAACTGACAGAATGTGTAGACCAATTATGCGAGATAGTGGGTCTGCTGGGAATAGGAAACATGGACGAAGCTGAAAGGCTGAATATAGAACTGGTGAAAAAGATAAAAAACCATGCAACAACATAAAGGAGGAACAACGATATGGAAGATACTGAAACAATCGAAGAGACCAACGCACAGCCAACAACCAAAATCATATACCGGGATATCAAAAATCCAGGAACTGCCGCCGTATTAAGCAAAGGAACCGTGCCGTACCTGGAGAAGATTGCCGATTATCTAGGAATTTTAGGAGAATAAAATGACAAATATGTTAATAAGGTTTATAGGGTTCCTTATTGCCCTTATTGGTGCAACTGGTACACTCATTGGGGCGATTGGTGTTTTCGCAAGTGAAAATGGCCTAGAGGTACTATTCGCTGGCCTGATACTTGTAGTATCATTAATAATCCTGGGAATAGGATTAATCGCAGCAAAGAATTAGAGGAGATAAATATGGGCGAACTACCAATTATAGTAGAAGGAAATATTGATGACTCTGATGAAGAATTGATTGCACAAGTTAACACATTGTTAAGTGATATTCTAGGAGAACCTGGAAGTCTAACAGTTGGCCGAATAACCAGAGTGACTGAAGAAATTCAAGATGGTGTTAAGGAACCTGGCTTTGTATGCGTATGGATTGATTGAAATAAGAATCAGGTGATAAAAAATGCCATACTTCGTAAATTGCCAACATCAGTTCTATTCTGGTAGATATATAGTGGAAATAGCATATCCAGGAATCGATTACGCCGGTTCGGATATGCTCGCCACGGATTATCCAGGTGAAGGAGAATACGACGACCCAAGAGAAGCCTTGGACGCAGCGATCAAGGTCAGAGAGGCATTGCAGGCCGATCACCCTGATGAGGAAATAGGGATTGCGTTTGGCCATTTTGAAATGGTTGAAGGTGAACCACAGGATCTAGAAGAATTGAAAAAAGAAATCATGGAACATTATGCATCATTGCCAAAGTGCGACAGATGTGGAAAACTAAGAGATGACAAAGAATTTTTCGTGATATACGGAGATCCTGATTACGGAAAATTCTGTTCAGAATTCTGCGCAGAAGAAGCATTTACTGAGAACGAAGAACCAATGGAGGAGTCAACTACCCACGACTGAAGTCGCGAGTATCCGCTGCCCCTGCACCCGAGGTTTTCATGAAGGAGAATCGAAATGATCTTTAAAGTTTACAAAGACGGAGAAGATACCGGCGTCTACATTGCCAATAAAAACAACGAAACCGCAATACGAGACTTAGACCGACACATATCGAAACTGGGAACAGACGAATGGGAAGATGACTATCGATCAATAATATCAGAAATCAAATCAACGCTGGCCGGTACGGTTATCATCGAACTGAGAATGGAACACTTCGACATGCAAGAATCCGACGAAGTACAAGAGATTCACATATGGGAACTAGTGGAAGAAACGAAATAGCCGCCGAGGTATTAGCCCGGTTCGACTCCGGGAGCGGCAATCAGGAGGTAGAGATACATATGGCAACGATTGAAGAGTTCATTGAAATGCATGGAATAAAAATGAAGGAATGCAACAAAATACATCAAAGCCCATATATGACAGATTTCAAAGGAGATCATTGGGAAATTGTGCTGCACATGCCGGGAAAAGGAATAAACGAGTTTGTGACATACTTTTCAAAAGGGATTGGTCACAAAGGAAAGAGACCAACAGTATCCGAAGTTCTAGACTGCATTGCATCGGATGCATCGGGATACGAAAATTCGAATAGTTTCGAAGACTGGGCCAACGATTATGGATATGATATTGATTTAAGAAGAGCTGAGACAATATATCACAATGTGAAAGCTGTGTCTTTGAACATGAAAAATTTCTTGGGAAAAGAAGCATACGAGACTTTGTTATGGGAAACGGAGAGAATGTAAATGGTGATCGAAAAAGCGATACAACAACACGACAAATGAGGTGACGGCCATGGAAAAGGAGGCAAAATTGAGTATAGTTGATATATTCTTAAAATACGAAATTGATGATGACTGTTACATGTTAAACGACTACGGAAAGTTGTCAGATCACTGGGAAACAAATGCATTAAAACTTGGTCAACATTGGTTAATACCAATTCAAAAATGGCACGATCTAAAGGGAAAAGAACGTCGAGACGCATACCGATACGCAAACGAAGACAAAAAACGCGTCGAAGATTGGCTAGACAATAAATGGTACTACGTGAGAGCCATCATAAAAATTGACTTGGAAATACTGATAAACAAAGAACCCTTAAGCACCTCAATATATGAATCAGTGTGGGGAATCGAGAGTGATGATCCAGACATAGGCTGGTATCACAGAGATCTACTGAACGAAACCCGCAAAAGATTATCCAACATCGGATTCAGCATGCTGGAACTGGATACAGCATTCGAAAAGTATGCAAAGCTATCAGACAAAGAATTGCAATGGGAGGTAACATGATCCCAAACACAGATCCGAAAACAGGTATCAGATACGGGGTGATACCATTACACGATCTAGACCCCTGGTTCGCATACGAAGAATTTTATGATAACTCGGAAAACCTTGCAATAAAAGAAATCGAGCTTGAAATTGACGAATTGTTCGAACCAATTAAAGAGTTCGCAAAAGAACGAGGATTGGATAAAGAAACCGAAATCGAGAAATTAAAAGAATCAATCGCAGAAGAAATGTTCGAAAACTGGGACGAAAGCGAAGATTCCAGACTATATGAACACGATGGATACAAAATACAATTAATCGGCAATGACCTATTCATTGCCGAATCTCCATATGTTACTCTCGGACCACTTTGTTCACCATGCGCGCCAGGAGCAGTTTATTTACCAGATGCAGACGGAAAACGCGGATTCATGGCTTATTGTCTACCAAAGGAGTGTTTCGAAGACGATAAGACCCCGTATGAGTATATAACCATCGAAGAAGGATATAACAAACTATGGAAACAGCTTTATCCCGAGGATAACACGCCATCGCTGATTGCCGATATGAATGAACTGATGCGTTTCCTATACAAAAAGGAAACAGAGGAAACAGATCTAGACGTTTTACACTGGATCAGAAACTTGAGAACAAACGTCGTGCTTCTGCTTGAATCGGCAGCAACTGATCCAAACGGTGACAAGGTAAAATTTTATCTGACTTCTGTAAGATTGCAGATAGGCATGGTCAACGAAATGAAGAGGAGAGTTGAAGATGAAAACTATTGAGAGGACTTAAAATGAGATATTTGGTTGTTTTGAAATCTGGCATTAAAATAACTATAAATGAACTCACAAAAGATGAACTTGAAAATATCAGAAACAATCATGGTAGCAACGTCACGGTGGGGTTTGGTACAAATGGTTCATTTATAGAACGATCCGAGATTGCAGCTATTGTGGCGGATCAAGTATTTGTGGGGTGATTTACTGTGAAACCTTTTACAATAAGTGAAGAAGAATTAGTAAACTGCACAGCGTTTGCGCATAGTCAGAAGGATTTTAGATATTGGAGCAATGAATTCGATATGTGTACCACTTTCAAAACCACACATTTGATCTGGGTTATGCGACGCATGGTGGGGCTAAGATGAAATTCATTTGGGTTATCGCATTGCTGTGTTTGACACCAACAGTCATTGCCGGCAATCTTGAAGAAATTGAAGAGCTGGTCAACTCTCATCATTTTACCCAGCCCTGGGAGGATGATGTCTTTGATTGCGCGGACATGGCATCTGCCAATTGGCAATTTTTCAAAGATCATGGATATGACCCTAAAATTGTGGTTCGAACTGATCCCGGCCCTGGAGATCATTGCTACATAATAATCCCGATTGAAGGCGGTTTAACGGTGGGATTGGATACCTCGATAAGAATGGGGGCCAACCTTTCCAAGAATCTAGGGGCGATCAAAACGAATTTCGTATTCTACAGGTCATTTGACAACCCTGGGGAACTGGCACAAGCAGATAGAAGCATTGCTGAGAATCGCAGGGGTCCATACCGGTTTCAAGGTGTTATCAATGAAAATTAGAAAAGTTCCGCCAGGAAACGCAAATTGGCATCATGGGGCCAAGTTTGATGTTGCGTTTGGGGATGTTTATACCCTGAATGCAATGGGGGACCGAACAAAAATTGATGTTTTTATCAGGGACCGAACGAGCGGAAAGATCCAATACCGGGTAGGCAATGGCCGACAAATCGGCAACTTTCACCCGGTCTGGATCAGCTGGAACGGAGAAAAAGTAACAATTGAAGAAATGTTGAGGTGAGATAAAATGGAAATAACATTGGTAGACGGAATTAAAGACGGGCACAAATATGAGTTAGTGCTCGTTGATGGTAAAGAAACACCTATGTACGTTGCATCAAGACTGTTAACAAACACTGATAGAGAGCGGGGTCTAGGAATATTTAATGGCGGAAACACCTGGTTTGAAAAGGGAGATATGCGTGCAACATTTGAATTTGAATACGCAAAATTCGGAACTCCGGAATATGTAGATGTTTTGAGAAAAAGGATCGCAGAAGTTCGCAATTGGGTGCAGAATTTAGACTACGAGCATCGCATCTCATTTTTGGTCCCAGACCCATGAGATGCATGCGGTTTACGGTCTCCTTTGATCTGGATTATGTTGATGAGCGGACAGGAAGCAAAACCGCCAGACTGTTCGAACAGCATTCCAATGACAAGGACTTTATTTTGGGATTTCTTCAGCACGTACCGTCGAAAGTAAGTATCGCAGAATGGACAAAAGATTTGGAAGAAAAGGAGTTGAAATAAGATGAAAACAATACTTGGTATGTTATTGCTGATCGCAGCAATCGGGATAACCACGGGAACAGACTACAGCGAAATAGAAATGATAGGAGAAGATGTATTAGAAGACGGTGCAAATGACATATACAAAGTAGACATCGACGTATCATCAAGTAGAGTATTGGTCGATTATCGAACCGGCACCGTCGACGCAGACGAAATAGCTGAAGATATTGGAGCAGTGATCGGAACATATGTCTACATAGTACAATACTATGGAAACGTCGGAGACCTAATTGCAAAAATCAGAGCACCAAGCGGAGAACTTGTAGCAACATATAGTTGCAAAAGCAGATGGGTAGACGATCTAGATCCGGCTGATAAAGAGATGATGGCCGATATCTTACTGAAAGTAATGAACACAATCGAATTGGCATGAACAATTCAACGCCATCGGCAGACACATAAGGAGGAAAACGATGAAACAAGAACCATCGTACATAATTGCCTCGATATATGTTGATCTAAGCAGACCAATTTCAAGATACTCGTCATACAGAGACACCGACTACGCAAAACAAATCCTAAAATCACAGTTAACGAGCCTGGCAATACAATTTGCCAGCAATCATTCTTTAGACGGCATAGATGAGTTCATGGGCAGATTTCACTTCGAATTGCCGCCAGAACCGCCAACGAACTACCGCCAGGAAGCCGAAGACGATGCAGCAAATCTGGTTTTGGAATATTTCATGGATGAAATCGTTGATCAACTCATCGACAAGGGTGAAGCCAGCGCAGACATAAATAACGATTACGCCAACGGAGACGGTATATTCCACGAAACGATAGTAGATAGATCATATCATATGACGGAAGCCGCAGAATTGCTAAGTCAGTTATATGAATACGCCGAAGAAGATGCCGGGTTGTGGGAAGGAGAAACGGATATTGATCGAATCGCCGAGATCCAGGCAGCATATACATACGGGAATGCAGTGTGGGATGAACTTGAAACGTTGATAATGAACATCAACAGCTTGGATATGGACTATATCAGATTCGAAACAGCAATTAAATGTCTAGGGCTTAAACCAGACGACCTAGATGATTACGAAAAAATGGAAGAACTAATCGAAACGGCAGAAGAGACGTGCGTAGAATACGAAGAAAATCTGAGAGAACGCTTGATAGAGGAAATAAAAAATTTCTGGGAGTAAATAAAAAAAGGAGAGTGTATTATGTACACCATGGAAGAACTTGCTGAAAATATAGATCGACAATGCAAGATGATAAAAGAATATGGACAGCGATTGAAAAGCAAGCGCGATGAGAAGCAAAACAACGAAAAAGAGTGAGGTAAACAAAAATGTTATCAAACAAAGATGCAGTAATCGCATTTGCGCGTCAAGAAAGAGGAAACAGCAAACATATTTTTCATGATGACAATCGAAAATTATACAGCTACGGGCATCATTTCATCCTAGCAACGAGACTAGATACCGGCGAATATCTGATCAACGGGGATACTTATAGTTCATCAACATCAAGGCATACATCGTTGTGCATCAGACATTTGACTCCAAATGTGATAATCCCATTTTCGGCATTGAACCAGGTAACAACGGAGTACTCAGCTATCAAGATGGTTGACAGATCATCAGACATATACATTCCACGAATTCGACGAGATCCAAAAACAGGAGAAATAATTGAGTACAATGAACACAGGCTGGGGTCAGCCGTAATCGAGATAGAAGGTAAACACTACTTGTCATCAATTGATGCAGGTGCCAAAGATCGAGAAGGATATTTTTTGGTGGAATTGCCCGAGAATGTAACCTCGGTTGATGAGGCGTTTGATACTCTGTTTCCGGAAGATCTGGCCCGAGACGCACCGCATGTCAGACAAGGAGAATTTTTCTTCCATCCGTCCGGAGTAGAGACGAGAGAACTTTCGCGAGTAGAGCCTTTATATGAGTGGGGGTGGTATGATTACAATGTTCAACATGCTTATCAAACGAGGTTTGCAACAAAAGAACTTGCAGACAAACATCTGAGAAGACACATGGAATCATGGGGGCAGTTCGACGATAACTCTAGTAGAATGGTTCACAGATTCCCGATTAAAGACCAAAATAACCTGGCACGATATTTTCCGAATGCCGGAACAGGTCATGCGCACATAGTAACAGAAATCAGACAAAAAGATGGAGATATTTATGTCAGAGGAACAATTAGGCACCCTGAACATAAGATATTGGTATTAGGCAAAATTTGGCATCGCGTTTATGTGAACAGGGCCGTTAGGTCATTTTCGGCAAGTGGCAATGTTGATTGAGTTGACAAAAATGAAACTATACCAAGTCAGAATACGCGGAGGATGCAGTTCAACAGGCACGAATTATCACGAATCATATGTGGTAGCATCCTCGATTGATAGTGCTTATATGCAAGTAAGGGAATATCTAGATAGGAACGACCTGTGCTTCAATGACGAAAGAGAGCTGGAATCAATAACCCTGATTGCCGAGATGAGCAGATACCCGGCATGCAAAACAATGCTATTTATTGAGGGAAATAATATATGACCACGATAATATCTTTGTCCAATCTGCCAGAATATGCTCTCGACGAAACAATTGAAAAATACATACATGCGCTAACAGGAGAATACCCAGTATGGGCCTATTGTAGTATATGTGCCGAGATTGATAGCATATTATCAGAAGATGATGGGTGTGAACTTCTTTGTCCGTTATATCCATCCGGATGGTGCATGGATGATCCAGCAGACTCAAGATTATATCATCCGACCGATACCGATCTAGAGGATTATCTTTGGTGGGTAACGATTGAACTTGAGCTGATGAGAACCAAGTGTGAAAGACGTTGGGGTGGCGCGTGGTAACAGGTCCGAGCGTGGAGTCTTTTGTTGACGAATGCGGTTGGGAATCTGTTTTGGTAGCTCTGCAAGAAGAAGCCGCTCGGCAACTGGTTCTGTCGGGTGATCCAACCTCGCGAAGAGTATTTAACGTATTACAAGCATGCATAGAAGAGATCTTTCGAGACCGTTAACAGCGGGATTTTCTCGGTATGATTCAGCCGACCCTCCTTTACCCGCTGGCGGGAATCCCGGAAGATCGGGATAATTCCATGGACAAAATAATTATAAGACAGCGAATGCCACCTTTCAAGGCTTTTAAGGTGGGCGACTTCGATGAAGCTGGGTTTCCTGCGGGATACCAAAAAGCCGAGAAGATGGTACAAAACAGAAACAACTACCCAGGTGAATATGCAATCGTCATCGAGAAGATTGAGGACGAGGAGACTTTCGACCTCGGGTAGAAAGATATTTAACCTAGGAAAACGTTGGAACATGTGATCAACATGGGATTAATTGAAGATCTTGCGGGAAGAGGCATTAATCGTGCCCTTCAGATGTCAACTGCCGGTATAAGCGATGAACAATACAAAGACATGGTGGAGACCATGTACGAAACCGGGGGAGCTATTCAGGACCTTGCCGATATGCTGGCGGATAGAAAGTTGTCTCCGGAGGAGATTGATACACTGGTCAGAGAGGCGATCAAAAACGTCAATGGCATACAGTTAGAGGCAACTCGGTCTGCAATTGAGCGAATCATATCCGGGATAGCGAATAGACGATAATTTATTTTTTTGAGGGAACTTTTATGGATTTCGAAAAATTAATAGTTGCTTTGGTTGACGATGGAGTGCCCATTGCAAACTTACTGAGGCTAAACGAACAATCAACGTCAACCGTATCAGCAATCATCTCAATGCTGATGAAAGGAACCGCCACGACGCCGGAAGAACAACAGACCATGGTTGAAGATGCTCAGTCTACTTTGGAGATGTTGAAGATGGCAGATATCCTTACCGTGGATGGTGAAAAAGTCACTCCTGGCAAGGTATTTTCGGATTTCAAGGAATTTGCCAGTGACTTCTTCAATTTGGACAACACTATCATGCGATCGTTGAAGATCTCACGGCAAGAATTCGATGAGATCAAAAGAGAATATATGGAGGTCACAGGCAAGTCGAGAGAGTTCGTTGATATTCTGACGGCTTGGTCTGACCTGCCTCCGGAGGCCAAACTTGGTATTGTGCGAGGTATTTTTATCCAGCGCGGCATTATGGCCGCAATTGTCGGTAATGCTGTAAAGTCTCTCAGAAACGTGTCGAATCATTGTAATATGAGTGCGGAATGGCTGAGCCAATGGACGCAGGAATAGATGTCGAAGATAGGATGAGGAGATTCGCAAAATGCGATGGATCTCCGCAATCCATTTCAAGAATATTATGCGAAGGCTTGACAGATCGCGAGCAGGATGTGCTTGCACTCGGAATCAGAGTCGGCAAGCATTCTGCTGCGGTAACTGTCATACGCGAGATAAGATCCGAAATTGGGGATTTTGTCGCGCAGAAAATAGATCCCCATATAAAGATTCTGAAACGCCCGGTAAAAGCTTGTAACAACCAGGTTGCAGATGGTGGCGTTTTCAGATGCAAGAGAGGTGGTCTGTGTAATCCTACAGAATGTTCGTATTTTGAGCCACGGTCTAGTTATGTCAAATGGCCGAAAACTTTATAAGTCACATTTTTAAGCATTGGTTGAGGGAACACAATGAGAGAAGATTTGGTTGATATAATCTCCAGGTATTCCGACGAGTTTGGTGTCTCGGTAGAATTCACTGATACCGCTGCTAAGTTCGTTACGGATGATGGAGAAATCGTCCTCGAAGAAAAGGACGGGGCAGCGAATCTCAAGAGAGTAGAACCTCTTGATGAAACGGATGATGACCAAATAATGCGCTTGTCGAAGATTCGGCGACATTTTTCGGGATATCTCAGAACATCTCTAGAGGCCAATAAGAAGGCCTCCGAACCAGTTGCTGAACCAGAACCTCCAAAGAAGAAGGCCGGGCGTCCTCCGAAAACAGAAAAGACAGAATTGCCGACTGGAGAGGAGGAACCTCCGAAACCAAGAAGGGCTCCCAGAGGCACGAAGGCCGCCGAAGATGCGGAAAGAGCTAAGAAAGCTCAGAATGACCCACCAGATGCCCCGGTCGAACAGCCTCCTGCTCCCACCGAAGATGAAGAGGAAGAATTGCCGGATCTTCGGCCTGAGTGTGATAAAACTGGCAAAGTTCTCCCGGAGATATACAAGCTAATGAAACTTCGAGGCAGTAAACAGGGACTTGAAGTTGTCGAGGAAAACCTCGATCATTTAGTTCTGAGAGGCGAGTTTGGCGATGCCGAGGTTCTTGCCAACGGAGAGATTTTGTCCGAGGTAGCGGGTTATATACGAATCCTTGGCGGGCAGCCTGTCAAAGAGCCTACTTCTCCGGTTGCCAAGACCGCGCCGGCCAAGGTTGCTGCTTCGTCTCCAACAAAGTCGGTCCCTGTGAAGGAAAGCATCTTTGACCAGATCATTGCTCATTTCGGGCCGGATCTCATGGAGGTCTTTGGAGAGACCGGGACAATGAAGTCGCAGGGAATGGTGGCGCTGGCCAAACAGTGTGCTGAGGCTGGTAGAAAAGTATATTATTTAGACACGGAAAATAATATATCGCCTCCAGATGTCGAAATGTTGAGAAATCTGGGAGTAAATTATCATTATACCCCGGTTCTCAAGGAGATTGACGAAATCTTCGACAAGAACATACCAGCAATCAAGGCCGATGTCATTATTGTGGACAGCGTTGGTATGCCAGTGTTGAGGAAGTTCTCGGCGATGAGCGCCCACGATAGAGGGAGCGCGCTTCTGGACATAATCAAGTGGTTGGGAGTATTGAAGGAGTGGACCTATCTCAACAAGTCCATAGCTTTCGTCACAAACCAGCCACAATCAGAGTTTGGCAAGTCCTCGTCCCAGGAAAAAGGCGATCATCGCATGCCATTTGGGGATAAGAGCAATTTTATTCCAGGAGCACTATTATTGTCCAAAAAGTCATTGGATTCCCCGCAGGGTTCCAAAGCAGCGTTCCAAGTTTTTAGACTTCGAAGCCATGCCTGGGGAGAAAAGATATTCGAGGTAACCGTTGACAAGAACGGACCTGCAATAAAATTGGTGATATGATGAAGAAGAACGGAAAAAAGGTAACAAAGGCTCCTGCCAAGAAGGAGCCTACCAAAAAGGTAAAGACCGAGACGAAGAAGATTGAAGGGACCGAGAAAAGAAATTTCATCCTTTTGAGTTGGGATGCCAGTGAAATCGGCAAGTACACTGGCCGGGCACCTCGTCAGGCAGCTCTAAAGGCTGCAAATCGGGGGGTAGTTGATATCCTTCTTCGTGAGGCCGGAAAGAGAAAGGTCATAGTGCGCAAGAAAGAAAAGACAACTTACGTAAAGATCCACTATTTCAAGGGTGGGCGGGTTACTAGACCCAAGACAAAATCTGATCCAGAGTGGATGAATGATCCCGTCTCAACTCCAACTGCTGTTAAGATGGGAAGTGTTTGGGTCCCGTTGCATGAGACTGCATTGAAGCTGGCTATAACGGGGACTAAATAATGAAAATAACAACCATAGTTGCTGGTCCGAAGCCTCTCAAGCTTCTTTCTTCGGGTGAAACCAAAAAGACGTTCGAGGTCAAGTGCCAGGGTCTCTATGAAAATGGTCTTGGGAGATACAAGGCCACGTTAACCATCACCGGACCCGACGAGGAGCTGGCTGAAGAACTCCTGGACACTTTGGACCTGGGAGAAGAGTTCGAGCTTAAGTGCCTACCCCCGAAGAAGGGATAGGCATTTCATTTTTTTTTGAAATTCTTACTCAAGTTTCTGGAATTCAACCCTCCGTAATCCTATGTTGTTAGCAGCGCCATGATTGTTGGCGCATTTTATGGCATAGTATTTATAGGCAACATTATTGGTGAGATTGATAGTATGCCATTCTGCACCATCAACTCCTGTTGTGTGTCGAATCATAGCACCAACGTCAGCTGTTATATCTGTCCAATCAGTGTTGTCGGCATAAGCAAGGTTGGCAAAGGCAGTAGCACTATTCGAGCCCTGTATAGTAAAATCCTTAACACCGGCATCAGTATCATATCCATCATTATGTGAATTGCAATATACTATTCTTTTAATTATCTCCGTACTTGCAAATTCAACATGGAATCTCTGAGATCCGGTATGTCCATTTTCCGTGAGCCAACTATTTAGATAACGTCCTCCGCTGAGTGACAATGCTGGATCGACCGCTCTGAAACCTTCCATCTCAAACCAACGATTTGTAGTTTTTATGTAGGTTTCATTATATGCAGGTGGATATACTGCCTCATACTCAGGCGGTGTCACAATGGTGTAGTTGATGGTTTCAGTGTCATCTCCAAAGGGACTGTTATTGTTATCCCTAACTTTCACGCTGACAGTGTGCGCAGCAATATCACCAGCATCTGTTTCCCATGCCCAGCTATTGCTGGAAATAAAACCTGTTTGAGCAACGCCATCTACGAAGAACTGATACTGAAGTGGATCACTTTCCGTATCTGAAGCAGTTGCTGTGAAGGTAATCGTTGCCCCGGCTGGCTGCGGACTGGCCAGATCCGGCGATAAGCTGGATATGGTTGGTGGAACGTTGTCCAATGCAAGTATTTGGAATTCTAATCGGCGGATACCTATGTAGCTAGCGTTTCCGTGATTATTGACACATTTTATGGCATAATATTTATATGCAGTATCATTTGTCAGGTTGATGGTATTCCATATTGCGCCGTCGTATCCTTCGGTATGTTTTACCATTGCAGACACGTCAGTTGCAATCGTGGTCCATCCAGTGTCATCGGCAAATGTTAGATTTGCAAAGGCGTCGGCACTATTTGAACCTTGTACGATGAAATCTCGGACCCCGACATTGGTTTCATACCCGTCGTTATGAGAGTTACAGTATACTATCCTTTTTATTACCCGTGCACTGGTTAGTTCAACATGAAGACGTTGAGATCCGACATAGCCGTTTTCGGTAAGCCAACTAGTGAGATATCTACCACCGCTAAGGGATAACGATGGGTCTATAGCTCGGAAGCCCTCTAATTCGAACAATCTATTTGTAGTTTTTATGTAGGTTTCGTCGAAGGCCTGCGGATAAACTGCTTGATATGAATATATCGAGTTGATGGTGTAATTTATTGCTTCAGAATCGTCTCCAAGAGGGCTATGGTTATTATCTCGGACGTATACTGAAACGGTATGTGGCCCTACATCATCTTCATCCGTTACCCATTCCCAATAATTGGTTGATGAAAACTCTGTCTGAGGAACACCGTCTAAATAGAACCTATATTCTATAGGATCACTTTCAACATCCGTTGCACTCGCTGTAAATTTTATGGTCGCCCCTGAAGTTTGTGGGCTGGTTAGATCCGGGGTAAGACTGGTTAATACCGGGGGATAATTACCTGGCACCCCCGCACTCGGTACGAAATGTCTGCGGATAAGCATTTTCAACTCTCCGATATGAACGTCAAGAATGCCGTAAGATCAGACGCATCACCAGTTCCGCCTGCTGTAGTCGCAAGCTCGATAACGTCACCATACTCGACCCTGTAGTTTAAAGGATTTATTCCAACATCGGTTGACTGAACAACCAACGCCACTGGCAATCCGGTATTGGCATTATCGGTTCCTACGGCACTACCATTGATCAAAACAGTGACATTTGGTTGCACCGTGGAATCAAGTGCCTGTACTATGTGACTAATGTGAACTAGGTAAGCTGGTTTGCCACGCCAGAAACTGTGAGATTTCTGGAAGGTCTTAATTAGTTCATCTTCCGCAATTGCTGAAAACACGCCTGGAATTACATAGTCTGCCTGGCCAATTTGTTCAGAAACGCCTAGCAGCAATATTTGGATATCACCTGACAAAGGCGCTCCAGCAACCGTTATTGTATCAAGGGTAACATTTCGAACTATTCCGAAATAGAACACGCCTCCGATCCTGTATGCAATTGGAGTTCCTATGGGTATGACACCGGACCTGCTTATAAGGGTCGTTATGGTGGAAGTGCTTGCGGGAGTTGCAACGTATGTTCCCTCTTCAAGTCTCCACCTGGAGCTAAATCCTTCCAATCCAGGACCGGTGCAATCCGTTGCCAAATAATAACCACCAGCAGCGACTTGGAATCCACCAACTTTAGGTGCTTCACATCTAACCATCTGGACGAAACCACCTTCGGCGATATCTACGAGGAATGTTGGTTCAGGATCTTCACCAATTGGTTTCAACGCGAGCAATTCAGTGCCATACATGCGAAGAGTGCATGCTACGGGTTCCAGGTATTCGCCAATCATATAAACGCATGACCGCCGACCCTGAATTTGGCCGCCATGCATTTTAACCTCTGCCTCGCCAAGTATCCTGAAGGCATATGACCCCTCAAAGTTGCAGTTGTTGAAAAACACCTGGCAGGGGCCATCTTCCATATAAGTATTTGCGTCAATAAATGTTGAATACTTATAATTGGTGTTATTTATAAATTTGCTGGCGCTCACCATTACCCGAATTGCGCTATGGATTAACAAACCATGCTGGAGTGGAGCCCCGGTGCAATCCATGTAGACACTATTCATGGTAACGTCGTTTACTGTCCACAATGTTATTCCAGACCGGAAGCAGATGACATCCGATATAACGATAGCATCTCTAGCACGGGTCAGGTAATCAGGCTGATTGCCGACGCATTCAATGCCACTGCTGCTATCTTCTATGAGACAGTTGTTAATCAGCAATCCACAAACAGTGTCAGTCATAATTGCCGATTTGTAGCAATTCGTGGCCCGGATATCGCTGAATACGAGACCGTTAACCGGACCACTGCCGTTGTTTCCACAGTAGATGCCGTAACCAAACGAATCCTTGAGCCAAAGACGCTGGAATCGGAAGTTGCTGGCTATGCTACCTGTTAATATCAATCCAGGGCCATCATAATACCATTCTGCCTGGTTGGTTCTATTACCATCTAATGTCATATCGGAAACAACAAACATTGTTGCTCCGTAATCCCACCAATGGGCACGGTTGAGAATCAGCACGGCGTGATGATCTTCGTAATGTTGACCGGCGTCCATTTTAAGAATGGTTGAACCTATACCAGATCCTTGAATTGCCATATTTTTTCCATCTAATACCCCAATCGCATAATAGAATGGATTTGAAGCGCTGCCCTCATCTCCACCGTTTAAATAAAATAACTTGTTTGCTTTAAGAGTGAATGTCCCTGGGCCAATGTACAGCATTCCATTATGAGGGCAAGCTGCGACTGCGGTATCGAAACAATCCGTGTCATCAGTTCCAAGAACACCTGTGTCGACAACATCTCCTTCATTGTTGACTACTTTGATAGTGGTTCCTTCCAGGACCACGGCTATGTCAAAATCGGGTATTCCTCCCGCAGCCACAGGAGGGGCAGAAACCCATGTAGTTCCATTCCAAGTGAGAACATCATTTATATTTTCTCCAACAACTGAGACGGACGGTGGAACTGGAACCCAGGCGGTTCCATTCCAGGTAAGGATATCATCAATATCCCGGCCAGTAACGTCTACTGGGTCTCCGTCTACGATATTGCTGGGATGGATGGCGGGGTGATCAAAAGTTGCCAAATGCTCAATCATCACCTCTTCTCCACCGCCCCCTCCAGCATGCAGCAGAGCGTCATCTACATACTTTTTATGAGCAACGTCGTACGGTTCTATGGGGTCGCCAAGATCCATCAGACGATTGAAATAGACAGATTGGTCTCCGTCTAGTGTTTTCCTATCGGCAATGCCTATTCTTTCTTGCCATTGCCAGGCAGATTGTCTAGCGGTTGGTCTTTCCATACATATCACCTATATCACATTATTTAAGTATGTGCTGAGTTATATATTCACCAGTACCACTCTCAGCCGGTCCGGTAGGACCGGTGACACCAGTTGGGCCTTGCCCAAACACAGACATGTAATCAAACACCATTATAAAACCTCACAGATATCCACATACAGCGAATTCAAGTATTTTTTTCATCCACACCGAACTCCTTAAAAAATTCTCTATTTCCTCTTATTAATATGCGAGGGAATTATTATTAAAAAGATTATAGATAAGCGCAGACCGCTCTTACATCCAGGCTCGCGTCAGATGCACTATTGAACCCGATCAGGGTCTGGTTATCGACGTCCGTCATGCATAAGACGTAATAAGTCGTCTTCGTGGCGATGTTAAGCACGGTGCTCCTTGAAAGCATGCCTACTGAAGTGCCAGCCGTGGGACCGCCCAGGTAGCTACGGCCCCGAAGAGCTTGATTATTGAAAGATGATAAGGACGATGATAGCCCCCCATAGACATCGGTCACAATGCCGCTGGAGGCCGCGCAAACTAGTATTACCTGGAATGATATGTTCCAGATCCCTATGGGAAGGCTGATGCTCAGGCTTCCTGGATTATAGATGGTATCTTTCACCGGGTTATTCTGATACCGATCGGTAGAATCCGTGAGCAGGACGGTCCACTTGGCCGGATCGAGCGGGAAGCCTACAGGGGCCTTTGCAATACTGTAATATGGATTTGTAATAGCGCCTGCCGCCAGGGTATAATCAGTACCTCCATAGAGGGTGAAGGTCGTATTCGGGCTGCTATAACTGGTTTTCACTACAATGAAATACTTGGTAGCGCCGGAATGAGTCAATGCGATTCTGGCTCCGACCGGAATAATCAAAGTATAGTCACCGTTGCACGTGACTGTGTAGACCGGAGCGTCGGCGGCGGAAAAAGTTAATGCAGGGGCATCAATCCAGCCGGTCAGACGACAACCCAAGATAGCTTGGGTCTCTGCCAGCGTTTTTTTCACATAGACACCTGCTCCAGAAGCTACCAGAAAATCGTTTGCAGCGGTAGCTAGACTGTGCTTGAGGAAAGCAGTATCATCCAGTCCATCCAGCTTATCCGCATTCAGGTTTGTAACCTTCGTAGTGCTGGCTACTACAAATGGCGCTGTCCCGGTAACCTGATCTGATTCAAAGGTTTGCGCTTTAATTCCATGTGAGCCTGCGTCCCAATCGGCTGTCAAAGCAACTGATCCGTCTGCCAAGACAACTGGCGCAGGAACCCACATGGCTCCATTCCAAGTGAGCACGTCTCCTGTATCCCGGCCAGTAACGTCTACTGGGTCTCCGTCTACGATATTGCTGGGATGGATGGCGGGGTGATCAAAAGTTGCCAAATGCTCAATCATCACCTCTTCTCCACCGCCCCCTCCAGCATGCAGCAGAGCGTCATCTACATACTTTTTATGAGCAACGTCGTACGGTTCTATGGGGTCGCCAAGATCCATCAGACGATTGAAATAGACAGATTGGTCTCCGTCTAGTGTTTTCCTATCGGCAATGCCTATTCTTTCTTGCCATTGCCAGGCAGATTGTCTAGCGGTTGGTCTTTTCATGCATATCACCTATATCACATTATTTAAGTATGTATCCAATATCCATTTTATCAATGTTATTCCAAGTCCGCCTGATACAAATGCAATTATTGCTGTCCATGCGGCTTTTTTACCTTGATCGGCGGCGTCGCATACCTTTATGGTTGTTGCTATTTCGTGCAATCCGGTCTGTACCTCAGCCATGCTGTCTTTCAAGGATCGGACATCTTCTTTTACATCATCATGACTTACTGTAAGCGATGCCAAAGCTGTAAAAATTATGGTTAAATCGCAGGGTACCGTTCCGGTAGCATGTGATTGAGTGGCATCTAAGTAAATCCCATCCAGCATCTCTCGCAGTGCCTTCAATTGACGTTCTTTGTCAGGGGGCATCTAGATCACCGGGTTGAACCCTGCGTTGAACTTAGTTCTACTGGCTATACCTCTAATGTTGTACGATTTTGTCAATATTTTGCTCGGTGTCGCGGGTGCACCGAACACGCTATTTCCAGTATGATGAATCTGTATGTCCACCTTTTCAGGGGTTGCAGAGTTATGTTTGGCCATCACCATGGTCATTCCCTGCAATGGGACATTTGGATTGACTCCCTGGACATTGGGTGGTATGCTCCAAGGGATGTGGAAATAGGACATTTCATCGCCAGCTGCTACCGTGTAGAAGACGATTCTGGTTCCAACTTCGGTTAAAGCCCGATTTAAATATCGCAAGGAATATGTATCAGGAGCTGTATTGCTGGCATACACTACGCAGATTCGGCCATCGGAATCTACCTGAATATTTGGATAAGTTCCGCCAGGACTCGGGTTACCTGCTTCCACAGTTACTCTTGGTCCGATTACACCATTTTTTATTTGTTTAATATATAATGGACGCTTGCTGACAGCATCAAATGGCCCGATAGCATATGCGCAATAGACTTCATCATGTTTATTGATTAAAATATTTGACATGTAATGCAGCGCGTTTACATCACCGGCATCCGTATTCAATGCTACTTTGGGCTGCCATCCGTCAGATGTTTGCCGAATGTACCAAAGATTGCCGAGATCCGGATTGACGGTATCACATTTAGCTATGGCCATTATATGACGATATCCCTGCGAATCGTAATCAAATGAATGATAAATATATCGATGAGTTATAGATCCATCTGTGGTCAATTGGTAAAGCGTTCCCAATGTTTCATCCGCATTTACCCCGCGTAGAAGAAGCTGGGGATAGTTAACGTCTGATGCATATCCGGTGCTTTCCCACATTATTTCGACAGAGTCGCCCATGGGAGTGGGTTGAATCATTGGGCATATTGTTGTAACCCCGGTTGCTGTACTTATCGTTTGGACACTCCCAAATGTTTTTGTCGTGGCATTATATTTTCGATATTTTATCCTAACGTCGTCAGTGGTACTAATATCTTCTCTCCATACGAAATGAAGATTTCCGTATGCATCTGCGCAAAACGATCCCTGTGTCTGTGGGTTGTCAGTTGATGAATCAATTCTATACCAGGTCCATGTTTTGCCGCCATCATCCGAATAGATATATACTCCCACCGGAGATAAAGTACCCCCATATTGCATACAAACAAATAACCCGATTCTGCCTTCTGGCGATATGTATATATGTTTTCCAATATGTGGATATAAAGAATAACCCCCATATGTTCCCTCATAAAATTCAACATCAGTTGCCACGGTTATAGACTGCACTCCCAGCCCGGTTGTTGCAATTTTAGTATCCTCATTCATTATTTCGCCAGGTGTTTTAAATACCCCGACGTCGCGCACTTTCCTAAAATCTTTCGAGCTTTCGAGCAGCATTATGTCTCGGCTACTTATTGAAGAGGTGATGCCTTCCAGCTTTGCCCAAGTTTGGACTCCGCTGATGCCAGATTTCTTTTCAACCCATTTACCCACCATCGATCCTATTGGATCGGCCATGACAGTGGCCATGAGCTGAGCTGGGTTTTTTTCCATGAGCGTTACCGGATGGATGTTGATGATCTGGTTGCGGGCCAGACCACCTACGTTGCCGATGTATCGCGTCTCGTCTATCCTGCGAGTTGATAACTTGTCCACCTTACCGGCGCTACGGGCGGCAACTACTCCCATTTTTATAGCCTCCTGGTAAATACATAATATGGTATAACAACCGGCTTCGTGGGAGTTTCCGAGAGTTGGAACGTTATCTTTGCATCTCCATCACATCTCCAGCCATTGATTTCAACATTGCGTTCTCCCACACACTGCCGGTATGACATTGCGTCCATATAAGACCGGGTATATCCAATACCAGTAAAGCCTTTGAACATCTTTACTTCAAGCGTACTCAGGAATGCGGCTGCATGGTCGAATCCACTGTGGCTGACTAAACCCAACTGAATATGCGTGGCTACGGGAACACTCGAACCGGCTGTTACAACATGAATACTTATGTAGTAGCAGCTAACGCCATTTACGGAAATTGCTGTCCAATTAGCAGGTGGCGCAAATGTGATCCGCCCATTCTCGTAGAAGGTCCTCCCGGCAACTCCTCCATTCGTGCCATCGGTGACAGCTAGAGCTGCCCAGGAAGCGCCGTTCCAATATAATACATTGAATTCATTGTCTATGTTGGAAACTCCGCCGTCCATATATACGTCCACATGATCAAATTTTTCAGATGCGCCTAAGATCACCGCATCATCAGCAGCAGGAACAGCTGGTAGTAAAGCGGCCATACCAGTCGTCAAATCATTGCATTCTGATGTTATGTCATCATAGGTTGCGGGTGAGTCAAGCACCCATGCCTGCTGCACATAAGCTTCGTCTAGATCTGCCCTTAGTACCAGTTCATAAAGATTTCCAGATATTTCATCCGTGAAGATCAGTTCAGATGGGGTTGTATCGCTCAGGGTTATTGACCCGCCTGTTTTAGCCGGGTAAACTTCCGGGGTCGTTATGTGGTTTCGATATACAGCATCCCGGAAATGCGCCTGAAAAGCCTTGGTATCGTCGGTTGTTCCAGCTATCAGTTCGAAGTAATAATTCAGCATTGGAACCGCGTTTGCCTTTAGATCAAATCGCTTGACACTGTTGACGTATATCACTAGGTGATCATTCAGTACATCAATCCTGAAATGTCTACGATATGCATCAAGGTTGCTGCGTGTTGCATCTGTCCCATTCACGGGAAAATGAACAACACTTTCGGCTCCTGCAATTTTGTACCTAAGCATTGCTGCGGATTGGTTTCCAGCGTTGATTTCTGCACCGAGAACAAACCAATTATCGTCGTCTACCCACAATCTGATACCCGAAATTTGGTTATTGCTGGCAGGATCAAATGCATATAGACTCATGATAACTTCAAACGACATCTGAGTTCCGAATCTCTGATTGGCCTGAAGATAAGATATGCCAGTGCCGCCGCCTACGTCATGCGCAGCAACCATCCAGCCAGCTGATCGGGTAAACGTCGTTCCATTGATAACAGGATCTTTCCAAAGATCAGAATCGCTATAAAAGCTATCATTGGCCACTATCGAGCTGGGCAGGGCATTGAAAGGTTCAATTCCTGTTATCATCTTCGATCTCCTCCTCTATTTTGATAGGAACTGGAACAGCATCTAAAATTCCCAGCAACTCACCGGGTTTGCCTTTTTCGGTGTTTCTAAATTTTTTCATGTTAAGCCTCCGAACCTCGGCAAGCTGCCAACAACTCCGCGCCATATATGTGGCCCGGCCAATGGGTGTCTATCGCGATTTGTTCCGCAAAATATTATGGAATCGGCAACATTGTCTCCGTTGCTGTCTGCATGCCAGACGACACCTCCTGTAGAATATCCAAAGAAATTACTGTCGATGTTAATTGCAGACTCAGGATATTCGTGGGTGTCGTAAATATCATACGAGGTATTCTCTGCGAAGTTGTTGTGGATTATAGAATCTCCTTCGATATCGGTTGGACCTCCGGGCGGATAATAGTAGATTCCAACGTAATTATCAAGGATATCATTTTCAGTGATTAGCGATCTCTGTGCATTTATGTGCCGACCAATACCATATCCATTGTTGGCTCCGCCGTCACCTACTCCGCTCCCCCATTTAGTAATGTAATTGTTATGGATCTTGCTGGATATTGTGTCATCGCCGATAAAAACACCTATTCCATCTACCTTATATCCGCCATCAATGTAGCAGTCATGCACATCAGCGTAATCAGCATCATCGAGCCATATTCCCCAACAACCATCGCTATTTCCGAGGATGGATAGATCATGGATTTTATGATTTAATCCCTTGAGATATAGCGCGGTGTTATGGGTATCTCCTGGTGCGACTGTCCCAGCAATTATTTCCATATTAAAGATCTCGACGTTGTTTGAATTGATCTCGATTGGAATACCCGATGCTGGGGAAATAGTTGTTCTGTTTGCACCAAGACGATCTCGGCCTTCAATTATCAACCCTTCGTATCCAGCCGGAATCACGATGTTTTCGGTGTAGTTTCCCGGAGCGACCCGTATTTTCCAGCCGGAGCTACCAGAACCAATTGCCCCCGTTATGGTCTTTTTTGGAGATGTTGCTGATAAACCATCGTTATCATCAGAAGCTCCGGGAAACGCTTGATCTACAAACAAGGTTCCGCCAGAATCTCTGCTTAAGTAGAGACTGTCAATATCAGCTCGTATTGTGGTTATAAATAACGATGGCATTTTAAGCCTCCATCAATTCTATCAGTTCTTCTTCGGTCCATACACCAGGAGAGGCATTTATTGAGAACGTGGTGGCTGCATTATCGGAGTACAGACTGATAACTCCGACGTAAACAGCTTCTTCGGCGGGATATCCTTTACCTTGGCCAGAATCAATTCCATCTACAACCGACACGTCACGGCCATTCGAAGAGATCTGATAATACAAGATCCCAGGGCCATGGTTCATGATGGTGATGGCTTTTGCAGGTACTCCCAGGCCGGCCAGACCATCTTCTCCATTCATTATATCGTACCTTTTGAGGCCCGCTTCGCCAACACCGCCGCATTGTTGACGAAAAACGGCAAAAGGAACATGCCTGTACTTAAGCATGATTCCCTCCTTACATCTCGCCTATATAAATCAGGTCATTAAGCTGATGCTTCTCGATCAGTGCGTTGGCCGCAGCCTGTTCAACATCCGTTGCGTAGGCGATGCCCCATTTTTGATGATCAATGATCGTCATCTTTCGGAGACCGTATCGAACCCTTAGCCGGAGGTTGGCTGCCACCGCATTAACGGCATGGTTGTTGATAATCTCAACTTGGAACTTTTGGCAAGCCGGGATATACATCCTCATATCAACATCAGGTAATCCCAGACCACCTGAAGGCATGCAGGCAGCATCCATTCTGACATAATTTGTCAAATCGTCCCGGCTGATGAAAATATGGCAGGCATCGTATGGATCTAAGGCTCCTGCGCTCAGGTTGTTTCTGACTTGAGTTGCATCTACCCCGACGCCGAGGATCACGGCTACATATCCTGGGGGAACTCTGATCCAGGCTCCAGATAAAACATGAGATCCGCCATTTGCGGGTAGACCGGGGATCTGTCTGGATATCTCTTTAACTTCCTCAAACTGTTCCTCAACCGAGGGGTTCAGAAGGTCCTGGTGAACAGGAAGAGATCCTATCAAGGCTCGTTCGATCAGGTTCGCAGTATCATAGATTCGGGTTTTGGCGGCATCGTCAAGCCTGCTCTCGATCATGTTCAGAGCTACCTCGGGGTCCTTTACGCCCCACCTGTAGAGGTCCAGCATGTTGTAATTCCGGACCACTACGTGATATCTGGTAGTGATGTCTGCCTCAGCCCCACCTATACTTCTCTGCCTGATATATGCATAGGAGCTGGCCCTGGTCTTATTGTAGATTGCAGGAGAGTCCTCGTTCCAGACACCGGCCTGCGCTGCTGAATATAACCTTAGAGCTTCGTCTGATTTGTCGGTGGCGATGAGAGTTTCAATTGGATTGGCAGCGGGTCTCGTGGAGACTACATTTCGAATCTCAATCAATCTTTTGCCAAAGTTCTCGTATCGAGCGACTTCTATGCTGTTGACAGGTACATTGACCCGGAATACTTCCGGGAGTACTTCGGTTGGATACCTGGCGTATGCCAGGTTCAAGAATGCTGTCATAATAATCATTTATGGGAGATTAATATAAAAACAAATGCGGAACAAAGTAGTACAATGTTCAATCAGGTTATTTTTATTTAATGGCCTTGTTCAACAATGTTATATATTAGGAATATAGTGGTATTATTCATGCCAATATTTAGAACTGTCAAGGCGATCCCAAGTGGAGGATCTAAGAGAATAACATTGCCCGCCGCATGGACGAAACAGCACGGCGTAAAGGCCGGAGATGATCTGCAATTGCTGGATCATGGGGTCTTGATTGTGTTCCCGCCAAAAATAAACAGCAATTTAGATGTGGACAGTCTCACACGAGATATAAGAGCAACTTTATTTAATTTTATAAAAAAATAGAGAGGTAATTTATTACCTCTAATTGCTGCAAGTTGGATCTTCGTCCGGGCTGGTGTAATATACCAGCATTAAGGCATTCTGATGATACGCAGAATCCACAGCTTCAGACAATGCGAAATACACATCGTCCTGGACGAACTGAGAGACCTGGAGTGGAGTGGCAACTGTGGCTAGTCTGACGGCTCGGAAGTCGTCAAGATGAACTGTGCAGGCTCCAATGTCCACATCGTATTCCAGACCAAGCGAGATGATCGCGCTGTCCAGCTGGGGTGTGGCCAGGGCCAACCTTACATGAGTCCAGGTATTTGCTGCCAAAGCAGGGACATTCAGAACCTCGATTGCGTTGGCACACTTTGCAGTGTCATCGAGGTGGATCTTGAAATCACCGGCTGTTGTTGCTATACTGCATTTGATCCAGAACTCCAAATGGGTGAATTTGGGCAAGGCCGTGCCGGGTGCAACAACTTCGCACAATATTGTACCAGCGACAGCAGCAGCCGCAATATCTACCTTTACAGACGAAGTTCCGACAACTTTATCGGTTGTGTCTAGCGAAACCGTGAAGTTTGCTGGAACATCTTCGTCCCATGCATCTTCGCAATCATCGATTACGAGAGAATCCAGTACTCCCAGTGCCATCATCACTGCGCCCTTGCCATCTGTCGCGGCAGGGACTCCAGCAGTGTAGATGTCACGAATGGGCTTTGATCCGGTAGGAAGTCTAACCCAGTATGCGGATACGCCCTCTACTGTGCTAAGACCCACAGCTCCGATTGGAAATAACGCAAATGCCATTTTTTATCACCTACTGTAATGTGTACTCATATCCCCAGAGGGCTATTTCGAATCCTCTAACACCAGCTGCCCAAGCGGGAATTGATACACCGTTATCGGTTACCTTCACAGATCCAATTCCCTTCATGAGGGTATATGCGCGAGGCAACTCAGTGGGTCCGCCACGACGGATATCAGCAACCAGAGATTGCTGTGGCATTACAAACGGGTTGTCGTTTGGTTCACAGTTAAAGATCATCGGGTAGCGGCTGTTGCCGTTATCAAACTTCACCTGGAACATATTTCTATGGGGAATTACGCCAACATGAGTAAACCTGTAAAACTTCTTTTCAGTTGCCGTCCACCTGAAATTCTGGAATGGCACCTGGACATACTGACCATCACGCACCATTTCCATTTCCTGATTCGGAGTGGTGGGCTGGTTGTTCTTGGTATAGGTGATGATTCTCTTGATCTGGGGATCATCGGCATTCAGACCCATATTCAGGCTGGACCACCAATCCATTGTTGCTGGGACCGATCTATCAATTACCTGCGGAGCAATGACATCAGAAATCTCAAGATCTCCCAAGACCTCATACTGCCTGATCTGGTTATTGGCAGCAGCAGTGGCCACCTCAGCAACTGGGGATGATCTCAGCGCATTCAGCATCTGATCTGCACCCTTCGCGAAGGCGATGTGAGCTTTGATCTCAAGATCAGAATTTATGACTGCATCGCCACCGTGGGCAACCGTGGGAAACTCGATCTTGAAGTTCAGGGTGTCACTTGGTCCCATCTTTATAGATGTGGTATTTGCGCCGCCACCCATCAGAAGAGCCTTGCCGAAGTTGATGCAGGCCAGACGATCCCTGAACGGGTAACTCGGGTCATTGGGTCCATCGCGAAGAGCTGGAGCCATATGCTCATTGATAGAAATATTCTCGCCGATATCATTACCACTGATAACCGGAACAATCCTCTTGATAGGAACACGCCGCCCGAAGGCATCTACCCCGCCAATCACTTCTATGCCCTCCAGCTCGGCGACCATGTCGGGTGCTAGTTCCCAAGGTTTGCTGTATCTTTCCAGGCCGTGCTCCCATACATATACAGGGTCATCCCCACACTGAATGGAAGCTCCAGCTGTAGTACCCACTACGGAAAATGGATACTTAAAATTCAAAGTCATTCTTCCGAAACCTTTTACCATGTGTTTCATCCTGGTCAATCAATTGACCGATAAATAAAACAAGTTTTTTATATATAAGTGTTTTTTGTCATTTTACGAAAGGTATATATTCTAAAAGCCCAATTGCATAATATGAGAATAACCTTTGAAATACCAGATGACATGGGGCTTGAATTCCATCAACGCTGTATTACCAGAAAAAAGAAAATGAGCGTGGAGTTAAGGGCCATGGTGGATTCCTGGCTTAGAGCCAACCCGGAAATGCCCAAACAAAAAATGAAACTGGCCCTAGAGTAGTCGCTGAATAGCAGTAGCAGCTCGTCCGGCCATAACCTTGGCTTGCTGCAAGTCTCCATTATTGGCGAAATACAACGCGGTCTGTAGCTCACTAATACGGAGCCCATTTGCAGCAACTGTTTCATTTGCTCTTTTTATATCTGAAGCGGATATATTTTTACTCCGCAGCAATGCCGTTATTTGATTTATAGCAGTTTTATCCATGGTAATCAGTCGATTGCTCGACCTCCTCCCCGTTGCAAAGGAGCTATTGATGCTCTCCCTGCAAATTTGGCATTTGCCACTGCTGACCCACTAACTTCGAACCCATGCTCCTTCGCGAGCTGACCAAAATTCTTGACCGTGCCGGATGCGAGAGCACCGAGGATATTTTTCTTATCCTTGTCAAGAGCCTCCTTAATGGCCAGCACATTTTGCTGGAAGGCTGGAATATCTGTTGGGCAGACCTTATATTCGCTGACAATGTCTTCAGATATCTTTCTCCAAGCATCCTGTGTGCCACCCTCCGATGCCCATCCAGCAGCGATCGAAGATAAACCGGACACTCCGATTTTCAGTAGTGCTTCTCCCAGCGGTTGGCAAAAAATCTTCGAAAACACGTCAACAGCAGTTGGTATTACACTCGGGGTGATGACATCGCCAAGGTCAAGCTTTTTCGGAGAACCCACCGGCCTCTGATACTCCCGGATAACCGGAAGTTTGCTAACAAGTTCTTCGCCAGCGTTCCGGGCCTGGCAATAAGAACACGTTTGACCAATGTTTCCTAGTGTTGGTATTGCTAGGATGTCATCATCAGTATATGCATTGGCATCATAAAGAACCTCAAACGGAACGAATTTCCGAGTTGCTGGGTTCTTAGCCAATTGCAGATATGTAAGAGGTCTCTTGTTTGCATCAAAAGACAACGGCTGCCGATAATCCTCCAACGCATATTCATCAAGCCCCACTCCTTCCGGAACCTCGTAAACCCGGAAAGGTTGGTCAACCAGACCGTATTTGTCGTCTGTTATATTCCTGATCTCAAGTGCCATTTCTAATCTCCTTAATTAGCTTCGATATTATATCACCCGCATGCGTCACCTTTTTAGGAGACGACGCCACGGCAATTATGAATTTGGGATATAGTGTTTCCATCACATTAAATATCCTTCCGGCTATTTCAGGATTTTCTTCTAGTGGTATATCCTGAATGGCATCTTGGAGAATAGGCCTCGCAACTTCCCATATATTCATAGACTTTATATATTTCACAGTGTGGTCTGCACCCATTACCATTGATTGTTGAAAAGCTGCTTTGATGGTCATTTCGTCTGGAAAATCATCAGCCGTGCTAAGGTGTACTGCAATGATTTGATCTAATTGTTCCAAACTCATTGCACAGCACCTGCCAACTTTTTCACCGACTCGCTGGAATCTTTCACATCTTTTGATCCGTTCTTGGAAAGCAACTGTTGACCAACTGCCACGGCTATTGTTTTAATCAACTCTTGCTGAGATTGTGCCTGGGCCTGTTTTGCTCGGGAGGCTTCTATCTGGGCCTCTGCAATCTTGTCTTCTCGTTCTCTGGCTAATTTCAGTTGTTCCATTCTATATTCATGATCGTTGGCTAATTGAAGATCTGTGGAATCCCCCACCCGGAGATCAGCCCCAGCCTCTTTAGCCTGTTTTATAATATCGTTAATATTCATTTGGAAGCGACTGCTTTGCTGCAATTGCGCCTCCATGGATTTCACTTTCGCTTCAAGAGCCTGGTTTTGGATATCCAGATTCTTCTGAGTAAGTTCCAAGATCTTGGATTCAAGCATGCCAGAACTGTCTCCACCGCTCTTTTTAGCATCAACCAGTTCTTTGATCATTGCCCGATTGGTGTCCAACTCACTCTTTAACATCTCGATCTGAAGCTTATATGCCTCAACCATGGGATCTGGACCTGTCTCTCGGACTTCTCCACGGGCTTCTCGAAGCTCCTCAACATGCCTTCGGTGTTGATCTTCAAGATATTGCTGCTGCTGTCGCCATTCCTCAGACTTCTTCTGCTCCAACTGCATGCTCATCGTCATAAGACCCATCATACCCTGCATCATATCTGCGAATGACATGGGTTGCTGGGTTGGCGTTTGTGTCGTTGCTACAGGCTGGGCAGTCGGGCTTCGCTGCATAAATGCATTGATCAATCCATTGCCAGTAGGCATCCCCAGTGATTGCCTTATGAATGCCTCACGTTGTTCTTCTGGCAGTGCGCTAGCTATTTCTCGAATGTCAGTCGCAGTAAACCCATTTGGCAGTGATCTGAATCCAGAGCCAGATGACTGGCTTGGTTTGCCCTTGACGGCGGCATATTCTTCTTCAGCTTCTCTTTTTGCTTCGAGAGCTGCCTTTTTTGCATTGGTTGCAGCAGCTTTTAGAAGATCAGTTTTTGCAGAGTGTGTTAGAATTGCGTTGGCCTCTTTCAGCAATCTTGCTGTTTCATTATCATCTGTCTGCACGTCAATCTTAGAAGCATCATTGGCCTGTCTCACCGATTCAGTAGCTATTTCATCGGAAGATGGCCTACCTGGTTTCTTTGCCATGCTAAACTACGCGTGTGGAAAAGTATATAAATCATTTGTTGCTAGTTTACGCGTATAATGTGGGCTAATGTAGACCGCCGATCGAATACGCTAATGTTAAGAGGCAGCGCCCCGGCTGAACTACTGGATGATCTTTTTGAGGCTTCTGAGTTCGCAGCCAGACTCCGACTAAGCAAAAAAGATGGAGAGTGGGCTTACATATCATTCTGTGTCAAGTTCACAACGGAGGAGCTATTGAAACTGAAAAGACAGATGGAGGAGCCGGATGCCACAGCATGAGATACATTACAACATAGACGATATTCTTATCGGCAGAAAATTTCCACATGTTCATCAAATGATGGACATAATGAGCAAAGAGGGGCCTAACCACAGAAGGTTTTTTCACGACGACAATGTTGTGGACGATATGCTAATAGCGACCGGAGATTTCGCGGCTGCTTGGTCCGCCAGGTATCATCTGATTGCTGATCGTATTATCCGAGATGGAGAAGCCCCGCAAGAACTGCCTGGTAATGTAAGGCAGGAAGCCATCATTGCCGAACTACTGGATCTGATGGCAAGAGGCGAAGTAGAACTGGTGGTATTCCCAGACTCCGTATTAGCAAGGCTTGTAAGTTCTATCAATAACGGAACTGCTGCTTTGGTCGGATCAGAAATGCTACCCCCATTAAAGAAGAATTATTATATAAAAAGGTAAAAGGTGATACTATGTCAGAAGCTGTAGACCCTGGTGTAGCCGCTACATCCGAACCAAAAGAAGAGAAGCCCTGTGTACAATGTTTAGTTCCAGAAATCATGACCGCCTGGAACTCTGCCCGAGGTGCATGCGAGTTTGTCCCAGACGAAAAGGGACGAGAAGAATGTCGCAAAGAATTGGAGGAGATAGCTAAAGACGTTAAATCAATAAAGAAGGGATCTGAAGTTATATACAAGGCAATAAAATCATCAAGTAATCCGGCTGCCTTTATCCAGGCCCAGATCGAGTTTGCCAAGACCCACAATGCAGCAAACACAGAAGCCATACTAAAATGGGCTGACGAAATGGAAAAAGCTGGGAAAGAAATCCCAGAAGACATTGCCAAGATAGTTAAATTCTATCGCATACAGGCAGGTTCTCAGATATGAACAAAGTCCAGGAACTAATTGATTTTGCCAAAGACAATGGAATCTTCATTCATGGCAGAACATCCCCACAGGAATGGGAAGAATTGCTGAAGGAGAGCGACGGGAGATGTCCCTGTGGGCATGCTGAGTCTTGTCCTTGCGAATTGGCTTTAGAAAAAATACGAAGTGCATCGGAGCCAGCCGATCAGATGTGCGGATGCGTGTTTTACGTATCTAGTGCATATCTGAATCATTATAAAACCAAGCCTTGGAACGGTGAATCGTCAACAATACCTTTTGATACTCAGACCTCGCCAGTTGTCAATAAGACCAAACCCGCCAAGGAAGAACCAGTGTCATATCAAAAAACACGGGACGTGCCTGCTGATGTTGAGGAGAAATTCATAAAATCTGCTGGGAGATATATAGATGGTCTAAAACTGATTGAGAACGGCGAGATCGACAAGTTTGTGGATAGCATCAGAATGGAAGAAGCCACCAATCCATGTGATCTTTGTAAAGGAGATGCTGATGTAGTGGCATCACATGGCGATTATGTTAGAGCCTTGTGTCAACACGGGTCGCCGGAATGTGAGTCAGAGGCCAAAAAACTTGTCATCCGCACCATGGAGGTTATTGATGAAAACTTCATGAGTGCCGGTTATGATAAAGTAAAACAAAATAACCCAGCAACTGAAGAAACAAAGAAAAGCGGTAAGAAAAACGCATGGATCGAGTTTAGCTCGAAGATCATGACAGATCCATTTCTTGATGGCATGCCGCAAAAGAATAAGATGAAGATTGCCGCAGCACTATATCGTGGAGAATATGATTCAATCGAAGCTGCAAAGGAGGCGCTGAAAAATGAGTAGAATACGAAGAATAATATTCGGAGAACCTGAGTCCAAAAAACAGTGGACCGTGTGGTATTATGACAATAGCATATCGTCCAGAATATTAAAGTTTCTCTTCGGAACTCGTGGTTGTTACAGAGTTGACGCGGATAATATTGACTACCATATGTCTGCAACTGGGTTCTTCCTAATGTATAACGAAGAAGTCGATGGATCAGAATATATCTGGACATTGCAGATAGAAAAGTACAGGATGAATTTCGGGTACAAGCAAAGTCAACATGAAATGGAAATGAAATACGAAGAACTGAAAAAAGAAAACATTGCAGCATATGCAGAAGAGCTTGCCAAGGTCGTCCCTACGAACCAGATACCGACACAAGGTAACATGTTTGGATGATAAATCATGTTCGAGGTTGAGTTGGATATAGAAGTCAAAAATATGCCAAAAAGACGACGAGCAATGTTATATATGCTCGACAATCCGAGAGGATATGGCTTCTATGCAACTCAACTGGCTCGAGATCTCTGCAACACACTGAGAGAAAATGGACATCCGATATGCGCATACGCCATAACCTTGAGATTGTCGGGTGTTCGAGTTCGTATGATTGGTTCGGAGGTAATTGTCATAAATGACCAGAAATTGGAGTCTGAATCAAGCGGATGTTAGAGCCATCGAGATCCTGGAAAAAGGTGAACCCAGGTCACTAACAGAACTGGTCCAGGAAATCTATGGGATTGAATCTGACGCAGATCGACATCGGAAGATAAACGCTTTCAAGAAGCATCTTGATCGCCTGGTTGCAGATGGATTTTTGTCAACCAGCCAGTCGAAAAATGATATGAATCGGCTAGTCACGGTCTATTCCATATCTGAAAATGTTATCATTGGAAAGGGAGGCTTGCTCATAGTAAACGACTATGGTATGGACTTCACAGAACTAGGAAAAATGATAAAAGTAGTAAAAGAAGATGGCAAGGATTTGGTTCTTCCTCTTGTCATCTAGATTTTTTCCAACGGATCAAATATTAATGTCAATGTCCTACCAGCTACCGGGATAACCTGCTCGGTTCTGGATTGGTAACCCTCCTTAACAGCTGTGACAGTTATTAGTTCGTTGGCCACTCCCTTCAACCCAATGATCGGAGCCACCCCTTGTGGCATATCATTTATTATGATGTCGCAATCTTGTGGAGTTGTGAAGATATTGATGTTGCCGGTCGCAGTTGGTATAGGCGGCAATATCCTATAGATTTCATTCTTGCCACGAGCCACATTAATTGTCTCATGATGAGAACTGCAACCATCTGCAACGATGGTTATCTCATGTTCTCCTGGGGTCATATCCCAATGATCAGGAGTTATACGATGGGTATCCTGGCCATCGACGAATATCATGGCGTGGGTAGGCTTGGACTTGAACTCGACCCTAACCAATGTCGGCAGCTCGGCAATCTTGCACTTTTCATACGCCGCTTTGATTTCGTCATGATCTATGTACATGTTTCTCCCTTTATTGTTGGGGCTTGATAGACATTCGTTAACCATTATATAATTTACAAAAATGTCTTTCCAGTCATCGCGACGATACAGCTCTTCTTCATCACCATTGCCGATATATACCGCACCCAGGACTCTGCGATACATTTCCATCGGAGAGTGGGGATCAAAATACACTGTAACCATTTTGCCGAGGACCAGCTCTTTCATTCGCGCAGTTGCAGGTCCCGACCCACTGTACGTCCCTTTTTCAGCCGAGTCGATCCCGGCAAGCCTGACCTCTTTTCCATTTACGAAAATGGTGTCGCCATCATCGACCTTGTCACAAATACCAACGATCCTGCCTTTATCTAGTTCCTCTTGAACCAGCGCGGGCGGCTTCGCAACATCAGCATACGCATCGTAATACTTCATGTATGCATCATAATATTGATAATATGATGAATTTAATGGAAATCCATTGTCATCGAGATATCTTTTAAACTCGGCAAGGTCTGATTTTATGGCTTCATAATGGGGCAGTATGCCTTCATATACCCTTAATGGGTTATAATGCTGATCGTTGAACCATGTTACCCTAGTTCGAACGGCGGCATCAAACTGCCAAAAGTTTGTCTGTATTCTTACAAGCCATTGACGAGCCTTAGCATCGACAGGAGATTCAATTGCCAATAGGTCTGTCGGTACTTGAATCAAGCTCATTTCTTCTTCGTCCGCCATCCTCGTCACCCCCTGGAAACTTTAACAACGGAGACTCCAGTTCCTGTATCAATCCACAACTTACTCTGATTTGCATGGTAACTACTTTTGCGGCCAACATATAAATCCTTGAGCATTTATTGTTATATCCGTGGTCCACATGATAAGTAAAGAAGAATTAGAAAAAAAGGCATTGGAAGCCCAGCAAAACATTGACAAGATGTTCATGAAAGCTATTAAAAAGACAGAAGAAGGTGGTAAGTAATGGTTCGACTTGGATCATCATCAAAACCCGCAACTGTAAGTATCGGGGGTAGCAGCGGAAAAACCACTACAACCCCGGCCAAAAGTTCCAGTAGCACTTCTTCAACAACGCAGGCAAAAACACCAGCGCCGTCAATAACTGAATTTATAAAGTCCACCGGCCCTACATCACTACCAGCACCAGCGCCATCAATAACTGAATTTATAAAGTCCACGGGTCCTACATCACTACCAGCATATGAATCAGAGACACAAACCACCACTGTAACCCCTGCCAAGGCCCCAACCCCGACAGCTCCAGTTTCAACATCTCAAACCCCAACCCAAGCAATACAATCATCAATAGCCTCTGGTGTAAATGTGCCTATAACACCCGAAACACTTGCAGCCCGGAATGAAGGATTGAAGCCTTTGTCTGCGCCTATCCCAACGACGGGACTGGGTTCCAAGGTGGCTGTGGTGGCAACTGGAGGAGCACTAAAAGGAGGCATTGCTGCCCTAACGGAGCCCGAACCCGTGAAAACTATAAAATACGTGCCGATCACCGCTCCAACATATTCATTGCAAGAAACTTTGGCTATATCCGAAGCCATGAAACAAGCAGTCGAATTGGCAACACCTCCTTCTATAAACGTGGCTCCAGTGCCTCTTGACGAGATAGAGACAGCTCCGGCTGCAAAAGTGGCGGCAATTGCCAATACTCTTCTGGAAAATACCACCCGACTTAATCAGGTTTTGGCATCTGCAACGCAGCCACCAGCTGCAATTGATGTCAGTAGTAAAGTTGAGGCAGCCTTAAAAAGTTCCCTTAAGACCGGCAACGTTGATAAACTTCAGCAAACCACCAATACCATCTTAAATGCCGTTAACAAGGTTGCAGAACAAGCCAGTAATGTTGCTGTTAAGAAGATCGACACCGAGAAGGCAGCCCTGTACTCGCTTTCAAATTCTGCATTAAACAACTTGGTAAGCATCGCCAACAACGAGTTTAACAAGGCGAACACCGTGAAAACAGCAACCGATCTAAAATCGGCGGCTGACAAAAGCGTGAGCAAAATATTGGAAATCGGCAAGGCAGCAGACCAGGTTACACAACTTGCAAAATTGCAGGTATCCAATGCAGTTAAGCAAAAGATGACCGAGAATAGAACCATTGCCGACAACGCGGTGCAAACAGCAACCCGGCTAAATGCCATAACCATAAGTCCTGGTCAGTCCGCTAGCTCTGTCGCAAGTGTAATATATTCACAACTATACGCAGACACCCCAGCATCAGCGGCCATAGTTGCCGAACGCATGGGCGCGATCAACGATGCATTAAAGCCATATGTAAAAAGTGGAAAAATTGATTCCACCAAGATAGCATCAATTCGACAGGATCTGTTGCCATTAATCCAAGCAGAGGACTGGAGCAAAGTTTCAACGGGTATAGATTCCGAGGACCAGAGGAGAGGTATTGGTAAATATGCTGCCAAGTCATCAACCGTTTCAGAATCAAAGGCTGCTCCAACTACTGCACCAGTGAGCCCCGGCATTGCAACAACTGGTGGTGGTGGAGCTGGTGCACGAGCTGAAACCAAGTCAGTTGAGAAGAACATATTTACACAAATCAGCGATGCCGTTACAGGTACTTACAATACAGCCATCGAAAAATTGTTTGGGACCGGCGCGACACCCGAAACAAAGCCAAAGACATCAACAACTGCTGCAAAAGCTGCCATATCCAGCACGCCAGGTGCAGCCTTAGATATCAATAAAACCTACGTAACGCCTACGGGCGATGTTCTTCCTGGATCAAAGATATCAAAAGTTGAATTTGCCAAAGGCGGTTTTACTGAGTACACTAAGCCGGTGCCGGAATCATCCACGTCTACTACAATATCCACATCTGTACAAAAACCACCTGGCGCAGTTGCCGTAAAAGGTTCTGTAGAAGGTAGGGTAGTCAACGTAGATCCAGATGTTTATAAGGCCCTGAAGTCTACTGGGTATAAGGACAATCAAATTGCTGATTCGTTGGCGAGCGGCAAGATGGGCATATATGCATCAAACGATGGAAAAGTCAAAATAGCCATGCAGAGTTCCGTTCCAAATGCCGCTATGTCAGATAGTGGGTTATTCTCCGTCGAACCATTTAAAACCGTGAAAGATAGCACCGGCAAATCTGTCCCAGTTAACGAATGGTCCTACAGAAAAACCGCATATCTCGGGCTTAACGATACTGAAATTGGAGATCTGGGTCAGGATTTGCTCAATCGAGCTGCAACTCTTGATGTAGGATCTGCAAAAAAACCTGAAACCGGGTGGGCGGATATACTTATAACCGAGCTAGGTACGATACTCCAGGTTCCAGATATGCGAGCAGCTGATTCGGGCATGTTCACATTGAAACCGTTAACCAATGCCCAAATCCCAGACCCATTAAAAGATCCGTGGGGGTATGCCGATTGGTTATCCAAGAAACCATACATGGCCATGATGGGCCCCGGCTATGAAAATGGTTATGAAGTTCAGCCTACCGTGCAGGGCCTTATACAGCTAGACAAAATAGCAAATGATCTAACAAAACCAGGTTCTACATTTACCGATGTCCCGGTTATCGGCGGGATGAACCAATATGAACTATTTAAAAACGCACTAACCTACGCCGATGCAGAAACAGTTGCCGAGATCGCTAAAAACAATCCAAGGGTTATATTGGGAGCAGCAACTGACCCTGTAATGCAACCAGTACTTGAATCCAAGCTTGGTTCAACTGAATACAAGAGCACCCTGGACAAAGCCATGACCCCCGCCGAGAAAAAATTTACTAAGGACGTCGAAAAAGAACGGGGTTTTTCATCTGCTTTAACCTATTTGCCAAGAGGCAGCGATGCCACCGATTTGCAGCTGTATAAAGGCGTGCAAGTACTCGCTTTTGCAGAATCCATTGTAACAGAACCACTTACGCCATCCCAAGAAGTGAACGCAGCGTTAGCCCCGATTATTATTTTTGGTGTTTCGCCCGTACGTCTCATATCAAAAGCCGGAAAAGCAGATAAAACGGTAGACCTTGTAAGAGCATCGGATGGAACAATTAATGCAATTGCTGGCAAAGATTTTGTTGGCAAAGTAGGTTATGCTGTTGATGATCCAACCAAAATTGTACTGGAAACGACAGATGGAAAAGTTTTCGAGCTTTCCAAAGATGGTAAAGAAGCAGTTGAAGTAGCGGCAACTGCCAAAACAACGGTCGCTGGCGAGAAAACTGTCACTGGCAAACCTATAATACCAGTAGCAACAGCCGCAGATGCCGGCAAAGTGCCCATCGTAAGTTCCACAGCCCCTGGTATTGGTATTCGAGCAGCCGACGTAGAAGGCGGGTTGCTCACGACTCCAACAGATGCTAAAACTGCCGCAGGAATAGACATTTCTAGGTCAGTTACTGGGGAGCCCATCACAGCAGAAACGTTGGCAGCCAGAAACACGGGATTGAAGCCCATTGGTGCGGCCTCTGAAAAGACCATCAGTTTCAAAGGAGCCACGACAGAAGCTGCAACTGAGACCAAGTTCTTTGACACGAAGAAAAACGTCATCGTTGATGATGGATTCAAGCCATTCGACGTAGTAGACCCAACTGGGAACAGGTTTACCATCGCCAAGGTCCGGGATACCGGGGTGATGGAAACCACGGATGGCCGGTATCTGGTTGACATCGATGGAAAAGGCAATTATTACCAGGTTCACAAAGATTACGTACCAGCCAACAAAGTTGTCCTTACTACAGATGAATACGGTAATCCGGCCATTACCAAGGTGTCCAGACCGGGATCAGTAGACACCTGGCAGGTTACATATACTGACGATTTTGGAGAAGTACACAATGTCGTTACCACTCGAAAAATCACCACCAATGACGATGCCTTGGAACTGGCGGTTGAATGGGATGCGCGTCTCAAAGCATTGCCTGATCAATATCAGACGGTTGGAAGTCACGCACCAACGCCAGTTGCCGATGAAATGCTTGGCGGCCCCAATGGATACGGTGGTGAAATGGGTGATGCCGGTCCAATCGGAGGCGGCGGCGGAGGATATATAGATGATGCTACTGGGGGAAATATTGTCACCGGGCAGGACGTAAGCCAGTGGACCCATAACCAAAACTGGGGAGCAGAACTCAGGTCTCTTGATAACGGAAAGACCTGGCAGGTTAAGGACCCCGAGACCGGCAATATCCTTTCCACCACTGAATATGAAGAACTTGTATTGCAGAGAACCGCTGACCGATCCCCCAAATACGATGCAGAATTAAACACATACACGAAGTTAAATAAGGATGGGTCAAGGGTCTATCAGGACTCAGCTGGTAACTGGGTGTCAAAGACAGATCTCGACGCTGAAAGAGCAGCAATTGCCAGGAATAATCCAACCTACACCTATGGCATCGATGAGTCTAAAAACAACGCCAGGACCAGGACCAACTCTGCAACAGGAGATGTTCAGTATATGGACCCCCAAACCGGGAACTGGATGTCCAAGGAGCAGTTTGAAAAGTTGCTGGCCGCCGAAGAAACTCCGATCTGGAATAGCGAGGGAGGATATTATTATTTCAGGAAGAACGATGGAACCTTTGAGATCCTGAATCCATATACCAATGTTCGACAGACCCCGGAGGAATATGGCAAGTATCTGTCGGACCGATTAGTCGCAACTACTCCAACAACAACACCCACCACCACCACTACGCCAACTACTACCCCAGTAGAATACACGCCATCATATGTGGCTCCTACTCAAACAGAACTATCTGATCTGTATAATAGTCTGGTTTCTTCACTCGCATCCAGGGAGGGCGGAGCAGACGCAGTTGCAGATGCGTGGACTAGATTCACCCAGACAGCCGATTTTGGAACGCTAACACAATCCGGAGATGTAAGTCTCCTGGCTAAAGCCAAAAATGGCGAGGTTCTGACAGAAACCGAGATCGCGAGAGTTCAATATCTCAGATCGCAAATGAGTGACACAGCCCGTATAGCCTTTGACGAAGCTATGGGGGAGACACCAATAAACATAATGTCCCTATCTGATTTCCAGAATCATGTAACTGCATCCAGAGACAGCATAAAGAACCTGAGTGATGCTGATATCAAGAGTTCCAACCTTGGACCAGAGAAAGAGATAATCGTCCACCAAAGCAAAGCCGAAGCAAACATGGATGACTTCCTGCAATTTGAAGAGTTTAAGAGCGCATCCAAAGCGGACCAGGACGTGATAATGGATGAGATCAGATACTTCATTGGCGAACCAACGACAACATCCAATCTTCTGGATAAATTCAACACCATAAAATCAACATGGACTGCGAAAGCAACCCTGGCCTGGAATAAGATAGTTGAAGCCCTGAAATCAGCCAAAGAGCTGATATCCCAAATGCCGGCTTCCTGGATAGATGCAAATGCCGATTACAACATGGCAGAACTGATTCTAGGAAACAGCAAGTACAGCGACATCTTGGTAGTCACTGGAACAAAAGGACCAACAAAGGCGTCACTGGCAAAGGCCTTTGAAAAGGCCACCAACGACGGAACCATCATTAGCGGGGCTAATGACTGGCAGGCAGCTGTACACAAATTCAAGAAGATGGACGGCTGGGTAGTAAGATCTCCCGAGGGAGAGTTCTCATTCATACGAAAGAACGACATCGTGTTCTCCGCCGACGAAGCAATGAACGTTGCAGCAACTCCTGCCAAGATGTTCTTCTGGGAAAAACCAGTTAATGTCCCGACTGAGTTCAAGGTCCCTGATAATGCCTCCGGTAGCAAGATAGTTGCTATTAACAAGGCCGATCCGTATGCAGCGGACGAAGCAGTTTGGAAAGGTCTGACTGAATCTGGAGGGCTCGACTTCGACATGAGCAAAGAGTTCGTTAAAATAGATCTCCTCACCGAAGATGGAATCCTGTGGTCCACGGTCCGTGAAGCAGATAAATCCGGCTCCTTCCAGATAGGACGCACAGTGGAAATTGTTGAAAAAGACGCGGTTCGGGTGGGAGAGCTATCGGGCATCGATCTGCAAAACCTTGATGCAGCAACATTTCGAAGCCTGCTCGAAGATCCAGATGTGATATCAAATATACGAGCCATACCGGACGAAGAGCTGCAATACCTTACCAAATATCTGGATGATACCCGAGTGGCCATGGTAGACGATATCAGAAAGACACCAGAAGTTCGCCCAGCTGTAGAGACGGTCCCAACCGAGACTCCGAGTATCAGGGTCCCGGAGGAGGCCCCGAGTCCAGGCGCAGTCACTCCCGAAGGATTGGCATCTGAGTATCAGGAAGCTCAAAAAGCAGTTGCTGCAAAAACAGCTGAGAGGATAGCTACAGAAGATGAGCTATCAAACCTGGGCCGGCAAATGCAGGAACTGGGAGCCAAACTCGAAGATGCCCCGGCCAGGGAAAAAGCTGGGATAAAATCTCAGATCGATGGCTTGAAGGCGCAGGCGGATGCGTTGAAAAACAGGGCACGCAGACTGAATCAAGAGGTGTATGACACCAGAAACGTGCAGCAGTCCCGAGGAAACCAGTTGATAAATGGTCAGACAACCGTTGATGATCTCCTCAATCAGTTGGATGGTTTGTCTGTCCGAGATGGCCGATCTGCACTGGACGAAGCCCTGGCTAAAAGTGAGGACCTTAAAGCATATCTCCGAAACACCTCCCGAGAAGAGGCCGAGCAATTGGCCATGTCCATCTCTGAAAAGCTGGGCAGCGACAGGTCCGCCGCAGAAAAGATCATGGGATTCCATTATCAGGGTGCCGTGGGCCGCATAGACGATGCTACCAGGGCCAAGATGTCTGCAACTGATCAGGAATACATCCGCAAAGCAATGACTCGGCAACTCAATCAGAATGACTATCAACAGGTGACGAGGATTGTTGATAACGCCGGAGCATACCAGGGCGTGTCCGCAGAAGCAGACCTGGGCCGGCTCAAGCTGGACAATATACTCGATTCCAGCATGGCCGGAAAAACGGATGAATTGAAGAAACTGCTCACTGATAAAGATGTCCGGGCTGCATTGAAGGACGAAACCTTTGCAGACGAGGCGGTTGGAAAAATCTATGACGTTGATCCAAATGTGGCATCTCAGTATCAGAAGGCAGCCCAAGATCGCATAATAGCCGACATGAAGGCCGATCCCAAGTACAACAATCTGTCGGCTGGCGACAAGAAGTTCATAGATGAGTTTTATTCAAAGAGAACATATACCCATGAAGATATGGAAAGACTGGCCAGGATCAGACAAAACATGCCTTCAAGTAAGTTTTCAAGATTTATTCGAGGCGGGGCGATAGGCAGTGCTCGTATGATTACGAACATGATTACACATCCAGGATCACTTCTGAAAAGAACGGTTTTGGCCTGGGCCGGAGCCAATACAGTGATGACTGCCTATTTCGCGGTAGAAGAAGGTCTTCAATCGATGATCCAAATGACAGGATGGGATACCCCGGTAGATGAATATATGGAATACCTTGATAGAACCGGTTTAAAGGCCTTTGAACACGCAACCGAAAAGCTAGGTCCACTCAACTGGGTTCTGGACAATTTGCCAGGAAGCGGTATAATTTTCGCAGGCCCCGCAGCATTTAGATGGTATATCGAAAACGCAGCTGTTGGTCTTGCATCTGACAAAGTATCCAAAGGTGTTAAAGCGGGGTTATGGACCAAAGATGAAAGCTGTGAATTTGGTCCCGGATGCTGGGGATCTATTCGGCCCGAGTCTGAAAGACCGGCATACTGGGCTCAGCACCCCGAGACCATGGCCCATCTTGATGGTGACACACTACGCAGGATATATGACATCCAGCCAGACGGCAGCATAGGCCCCAACAATCTGATAGCAAAAGGCCTCGGCATAACAGACCCCGAACTTGCAAAGCAAATTGGGCTCGGACACTTCATCAGCGCCAGCAACCAAGGTGCAAAGGATACCCTGACCAAAGAGTTCGGTGGAGCATATGACTTGCTGGTAAAAGGTGGAGCAGTATCCGAAATGGCAAACAAGGCATATCTGGACGCCAAAGGGTCAACAACCGATTTTACTGTTGATCCTAATGCCCAGTACATCGACCAAACCGGAAAAGTCATATTGGGGAAAGACGTCACGGACCCCAGCCAAATCATAGGTCAAGTAATGGCAGACGGCACTGTCCGGCAACTCTCGACAATCGGATCAACAACCCCCGGAATGACTGCTGAAGGAATCACTGCACAACAGCGGGCGGTTCTTGCAGTCGCACCAACATCATTGGACGCTGCGACGAAATATGCCCAATACGGAAAAACAGGTACTGATGCAGACGCCGTAATGTGGAGATCCATATTCTTAAACCCAGATGGAAGCCTTGACGTCAGCAAACTGAAATCAATGTATCCGGATATGACAGCCGCTCAGATGAGTGCGATATTTCCAAAAGAGGCTATCAACAAGGCTATTCAGAACGACCTTGCTTCGGCCACTGATCCAACGGAGCTGTCTCGAAAGATTGCTGAGTACAAAGCATCGGGCATGATTGACGAGAACGCCAGAATCGAACAGTATATGCCAGCTGACCAGGCAGCAATCTTCACCGCCAGGCAGAATAATCCAGCAAACTTCAAGGCAACCGCGAGTGGAAATACATTATCCTGGATTGATGATACTGGGTATCCCCACACGGCCAATATAATTCAATCTGGCAAATTGTTTAACCCGACCACTGGGCAGTACGACATCGATCAAAAAAAGACAGAATCTGATGGGAGCGAATTTACTATCGACACCGGAAAATATGCCGAATTTATCAACAGTGGCAGTAAAGATATTGCGGCATTCCTTGCTGACAAAGAAAATTATATTCAGACGTGGAAAGGAACCGGGTCTACCAGTAAGACCAGCTCCGGGGGTGGCGGCGGGGGCGGAAGCAGTAGTTATAAAAGCGGGGGCTCGACTTATTCCAAGTCAACCGGCGAGACTGGCATTTTTATAGATGCCGCTGGATTAAATGCAGAGGTATATGAAAATGGAGCAGTGATTGGTTCAACCGATGAAATAATAGGAGTTGAAGCAGGAGTCCACACGATAACCATCAAAAAGGATGGCTACAAACCATATACCTTGCCAGTTCAGGTGTATAACGGCAGCATCGCTCGGAAATCGGTGACATTGTATCAGGACACTTCGACCACTACAAAGTCCAGAGCGGTGAGATTCGCAGAGGCCATGGGTGGAGTAGAAGCCATCACCCCTGATCATATCGTGTACGCATATGCGATTGCCAGAAGCAATACTAGTCTGGCCAGCTCTGCGAAGTCCGAGGCTTTCCCGGCAATCACTGGAAACTGGGCCTTTGTCGCCGACGATGTGAAAGAATTGATCACATTATATAGGGAGGCTTAAATGTCAATTACAGAATCCAGGAAAAGCTACCTGTCCACCCATTTTTTTTCGGGTGGTACAATAAGCTCTGAAGGAATGATAAATGCCATACTTGCCGATCTGAATAACACCGAGGATGTAGCCCCGGATGATATCGTTTGGATTTTTTCGGCTCTTGGGACCAAATACAATCCACCTGAGGTAGAACTCGAAATTACCGGAAAGGTAACCGAGGTTGTTGATGGTTCCACGATCAAGGCGCTTATGGATTGTGCTCCTGGTCAGGTTTGTGACCTAATACCAAAAACCATCATCCTTTACGGGGTATTTCCCCGAACAAGAGACTCGGAGGCTAAAGAATGGCTGACATTGCACTTACCCATTGGATCAGAAATAACCCTAACCCCGGTTGGAAACAACTATATCGTAACTAAAGGAAGCGAGGTCATCAATAACTCGCTAAACAGTTATATAGACAACCTGGGGCAGATTACAGAAACAACCGGATACGATATGATGGCGGTCGTGATGGAAGTCACTGATGGAGATACGATACAGGTAACCCAACAATGTCTTCCAGGACAGCTTTGTGTGACCACACCATTTAATGTTCGACTGCATGGCATCTCTTCATCTGAGATGAATTTCCCAGCCGGCAGAACCGCCAAAACCTGGCTTTATGATCAAATACCACCAGGGACCGTAGTTAAGTTGGCCATAAAGGGAGAAGACTCCTATGGTAGACTCATAGCTGCTATATATTATCCAACGGATGACACGGTAAGCATCAACACCAAGATGATTGCCGCTGGAAAGACGACCGGCTACAATCCAACTGCCGAATCCATGGATGCCAAGGCCGCCGTAAAGTATGTTGGGGGCATAGCCAACGCATACCCGGCATCATGTACTTCAACTGTAACAAAACCGTCTGCCGTTCTAAGTCTCATCGCTCCTGTCTGCAACACCGTGAAAAAGGATGGAACAGACACCTGGTTCGGATATACTGTGAAAAACGTTGGGGATAAAACTTGGAAGGGATGGCTGGGCGTTGTTGTCACAGATAACGATTCAAAGAAAACATATCAATACATGGGAGATCCGTTGAAATATAGCTCAATTGCCCCCGGCGAAACCAAGACCTTGTATGCGAAATTCATGGTGCCGCAGGACTTCGGAAACAAGATATCCTGGGATGCCATTATCAACAGTACCTGAATTTCCTTATTTTTTTCGTAACCGAAACCTATTTCAATGAGAGTACCTATTCAAGACTTGTGATATGATGGCAACTTTAGAAGATCTGAGAATAGTTAACGAGGCACTGACGTCTTGCAAAACAGCAAATGAGATTGCACACAACGTAAAGCTTCCAATAGAAACCGTGACCGAATGTCTCGACACTTTAAAATTAATGGGGGTAATCAGTAAGGATAGTTTTTCTGATGTATATTGCCCCATCGAGGAAGTCGCAGAGAATATATGTATGCAGTGTAATAGAATAGTAAAAGATCTAGGAGGTGACAAAACTGACGGAGACAACGTGCAAAACGAAGGATCTTAAAAAGAGTAAGATTGCATGGGGCGGACTTATTGTGACTATACTCGGGGCCATCCAGTTAAGTATGGTTGGTGTAGACATCACGGAGTTTCAGACTCTCGAAACTGCGGTGCCTGCTGCAATAACGATGCTGTCTGGTATTGCGATCATAGTGTGGCGAAATTCGTCGCAATATATAATTAGGTGATCCATGTTTTCACTTTTTTTTGATAACAACGAAAAGCAAGGTAAACGACCTGACTTTTTGGACGAAGCCTGGACTTATTATAAGAAAAGAATAAATAAGCCAGAACCAGCAAACCTAGACTTCGATCTTATGCTGGTAGATGAAGAATCCGGTAAACAGGTTGGAGCAGAGATTAAGGAACTCGACGATTTTTGGGGCAGCCTTCCACCAAGGGGTCGGCTAGGTCGGCAATGCATGGATATAGCCCTAAAATGTGACTACGGATATCTAAGCATACTTGGTAGTCTGTCGGAGCTGATCGAGTCTATTCCTCCATACTACAAGACTGACGAGGGAAACATAATAGAAAAACCAGAAGAACGAATGACACTAGATGAGAACATGGTATATGCTGTTCTCGGCGATATCAAATCTCTAGGAGTGTTGCCGGTTTTTTTGTCGCGAAACCCAATCGATTCGTTTCGGTTGCTGATTAACTATATGATCCACGATGTCATCAGTGACCCGCCTATAACCTTGTGTAGCAAGCCTCGTAAAAACATGCATGCTATAAACGTACTCTGCAATCTACCAGGAATCGGGTGGGAAAGAGCAGAAGCTATATTGGAACAGTATGGCTCTGTCTCCGAGTTCTTACAGGAAGCGCAGGTCTGCCTAGACAGCGGCAACTTGGGGCCTCTGGAAAATCTCAAGATAAACGACAGGCGATTTGGTAAGTCCGCGCATAAGATGTTTCAGGTAGATGGTATCTGGGGAATTTCATAAATACATATTTTTTTTTTAGTATTAACGAAAACCCATATATAGTAGATAATATAGAGAAGAGTATAAGGGATGATAAAAATGCTGACACGACTTAGAAACAGTATCATGCGTCCAGTTGATGCATGGTGCATGAAAAGATGTACCAGGTCTTTATCTGCAACACATGGTGATTTCATATATTCGCCCGTATTGCCGCCAGTTATACAATTTGCATCGGACGATTTCAATGCAGCCTGGGAACAGGCCCTCTCAAATGTGATACTAAGAGGCAAACCAATCACATTCGGGGGTAAAGATGGCGCGAAACAGGCAATGGATACCATGCAGACCATCGTATTGGGTAATCATGCAGTTGAACAGATACTGGGAGAGCATCTGCATCCCAAGTTCCCGTTTCAACTGGTAGACCAGTATTTGGAGGAATTCACACCCGAGTATCTTGAAAAATACCGAAGCCAGGGCTCCGAAGGATTTGATTATATTTATTACGATAGATTCGATAGAGATGATCAAATACTCTATATGAGACAGGGCCTCCGAGAGCAAATTGAGTCAGGAATTCAGTCAAACCGGAATCAGATGATCACATGGATACCCAGGATAGATCAGACTAAAACAGCAACACCTTGCTTACAGAGAGTGGGAATTCGCTATGAAAAGGATGACCGCGTATCAGTTAACCTCAGCTGGAGGTCAAGAGACCTCTTTGGAGCCTGGCAAATAAATCTCGTCGGTATTATAAATACATTATATCGGGATATAATTGATCCCAATCATTGCGAAATTGCCAGAATCGTTGACAGAAATGACTCTCTGCATATTTATAAGAGCGATATGATATCAGCAATTGGGGTAATCACACATGCTTGAAAGAACCGTCAGAACTCTGCACATGCTCGAAAAAGACAAAAAATCTCCAATAGATCGCATAGTAATCCTGAACAAAGAGATCGCTCAGGTAGCTTATGAGTTGCTTCAATGTAGGATATTTCCAGGCGAGGCAAAAGCGCACATGGCAAACGCCAAGTTGGAGCTTGGAGATGCATTAACCCAGCTTAATATGTTGTGCCTAGATATGGAATTGGTGCCAGAGGAGATCCTGAAATTGGGTATCCAGCATACCTATGAAAGATTCCAGGATTTCGCAGAGAGGGGATGGGATAAGAGACAATGAAACGAGATCGACTTTTTGTCCCATTAAACAAGCATTGGTATGATTTATTCGCCAATGGGAAAAAGAAGTGGGAGATCCGTGGAGTGGGGCCCCTCTTCAACCCAGGGACAGTGAGGGTTGGCAGAGACGTAGAGCTACGGCGAGGATACGCAAAAGAAGGAGCTATCTGGGGAAAAATCGTAGAAGTGCATATAGTGCCCACAGTATATATCCCAATAATAAATGTCCTGGAAGAACTATTTCCAATACCAAAAAGTAGCCCTCTGTGGGATGAAATCCAAGAATACAACGCAAAATATTCGAAGTTCATCGTATTCAAAATTGAAGTAAATAAAAACATGACAACAAAGGTGATTAAATCATGATCTGTGGACATTGCCCATTATTGTTGGTTCGCGGTGATCGATATTACTGCGAGAGATTTGAAGAGGAAGTCAACCCGAATGATGATTGTGCAGAAGAGGAATCTCCATGACCTTCGATTTGGAGAAGGCGCGGGATGCCGCGAAATTCGACGATCGCATGGCGATCACTATGTTTCCTCTCGTCATCGCCGAAATCGAGCGGCTGCGGGCCGAAATATCCGAGCAGAAAGGGATGATCTGGAAAACTCAGCAGGTAAAGAAAGAGCAAGCTGCCCGTATCGCGGAGTTGGAGGCTGATTTAGAGCAGTCCGAGATCTGCATCCGAGCCAGGATGGATGTCATTGACCAGCAAGCTGCCCAGATCAAGTCTCTCGAGGATGCCCTGGTGGAAGAGTTGGCCAGAGGAGACTATTTTGATGAATCCCAAGAATGTGAGGGCTACTGGTGGGATCGAAAAAATACGTCAGATTGTACACAAAATGATTATCGCAGAAATGCCCGCCTAAAGCTCCAAGCAAAGGGCAAGATCGGGCCGGATGCCAGCAAGTCCCATCTGCGACCTTATGAGGTTGTAGCGGCAGATCTAGCGGGGAGATTGGCAGAAAATCGCAGGAAATCCTGGCAGATCACGGAGGACAGGGTTACAGCAATAGACCAAGGACTACGGTTCTTGGAATGGAGCAACGCAAAAACTGGCAATGTAGAAACAAAGAAACGTATTGCAATACTTAAAACGATGTTGGAAGAGGCTAGTGATGAGCATGGTTTCGAAAGATGAAATAAAATGCACATCGAGACGATTTGCCAAGAGAAGTTGCGAAAAACATATCAGAAACAAGCAAGATTGGATTACTGGATTTAATATGGGATACGAAGCAGCAATGCGGTTGAAATATGTAAAAACGAGACAAGATATGCACGATTTGCTAAGAATAATGTATAAACGAAATGATATGCCGGAGGACATCGTATGAAATCACCCAAAACCCGAAAAAGAGGAAGACGTGTAGGTTCTCATCCAATACCAGAGAAATATTATACCGAAATCACCAGACGAGCAAAAACCGAACTCCTGTCATCAATTGCCAAGGATTTCGATGTGTCACCAACAACCATTGGACGAATAGTAAAAAAAGTAGAAAACAAATTTAAATCTATGTGTGGGTGATATAATTGACAAAATATAATGTTTTGGTGGATATAGTCGGCACCGCCAGCGTAATGGTAGAAGCAGACAACGAAGCAGATGCCGAAGAAGTAGCAATAGAAGCAGTTAACGATGGTGAAGGCGAAATCGATTATGAACCCCTTGGCATATGCGAGATAACACCACAATGACTCCGCGTCTGAGACAAGGAATGAGCAAGAGACAGATCACAGAAGACGCTCGTGCTCTAGATGGGATCATAAAATACATGTTACAGCAATCTCCCATCACTATCAGAGACCTGGTAATGACGCAAAATCTCGAACCGAAACCGGTATTGCGTCTACTAAAGATCTTGGCCAAAGCCAATATCATTGAAAAAGTCGGAAAGAGACAGTGGATACTCACCATTCAATTCGCTTTCGATCCTCAATACGATGCAAATAAAATTGCACTGGAGGCTGCAACATGTTAACCAACCGAGAAAAAAACACACTCCAGAGAGTAATATTCGTACTCAGACAACTGGCAGATGATGCAGATAGCAGCAAAACAGCTGATATAATCATGGACGACATAGCGACATTACAAGAGATAATCAAAAAATCGGACAACGGGGTAGAATAAATGCCAAAAAAAGTATATTTTGTTCGTCTGCCAATTGCAGGAATAGTTTCGAACTATTTTCTGGCAGAAGATGAAAAAGACGCGATCAGACAAGCTCTCGAATCAGAAGTATTTGGGAGAATCGATACAGAAAACAACTGGGAACTCGATGAACTGAATGTTCATCAGTATCTGTTTCAAGGAAATATAGATTATACGAGCCTGTCAAAAGCATCCGCCAAAGAATCAGATGAACTCAACCCAGAGGATTTCGAATGACGCGAATTATAACCGATGCCAAGATGTCGGTTTCGGGGGGCTATACGAACGGAACTCCAAATAATTGATGCAACATATGGTTATGATGCGGATGGGCTCCCCGTCATAACTCTTTTCGGCCTGACAAAAGAAGGAGATCCTGTCACAAAGTATGTCACGGGGTTTCTTCCCTACTTCTACATAGATTCGGACAACGTTGAGGGAATAGACCAGCTATTAACGGGCATCGCCGATTCTATCGGGATCATGATAAAAACCGATGTTGTAGATCGTTTCGGCCCCCTGGGATATCAATCCAGACCACGAAAAATGATAAAGGTAACGACCCGCAATCCGAAAGATGTGAAAATCCTCCGGGAATTTTGCGAGCAAAGCCACTACACTACCCATGAAAGTGACATTTTTTTCAAGGATCGCTTCATGGTGGATCATGAGTTGTCGGGTATGAGTTGGTGTATAGTTCCGAAAAAACAATACATCCATCATACGGATATTATTCCCCAGGGAGATCGAACCAATGCACCATTGAGGATAATGGCCATTGATATCGAGGCTATACCAAAAGAGAACGGTGGACTGCCAACCTCAGATGAAGATCCGATAGTTTTGATCAGTCTGGCCTTTGATCCACCGTGGAGAGGGCAAGAAAACGTTGTCATGGTGGCCAAAAACATCAAATGCACCCGAAAAGACGTGATTCCATCCGAGGGGGAAGATGACATGCTTCGCAAGCTGGGATTCATCCTGGATGAGTATGATCCAACCGTGATAGGAGGATACAACTCAAACGGGTTTGATATCCCGTATATAACCGATAGGGCCAAAAGGCTGGGAGTTTCCCTCTCAATGTCCAGGGATGGGAGATCTGCGTGGTGCAAGAGTTATATGGGCAAGAGCACCGTCTCACTGAACGGACGAATTTCACTTGACATGCTTCCAGCAGTTAAAGCATTGGATAAATACCGATTGAAGAGTTATCGTCTGGCAAACGTGGCCAAAGAAATTTTAGATATCGAGAAGCTGGATGTTAAACCGGGTGAAATGCGAGAATTGTGGTCCGGACCAGGAATCAACAAATTCATCTCATATTCAAGACGTGACGCATTGCTGGTCTTGGAGCTGATCAAAAAAACAGGAGTCCTTGAAAAGTACATCGCTCTGGCCAAGGCAAGCGGGGCATTCCTGCAAGTCGTAGTTAATGGCGGCCAAAGCAGTATGATCGAGGCCAAGCTCCTTCGGGAATACAATGCAGAGGGCTATGTAATGGGCACTAAAATGGCTCTGGAAGATGATGATATAGCCCAGGTTGAAGGTGCAATTGTTCTCGATCCAGAAATCGGCCTAACCGAGAATGTGGTTATACTCGATTTCAAATCACTATACCCAACAACCATGATCGCCAGAAACCTATGCTACACGACCGAAATCAGAGACGAATGTCCAGACTGCAACATCACGATATCTCCTAGCGGCGGACGATTTGTACCTCCGGAAATCAGGCGGGGTATAGTACCAAGGGTATTAGAAAAGTTGCTGGACGAACGCATAAAGGCCAAGAAAGCAATGAAGTTGCCTGGGATATCCGAGGAAGAAAAGCGGCAACTGGATGCCAAGCAATATGCTATGAAGATATTGCTGAACAGCTTCTATGGTTATTCAGGTTATGCTCGGGCCAGATTGTATAGCCCAGTAATTGCCAACTCAGTGACCAGCTATGGAAGAGAAAATCTACTCAGAACTCGAAAAATAGTTGAAAAACACGGGCTTTTTACACTGGATAATGAACCATTTGAACTAAAAACGATAGCAGGCGACACCGACAGTATTTTTATATCTATAACCGGAAATATTGACTTTTGTAAAGCTAAACAAATAGGAAAAAAGATCGCATCCATCGTTACAGCAGACCTACCAAAGCCAATGGAACTAGTTTTCGAAGCATTTGCCAAAAGAATACTCATTTTGGCAAAGAAACACTATGCCATGTACAGGTTTGAAACAGAGGATAGGGGTGAAATAAAAGCAAAAGGAATAGAAACAGTCCGACGAGACTGGTGCAACTTCACATCAATGGGGCTTACAAAATGTCTGGAGATCATACTGGTCGAAGGCGATGTGGACGCAGCTCTTGCCCAGGCCAGAAAAACCATAGCCTCCATAAAGAACCCAACCCCGGACATCTTTAACGATCTGATTATGTCAAGAACATTGACCAGAAAACCGGAAAACTATATGCAACCGCAACCGCATGCAGAACTTGTCAAGAAACTTGAGCATCGAGGGGTTTTCAAATATGCAATCGGAGATAGAGTTCCTTTTATCATCATCGCGAGCCAACGAAAAGCAGGCCGCCGAGCAGAAATGATGACATTGCGGGCCGAAGATCCTGAGTACGTAGTCGAAAACAACCTAAAAATAGACACGGACTACTATCTATCCAAGCAACTGCTTCCTCCCTTATTAAGGATGTTCGAAAGCTTTGGGATAAATGAGCTGGACCTATTGCAGCCATCCCGCCAACAATCCTTAACAAACTTTGAAATAGGAGAAACGCCACAGATTCAGAAGAGGTGTACAATATGAGGATACTTCCTATAATCGTACTGTTAGTGTTCGTGGGTGTAGTTGCCGCGATCCAGCCTGTTCAGCTGTCAGGAACAAACCCGGACTTCGCAAAGGCCCTTGCTAAGAACAACAGCCTGGACTGGTCCATCGAAACCAACATGAGCATAGGACCAATGACCAGTGAAGCTCTGGAAACAAGGGCAATCGGCCCATGGGCTGAGGACAAAGATGTATTTCTCTGGGGAACAGGGCCTGAAGGCATGGGCATCCCCGGCGAACCTTTTTAAATCTTTTTTTTTTCAGTGGCCCAAAATAAAAACGGAGGATAACATGTTGAGACGATTTATGGTAACTATTGACGAAGATGTATATAATGTATGGATAAAATATCAACTAGAACACAACACCACCCGAGACGAGGCACTTCGGGGGATCATGCTTGAATTTGCCGGGAAAAATCCTCAACCTTCTCCAGACCCGGTGCCCACGCCAGCGCCAACGCCAGATCCAATTCCGGTCCCAACCCCAGAACCAGTTCCAACCCCCGCGCCGGCCACAAAATACAACGTCGAGGTATCTCAGGAGTCCGGCCTGGTAATGGCTAGATCCGGAACCAAGATACTGGCAACATGTCCGGCAAGCTCGGATTCATATCAGGTATTCAAAAAAGCTATTGATTCGGTCCCAGCAAACGGGACCCTTGGGATTGGAGCCGGACTTTATAACATATCGGCGTCCTATAAATTTGGACTAGATCCAGATGGTAGCAACATCTTTTGGGTGGCTCTGCCCGTCGTGGATAAAGGAAATATGAAGGTTGTTGGAGCAGGGGTCGATAAGACCATCATTAGGCTTCTTCCTAATCAACGCAGTCCATCACGGCATGTGATAATGATGTTAGTCCGTGCAACATCACCCACTTCAATAGGGCACTCCGCTTTCGAGATATCTGAATTAACGTTTGATGGAAATAGATGTAAGCAAACCGATAAAGACCCATATGATGGAGAAGGCCTTATCACGTTTGGTTCTCTAAGAAGCGGCACGAAGGTTCATGATATAAAATTGATCAACTCGTGGGCGTCTGGGGCCTACCTGGGGAACAATGGATCGGGGCCAGGAGACAATGAGCAGGTATGGAACATCTTTTGCAAAGATTGCGGGGCAGAGGGTATCATCCTCGACACATGTTCAAACAGCAAACTGGCAGACAGCGAATCCTGGAATTGTAGAGAAGGATTCTGCCTCCATGGAAATACCGACTGGAAATCAAGAAAACCAGATAACGTGTCTGCGTTCAACCTCAAGACCGACAGCCAGGTCACGGTTAGACAAATCAATGATTTTACAATTGATAACCTTGATATGGACTGTACCAACGCCTCCAAGAGCTATGGTTTGGCCGTAATCAGTGCACGTGGAAAAATCACTCGATCCATTTTAAAGAGCGATAAGAATAAAGTGAATTCCTACGGCGGGGCCACGTATTTTACTGAGGAATCCGATGTCTCAATTGAAGATAGCCAGATTGAAGGTTTGTTTGGCATCCATGCCATTATGCAGGCCCGCGTCACTGCAATAAGGTGCAATATAATTGCACCAGGTGGGTGTTTCTGCACGACGGACCCAGATCCCGTTCAGAGTACCATCGTTGTGAAGAATTGCACTTGTTCCGGGCTCAAGACCGCGATGCAAAAAGGTGCCACCATCATAGTAGAATAGGCACCATATATTCTTTTTTCGACAACTTACCGCAAGATATATATAACATATGACACATCCATATGTCGGGTGAGATACATGTTTGTATCAGTATTTGGTAATAAACACGTAGTTCGGATCTTGGACTTTATGATCTGCAATGCCCCGAGGCATTTCAGCAAGAGTGAAATGATTGCAGCGATGGGCATGGGCAGACCAAGCTTTTACAAGGCATGGAAGATGCTTGAGGAACTAAACATAGTCAAGGCAATCGATTCGGAGAAGAACTTCAGATACTATGTATTAAATAAAGAAAATGGCATAGTAAAAACCATATTGAAACTACACGCACAACTCCATAGGGAATGATAGCCGTGGAGGGAACTAAACTAGAAATGGTCACGGCTACCAATAATAACAAGCCATGCCAGGATTTAAAGATTGTGGACTTGAATAAATATAACGTATATCCTTCATACAGAGTAGGACAGAAAGAAGCAATTGAATCAATATTAAGTACATATGAAAAAATAAGATCTGGAGAAATAAATTCAAAAATAGTTGAATTGCCAAGCCCAACCGGATCGGGCAAGACCATAATTAATCGTGCAGCTGGAAAAGCGTTGTTGGAATTATATCCAGACGAAATTAAAAAAGTGGTATATACCACCCCGCTTAAAGCCCTGGTCTACCAAATTGAGGAAGATGAGCAACTGGGCATTCCCGTGGTTCTTGGAAAAAGCAACTATGATTGCCTGTTGCTGGAAGGTCTAGACGCATCAGATTGCCCATTCCGATCCGCAAGTCTTGCAAGCAGAAAACCAAAAATCTGCAATAGGTGCCCATACACCCGAGCTAAGTATGCTTTTAGGGATGCAGATCTAGCAGCGTGCACCTTGGATTTCTTCATATATAACCGGGCCGCAACAGACGTTCTCATAATCGATGAATCGGCAAGCCTTGAGGATAAACTCCTAAATCACTTCGGTATAGCTCTGCCAGAGAATATTGATCTTGAGAACCTGACGGACTCGATCCATGAATGGATGATATCGCTAGAGGAGGAATCCGAGAACTACACCGAGATGCTTGAGAGTATGAACCTGAGTTCAACCAGCAATACAAACCTCTTGAATGATATCCGGTATCTGACCACCAAGTTGACCAAGATCGAACGGCAGGTTGCTAAATGCGGCAGGATATTGCAGGTCATTTCCAGCAATGATAAAGCATATTTCATTGACAAGGATAGAAACTTGAAACTGGTTCGCGGGGAATACCCTTTCAATTCCATGGCCAGCCGAGTAAAATTGGTTATAATGAGTTCTGGAACCCCAACAACATCGCTCATATGTCGAAACTATTCGCGAGTCGAAGCAGTTCATCCAATACCAAAAAGAAATAGATTGATATATTACGAGCCAGTTGGAAAAATGAGCCGGGCCAATCTCGACAACACCGTGCCTGGCATGGCAAAACGTATATTAGAAATCCATAAAGAATACCCCCGACAGACCATCGTGCATTGCCATTCCTACGGGATTGCCCAAAAATTAAAGGATCATATGAGGCACCCGAAGGTTCTACTGCAAACCCCCGGACATCGCGAAGATGCACTGCGGCAATTCATGAGATCCAAGGAATGTATCTTCCTCTCAGTGAACTACGCTGAGGGAATCAACCTGAAAGGAGAAAACTTCCAACGAAACATCATCGCGAAGGTTCCATATCCTTCACTAGGCGACGAATGGGTCATCAAAAGGAATGAAACCGATAAAGCCGAGTTAAACATCGACAAGTGGTATAGATTGACAACAGCTGTAGCAATCCAACAAGCAGCTGGGAGAACAACCAGAGACCCTGATGATTTCAGCAAGACATATATTCTGGACTCAAACTTCGGGTTTTTTTATTCGCAGAACAAGAATCTATTGGAACCGTGGTTCAGAGACGCGATAATATGGAGGAAATAACATGATAAAAGAGGGGGCTACATCGCTCGAAAGGACTAAACGCATGATGGAAACACTGCGCACCATATACGGCAGATCAAAAACAGCATCCGAGACAAAAGGACAAAAAAGACTTAAAGATTTTGAGAAGAAGGTAGGATAAAACCTACCTCTTCAAAGCACCAGACATACAGGCGGATTTCGCTTTAGCTCTCTCCATACCAGTCATTCCACGAGTTGCAGCAGAGCACTCCTTGGATGCGGTTGAAAAGGCGGCCTGATATGCCTTCAGATGCTCGGGGTTGTAACCCTTCGCATAGCTTGCTCTCTTCAGATAAGGCTTTCCGTAGCCGGACATTACAAGACCAGCATTAGCGGTCTCTCCGAGGGGTATAAATGCCATATTTGTATCCTCCAAGATGGAAGACGTTCATCAGGATACTTATATGTTTTCGTAAAAAAAAAAGTTGACGTAAAAAAGAAAGTGTACTCAGAACGTCACGCCGCCACGACCGAGCTTCAGATATTTTACCTCTTTTGCAGTAGCTGGTCTGGTAACCTGAACTCCCCCACCCATGCTCTTCCACCAGGTTCTCATAGCAAAAAGCAGCGGCAATGGGTCTGTGCCGAACTTGGTTTCCCACTCGGCAATAGTCATCAACGCGGTTGGATTTGCAGGGCTCGAAAGCAGGATTCCTTGATCGCCAAAAGTGTTTTCCAGCTCCGCGAGAGCCATCATGTCCTTTCTGAACCCGACAATCTTTCCCTCCACCGGCAACCCGTACTTCACTTCTGTTATCACGCCGTCAACGCCTTTCACGAACACAGATTGGATCAGATCATCTATGGTCATGTTGGGATTGGCTATCACGATCTTACTTGGCCGGTTGTTTACGGAAGCAGGGAACTCGCATATTCCTTCGAGGAAATCTTCACCCTCTGAAACTTCTTCAATTTCTGGCATTATCTTATCACCAACGAAAACCTATCCAAGAAGATGCAACCCCATCAAACATGGCAACCAATCAACTGATATAGACTGGCATGTCGAATTTCCCCACAACTGGATGAATTTGTTTATGGAGAACACTCCTGTCAAGTCATCAACTGACCTTCCGTACTCAGCATGGCGGCCTTTAAGAGCATCGCTTCCAACCGGGTCTCTGGACATCCAACCAACATGCGCAACTCCTATTACGTTGCTGTTGACGTTGGCCTCAAGAACTCCAGTACAGCAATTTACAGCGCAGTCGCCATAGCCTCTGGTCTTAACCTCGGTGCTCCGGACCAGATGCTCGGAATGGGCATACATCTCTGTCAGCACGCCACCAATCTTGTAATTCTGCACGCAGAGCTTGTCAACCCACTTGGCATCGTAACTACCCGTCTGGTAAGACACGGGCATGTACTCGAACTCAGCTTCCTTGGTGTAATTGATATAATCCATTGCACAGTTATTTGGGAATGTGCAGTTAAAAGCATTGCCGGAACTGTCCATCTGTCTCTCGGCCTCAAGTTCGGCCTCCAGGACAACCACCTGGCCGGACCCAGCAACTCTCTCCACGAGCTTCTGACCAGCGAATCCAGGTTGGGTCGATACAACTTTCACCTGTTCCAGCATGCCAACGCCCTTTATGGATGATTTCTCATACATATAATTGGCAGCGCCTGCCATACCAATGACGAGAAACATCGCCATCAACATCAAAATGTATTTTCTCATTTGTTCAACCTCTGTCGTTCTATAAAGATGTCCTTAGATTTAAGCCTTGTCGTTGCCGGCTTGTTCAAAACAGGGGCCGTATGTACTCCTTTGTAATCTTTATCAGGCAACCCGGCCTGTTTACCGAACTCCTCAATCATCTTTTTTGAGGCCCTTGGAGGCTTCTCGTATTCTGCTGATCTCATCATAATTCCACCAATCTACATCTTCTTCTGGAACGCCATGATTTATAGCATCTGTGGCATTCCTGAAAACTCTGTTAAAATCGCTTCTGAATGGCACTATCTGCATGGTCGTCGCTTCAATCGTGATTATCTCCGTTTCAGCAACCACTATGACCCAAGAATGACCAGGATTGCCGATTCGTTGGGCAACCTGGGCGTTGTACCCACGATCCTCAAGTTCATGTTGCAGATAAAAAGACATCTCGCTGCAATCCCATTCGTTTTCGATATACGGAAAAGTAGGTATGCTCGCGAGGTCAGACTCAAGTGACCCGCCAGACAGATTCACAAGTACAAATAAAATAAAAAATAATCTAGTCATTCTTCTCACGGAAGAACTCATTCCAAACTTGATTATATTCAGCCTCGGATATCTCCATGGACTCCTGATCCGGAGACCCTGGGAAGTCTCCTTCCATAATCAGTTTCAGAATATATTTCATGCGTAATCACATTCCATCGGTTTAGCCGGTTTTTTTACTGTTTTCCGACGTTTCAGGCTGTGTCACCTTGGCCAAATAGTTTTCACCCTCTTTTGTAAGAAGGTAGAATCTAGGCTTATTTGGCGCGACCATTATATATTTCTTGTATAAAAAAAAGTCCATGACGTCCTTTGTCAGTCTCTCGCTAATTCCTTTGTTGTACGCTGTTTTTAATATATCCCAAATATGCAACGAATTATCACGACGCATCATGCCAATCACGATTTTCTCTATCTCACCGCGATCAGTTATTCGTTGATTGCAACCATCACTCATGCTCATTTTAATAACACCCCATAGGTTTAGCCGGTTCTCTTCGTCCCCACCACCAATCTGTAATTACAGCTTCAAACACCTGGTCAACCACAACCGGTTTTTTATCCACGATCCTGATAACATCTCGTTTCTTCAGGGTGGCCTGGGATTTTGGAACCCAGTACGGAACCTGGGCCCCGTCGTCCATCAAAACCAGTAGTATGGCTCGCTTAGTCTGCTTGACCATGTAGTTGCAGTTGGGTTTTTTAACCGGAGAAAGGACGAATTTCATACTCGGACAGCTTCTTGTAGTTATCCATCATATCTCCCCATTCCTTCAGCTTTATTTGCCAGAAGTGGTCTATTATGTCTGATAACGGGACGGCCAAAGAATATTCGTTGTTATATTGTCCTTTCTTACCAGGAACTACGAGCTGTTCTGCATTGATGAATCCAAGTTTCCTCAGCGTACTTATGGCAATGCTGACCTCCGGTTGCCGAATCATCGCGGTAACTTCAATATCCCTAGAAGTTCCTACCTCTTCAACCCTGAAAAAGGCTAAAACTGCGGCTTGCCGTCTTTCAACACCGATGTCCTGGAGGCACGTCATGAAGTCTATGTCATCCTGGTCAAACACTTTTACATTCTTGGTCTTCATATGTTCACCTCGTTGTGATATCATATTACAAATATAGCATAGTATATAAGCATGTTGGTGAATCACCGGTTGTGAAAATGTATTACACGCGCAAACTTGATATACCCCAAAATACAACCCATTGGTTATGCGCAACAAATTAGAGAAAACCATATGCGTTCGGTGCGATAGCGCGACGCACCAGATAATACAAGACATAGCGCAGGCAGAAGACAAAGTAGCCGGTGAAGTAATCCGTAGAATGCTCATCGATGGCATCCGAGCCCATCATAAGAGAGTATCCAGGAGAGTTGGCCGGAGTCAAGCGATAAACCCCGGCCACAAGTGATCAAGCATGAAGAAGTCATTGATTACTTATAAGCGTTTCGGAGGGATCTGAATAGACCCAGCGTTTGAAAGAGCGTTGAATAAAATACCTCCGCAGCTACGGAAAGAAGGCTTTAGGTTTGTCCCGATTCTAAACGGTACCAAGAAGCCCATAGGTTACAAATGGACAACCGACGCAAATTACGATTATAAGCATCCTGTAATGGCCGGATATCTTGCTGAAGGACATAATTACGGCGTTGTCACTGGAATAGGTCATTTAATCGTCTTCGATGTGGACGACCTGCCAAGATTGGAAGAATTAAATATCATAAATCAGATACCAGAAACTTTTACGGTGGAAACAGGACGCGGAGGAAAGCATTTTTATCTGCTATGCAGGGGTTTCAAAGATAAAATGGTACTCGAAGACCCTGAGTTGAAGGACCTCGATGGAGATCCCCTGCATTTGGGGGAAATACAGGCGCTTGGTGAGCAGGTCGTTGGACCAGGGTCGTTACATCCTAATGGTAATTATTATAAAGTGATTGCAGATGTTCCTATTGCTACCGTAGATAAAGACTTTCTACTAGAACTGATCAAGCCATTCGTGAAAAAAGAAGATCCAAAGACATCCAAAAAATACAAAACATGTTCTGGTGGATCTTCTATCGGCAATCTCATACCAATAGATCAAGTAGCCTGGCCGCTTAGGATCAAGGAAAGAAAGGGCTCTGAAGTGTTCGGAAGTCATCCAAAACATGATTCCAAGCATGGCAAGAATTTCTCAGTCAATACTTCAAAAAATTGTTGGCACTGTTTCAGACACAAAAGCGGTGGCGGGCCGCTCGAATGGCTGGCAGTTGAAGAAGGGATAATCACCTGCAAAGCGGCTGGAAAAGGGTGCCTGACAGGACAGCAACTTGCCCAAGTGATCAACATAGCGAGAGAACGCGGATTCAATATCCCGGATCTACAAGAACCAGTGGTTGTGAAAAAGATGGACGACGACATTGCACCAATTATACCAGAAAACGTCCGAAGATGGTCAGACGATCTACCTTTCGGCATGCCGGGCGTTGATTCTGATCTAAGAACCTATCAAAAAGTCCTGAAAAAAGGCAAGGAGGACAAACCAGTAAAAGCAATAGTCTGTGATGGATATTGTGTCATAACAGAGGAAACCAGGGACGAAAGTGGAGAGGCGACGTTTACCCTTGAAGGAGCTGGCAGCAATGATGGGCATAGATTTAGATGTACTGTTTCTGGTCGTGATTTTGCAGATAAAAGAAAGCTGCGCGGCATTTTGATGTCTCATTTCGGCGCGAGAAACAAAATTCGCGATCTCTGCGCTGAGATGATCCAAGACCTGACCATAGATGTTAAAAAACTGATATCAGTAGACGCGCCAATGTGGGTGAATGACCGGCTTGCGATACCTGGGTTGGATGATGATGGTTTCAAGTTTAATTTGTCGCGCAGGGTCCCGGCAGACCTGTCGACTGGAGATGAACAGCTTGGTATGGTTGCCCTTGATCTGATCTTCAAAACATGGCCAGCAGACAAGGCAGCAATCCTTGTTACAACCAGTTTGGCATCCCCGGTATGCGCCAGATGGTTTTTAGAAGATCGTTTCGGAATAGCTTTAATAGGCACTTCTGGTCGTGGTCTAAAAACCGAGGCCCTAAAACACGCATTGGCCGTCTATGGCAATGGGTTTATGCGCGAAAAATCACTACTTCGATGGGGCGAAGGTGCGACTGGAACAGCAATACAACTGGTAGCTGCTGCATGTGGTTGCCTGCCAACAGGTATCGACAACTACAAAGGGACACAAAAGGACGGTCCGTCCAAATTCGTGTCAATAATTCACGTTCTTCTCGAAGGCCGGGAAAGAGAACGAGCAAATCGAAACGCCCGGCTTCAAGATAGTAAAGAACACACCACAACATTAATCGTTACAGGAGAGGACTTGCCAGAGGAAGCGTCAACCATGGCCCGACTTATTCCAATCGAATGGTCTACAGAACCAAATAAGACTAACCTGACAAAATTGCAGGAAATAAATAAAAATCTCGTAGCCGTTGGCAGGATGTGGTGTAATTACATATCAGGTATTGATATAGACATGGATAGATGGATTGAAGACAGGTCAATTCTCGTGTCTTTGGCCAATGAATCGGGATGCATCAATCCTGGGCGTGTCGGGACGACAATATCCATTCTCAAAATGATATGGGAACTGTTGTTGGAATCTCCCCTTAAAACCGTGATCAAAAAATACAACAAAGATTTTGAAAAAGGTCTTGCTTCATTGCTTATTGAAACCTCAATGACCACGGAAAATGCAACTGAAGCAGCCCAGTTTGTTGAAACCCTGCGAGAACTGATATCATCCGGCAAGTGCACGGTTCTTGATCGACCAGTCCAAAACGAGAATGACCTAAATATCATTGGATGGCGTCTTGGTGAAGGTGACAATGACATGGGAAAGGTTGCTATATTACCCATTTTGGCCAGAGACGCGGTCAGACGGGTCTTAGGACCCCAGGCGCAGACAATCTCGTCTACGTCGTTATACAGGCAGCTCCAAGAAGGAGGCTACATAACAGTCAGCAGCGATGGCAAGAGAGTCAAGACGAAGCGTCGCGGAAATAAAACCATCCGTGTGCTAGTGTTTAATGAAGGAATATTGCTTGATGATACCGTTTATGGCATGGTAGATCTAAACAGACCAATCCTGAAAAATACTGAAAACACCCTTGAGAAAAAGATATATCGGGCGGTCAAGGTCTCTTAGATACAAGCCTTGCCGTTATTTCTTTTCACTTTTTTGTACTCTACTGGTTTCCTGTATCCGATTGCATTTTCACTATCTACGCATGGTTTAGTAGTCCACTGTTATTTTTATTCTACATGTAATAATGCGTAACGGAGTAACAGAGATGTAACCAAGAAAAACGACATATAGAGAGATACTGTTACACCTGTTACACGTGTTACACTTAATTACATATATATATTATATGTAACTTAACTTTCTAGTTAGTATCTCTCATAGTCTCTCAAAGACAACCTAATATCAAGAAGAATATATAATATAGTTATTATATACCTACTATAATCTATCATGATTCTACACGACTTTTCTCTCTATACATCTCTACATTTACCAGGGGAAACACGGGTAACGAGTGTAACGTATTCAACGCTAATCGATTTTATGTTACATGTTGTTACACAAAATGCCCTTTTTTCCCTTTGTATCAAAAAGATACCTCGAAACAGTTTATCACGATTCATCACAAACACATCACCTACCAAAAACTTGAAATACCTTCAAATCACAGTTATCCTTGTCCTTGCGGACGGTTATCATCAAGGATGGCTGGTGTGTCCAACGGCCAAATGCGGGATCGGGTCTTTTCTCAGCCCGGTCCTTTCTCACCTCCAACCTTAAACCTTAAATAGGTTAATCTCTTCTTAAGTTACCATGAAAGCCACAATAGTTTCAAGCCCAGATGACATCCCCAGCATCAAAACAGAAGCCGTGATAGTGTCATTTCGTCCCAGTTTCGATGACATACTGGCCATTGCCGGTAAGAAAGTCAAGCTCATCCAGATCAACCAGGCAACCAGCAACAGCCTAAGCAAAAACTCGCGTGCTCTCATAGCCAGCCACGGCATCAAATTGCAGATAGGTAACATCCAGGGCCTGAAGAAAGAAACCCTCAACATCTAACCAAAAACTTTATCACCTTCTAAATCCAATCTCCTAACCATGGTAGAAATCGTCAAGGATAACACAGATGTTAACAAGGTAC
>Ga0209313_1000149_pt1 | contig 81853 bp, 78 predicted proteins | sample BioC13SIPDNA_3_FD_185748 | JGI IMG/M metagenome (GOLD analysis project Ga0209313, IMG submission 185748) | Anaerobic biogas reactor microbial communites from Washington, USA - Biogas_R2_B C13 SIP DNA (SPAdes) (version 2) | ecosystem: Engineered > Bioreactor > Anaerobic > Unclassified | place... | reverse complement strand
AAATTGCTTTTCGTACCGAAGGCGGGTTGCCGAGTAGAAGTCAGACTTGGCCTCCGGCTGCCCTCCGACAGACGGAACGCGGCCGGTTCGGCTTCGCACCGCCCAGTCGTTTCGCACGATCACAACGGGCACCAGCCCGGATGACAGCAACGCCTCCAGGTTCGCCTCCCCCTTTGGCGTCAGCTTCGTAGCCATCCGCCCCGCAGTCACATAGTCGCGCTTCCCGTCAGCTGTCTGGAGATCAATCAGCGAGCAGACCGCATTGTATCCGGCCGACCGCAACGCATCCGCCTGCCTCCTAACAAGCCCCGTATCCGAATACGCAAGCATCGGCGTAACAAACGCACACCGCAGCCGGTCGGATGGTGAAACCGGCTCACCCTCATCGTCGGTGACGCCGCGTAGTTTGTCGAGGACGCCTTCGGCAACCTCGCGGAAGCGGGCATCGGAGTCAAACGCTGGCCGCGTCACGGTGAAGGCGTAGGCAATCTTCTCCCGCAGGGTGTCGCCGGGAATGAACGGGCCAAGTAGGGCGATGAGTTCCTTTGTATTCTGCGGCCTAGACAGGACGATAAACAGGACCGCCGACGGGCTGATCTCGCCAAGTATAATTCCGGCGAGCTTGGTCTTTTCGGTTTTGGTGAGGGCAGGGATCACTTCTCCACCTCCGATAGCACGTCCACGAATTGCGAGATGAGATCGTCAAACTCTGCGGCGGAGGCGGCGGTGTTCGTCTTTGTTCCGGTGGCCAGCATGACGGCATCTACGCCGCCGCCTGCTTTGAACCATTCCTGCTTGTACCCGAACCGCTGGTGATCCTCGATGGCCATGCCGTCAAAGTACAGCGTCAGCTGCTCTGTGTAGCCGAGTGCTTTCATTGTGACGGAAATGTCCTGTCCAATAGCCTTGCGCTTGTCGAGCAGCTTCTGAATCTTTGCAAACGCAGTGGCATAGTCCCCCGACGCGCCAGCGGCGGCGGCTTCGATGGCAGCCCCCGCGTCAATATCGAGACGCCCGTTTCCGGTGGTTGAGCACCCCCCGCCCACCAGCAGGGAGAGCATGGCGAGGATCGTTCCGATGGCGAAGATTTGAGCGTATTTCATTATTCCACCTCCACCCAGCCGTACACGCCGGGTTCCCATGAGTTATTGTCTACTGTGCTCTCCCATACCTGCCCGACGTGCGTTACAAGGTCTCCGAGGGAGTAGGTGTCTTGTGCACCCGTTGGTTGTACCCACTCGGCAATCAGGCCGGGCGGGGTGATCTTGGCAAAGAGCGCCGGCACGTCCGGCGGTGCCCAATCCGACTGGCTCGCATGGGCCTGCACGACCTTGTACAAAGAGCCGTCGTGTTTCACGAGCTCGTCTAGCGCGTACGAGACCCCGGCGGCCCACGCGGGCCACAGATCAACAATCAGCCCGAGGTCTTCCTCCGCCAAGTCACCGGCCAGCACCGTCTGCTTGATCGCAAGCCTCGCGGCGGCAGCGGTCGCCTTCGACTCGGCTATGCTTCCGAGCTGGGCAAGAATCTGGTCCAGCTGCTCGGCCCAAGGCTTCTGCGGCGACGCAGAGTTGGTGCTCGCCAGAACGGACAAGCTCCCCGCGATCACCACGAGCCGCGCAGTCCCCACCAGCTCCCCGTCGCTATTGAGCATGGGCACGAAGACCTCGGGCGCCGGGCCCCGAAGTGCCTCGGCCTCGGCATCAATATCGTAATACTTTACGCCTTCGTATAGACAATAGGTTCCGGTTTCATCCGCGATTGACTCGGCTCCGTTCAGCCGCGCAACCCGGCTTTCGTAGGCAAACGGATCGGAGTCCCGCACCCATACGTTGCGTCCGTCGCGGACCAGCAGGAAATCTACGGCAAACGACTCGATAGCCAAAAGCGAAACAATCAAAATTCCGGTCGCTGTTTTCATGGTTGATCCTTCAGGTACTTGATCACGACGTCGCAGGTCCGCGCCACCTTCTTCGTAACGACGGTGATCGGAGAGTTCGTCGTCGGCAGATACAGGTTGTAGTCGTTCGTGCTTGCCATCTTCTGCTCATACCGCAAGTCGTCCACCAGAACCCGGCGTTCATACACGCGAGGCGGAAGGTTGGTGGTTTGATTCAGAAACGTCACGGCAGTTCTCGGGGAATACCCGGCCAGAAATCCTCCGGCGGACTTGTAGGTGCCGTCGTTCAGCCCGTCGATGTCGGCGCGGCTCATGCGGTTGGATACCGACGTCTGGACCGCGTAGGACAAGGTTCCAAGCTCGTTGTTCGTCAACCCCGCTTGCGCCACGAAAGTCCCGTTGGAATTCCATTTCCATGCGCCGGAGTCGTTGGACGCGACCACGCGCCACGAGCTGGAATCCGTGCTCCAGATGCTCCAGCAATTCGTTTGCCATGAGATGGAATAAAACGTTCCGGCGAAGTCGGAGTTGTCCCGAAAGTAGAGATCGTTGAAATACCGCCAATTCGTCGTCGTGGCCATCGGAATCGTGGCTACGGTATGGCCTACGCCCAGGACAGGCGCGTATGCCGACCATTCGGAGCGCCAGATCGAGCCGTATGAGCCGCCATACACCGCCGCGTAGATCGTCGTGCCGTCGGGGGCGACCGAGATTTCGCGCCAGTATTTATCCCCGGCCACGAGATCGACCCACGTTGCCCCGGCGTCGACCGACTTCCAGATCGAGCCGTTATTAACCGTCGCGTAGATCGTCGTGCCGTCGGGGGCGACCGAGATGCCAATCCAGGCTTTATTCCCGGCCACGAGATCGACCCACGTTGCTCCTGAGTCCGTCGACTTCCAGATCGAGCCGTTTTGCATCGTCGCGTAGATCGTCGTGCCGTCGGGGGCGACCGAGATTCCGTACCAGTATTTAGTCCCGGCCGCGAGATCGACCCACGTCGCTCCGGCGTCAGTCGACTTCCAGATCGAGCCCTTATAAACCGTCGCGTAGATCGTCGTGCCGTCGGGGGCGACCGAGATGCCAGTCCAGCCTTTATTCCCGGTCGCGAGATCGACCCACGTTGCTCCTGAGTCCGTCGACTTCCAGATCGAGCCGTATTGCACCGCCGCGTAGATCGTCGTGCCGTCGGGGGCGACCGAGATGCCACGCCAGGTTTTATTCCCGGCCACGAGATCGACCCACGTTGCTCCTGAGTCCGTCGACTTCCAGATCGAGCCGTTTTGCATCGTCGCGTAGATCGTCGTGCCGTCGGGGGCGACCGAGATTCCGTACCAGGCTTTATTCCCGGACGGGAGAGCGACAAAAGGCCCATTCGTAGTTCCAGCCGCTCCTTGGTGCAGCGCAACGGACGTATGGGATATGCCTCGAACGCTATCGACGGCATAACTCGTGTTGCTATTCAGCGCCGGAAGAAACGTGACGTTGGTCCCTCCCGTAAGGGCTTGAATTCCGTAACTGGCCCCGCCAATCCGCAGAACGCATCCATTTGTGATTTTTGTTCCGGCGGTCGTCGCGCTCAAAATGCCCTGCGTCGTGGAATTCGCAAGCGTCGTCAGACCCGTGACGGTTCCGGCATTCAGTTCCTCGAAAACAAATGAGTTTGAATTTGCATTTCCGAAAAGCAGGGTTTCGGTGAACCCGACGTTGGCGTTGTCGTACACGGCCACCACCGTCCCGGTCACAAGCGCCTGCGCCAGATAGGGCATCTGCGTAATAACCATGCACGCCGCCTCGCCGCCGGTGCCGCCCTCAATTTCCCCGCGCTGCAGCGTAAGAGTGTCCGCCGCCGCCGTCGCGCCCGTGATGGCGTTGCCGGTGCCGGAAAAGGCTAGGTTCGTCCAGCCGGTGCCGGTGCCGCCGCCCTCGGGTGCGTTGCCCCAATACAGCGTGTCGTTGTCTGTCCCGGAAGCGTAGAGCATCTGCCCGCTCGTGGGCGTGTTGGTGGCGGTGAGGTTGCCGCCACCCCCGCCGCTCCCCCACCCGTCGATGCTGACTAGGCTGCCATCCGCCAAGATGGCGTTCGTCGCGCCGGGACCGTTGGTGGCCCATGCGGAGTAGATGGGATCGGATTCAGCCGTCTCTTCGCCCCACTTCACCCCCTTGGCACCGTCGGGGCGCAACACGAGGTTCGTATCGTTCGTGCCGGCCACCATCTCGAGGATGTTCGTGGTGCCTGCCGGCGTGGCGTCAACGTACAAAGTCAGGGCGCCGCCCGGAGCGAAGAACAAATCCCAGTAATTGGTTTCCACGAGCTCCAACGGCTCAACACTGTAAAAATAGTTGTTGGTGAAGACATTGTTCTCCACGATGTTGGTCTCGTAATAATACACCGAGTTCGTGTGGACGTAGTAGGTCTTCACGGCCCCGGCGGGACCCTGGGGCCCGCGCTTCCCGACGGCAATGGGGGCCCAATAATTGGTATTCAGAGGCGCGTTGCCCATGGTGTCCGCAATGCAGACGTAGGTCCCCCACGAGTTGCCGTCCGACTCATCCTTATACCGAACGAGGTTGCTGACGGCGTAGGCCGTCGTGCTGAGGTATTCCGGCGCGGGATCCAATATCGGGAAGGTGCGGAACCCAGGCTTGGTCAGGAGCTCCCAGGTGCCGGGAGCCGAGTTCGTCGGATGCGTCGTCGTTCCATCGCTCTTGCACAGATAGAACCAGCCCTCGATGCCGGTATCGTCCGTAACCAGGACGTCGCCGCTGTCGTAGGTGTATCCGGTGTTGCTGTAGCCGAGAGAAAACGCCCAGTCGCCACCGGACACCCCCGGCGCGGCGGCCTGCTGCCAATAGGTCTCCCAGCCAGGAGCGCCGGGAGCTGGCGCCGTCCCAGCCTCGATCTTCGTGTAGATATAAGTGCCTCCGTTGTGAATAACCACGGTGCCGTTGGTGTAGGTCTTGAGATTCTGGTACCCTTCGCGGTCGAACCACAGGTTCCCCGCTCCGTCGGCGCCGTGGGCGCCGGGGGCGCCGGGGCTGCCCCGTTCGCCGTCCCGGGCATAGTGCCACAACTTCGTAAAGTAACCCGTGTCCGCGAGCCGCGTGTCGCCGGGGTCGCCGACGTACGCTGCGCCGTCGTACTCCGTGTGCACGTAATAACCACCGTATGGGTACGAGTTGGCGTAGACGATCGTGTTCGACGGGTACAGGGCGTCGGCGTTGAACCGTCCGGCCCAGACCGCATTCGAGAACACCACGCCTTCCATGCCGTCCGCGCCGTCCCGCAGCAGCACCGTCCATTGGTTGGTGTTGTCGCTCGGCCTTCCGCTGCTGCCGACGGGGGTGTACCACAGCTTGTTCTCGTCGCGGACCAGGTCGTTGGCGTCGTAGACGGCACCGAGCTCCCAGTTGCCGCGAACCCGGAGACCCACGCCGGGCACGCCCGGGGAGCCGTCGGTACCGGAGTACCATAGCCGGATGAAGTCCGTGCCGTACCCCGTGGCGTTGGTCGGGGTCGAGTTGTCGGCCGTGAAGTTGGTCAAGGCCCCGTACCCCGACCCGCCGTGGAGCGTCCAGTCCCCCGCTTCATAGGACGCCCCGTTGGACCAAGCCCCCCTGTAAACACCGAACGAGACGCCCGGGTCGCCCTGGGGACCCGTGGACTGCGGGAAATATAGCGTCCAGGGGCTAGTGTTGGTATCCCACAGCACCTGCGAGACGCCCGCGGTCGACACGATCCGCAGGTCCTGCTGCCCGCTGGGTTTGTTGGATACCCCGGCCCCGTCCACCAGATAGTACCAATGCGACCCCAAAGACACCTTGACCGCGCCGCCGGGCGCCAGTTCCACGTTGAGGCCGGTGTCCCGGTCGAAGTCGATCCCGGTCGGCGTCCAGCTGTTGGTCCCGTCCTCCCCGACGTTGCGCACCACGAGCCCGCCCCCGCCGCCGCCGCTGCCGCTGCCGATCGAGGTCCAGTACCCGCCGGTATGGTAATACTGAAGCTGGGACAGCAGAGCGTTCCAGCGAATCGTCCCCGGCACCAGGGTCGTCACGTTCGTACCGATCGTGATGCCGCGGTCGAACCGCTGGTAGTAGTCGACGAGCGGAGTCAACTGGGCGGCGGCGCCCGCCGTCAAAACGGTAAATGCGGCGAACGCCGCGCACAGTTGATTTCTCATCGTGTTCTCCCCGGGAGCCGGCCCTCATTCAGTCACAGTCAACAGAAGCCAGTCGTTGGTGGTTACGCCGCCGGCGACCCATACCAGATTGGACTCGGAGCCGAGCAGCAGCTGCCCGACGAAATCGGGCGTAAACAGCGTGGCGTCGGCGACCTCGTTGGTGTCCACCTGGGCGAAGGAGGCGGCGGGGATCGCGGCGTTCGCCACGAGCTCGATCGCGTCGACTTCAGCCTGCAGGGCGGCGTCCTTGGCCTCGAGCGCCGTCGCCCGTGCCTCCAGGGCGACCACGGCCTTCGAGGCTTCGGGGTCGCGGACGGCGGTCGGGCTGCGGGCCCCGGCCATCTGGGCGTAGGACGCGGCGGCGATCGACAGGATCGACAGGATCGCCAGGGTAACCAGGATCTTCTTCATTTCAGGGGCTCCTTCTCAAGTGCCTATTCGGCCCAGCTGTTTGTTTTCAAAACAACCCACTCCCAGGTCTCGGCGCCGGTCTGCATCACGGCTTCAAGGTAGGACGCGTCCCCGGCAACCCGGTAGCGCAGGGTGCCGGCCAGCCCCTCGGACGCCTCGGCAGCGCTCTCGCGGGCGACCGTGGACTCCTCCAGGGCGCGAATGTCGGCCGTGTTACGCACGGTCTGCTCGCGGTACCAGACCGTCGGATAGGGCGGGATGGCGAGCGCCAGGGAGGGCAGGAGGCAGAGGACGAGGGCGACAAGGCGTTTCATTTCGGTTACTCCTGCAATTCCCATCCGGCGGGGTACGCCGACGGGCTGTAAGTGTTGGCGTCGATCAAACTCACGTAGTTCGCGCCTTCGAACTCCACACAGTCCCCGATTGCGTAGGCGTCGTGCGCGCCGGTAGGCTGCACGAACGGAGGGCACCCGCTCGGGCCGGCGGGCGGGAGATGCAGGAACAGCGCGGGGGCAAGCGGGGGCGACCAATCGGCCTGCGTCACGTGCCCTTGGACGACCCGATAGACATCCGTGCCGTCGTAGGTGTAGAACTCGCCGGGATGGACCTGCCGCCCAACGTTGTCCTCCCACCGGGGGAACGCTGCAGCCAAATCTTCAATGTCCTCAAGCACCGCGTTCGTGGGAATAGACGCCGCCAAGGAACGCTGCAACGCACGAGTGCGGGCGCGCTCCACCGGCAGCCGCTGAAGGAACGCGGCGATCTGGTCTTCGATCGGAACGACCGGACTGGCCGAGTCGGACACCACGACGGGCACCCCGTCGGTGCTGACCAGCACGCGAGCAGTCCCCACCACCTCTCCGGTGTCGTCCACCACGAGCGCTATGGAGCTGGACAACGCCTGGGCCTGCCGGGCCTCTCCGTCCGTCATTGCCAACGCTTCCAGGAACTCCGCGGGCACGTCGGTCTCGTCGTGTCTCGCCGCGTCGTCCCACCAAGTTGTCGAATACCGAGACAACTCGAGATCCAGCCCCGAGAGCAGCTCACGGTACTTCGCAGCCAGCGCCACTCCGAGCCGCTCGTCCACCAGGGCCTTGGCCTCTTCGAGGCTTGGAGTCTGGGGGACTGGGTCACCGGGTAGCGCATCGAGCAGAGCAAAGTATTCGTTCTCCAGCACTTTGAGCCTTGGGGACTTGGCGGCCTGGGCGCCGGCGTCCAGCGACGCCTCCCAGGCGTCCAGGATCGCCTGCGCTTCCTCCGGGCCAGGGAGGGCGTCGAGACTGGGGGCCGGCACGTTCCGGAGCTTGTGCCGAAGCCAGCGCAGCTCAGGCTCCCCGTCACGAATGAGAACCTGGGCAGGGCCTCCGCGCCGGTTCAGCCCGGCGGGGTCCAGCCCGTTCTGCGCCATGTACGCCTGAACTCCAAGCTCGACAGGCCCGGCAAAGACGGACGCCGCCAAAAACGATACTACAGCAAACAACGCTCTTTTCATCTTTGTCTCCCTTACTCCACAACCCCGACGGCCTGGCGCAGGATCACGACGCCGGAATAGCCACTCCCGCCGGGGGAGTCAACACCATCCGGTGCCGGCCCACCACCGCCTCCACCGCACCCGTAGTAGGTTGCGTCGTAACCAGTATGCCCATTGTAACCGCCATGACCTGCGCCTGCCCCCGGATTTCCGGCCTGGGACGAACTGTTCCTCCAGCAGCCGCCGCCGCCTCCAGACCCATAGGTGTTCCCAGAACCACTAATATCGGAAAAATATCCGTTGGCTCCGTTTCCGCCGCGGTCATCTTTCGCGGACGACGGGTCCCCGGTGTATCCGTTCCCGCCGGGGCTGGTGCCAGCAGCCGCTCCGCCTCCGCCGCCATAGAAGGCAGCGACACCGCCGGCCGCAGACCCAGAAGCGCCGCCGGCGCCGCCTGGGTCCCCCCACGTCCAAGCGCTCCCGCCAGCTGCCCCTCCTTCCGCCACAATCGTTCCCTTGAATGAAGACGTGCCGCCCGCCACCATTATATGTGCGCCTACAGCGCGGGCCCCGCCGGCACCAACCGTTATGGCGTGCGTGCCGGCAAGAAGCGTCATCGTCCCATGTCTCACAACCCCGCCGCCACCGCCGCCACCGCAAGAGCGGCCGCCCCCGCCACCGCCTCCGACCACTAAATAGTCGAACGTGTTATCCGCATCCGTAGTCATGATCGCGGAGCCCGTCGTTCCCACGGCAGCCGACGGCGCGATGGTGTACGCCTCATAGATGACGCCGGAATTCGTGTAGGTGTTCGTCGTTATCGTCACGTTGGACACGCTCGTAAAGGAAACCGTCGCCACGGTCGAGGTGTTCGGCGCCTCCGGGGCCACATATTCTGTCGGGAAAACCCGCTCCTCCATCCAATCCGTTGAAAACGGGTTTGCGTAGTACCTGTTCAACGTCACCAGCGTCTTCCCGCCAGGATCTACGGCGTTGGTACACGGATCCAGGTACCCGGTGTATTGCACGTTGGTATAGCCAGAATTCTTAAGCCAGATTTCAAACCGGGCCGAAAGGCCGAGTGGCGCTTCCTCGAACGACAGCTCCATGTTGTCGTTCGTCACGATGACAAGTTGCGCCAACCCATTTGTCCAGTCTATCTGGAACACTCCGCCGGTAGAGGGCACTTTAAAAAACGTATCCGGGAAATCCGGAGAAGCTACCAGGTCCGAGAGCTGTTCCAGGGAGTCGTCTATGCTGTCAAACAAACTGGGGAACGAGAAGTCTAGCCCCTCCGGAAGCTCCGTGATGTTCGTGCCCATCTGTTCGAACAAAGAAGCCAGGTGCACAAAATTCGTATAGGCTTCGTGCCGGCTCATCTGCGCCAAATCGTCGTCTTCCGGAGGGTCCGCGTACGAAGACAAATCGAGCAGGTCCAAGGCCAGGGACAGAAACAGATTGGTCGTCAGGTACGTGTTCGTGTTGATCTTATCGAAATTGTCCGCGTAAATGCCCTGATTATATTGCAGCGCCGGCACCAGGGCCGGGTTCTCCCCGCCGCCGTCCGTCGACATCTCGACCCCGGAGTTCTCGTCTCGCCGGAACACGTAGTTGGTACCGCTGTCGTTGGTCACCACGGTCATGAAATAATTGGTGTAGTACGTGCCGCCCAGCAGATAGGCATGGAGATTCTCGAGGTCGAAAGCCGTCGAGGCCGCTGTGGAGTATGAAGCCAGGAACTCCCCGGAGCCGCGCCAGTTCAGGTCTATCCAGTCGAACACGGACTGCGTCGTGGGGGACTCAGGGTCGAGAAAAAGCCAGCCGCTGTCATCCAGCTCGGCCTGCCAGTTGGCGTCGACCCAGTCAAAGACGGATTGGACAGTGTCCTCGGCGGGGTCGAGATTGGACCAGCTCTCGGAGCTGAGCGCCGGCCAGTTGGCGTCGATCCAGTCCAGGGCGGCCTGCACCGTGAACGGCAGGGAGATCGCGATGTTCACCATGTTGGTGTCGGCTTCGACCTGGCGCGCCGGCATCCGCGTCTGCGCGAAAGCGGGGAGCGCCAGAAGCAGGGCGGCGATAAATACAATGGGTTTAGGCATTCGGGGCCTCCGGGATGGACGGGCTTCTATCTTTGATAGGAGCAGAGCATAAAGGGGGCGGAGTGTCAAGGGCGAAAATTGGCGATTGTTTCCGGGGGACATATCTTTTGGACAGCGTATTAGAAAGGAGCAACAGGGTACCCCGGTACCCATGTTCACTGCGAAAGAAAAACCTCTGCGACAGCTTGAGCAAGAATCCTTTTTCCAAAACTCAAACGCAAAACAACAACAGCCGAGACTGGAAAGTTCGATGCTATCACACACAGTGACAGCAGTGCATACCCAAAGCTCACAGTAAAGAAAGGAATATACCATGAGCATGGAATCAGATGCAACCCCCGCCCCCGCCGCCAACGCGCCGAAGCCCCGCGCCAAGGTCATCCGCTGGCTCGAGGACTCGCCCACTCCCATAGGCGACTGGAAGTCGCAAACGGGCAACCAGAAGCTCGGCCGCCTCGCCGAACTGCAGGGCAAGTCCGCGCCCGTGATGCTCCGCGTCGTCGGCGTGCAGGCCCAGTGGGCCGTGCACGACCCCGACGAAGTCGAGCTGTACCGCACGAGCGACGGCGGCTGGGGCGCGCAGCCTTGCATGCGCAAGGACGCTGTCGCGCCCGCCGACGCCTTCTAGGCTCGAACCCCGCACACACGGAAACCCGTGTGTGCGGGGAATCTTCGAACCGAGACTGGCACGCGTTTCTTTTCTACCCGGAACCGGAATGCCTCGAAGAGCCGGAGCACCCAGGGAGACTGGAAAGATTGTGGTTGAAAGGAGCCACCGACATGCCCGCACTCATCGACGCCGCCGTGCTATCGTTGTTCTGGCTGTTTGCCCTGTACTGGCTCGCGGGTCTGGCCCTGGCCGCCGCCAGGACGGTGCGCAAGCTGCTGCACTGAACCCAACAGCCCCCGCCTCCCCGAAACACGGAGGCAGGGGCGCAACGCTTCCCTGCCTCAAGGGGCCGGGGCACATTGAATCCAAGTCGCAGGGAGACTGGAAAGATTGTGTCCTCGTTCATCAAAGACTGGGACTGCCTCGAAGAGCCGGAGCACCTGCGACACAGTCGCAGGGAGACTGGCAAGATTGTCTGTTTGAAACAACCAAACCCCCAAAGGAGAAATACCATGGCCCTTGAAAATAACGCCCCCGCCGCTTCCGAAGCCCCGATCAGCCGCGAACCCGACGTCGTCCTGGAGATCATCTCCTGGGTCGACGATGCCCCGAAACCCACGGCCATGACCAGCCGCGGCCACGGGGACCGCCTGCCCGAGGCAAAATATCAACGGGTTGCGGAAGTCCGCAACCCGGCGAACGGCAAGACCGCCAAGGTGCCCGTCGTCGGCACCCTGCGACAGTTCCAGTTCGCCAGCGCGGCGTTCGTGGAAGGCTACAAGTCCAGCGACGGCAAGTCGCTGTACGTGCAGCCACATCTGGATAGGGCCGCCGTCGAAGCCGACGCCCTTCTGTAGCCCTGCGCTACAGCGCCCTGCAGCCCGTAACACGGCTGCAGGGTTCCTTTCCTGCCCGGTACCCCATGAGGGCCGGGCTCCTTGAATCCCCGCATCCCGGGTTCAAGGAGTCATTGAAACAGAGATGCGAGGGGACAACCATGTCCATAATCGTTTTGTCGAATGGCGTCGTGCTATTCAGCGCACACGGAATCGTGTACAGCTCGCTGCACGATGCCTTAGAGGCAATGAGCGAATAGCTCCCGCCTCTCACCCCCGAATCCATGCGACCTTGCGTCCTGGATTCGGGGACACCCTTTTCCCCGGCCTCATGGCAGGTCGGGGCTCCTCTTTCCATGAACCCTACGCCTCCGGGGTTCAGTGGACCCAGGTCATCCGGGCAGGATGGCCGCTTTGTGCCGGGGACACAGGGCATGAGCGGGCTCCTTGAATCGGCGGATTCAAGGGCTGGGTGCCCCCAAGGACGTATGGGCCTTGGGGGCACCCTGAGCCAGATCAAACCAGCAGACTTTATTGTGAACGAAATCACATTTATTGTGAATAAATCACATTTATTGTGACGAATTCACAATAGATTGACATCTTTGGACATTGAGTGTCATCCTTGGACAAGGATTGTCATTTGAGGACAGGGATTGTCATTTGTGTACTTTCGCATTTTATGGACAATGCCCACGGGCACGACCCTAAACCAAAATGCACATTGAAACTATTATTTTAGCTGTAAGTAGTTGGTAATCAATAAATATATTAAATTATATTATTATTATTACTTTTACTTACTTCATATCCATGGTCATTTCTTAGTAATAAAACAGGGGGTGTTCGACGTTAAAAAATGACCACGGCGCGCCGGAAAAGTTTTCCCTCAAAATGTCACCATCTCTTGATAATTGTTTGATGACTCAAACATTCAAGAGGGGCTCCCGCCCCCGAATCCCTGTCTCCCGAACTGCCTGAAACAAGGAGTCAACGGGAGTAACTCTCCAGAGCAGCCCCGGAGACCCTGGCACCGCACAACACGGTGTCCTTCCTCTGCTCCCCCGCCCGGGGACAGAGGACCTTTTATCCGCGTATCGGCGCCGCCCACAAGCCCTTGTATATCTGTAGCAGGGGAGCGGGCACAGACTCCCGCTCGGCGCCGCCTTTTACCCCCAGATCTCGTTGTGCGCTTCGGCCATGGCGTCAGCGAGACGATTGAATCCCCGCATCCCAGCGATCTTGATGGCTTCAATGGACCGGGCCCGGGCTTCTCTTTTCTCCACGGCCAACTGGGCGGCGCGGCGGATACCTGCCGCGACCCGACTCTGGCGACGAGCGAACTCCGCCTCCCGCGCGGCGGCGTCCTCGGCCCTGCGCGCCTTGGCCGCCTTGAGAATCTCGTCCTTATGGCGTTCATAGTACCGCGCCTTTGCGGCCCGATTGATCTCGCGCCGACGTTCCTTCTGTTCCGGAGTCAGCACCCGCTTGCGCTCCCGCCACCAGCGTTTCTCCTTAAGCTCGGCCTTGTGGGTCTTATAGTAGAACCACGCGTCGACCCTGCGCCGCTCCCGTTCGGACGACGACATCGGCCCTTTAGCGATCCGCCGCTCCCGCGCCTTTGCGGCCAGTCGTTCTCTATTGGCCGCCCGATAGGCCGCCATGTATTCTTTTCTATTTGCGGGCACGGCGCCTCGCCTCCATCCGGGAAACCAGGATTTTATCCCGGTGCTTCCAGTAATACCGCAGGCTGGCCTCGCGTCCAGCGTCGAGATGGTCTTCATACTCAGCATCGGTCATCCGGGCCCGATAGGCTTCCCGCTTGCGGGCCTTGATGGCCCCCGCGTTACGCCGGTAGTGTTCGAGCGCCGCCTTGCGGTGCCTTATCTTTTTCTCTTCTGCCGTAAACATGCCCTCAATGTGTATCAAACCATCAGGAGTGTCAAGAGATGAAATTCATCCACCTTCCCCGCCCCCGCACAACCCCGGAACACCGGCTTGTCCGGGCTCTCCTCAAAGCGCATCAGCCTGACTGGCTGGAGCTCCTCGGCCGCAAGGCCGCTGAGGTGCTGCCCCTCCGGCCGGAAATCAACCCGCTCCCCGAGGAGCCGAGGCACCCCACGCTCGTTGGCACAAAGGAATGGCTGGATCGCCTCCATGCCCTGGGAACCGACATCCCCACGTGCAAGGACAGATTCGAACTGGCTCTGCCTGAAGCCGGGCCGACGAAGTGTGTGCGCACCGGTCTGATTTTGAAAACGGGCCGCTGCGCAGCCTGCAACTGCAAATAAGGAGTAACCATGAACGCAGACCTGTCTGTCCTGACCGAGCGGCTCGAGTCGCTCGCTGCCGAGCCAACCTGGCAGCGCGACTGGAAGATGCACCTGATGAGCCTGCAACTAGTCGGGTTGATCCGGCCGACCTGCTGCGCGCAAACGCGGCTGTTCCTGGCCACGGTAGTCTCGGCGATCGCGCACCCGGAACGGTGCACGAAGCCTTGGGCTGTCGTGACCGCGGAATTGTTCGCAAAGGAAGTCGAGATGCACATCGAGCACCTCGACATCCCGGAATTCGAGGCTACCGATGCTGCCCTGCAGCATTGGAACAAACATCTGAACGAAATGTTGTCCCAAGCCCCAATGTTCAACGAGCTGCACGGACGGTCGCAGGAAACACAATGAGCCTGCGCCGCCGGCTCTTCTTGACCGGAACCGGCCGACTTTGATACATGCCTTTTGGAGAGTGGCGAAGGCCAGGGTTACTTCTGTTAAAAGTCCCACCCTGAACCGCTTGTTCCCTCTCCTTGTTCTTTGCGATGCCGCGGCGAAGCGGACAGGTACTTCTTTGGGTGAAATCATCCTGTCCGCGCTTGTTCCCGGCCTTTTGCTTTTTGAAAACCAGCCCCGCCGCTTCGCGGCTCAACCCGAAGGAGAAAACATGGAAACTGTTGTTCTGCCATCTGAATCCGTCCAGAAGCTACTTGCCCTAGCACACCACGCCATCATGCTCGATAAGTGGCTTGGGGAAAACCTTGGACATAACGACGAATGGCCCATGCAACTGATCGCCAGCACGGAAACAGATGAAGCCGCCGCAGAGGAAGTTTCGAAAATGCTGTCTGCCATGGGACTGGCTGGGCGCGAAGTTAAGGCCGACGGCGAGTGTATGCGCCAGATCATGCGCTGGCAGATCGAGACATACGGAAACCCATACGGAGGCGTTAATGAGCTTTTATAGGCAGAACCCTAGGGGTCAGGGTTTGCGAAGCAATACCCTGGACCCGGTTGTTGGGGCTCCCGAGGGGGAGCCCCCCATTTTTGAATAACGAAACAAAGGAGATCAACATGACCGCAACCCAGACAATCCTGCCCCTGAAATCGGGCAAGAAGAACTTTCTGTCTTTCGTCCAGAAAAACAAACTCGCCGACTGGTTGAAATCAATCGGTGAAACCGCGCGAGCCAAGTCGGCCGGCGAGCTAGCGACGCTGGCAACGGAGTCGCTCTCGTTCACCGTCAGCGCGGGAAACATCGCCGGGATGAGGACGCAGCTGGGGCTCAACCCCGGGCAGGGCGCCTGCCAGCGCAGAACCAAGGTCCATAAGGTCCGGGCCGAGCAGCTGGAGTTCCTAATGAGTCACACCGGCAACACGCTGAAATGCCTGGAAACGGCGTCCGAGGCTCTGAACAAGGCCCAGGAATGGGCACTGCCCCTCCACCGGGTGCTGGAGTCCCTGAAATGACCTGGGCAATCGGAACCGCGATCCTGCTCGGCGGCTTTGCCGCGGGCTGGATCGCGCACGAACTGACGGACCGCGCCTTGTGGCGCAAGTTCAACAGGCGCCACGAGCGCTGGTGGGAGACAAGATGAAGACATTGCATTCACTGCAGGACCTGCCGGTCACCCCGGACATGGTGTTGCACGAGGCCGAGAACAAGCTGTTCGACGCCTTCCAAAGGAAAAGAATCCGCACCGCGTATCAGTTGCGCCGCTTCGTCGCCGGAATCCCCGGCGCCCTGGGCCCCGCGCTCCGCAAGAGCCAGACCTACGCGGTGATCGGAATTTTGATGCGCGGAACTTGGGTGCCCAGGAGCTGGGCGTGACCGCGCCCCAGGCCCTGGGCTGGATGCTCTTCTGGGGCGCCGTAGCCGCCGTCCTCAACATCGCGTTCGGCATGCTCCAGTTGTGGGGAGCCCCGCGCAAGCCGCCGAAACGCCCGACCGAGCTTTCGCTCTGGATGCCCTGGCTGTACTTCTGGCTGTACTTCTGGCTGCTGGCCACCATGCTGGTGGACTGGCGCTATCTGATTCAATGATCCAACCGCCTCCCCATAAGGGGAGGCCACCCTTTTCAAAGAAGCCGAACCCGCCGAGCCCAAACCGGGCGCGTGACGCGGGTAGGCAAAGTCCTCCGTCAACGCGGGGGCCGCCAGGATCACCGATGCAAACGGCCGGTGTGTCCCAAGTTGGATGGTGTGCCGTATGCTTGGGCCCGGAGTTGGTTTCTCCCGGGCTGACCAAACACAACCAGGAGCGCCCGGGGACGTTGATCCCCGGGCCACCCTTTTCGTTGCCTGCTCTCGGCGAGGCCCCGGACCCGTGCTTGCCGTTCGATTCGGCGATTCGGTTGGACTACCCACGACACGCTCCGGGCGTACGGGTTCAATTCCCGTCAGGCAACCCTTTTCAACGCGCTTCGCGGCCCCGCAAGGAGCCGGGCCAAAGCCTCCGGGGATGCACCCCCAAATAGACGACGATGTGCCCTCCCCGCCTGTTGTGGGAAAGGGCGTGCACGCCCAGCCTCCGCACGGCGCGGAGGCAGGCAAAGAAACCACAAAACAAGGAGACCATCATGGCCAACCCCATCAAGATCGAAACCCAGCTTCTGATCGACGGCTCGCCGCTGAAGGAATTCAGTGACGACTCGCTCTTTTCGATCATTTCGGAACAGGAAGCGGCGATCAAGAAGTACGAGGCGATTGCGAATCGTCCCAAGGCCCTCGAGGCGAAGATCGCCGCGATCCAGGCCGGCATCGCCGCCCTGGTCGAAGCGATTGACACCCGCGGCCCCGGCGACAAGCCCGAGGCGTAAGCCCCGGGTTTCCACGGCGGGCCCTGCAGCTGTTTTAAGGCTGCAGGGCCTCTTTCGAATTCGGCACGTCCCTGCGCAGGGCATGCCGTTGCGTCCCGCCCTGTTGGCGGCAACGCGTTTGCAAACGAAAACCGTCGGCTCGCGCAGCCGACAAAAATCAGGAGACCATACCCATGGCCATCACCATCAAGGCCGGTTGCGGCAACCAGATCGAGCGCCCGGCCGCTTCCATCCGTTCCACGGACGACATCGGGCCCGCGATCTTCGCGGCGCTCGGCGCGAGCTCCGACAACTCGGAGCTCATCGTCAACGGGCAGCCCTATGAAGGGCCGCTCAGCGACGGCGACGTCGTGCTCATTCGCCAGAGGGCGAATTCGAAGGGCTAAATCCCTTTGACAGAGTAGCTTATGGCTACCCAGCCCGGTGAAAAGCCGGGCAACCCCTTTTCCATCGTGTCCCTAAACCCGTTTCAAAAAAACCAACCCAGGAGAACATCCATAATGCGAACCAGACTGATCATGACGCCCGAAGGGGCGATCTACAAGGAATCGTACAACAGTGTCCGGGTCGACCTTGACCTGCACGACTTCTTCAAGCGCCAGGCCGAAGCCGGGCTGCACTTCGTAACCCCGTCGCTGGGCGCCTTTGGCGACCCCGCTGACCCTATCGTCGCGGACCTGCGCTTCGTCATGCACCCCGAAGGCGCGCCCTGGCAGACTGCGGCCATCCGCATCCCGCGGCTCAACTTCCACACGGTGTGGGAGGCGCAGGACAATCTGTTGCGACCGACGTTCGCCCGGGACGGCGTGCTGATCGACCCGGAAACCGCGCGCACCCTGCGCTGCGACATCCCGGAGTTCATGGAACTCTGGTGGCTCATCGACGTGCCCCAGGACCCCTCGCAGCGCGGCTACGGCGAGACCACAATGTTCGGCATCCTGGACTGCCCGGCTGAGAATCGTCTGGAGAACCCGGAGCTTCCGCCGCGCCGCACCGTCGTACTGCCGTTGCCCAATACCTACAGCAACGCCAAGATCTGTACGGGTGATCTGAGTACCGGCGAACCCGCACACGTGTCGCTGCCCGCCAAGGTGACCTGGCTCTACGACCGCTGGGTCCACGCACCGTGGAACCGCGATCTGTTTGACTCCATGGCGGCGCGGTTCCACGCGTTGTTCAAATGGAACGTTGAAGGCCAGTTCACTCCGGCAAACCATCAAAGCTGGTGGGAGCACTGCAGAGCCGCCGACCTGGACCACCACGAAGGCGCCAAGCTGTTCGCCGCCAAGCGGATTGAAGAGAGGAACGCATGATGAACCTGCACGAACTTATCCAGACCGCCCCGGAGCTCGGCCTGTCGGATATTGGGGAGAACGAACGCTCGATGTTGACACCGCTGGTGCACCACGGCAAGGCGGCATGCTCTCACCTTGACGCCGCGGCGCTGGCGCGCTGGATGATCCCCATCCTGCTGCCTGGCTTGACGGCCGAGCATGGCATGGGGGCCGCCATGGTGGGGCGCCTGACGCCTGCCGTAACGGCGCTCCTGCAAGCCGAAGCCCGCTGCAAGAACAACCTTAAACTCCTGGAGAACATCTGACATGGAAACGCTTGCAATCATTGGTTGCGGGGGATCGGGGGGCTGGGTAGTCCAGCTCCTCGCCAAATCCCCGCGAGCCGACCTGAACATCGTCCTCGTGGACGGCGACAAGTGGGAACGCCGGAACATGGACCGCTGCCTGATGTCCCGCCGGGACGTTGGCCGGCCCAAGGCGATAACCGCCTTTGACCTGTTGACAAAGGCTGGCTGGGCCAACGTCACGCCCGTGCCGCGCTACCTGGCGCCGGGCACCGACGACTGGACGAAGATGCTGGAGCTTCCCGACCCGTTGCGAATCCTGGTTTGCGTGGATAACCATCCGGCCAGGGTAACCTGCCTCAGGCTCGCCGATGCACGGCACGCCGCCAAGCGCCCCACGGTCGTCGTCCTGACGGGCAACGAATACGTGACGGCCGGCGTCGACGTTTACCTGCCGCGATGGATCAACGGCCCCCTGGACCCCCGCGTCCGGTATCCCGAGATCCTGAAGTCCGTGGAAGGCGACCCCCTGCGGCCGCCCTGCACCGGGGAAGCCCTGGCATCCAGCCCGCAGCTGGCGCTCTACAACTCCCTCTCCGGCATCTCGGGCCTCTGGCTCATGGATGTTTGGGCGCAGGAGGAACCGAAGTTTCGCGGGGACGAACTCCACGAGACCATTCTGAACAAGCTGCCGGTCAGCGTCCAATGGACGGCGACCGGGCAGAAAACACTCAGCTACAACGAGGTGTGCAATGCCGATTACAATACCTAGCCTGGAGGAATTCCAGGAGACAACGAAGGAGAAGCTGTCGATCCTCCTGGCTCAGTCCGGCTTCGCGTTCCTGCGGGCGCGCAACGCCTTGAGGCCCTTGCTGTGTAAGGCCCGGCTCGGCGTGTCCTGGAAGCCGGAGTTCGAGCTGGCGCCTGCCGACCTGCCGAGCGGACTTAACTTGACGGCCTTCATACCGGCGCTGGTGGCGGCCTACTATCCGCTGTACGTCCGCCACCTGGAGACCAATCAGGTCGACAACTGGAAATCCGGTGCCTGGAACTGGCTTCGGCAGAAGTTGTACAACACCGCCTGCAACAACGACAGCCGTTGGTGCAGGGGGGTGGCCTGGACGCCGAACGGACAGACGGAGCCTGCCCGGCCAACGACCGTGGAACTTGAAGTCGAAGTGCAGACCGACGCCTGGCGGCGTATGTACGAGGAGTTCGACGAGCGCCGTTGCGGCGACATCGAACTCGACCGCGAAGCCGTTGCGCAGCTCCTGCTGGACGACGACGAAGACGAAGTGCTGGAAATGATCAACGACGCCATTGATGAAGACTACATGGACTGGAGCCCCGACATCGTGGACGGTTCGGAACGCAACTACGAGGAAACCGATTGTGGCACCGGCGACGGAGGGTGGGAGTTGACACGCCACAGTCGCGCCGGAATCTTGATCTCGCGCCTGCGCGAGGAGCTGGCCGACGACATCGAACGGCTCCGGGCCGAGCGCGACGCCGAGAACGACGAAGAGGACGAAGAGGAAGAACCCGAGGAGATTCAAATATGACAACCGCACTGCTGGAGGCCCCCGAACAGGAGGCCCCCGAACAAGAGATCCTCGAGCAGGAGGCGCCGGCGGTCCGGCCCGACTTCTCGCAGCTCTCGACGTCCTACGGCAAGGTCCTGGCTCCCCAGGACCTCGAGCTGTGGTCGGGGCCCATCGCCCTGGACCTGCAGGTCGCCGACAAACCGGTGCTTCGCTGGAAGGGCGCGCCCCTGCCGGCCGAGATCTGGTCGCAGCTCGCCGGGTTCTTCCGGCACGCCAACGAAACCTGGCGTTCGGAAGCCCAGGCCCGGCTGTTCTACAGAGCCGAGACCCGGGAGTGGCGTGTCGTCGTGGTACCCCAGACCGTGAACACCGGCATGTTCTCGGGCGAGATCAAGCCGGTCTCGCTGACCGTCGAGCAGGAGGAGCTGCGCACGCAGGTGTTCAACGCTGTCGAAGGCTTCGAACCTTGCGGCACCGCACACTCGCACTGCGATTGCTCGGCGTTCCAGTCCGGCACTGACCATAAGGACGAGCTGACCCAGACGGGATTGCACATCACGTTCGGGAGAGTGTCGTCGGACAACATGCACATCCACGGACGGGTTTCGTTCCGCGGCGTGCTGTACAACCTGGATTGGAACGACTGGTTCCCCGGCTGGTCCACCGACCTCGACGCCCGGGATCCGGAGTTCACCTACGTGGTGCCCCCCGAAACCAAGCTCGAGTTCCCCCAGGACTGGCTGAAATGCTGCTTCCCGCCACCCCCGCCCAAGGTCTATACCCACCCGGCGCACAAGGGCACGACGGGATACGGCTTCGACTACCGCAACCAGGGCGCCGAGCAGCGGACCTTGTGGACGAACATCAATCACAAGCCGTTTCCCACTGCCGTCTGGAGCGCCCGGCTGAAATGCTGGGTGCATTCGCCGTCCAGCCAGGAGTTCGACAAGCGGTTTCCGAACGCCGCTGTCATCGGCGACGAGCCGCTGACGGACAACAACGACGCCGAAGCGGACGCCGAACTCGAGAACCGCGAGGTCTTCGGGATCGACGCCGCGGGCCGGCCGCTGACCTACGACGAGGTCGACGACGAAGTCGAGGGCGCCTTGGCCTACCTGCTGCGGCACACCCATTCGGGCGTGCTCAGCGACGAGGTTTATGCCGCCGTCGACGCCATGCGCACCCAGGACGGTGCGAACTTCGAGGTCGAGCGCATGGACGAGCTGGTCCGCGACATCACGGACTGCTTTGCCGAAGGCATGGAGCGCCTGCAGGAACTCGTGGGATTCCACGGCTTCTCGCCGGAGTGCATCGCGGCGGCCGTGGAGGAAGTCCTGACGGACGACTACAAGGCCCCGAAGGCCGACAAGAAAAAGAAGAAAGCGCCGGTCACCCCCGAGCCGGCCTCCGCCGTTTTCGAAGATGAAATCTTCGGCAACGGCTTCGGAAGCTACGACTGACGTCACGGTTTCCCGACGCCCTCCCTGCACAACGGGGAGGGCGTCAACCCCTTTTAACAAAATGAACCCAAATCCCCGGGCGACCCAGTCGCAGAGAGCGCGGAAAATCCAAAAGGAGAACCCATGAACCAAGAGAAACAAAGAATCGCGATCGCCGAGGCAGTAGGCGGCGTGTTCAAGCCGTGCACCTGCGGCTTCTGTGACGGCGAGGCCCACCGCTGGCATTGGCCGGACGGCACGATCACCGACGACTGCCCCGACTACCTGAACAGCCTCGATGCCATGCACGAGGCGGTCGAGACACTACGCTACAGAGACGGCTTCGAGTGGTTCGATTTCCAGAAGCATCTGCTGGACATCTGCGGGAGCGTAATGAACTGCATACAGGCTACTGCCGAACAGAGAGCAGAGGCCTTACTGAAGACACTGAGGCTATGGACGGAGGAAGCATGACAGAATTATACCCGCCGCAAAAGGCGGCCGTTGAAAAGCTGGTCGGGGCGCTGCGCAGGCTGCGTGTCGCTGGCAACTGGAGCGTAACGGGTACCGGTAAGACGCTTGTCGGTCTGGTTACAGCCAAGGAACTCGGCCTGCAGCCCCTGGTCGTGGCGCCCCTGGCGGCGCACGGCACCTGGTCGGCCTGGTCCAGGGACCTCGGCATCCCTGTCGTGGGGATCGCCAACCCCGAGCGGCTCAAGACCGGCAAGCTGCCCTGGGTGACGTCCACCGGCAAGGGCAAGGCCATGCAGTTCAGGTGGAACCTGAAGACCGGAGGCAACGGGCACGTCGTTTTGTGGGACGAGATCCACCGAGGCATGCTCGGGCAGGACTCCCAGACCGGGCGCATGGCCGCCATGCTCCGGCCCCAGGGCGTCCCCGTTCTCCTGATGAGCGCCACACCCTTCACGTCCCCGCTGGACATGAGAAACAGTGGGTATCTGATGGGCTTGCACAAGTACGCCTCGGCGGACTATTGGCGGTTCTGCCGGGCGCACGGCTGTCGCAACAGCCCCTTCCACCGGGGACTCGACTTCAACCCCGAATCCCGGTTGGCCAAGGTCCATCTCTCCCGAATCCGGGAGTTCCTGGACGACCGCACCGTGCGGTTGACCGTGGAGGACCTGAAGGAATTCTTCCCCGAGCAGATTGTGGAGCCTACGCTGATCAGCCTGCAGGACAGGGAGGCCAGAGAGATCGACGAGCTGTACGCCGAGATGTCCAAGGAGGTCAGGGAGACCAAGAACCCCAACCCCCTGGTGGAGATGCTCCGGGCCCGGCAAAGGGCGGAGTACCTTTCCGCCCCTGCGATTGCCGACATGGTGGTCGACTCGCTGGCGGAGGGCAACTCGGTGTTCGTGGCGTGTTCGTTCAAAGATACTCTGGCGCGCATCCGGCTCGAGCTACTCAGGCAGGGTGTACTCGGCATCAGTGTTCTCACGGGAGACTCATCCCCGGCCGAGCGCGAAGCCGCGGTCAAGCTGTTCCAGCTGGACAAGCACCAGGTGTTCCTGGCGACCATGGGCGCCGGCGGTCTGTCGATCTCGCTGCATCGTACGCGGGAGGAACAAAGGCCGAGGACGTCCATTGTGCGGCCGACCTACAAAGCGGACGAATTGATCCAATGTCTGGGCCGCATCTACCGGGCTGGCGGACTGGGCAGCGTAGTTCAACGCATCGTTTTGGTTGCCCAAACCGTGGAAGAACGGGTATATCGCAGGCTGCAATTCAAGATAAACAACATCGCCACCCTTACGGATGACGATCTCGCATAGGAGAAGAATGAAGGACATCATATATATAGCCGCCATCGCCGTGCTGATCCTGCTGTCCGGAGAGCGGCAGCAGGATCTCCGACGGCGCCTGGAGGCCGAGCAACAGTTCTCCGAGGCGCTGGCCACGGAGATCAACCTCAAACTGGAAAGGATCATACCCAATGGGAAGCAATAAAAACCCCGAATTCAAGGGCAGGGACCCTGTCCTGAATAAGATCATGAAGGTCGTCAACGACGCCTACCCCGACGGGCTGGTGTCTTTGTACTGGAACAACGCCAAGAGCGAACCCGTGGACTCCCAGTCCGGCGACACGTTGGCGCTGTTCATCGCCCACGAAGTGGGCGAGTGCTGCGGCGGGCTTGACTACAAGGAGGGGCTCTATGAGGCCATCCGCGTCATCGGCAATGCGGCGGCCGAGCTCGACCGCGTCGTCGAAGCCCTGGAGCACGAGGCGGCCCGCGATGGTTGACTTCGTGCGGCAGAAACCGTTGGGCCAGGTGCCCATGACCATGGCGCAAGCCAAAGAATGGATGGAGAACTTCCTGCCCCGCTTCAAGGAAGGCGGGGTTTGGGGGATCCCTCGGGCAGGTTCAATCTATCGCATCGAGGGCAGCCGCAAAACGGTTGTTCGCGTCGAGGGCGAAGGGGATAAAGCAACGGAAGAAGTGCTGGCCGCCATCGGCTGGACAATAGAGGAGAAAGAAAATGAGTGATTACAGATGGGCCTTGAGCCCAAGCAAACTGGCTACCAGCAAAAATTCGTGCCCCTGTTTCAAGGAGTCCGAGTCCTGGGGAGCCGAGTACAAAAACGCGGGCACAAACCTGCACGAGTATTCGGCGGACCGCGCTAAGCCGCTGGACGACTTGAGCCCCGACGCCCAAGCCCTGGTACAATTCTGCCGCGATTTTGAAGACGCCACTCGAGCCGCCGTAGACATCCAGTTTGAGAAGCACGAGTTCAAAATTCCGGCCACGAACAGACACCCCAGCGGAACCGCGGACTGGGTGTTCGTAACGCGGGACGGGGCGTGCTATGTCATAGACTGGAAATACGGCCAGCAACCCGTGCCAGCAGAGAACAATGAACAGCTGCGATGCTATGCCCTCATGGTGTATTTGGAGTACGGGCGTCTGCGCGGCGACCTGCCAGCCCTGCCGGAAATCAAATCCATTACGGTTGGCATTGTGCAGCCGGCCCTGGGTTCCTCTGAACTCGTGGAGCTGCCGATGTCCGAGCTGCCCGCCATCGAATCCGAAATACGTGAGATCAACGACCGCGTGGTCAACCCCGTGAAGCTGCCAGACGCCTCGAACCCCGACGTTTGTCGGCGGTGCGAGTACCTGCACCAGTGTCCCGCAGTGACCAAGGGGGTGGCTTTGGCGACGCACGCCTTCGGGCTGCCGATGCCGGAGAACTTCGATCCCGGGTCCCTGGTGTCGGACAGAGACAGGATTATTGCGCAGGACCTCGGAGCGATCCTCTCGGCCTGGGCCGACCAGGTGAAGGAGCGAAACAAAGAGTACGCCATTCAAAACGGAGGCACCATTGGTGGAGTGTACAACATAACCACCAGGTCAAATGGTACGGAGATACAGGACATGCGCGGGCTTGCGGACGCCCTCGTCGAAGAGGGTGTACTGGAGAACCCGGACCAGATCCTGGACTTCGTGGCGCTGCGTAAGACCGCGCTGATCGAGGGCCTGTCCGGTCCGGACCGGGATGTCGCGCCGATCGTGAAGAAACTGGAAGAGCGCCTCGGTGTTCCCCGGCCTCCCGTGAGCGTCTTCAGGCGCGGGGGCAAGAAGCAGGTCAAGGCGGCGGAGGAGCTGCTGGATATTCCAATGCTGGAAAATCCATTCAAAAAGAAACACTCGGACGAATAGTCCGGCAACGACCGGCCCCGTTCTCCATGAAGGAGGGCGGGGCCGCGTCCATTTTAGAAGGAGAACAAAAATGAAGTGCAAACTGCTGAACGGCGAAGAGCGCCACCGCAAATGCCCGGACACGTTCTGGATCCCGTCGCGCCGGGTGCGCCGCTCCCTGCGAGTCGGCGACCACGCAAAATGCGTGTTCGACGACAAGGAGCGGATGTGGGTGCTGATCAAGCGCGTCGTCCGCAAGAATGGCCGCGTGCGCTATCACGGCGAACTGGATAACTGTCCGGTCGTCGTGGACATGCGCGTCATGGACAAGGTCTCGTTCGGCCCGGAGAACGTGATCCAGTATATACGGAGGAAGAAAAAGTGAGCGATAAGAAACCCAAAGCCGCGTGGGACGATGAGCCCACACCGCGAATCGACCTGGAGCTTCGCGCCAACGGATCATACGTCCAGGGATCTCCCGGCAAGCTGGAAAAATTCATGCCGCCGGAGGTTCCCCGCGACCTGGAGCGCCGGCTCCGGCACGCCGCTCGCCTTTTGGGAACGATCCGCATCGACTGCATGCTTGACGAGGTTGACGGAATATTAGACCCCGGTTTATTGGAGCAACAATTAGGGGAGCTGGAGGAGGTACTGACACCATGAAAAAGAAATACTGGGCCTTCGTAGGACGCATCCCCGAGGGAGAAAACTACTTCTGGGCGACCGAAAAGCCGAAGACGCGCAAGCAGGCGTTCGCCCTGTTCAAGGGGTTCGTGTTTGCGAACGAGGCCGTCGACCGCGCAGGCGAGGCGGCCCTTCAAGCGGGCTACAGCCAGACGCTGATCGTCGACGGGGCGTTCTCGTCGGAGACCAAGATCGAAACGCACCGCGTGAGTTAGAGGGAGAAGCAATCAAACAAATCGAACAGATAGCGGAGGAATCAAATGCCAAAGAAGATTAACCGCGCCCTGATCCAGGGCATCCTGTCCAAGGGCGAGGGAGTAAAGTCGGTCTCAAGCGAAGCCGTAGACTGGGTGATTTCGGTCGCGGAACACACGGCCCGCCAACTGGCTGCGTCGGGCCGCAGGACTCCGAGCGGCCGGCTGATGGCGCCGAAGCTGGATTGCGGCTTGATGGCCAGGCACATCACAAAGCCTCAGGACCAGGCTGCCGCAGCTGGCGTCGAACTGGCACAAGACCCGGGGGCCCCGGCGTGGGGCCCCCGGGAAGATTGGCAACTGGCCGTACGCTCCGGTGCGACGAAACTGAGCTTCGAGAAGTGGAAGGAGCAGAGGAAATGAGCAAAAAGAAAAGTACAAACGTCCGGGCGATGATGTCGCCCGCCGCGATACGGAAAGAACTGGAAGAAGGAATCGAAGTACAAATGTACTGCGGCGGAGGGTGGATGGCGGAGATCAGCTTTGTCAAACGGCACAAAAGCGGCATATCCGGCGCGAGCTTCATGTCCTGCGAGATCCCGCAGCCGCGAATGTGGGCCACGGCGATGAACGTCCTGAAAGCAGTACCCGGATTCGAGCTGAAGATCGTCGACAACAAGGCGACGGTCAGTTTGGACAGGCCTCGGAGGAAGAAATGAGCAAAGAACAAAACGGCGGGCCGGCTTCGGCAACAAACGGGGCGTGGCCGATGAAGACTGACCTCCAGGAAATGACCGAGATCGAGATGGCGGACAAAGCCGAAAGGCGGCGTCCGCCGCTGGTTGATCTGGGCTGGGCGAACGGATGGAGAAAAACACCTCCGCTTGTCCGGGACTGCAAACACAAACAGGCCGACTTATCGCTGGGATCCTGTGTGCATCAGGTGACCTGCGTCGAGTGTGGGTTCACGTACAAATACGACAGTGGAGATTGTGGAACATGAGCACAGACCAAGACGGAGTCAAGTCGCAGGCGGCGTCTATCGCCGCCGGCATCTTGGAGCAACAAACCAAATGGCAAGAGGCCCAGGACCTGGACAACCCGGTGGAGTACGACGGCGAGCAACTGACGTACGACGACATCGTGGACCGCATCCACCAGGAGCCGCTGTCCGTCGGCGTCCGAAGCGGGTGGTATCAGCCGGGCCGGGAGACGCCAGCTCCGGAAGAATACAGCATTCTCCTGGGCACCGGGGGCCCGGCGTTTCGCATCGTCGGAAGGCTCGATGAACACTTGGAACCCGAGACCGCCGTGCTGGAATTCCAGGACTGGTTCACGCCGTGGGAACCGTATGTCCCGGCCAGCCAAGCGGAAGAGGAGGCCCTGCTGTGGTATGCCGGGTTGTTTTACTTCGGGGATTGACCGCTTCCCCGGGTTATGTGTATACTATGAATCTTTGGAAGGAGGTGCAACCGCGGCAGAACGCAGACTGACACCCTAATGCAATACTGAAAACCAAGAATCATTGGAATCCAAAGAAACATAGAAGCCATAAAAACATAACGAAAAGGAAAACATAATGGCTCCCAAAAACAAACCCGCCGAAGAACCCGCCGACATGGACCTCACCGAGGGCGTGCCGGAGGAGCTCGGGGGCCAGGAGGAAGCCGACCACAACTATGTCCCGGCGACCCGGCAGGGCATGGGGATGATGAATCCCGAAGACGCCGTGGTGCTGGACATGGACGGAGTCCGGCCTCCCTTCCTCTCGCTGGTGCACGGCACCTCGAAGGAACTGATCGAAAAATTCAACGCGGGCGACCTCGTGCTCAAGAAGGAGCACTGCGTCTGCAAGAAAGGCGAGCGGGTGCAGGCCATTCTGATCGCCATCGACCAGTACCAGAAGGAGCGCCTGGACCAGGCCGCCTGGACCGAAGGCCGCAGGCCCCGCACGTTCAAGAACAAGCAGGAGGCCGCCGCGGCCGGCTTGCGCACGGAATGGGAGGGCGACATCGGCCCCGACGTCGGCCCCGCCATGGACATCGTGCTGCTGCTGCGCCGCAATGAGGGGGTCTCTGACGCCCTGTTCGGCGTGGATCTCGGCATCGAGGATGGAGGCAAGCCCACGGAATGGGGGTTTGCTCTGCTCTCCTTGGACAAGACAGGCTACAAAGCGTTCATCAACGACATCGCCATCACGGTGAACAACAAGCTCAAGAGCACGGGGTTGTACTCCGGGCTCTGGGAGCTGAACACTGAGCTGGCGGCTCCGGGCAAGAAGTCCGTCAACCGTCCGTTCGTGATCCGCGCCCGGTTCAAGGGAATCCTGGATCCGTATGTCGTCGAGAACATCAAGAGCGCCATGAGCGTACCGGTGTCCGTGAACGACGACGACGCCGACGAGTTCCCGTAACCCCGGCCACCACTGAATAAGTGAACATCCCCGTCTCTGCGAAAGCAGGGGCGGGGATTTTTTTTATTCAGCCTCTTGACAAGGGCGGAGGACTATGGTTTCATGGGCATCAGATGGACGCGGTCCATCAAGGAGAAGAATGAATGCCACGCGATGGCGAAAGGGAACTGCCGATGACGATTGCTACGCTTCCACCCGACGATGCGAACACCTGGAGCATCGACTTCGAGTCTACGTACTCGAAAACAAGCTCCCTCAAAGTCAAACCTACCTGGGCTTACGTCTACGACCCCGAAACCGAGATCTATCTTTTGTCTGTAGCCGGCCCCGACAACTTCGTCTGGGTGGGGAGGCCCCAAGACTTCGACTGGGCCATGCTCGAGGGCAAAATCGTTCTCGCGCACAACATGGGATTTGACGGGCTCGTCCTGCGCCGCCTCGAAGAGGAGGGGGTCATCCCGAAGATCAATTATGCGGAGCTGCACTGCACGGCCGACATGGCGGCCTATTTCAAGCTGCCCCGCGCCCTGAAGGACATCGCGCAGTTCGTGTTCAAGATGCCCGATGTCGCTAAAAAGGGCCGCGAAGTCCGCGACCGGATGAAGGGGCTCCCTGTCGAAAGGATGATGGACGACCCCGAGATTCGCACCTATGCAGCCAACGACGCCATCCTTTGCCGCAAGCTGTGGATGGAGTGGAGCGAGAACTGGCCTGAGATCGAGCGCAAGGTGTCCCGGATCGCCCGGGAGGGCGGGTGGCGCGGCGTCAAGATCGACATGGACTATGTGGACGACTGTGTGGCGCGCCTCCACGAACGCATGTTCGCCGCCGCCAAGTCGATCCCGTGGGAGTGGGATCCGCAGAAGACCCCGCTGGCCCGCAAGAAGATGATCGAGCAGGCCCAGCAGGAGGTAGTCGAGTGGCGTGAATTGGAGCCCGAGGAATTTCAGGCCATAAGCCAACTCGACCCGTCCGACAGCGAGTCGGTCACGGCGGCGCTCAACGAGCTGTGGTTTGGTGAAGACCCGAAGCGCGTGTTCCCCTGCCGGATCGACATTGACGAGGAGACTGGCTGCTGGATGTTGACAAAGTTCATGTGGTACCCGTCGAGCTTCGCCAAAGACGACGAAGATTGTGAGGAATGGGAGGACGAATACGGCGACACCTACGGTTGGATCGGGGCCGTGCGCGACTGGCGGCGGTACAACATGCTGCTCCAGAAGTTTCAGCACCTGCAGAAGTTCACTTCTGCCGATGGCAAGTACCGCGTCCAGCTGAAATACTTCGGTGGACACACAGGGCGGTGGAGCGGAGCAGGTTTCTTCAATGTGCAGAACCTTCCGAAGTATGAGATGTTCTGCCTCCTGGACGAGAACAAAAAACCGATCAAGGGAACCGGGTTCGACCTGCGCCGCTGTCTCAAGGGGCCGTTCTACGTCACGGACTATAACCAGGTTGAGGCGCGCGGGCTGTTGGCGCTGGTCAAGGACGAGCGCATCTTGCCGAAGTTGCGCGAGGGCATGAGTGTCTACCAGGCCCACGCCGAGACCACGATGGGGCGGACTTGGGAAGATTTGAAGACGGAAGATGTCCCGCTTTACCAGCAGAAGAAGATGGAAGTTCTGTTGCTGGGGTTCGGCGGCGGTGCGGCCAGACTGGCCCGTGCGGCGTATCTCATGACGAAGGACGATCCCCGCCCCGAAGCCGTGATTCGCTGGACCGAGGCCGAAGCGCAGGTCGTGGTTGATGGGTTCCGGAATCATACGCGGGATTATATCTGTAGGCTCTGGAGCAAGCTGCAGCGCACGGCCGAAAAAGCGGCCTCGGCGCGCAAAGAACTGATGATTATTCGGCTCCCGTCCGGGCGGCCCATGTACTATTGGAACGTCCGCAAGAGGACGGTCAAGGTCATCCGAAAGACGGACGAAGGGGACAAGCTGGTCGAGCGCACGGAGATTTTCTCGCAGAACGCCAAAGGCGACCCCTCGTCCTACCGGAAGCTGTACGGCGGATTGCTCACGGAAAATGTGGTCCAGGCCATGTGCCGCGACGTGCTCCGCGACGGCTGGGTAGCCCTGCACGAGGCCGGATACGACGTGGCGTTCACCGCGCACGACGAGTACGTTGTCGAGCTGAAGCCAGGGCAGACGGGCGAAGACGTCGACAAGCTGCTGCTTGAGACGGGGAACAATTCCTGGGCGGCGTTCATCCCGCTGGGGCTGGACGGGCACCTGGTAGACTTCTACACCAAATAATCTCGGACTCAAGGGAACTGATGATGAGAGCTATTCCGAACACAAGGGCGAGCGCCACGTTCGCCATACCGAAACCGTGGGACCAATGGGCCGAGTACCCCATCCCCGCCGAAATTACGGACAAGGCCAAGATGGAGGCGTGGCGCACGTCGGCGACGACGAAGCATGCCTTCATCTCCGGCGTCGTTGGACTGGACCCCAAGCGCAGGGTCACCGACAAGGGCGCGCGCAACGACGAGGACAATCCCCCGGCCTCGATGTCGGCCTACATCGCGGACTGCGACGCCGCGATCTCCGACGAGCGGCTGGAGGTCTGCCTGGCCGACGCGCCCTCGCCCTACGTGCCGACCTACACGGTCAAGTCGTTCTCGCAGGAGGGCGACAGCGGCAGGTTCAAGCGCCGTCTGGTGTGGGTCTTCGAGCGGCCGATCCGTCTGATCGGGGCCCAGCACGCCAAGCAGTTCTACAAGGTGCTCGCCAACCGCCTGATGCCCAGCAAATGGATCGGGGGCTACGACGAGTCCGGCCACAAGCACACCATGTACTTCGAGATAGGCCGGGACTGGAAGCCTACGGGCGCGGACCCTATACCTTATAATATCCTACTGGGCTGGGCCGCCGAGGCCGCCCGGGATCTGCGCATTTCTGATTTCAAGGACCGCCCTGCTCCCAACATCGAGGACATAGCCGCCGCAGTCGCCGAACAGTTCCCCGGCCGCTGGGAAGGCAACTTCGCTGAAGGGAGCCAGGGGGTCCGCTTCTGGGATCCGTCCGCGGACAATCCGCGCGGGTGCATCGTGGGAACCCATGGCATGATCTGCTTCACGGGCCCCAAGCCCTTCGTGTCCTGGGAGGACATCTTCGGGGTGCAGTTCGTCGACGAGCTGCGCGGCGACAGCTGGGGCAAGTTCATGGACTCCGTGTTCTTCACGCCGGACCCAGCCAAGTTCTGGCGATTCAGCGAAGTCACCGGGCGCTGGAGGTCGAGCACCATCGAGGAGCTCCGGCGCACCCTGCGGGTCGAAGGCATCTCGGCGAAGCGGGTCAACGGCTCCAGCGAGATGGATAAGCTCGAGGAGGCCATCATCAAGAGTAACGAAGTCGTGGCGGCGCTGCCATTCATCCACCGGGACAGCGGGGTGATCTACTACAATGGCGAGCGCCACCTCAACACGGCGACCTACCACGTCATGCCCCCGGCCCCCGAGATCGACGACGCCACGCCCTACGAGCTCGACCTGTGGGGGCCCAAGTATTTCCCGTGGGTCCGTCTGTTCTACAAGCAATGGTTCGTGCCGCCCCGCCGCCGCCCGTTCTGGGTGCCCGAGGAGGTCGAGCTCGCCGACGTCCCGATGATTCTGAACCTGGCGTGGGTGTCGCGCGTGTACCAGGGAGCCTGGCGAAAGAACCCCCCGAAGCGGCAGGCTCTCATCATCGCCGGACCCCCGGGCGTCGGCAAGACCTTCTACGTCCGGGGCATCCTGGGCGCCCTGCTGGGCGGCGTCGCCGACGGCACCCCCATGATGGTCGAGGGCAAGGACTTCACCTCGGTCGTCGCCGAGAAGCCAATCAATTTCATCGACGACGCCACGCCGGCGACGAGCCCGGAGTTCCACCGGCGGTTCACGTCGCTGATGAAGAAGATGGCGGCCAACAAGTCGATGCACTATAACAAGAAGTACGGCGCCAACGGGGAGGTCGAGTGGGCCGGGAGCACGATCCTTGCGCTCAACGTGGACCCCGAGAGCCAGCGCAGCCTGCCGTCGCTGGACCAGTCGAACCTCGACAAGACCTCGATGTATCAGGTCCAGGCCGGGATCCACCTGCCCGGCGAGGATGAACAGAGCGCCATCCTGGCAAAGGAGCTGCCCTTCTTCGCCAGGTTCCTGCTGCATTGGGTCCCGCCCGACTGGGTCTGGGCTCCAGAGTCCTACCGAGGGCGCTACGGCATCCGGGCCTACCACCACGAGGACCTTCGCGAGGCCGCGTCGTCGTCCGGCGTGCCTCACACGCTGCTCGACGTGCTCTGCGACCTGATCGAGGAGTGGCGCGAATCCCCCGACGCCGTGTCGGCCACGCTCTCCGGCGTCCGGGAAATGCCCGCCCAGGAGGGCGGCAGGGCCTGGGTGTGGGAGGGACGCTCGTCAAGGCTGTACCGCGAGCTCGCCGTCTTCGCGCCCCAGATCATCGCGCGCCTCAGCAACACGCAGTTCACCGGAGCCCTGGCGACCCTGGCGTCCCGCGGCTTCGGCATCGAGAAGCTGCCCAACGGCAAATGGAAGGTCGTCTTCGACGACGCTATGCTTAGCCCCTTCGATCCCACCGTGAACACCGAATACCAGAGCTAGGAGAACGACCATGAAACTGATCAGCACAGACGAAGTCATCGAAAAAGCAAACGTGAAGTACGCCCAGGCCAAGATGGACAAGGGCGTGGACCTGCGCTACGCGGCGCCGGAAGCCATGCCAAGAATCCAAAGCGACCAGGTGAAGGCCGTAGTTGAAGCCTTGGTCGAAGAAGTCAACACGCGCCTGGCGGCGCTGGCGGGATGGGAAGCCTGATGCCCCGCCCCCTCGATTTCGACGCCCGGCTGTCCTCCAAGGTCTGGCTGCTGCTGAAGCCCCTGAAGAACGGCGACCTGCGCCCCGTGGCGGCCTCGCTGTCGAGGGCCGAGGACGCCGCGCTGGCCGATCTACGGCTCGCCGGGGTCGACATTCCGGAGTTCCTCGTGACGGCCAGGGTCCCGGCCCGCACCCTGGTTGACTTGAACCCCGACATCCCTGTATATGTGGGCAAGGAGAACGAGAATGAGTGAGAACGCCCCCGTCCGCAAAAGCCGCATCGACGACCTGATGTCGATGTGCCCCGACGTCAAGGACGTCAACGAGCTCATGGACATCATGGTCGCCGCCAAGGAAGCCTACGTCAACGGCAAGGCGGCCGGCCCAAAGGAACTGTCCACCCTGTTTCCGAAGCTGCCCTACGAGGTCTGCCAGAAGATGGTGTCGGTCTACGGCTGGAGGTCCACGCGGATCGAGCGGCTCGAGGATCTGCAGGTCGCCGCCGCCGTCGACTTCGCCGATTATGTCCGGGACGCCCGGCGGAAAGTAGCCAAGGACCTGGTGGATCAGTTGAGCCCTGTGGTCAAACTGTTGTCCGACGAGATCGGCAACAGCCTGGGCGACGCCGACTCGAAGTACCGCACCATGGACGCGCGCCGCCTCGCGGAGGCCGTGGCGCAGATCGCCGACAAGCTGATGAAGGCCGCCGGCATCGACGGCACGGTGCCCGCGCTGTCGGAGTCCGCGCTGCCTGACGGCAAGTCCAGGGGCAAACAGCCCTGGATGACGATCAACGCGGCCGGCCCCGTGACCATCGCCCAGGGCGACGACAAGAAAGATTTGTCCCGGCAAGGTGCCGGGGACGAAAACCAACAGGAGAACGACGATGAATGACGATGATACCCAGACCGCCGCGGCCCCCAAGACCCGCAAGCCCAAGACCGAGCTGCCCTACGTTGTGGGCCAGTGGCTGCCCGACGGCAAGTTCAAGCCCTGCGACGTGCAGCCCGCACAGTCCATCACGCAGTTCGACGAGATCGTGCGCTGGGCCGTGGAGACCCTCAAGGGCCAGCCGGACCAGTACAACTTCGTGCAGCGCGATCCGCGCACGCTCCAGATCGTCGAGCAGCGCACCATCAAGGGCACGCTGGTCTGATGCCAAAAGGATGCCCGGGCCAGTAAGGCCCGGGCGCCCGCGTCAAGGAGAACTGAAGTGAACGTGCAAGATGCAGACCGCCGCATGGCCTGGGTGGCGGAACATTACGGCCTGGAGTGGGTCAACGTCGTAAATTCCGAGAACCCCTGCGGAGAGATCGGCCACTTCCTCCGCAAGGACGGCGTCCGGTCGAACGACATCTGCCTGCTGGACCTCCAATTCACCGACGCCGCGAAGGCGATGTTGAAGGCGGAGCTCTCGAAGCTGCTGGACTACGAGGCCGAAGGGAGCGGGATATGAGCGACGAACCCCAACAGCTCCTGGGACCCCTGTCCCAAAGCATCCTGCGCGACTTCTGGAAAGACCGCGCGGGGAACTGGTCGATGGAGAACATCCAGAAGTTCATCGTCGGCATGTCCAAGCCGCCCTGGTGGAGATGGATCGCCCGGTGGAAGTGGCGCAAGCTGGCTCGGAACATGGCGAAGCCGCAGCCGGCGCTGGCGGGGTGGAGGGCGATCGACTGCCGCAACGCGCCGGGGCACCTGTCCGACGTCGTGTTCGAGCCGGAGTCCTTTGTCCTCCACGACCCGATGCCGGCCCGGTACAACTCGCTGGACGAAGCGATCGCGGACATGAAGGAAGGGACGCGGAAGCGCGCGATCCGGCCGCTCGAGAAGATCGGCGACCGGGTTGTCCAGCGGCAGGAGTACCGCGACGCTCCGATCGGCGTCGGGATCGTGATGTGCAAGGACTCGTACCAGATCGCGTACAAGACCAAGCCCCCAAGCGACGAGGAGACCGAGTGAACAAGAATAAAAGAGGATTGATTGTCGTCGACTACCGGTTTCTAGACGAGCATCCGGACGTCGTGCTGAAGTTGTTCGTTGAGATCGGGTTTCTGCCAATGCGCGTGAAACATGACATGATCGCGGACACGGTCGAATACGCCGGGTACTCGGAGTCGTTCAGGGAGCTGTCAGAAGGAGAGACGATTCCGAGCTACCAGGTGCTGAACGAGGCTGGCAAGAACGGAGAGCTGGTCCGGACGTGGGTGGAGGAGATCAAGTGACAAAGCTAGGAACGATCCAAGTGACGATTTTCCCGCTCGACCCGAGCATGTCGATGCTGGACTGGGAACAGGTTCAGGAGTGGATGGGCAAGACGGACGGGTGGGACGGCTGGACGGAGGAGCGCGTCGACGAATACAACCGCAACCTGATGGAGATGCGGGAACGCGGAGAGATGAAGCTGGGCGCCCGGGCGGAGGTCTACGACGGCGTCCTTCCCGCCGACCTGTTCAAGGAGCAGGGCTGGAGCGAAGAGCATCGAGGGGCGCAGACGATGTGGATCAGCCCGTTCTTCAAGCCGGACGGGATGGACGCCGTCGTGGATCAGCTCGTCGACAAGCTGCACGAGGTCCTGTCGGCTCTGAAGGGCGGCGGATACCGGAAGCTGTGCGAAGAAACGAACGAGAACGAGGAGACCAAGTGACCAAGTCCAAGAAAATCTTTGTTGGCCAGTACGGCATGAACTCAGGAAACGTTATGCTGTGGCTGGACCCGTCCACAGGCGACTCCGCGGCTTGGCACGAAAAGCAGGCCGGGAAGGCCGGTCTTGTTTGCAGGGTCGAAGTGGGCGTCAAAAACAAGGTATGGAGCGAGGTCGTGCAGGGGATGTTGCATGAGTTCGTTGAGGCGTCGGCTGTACGGGAGAGGGTCCACCTGGCGCCAACCTGGCAGCTCGGGCGCCCAACGGATTCGTATTTTCTGGTGATGTCCCACCCGCAGTTCTCGCAAGTTATCAACGAAGCCGGGGATGCGCTGGCCTGCGCGCTTCCGGACATGGAGAAGGCCTGGAAGAAATGGAAGAAGGAAAAATAAAATGGAATACTACTATGACGCATTCATCCGCGAGCTCGTGGGTTTTTTCTAAAGCAACCGAGCACCCAAAAATATATGAGGCATAACTATGGCCGGATTGAGCCCTACACAAAGAACCCTAGCCGCCATGCGCGAGCAAGGCCGTGTTTGCGGCATTGTTGAAAAATTCAACGCCCATGTAGGTCCATTTGGTATAAGACAAGATTTCCTGGGCTTCATAGATATTATCTGTGTAGACCCGGCGCAAGGCATCGTCGCCGTCCAGTCCTGTGGCCAGGACTGGAGCGGGCACGTGGCCAAGATGCTGGGCGAGCGCAACGAGAACATGTTCGCCTGGATCAAGCACGCCCCGATCGAGCTGTGGGCCTGGCGCAAGGTCAAGCTGAAGCGCGGAGGCAAGGCCATGCGGTGGACGCCGCGCGTCGGAGACGTGCGGTTGCTGGAGAACGGAGACCTGGTGATAGAGGAGAGAAAATGACATTGAGAGAACAACTGAGCGAGGAGTACGGCCGGAAATGAGCACCAACGAAAAATCAGATCTGCTGCAACCCATCAATCCCGAGCAACCGCAGGCCCTGTCCCAGTCTCCGGTTGAGCCCGTGCCGCCGGAGCCTGTGCAGCAGAAGCTGCAAGGCATCGAGGCCGACGCCGTGCCGATGATGCTCGTGGACCCCAAGTGCGACAAGTGCTTCGGGCGCGGCTTCACGGGGCGCTACGCCGACGGCTCCGTGAGCCCGTGCGTCTGCACGTTCAAGGAACTGCGGCGCCGACACGCACTGGCGATCGCGGAAGCAACGAAGGAGATGAAGAAATGAGCGAGAGTTTCACGGAGAAACTGGAGCGCATGTGGCCGACGCACGGCCGGGTGCTGCGGGCGGACTATACGCTGCCGTTCAAGGCTCGGTGGAAGTCCCGTTGGCGTTTCTTCCGTCAACTCGGCCTCCGGCGGACGCTGCGGCACCCACTGCAGTTCAAGCACCAGATGCGGGTTTGCGCCATCGACGTCCTGAAGTACCAGGACTGCGTCCGCAGGCGGAATGAATATCTAGACCTGTTCTATCAGCCGACTCCGCCGGCCAGAATTGAAAATGCCATCCTGTTTGGGGACGTCCTTATATCCGATCTCCCGCTCATCGGCCATTTCGAGGCGGGAGCTGGGCGCCTGACAACAGGGCGAAAGCCCCGGTGAAGCCGGACGGGCGCCCTGAGTTCTGCGAGGCGTGTGCCAAATACCATGCGGACAAGACTCCGCCTTTCCGTCTGTCGAAAGGGGAGAGCTGGGAGGAAGTCGGCGGAGAATGGCAGGTAGTCATCCGCGAGGAGCGCATCGTACGAAAACTGGACAAGCTGTTGAAATCCAGGAAGGAGAACGAATGAGCGACGACATGAAGCTGATCGGAGTCTCGGCCGGCAAGATGCTGTCCGGCGGGTTCTACCTGAGCCTCGGGTTCGGGTCGCACCCGTGCGAACTGGCGTCGATGTCCCTGCGGCTGGCGAAGGACTTGTCGGCGGACGATGCGGCGGCCGCGCTGCGGGATCTGGCGGACAAGGTGGCGGGATTGAAGTCGGAGGGCGAAGAGTTGCGGGAGGCCTTGAAGGAAGAGGCGCTCCGCAAGATGCTGTCGCTGTCTCCGGAAATGATTGCGGGCCCCCGGCGAGGCCCAGAGGAGAAACCCCGGAGGCGCCGGCCCCGGTACAACAGGAGAAATCCAATGGCTAAGAAAACCGCCAAGAAGGCCGTCAAAAAGCCTGCCAAGGTTCCCGCCAAGAAGGCCAAGTAGCCTTCCGCGAGACGAGAAGACCCCGGTCGCTTCGGCGGCCGGGGTTCTTCTTTTTCCTAGCGGCCCTTGCGCAGCCTCGACGTAAGCTCGGAGTATGCGCGGTCGCGGTAGGGACGCGTTTTGAGTTGCGCGGCCGTCTCCGACTCGTTGAACCGTCTCAGCCCTTCGATCAGGTCCTGCCTGCGTTGGCCGACGGCCTGCCAATCGTCGGAGCGGAGCAGTGCCTCTCGCGCCGCATTAGCCAAACCTTTACCTTTAACTTTACCTCTACCTTTAGCGGCGAGCTCCTTCAGCTCCTCCGGCGACAGGGTTTTCAGGCTCCTGCCCGACGCCTTAGGGCGGTCTTTTCGGCTCATCTCCGCCATGGCCTCCGCCATGGTGGCTAATCTGTTTTTACGGCTCATCGTGTATCCTTTCTTTTGTTTCTTTCTTTTGTTTAGTTATATCCGTACATCGCCCAGTTCATGGCGTCCTCGGCCGCCTGCATCTGCTCCGGCGTCAGCTCGATCCCGAATGACCGCTGCTTGTTCGCCATGGAGGACCGGAGTCCCTTGAGCGCCCCACCGACGCGCCAGATTGAGGCGGCTGTCTCGCGCATCAGGGGCTCGTCCATCGTGTCGAGCGCCTTCCACATGCGGGCGTACAGGTCGCCCAGGACCATGCCCTTGGCGGTGGACAGCACCTTGTCCGGGTTGTACCCGTTGGCCTCTGCGGCGCGCAGGAACTCCGGCACCAGGCTGTCCAAGGCGGCGCGGGCGCGCGGGACCTGACGGATCCTGTGCCAGTCCTTCGCGGACGCATAGGTGGCAAGGACGGAGGCGATGTTCTTCACGATCTTCGACCGCGAGGTCCCCTTAGATGTCGGGGCGAAATGGTTCAAGGGGAACACTTCCGGGTTCTGCAGGAACTGGGAGGTGGACATCGGCATCAGCTTCTGGGCGATGTAGCCGAGGCGGCTCGTCATGAATCCCTTGAGTCCCGGTTCCCCGGAGTTGAAGATTCCGAGAATCCCCTTGCCGCTGAACTCGAGCTGCCAATCGGACCCCGGGGAGATTCCCGTCAACTGCTCGTACAGTGCGCGCACGGGCATCGGGAGCTTGCGCATCAGCTGGTCCCACGGCTCGTTGATCCAGCCGCGCGTACCGAGCGGGTTGGACAGCCCGGTTTCATGGACCTGCTTGCCAAATTGCAGGTACATCCGGCGCTTGCCGGTCGGGTCTCCCTTGTACCACGGCAAGAGCCTCATGAGCGGAGTCACGTCGATGTACTGCTTACGCCCGGGCTCGTTCATGATCGGCAGCGGAACGTCGTCGTCGTCGCCACCGCCGGCTAGCCCAGCCAGATAAGCCGCCGCCTGCAACGCAGACGGAATGATCGTCATGACCCACAGCAGCATGGAGGGCATGTAGTGAGTCCAGATAAACCGCTGCTGCCCAGGCGCCGGATAGTTTTTGAACAGCGCTTGCGTGATGGGCGCGAGGCCCGACGTGTTCCAGCTTGACAAGGTCCAGTTGGGGGCCAACAGCCCCAAGGTCAGCCCGAACATCCACTTCGGCGTGGCCCAAAGGTACCGATACCAATTTTGGCCGCCCATCCCGTCATCGAAGTATTTGGCTAGGAATCGGGCCTGGCTCCACGAAGCCCGGCCATCCGGATTCAGGCCGTGGTCGAGCGCGAGCTTCTTGACGGCCAAATCCATCTGGGCCTCCTTGACTGCGGAGAACCAGTCGAACATCCAGTCGGACATTTTCCGGCCAGTGACGCCAGGCCAGAACCGCGCCCAGCTCTGGTCCGTCTTGTCGGCGCCGAACCAGAACGTTTCCCACAGGCGCGCCACATGGTCGCCATGCTTTTCCCTGAACCCGGCTCCGATTTTATGGACGTCTTTCCTAAACACGTCAGCGTACGGCTCCAGGGCGGCCGTGCGCCCGGTGGTCAACCCCATGCGGAGCATGAAGTCTAGCCTGTCGGCAACCGCCGGATTGTAGTAGCGGCGGTGCTCGCGGAACGCCCGGACGTTCCCCCAGAACTTCGCCCAGTTTTCCCGGCTGGATTTAAGGAAAGGCCGTGTAAGGAACGTCAGAGCAAGGTTGCCCTTGAACGGTCCGCTCATGCCAATGCTGGATTCGCCGAGCGCCGTCTGAAAGAAGAACGACCACCCGAACGACATGGTTTTCGTCCACGCCAGCATCCTCTGGATGGCCGACGCCCACGGATAGACTTCCGTCGGGGACACCTGCACCAGCATTTTGACCAGTCGCCCGGCGTCCTTGTCCGTTGCGCTCCAGGCTTCCACGCTCGACATGCGCGGGCTGGTGAACTGCCCGTCCTTGTCGGCGTGGGCGTCGTACAGGCGGCGGATCTCGGCGATGATTCCGGGAGTCGTGAACAGCACCTTCTTGGTGACGGGGTCGATCACGGGAACGTCGGCCGCGTGGCGGTTGAACTTGTCCTTGAAGTGGCGGGCGAGATTGTCCCCGTACTTTATCCACGTATCCCGCGTGATGGCTCCGCGCTCCAGGGACGCGTCTGCGGCGGGCTTCGCCATGATGGTCGGAGCGCCGTCTGGGTTCGTGATCAGCAGGTACGAATTTAGGATGGACTTGTGCGATGCCGCCGTGTGGACGCGGTCGATGTATTCGCCTCGCAGGGTCAGGAAACTCATCGACTTCGGGACAAGTCCTTTCTTCTCGTACGCTTCGGCGAACGTCTCCAGCTCGCGGGAGAACTCGGCCGGGGCCGTCTCGACGAACTTGAACCTGGCCAGGACGTCGCGCAGCTGCTTGACCGTGGCGATCTGCTTCTTCTCCGCTTCGCTCGGCTTCCATGCGCCGGCTTGCGCCCCGTGCTTCGCGTGATACTCGGCCGCAACGGCGTAGAGATTCTCCTGGATGGCGTCCACGATCAGGCGGTTGGCCTCAACGACGTTCGGCGCGCGACCGCGCTTCAGCGCGCGGCGCAGCCGCTCCGGGCTCTGCTCGCCCAGGATCTTTTGCTGCAGTTCGGTCCATGCCGGAATTCCGTCCTTATGCGAGAGCTTCAGGGACGGATCTTCCCGGCCGTCCGGGCGCTTCATGAAGGACAGAGAGGTATCTGCGTGCTTCACATGGTCGAAGATGTCGGCGAGCGCCTGGTCGCCGGCTGGATCCATTCCGGCCCCGCGTCCGTAGGAGTATAGGTGCATTCCGGCGTATCCTTCTCGGAACCGCAGGTATTCCCGGCCGTCCAGGGACTCGAACGCGGCGTCGTTGAGAGCCTTGAAGTCCTTTTCGTATTGCGCCTTCGCCTCTTCCGCCAGAAGGAACGGGTCGATCTCGGCCTCCGTGCGCCCTCCCTTTTCGGGGTCCAGCAGCAGCCCGCGCAGCTCGGCGTTGAAGTGGGACAGCGCCTCCCGGATGGTCTCCCGCTCCGGCAAAGTGCCGGCCCGCTCGTCGGAGCCTCGTCGGTAGGCTGCCTGGTTCTTCCCGTACACTACCGTCCCGGGAAGATCGAGCAAGGCCTCGCGCATGGCCGGGTTCGACAGGTCGAACTTGTGGGCGTGTTCCATGATCGCCGTGACGGCGGCTTCGAACCGCTTCTCGGCCTGCCGCTGGGACAGGGTCAGGTGGGTATGGACCTTCGCGTCTTCCCTCCGGTAGCCTTCCTTGTCCGTGAACAAGCGGTACAGCGTGGCGGTTTCGTAAGGCAAGACCTTGGCCTTGGTGTTTAGCCAGTGCGCGCCGTTGTTCCATGACGCCGTGTGTTGGTTCATCATCTCGTAGAAGGCCAGGTGCTGCCCCGGGATCCCCATGCCCTGCAGCGCCGCGATCCGGGTACCCGGGTCGTGGTAGTAGATCGACGACATGGACATGCCGGAGGCCAGCTCACGTCGGGCCATTTCGCCGGGCTCGCCGGAAACAGGACGGACCCGCAGATTCTCGGCGGCGGAACGAACGAGCGCGCTTTCCACCTTGTCGTAGTCGGGATCCTTGATGCGGCCGGCGTCGACGGCCTCGACGACGGCTTCGATCGCCTCGTGGGCGTCTGTAAGCCCGCCGAGCTTGGCGCGGAGCTTCTCCGGCACGCGGTCGGACTCGATCATCCGTTCCCAGCTCGCGGAGTCGTTCGGCGACAGCTCGCGTCCACGGGAGACCAGCTCGCGGTCGGACCCCGCGGAGACCAGCTGCGGCACGCCGTCGACCATCTCGACGCGGCTGCGCTTCAGCAGCTCCGTCGGATGGTGGATCAGCATGTCCGCCATGTCCGCGGCCAGCGCCGCCGGCCAGACGTGTGGCGACGTGAACAAGGAAGAAGATGACCCCGCCAGCCGCAGGACGATTTCGGCTTCGACCGAGGCCGAGGCGCGCCGCCCCGCATACTTGCGTGCTGTTTGGTGTAGCGCTTGGGCGATGGCGGGGTCAAGAACGGCATTGAGCGCCGGCAGGTTTTCGCCGACGATCTTCGTGGTGAGCGCGGCGACAGCCGGACCAATGGCTTCGGGCTTCTCGGCGAACACAACTCCGTCTTCAAACACGGCCGCCGGGGCGCCACTGCCGTCCGGCAACGGGCGGCGGTAAAGCAGTACGTTCATGAGTCCGAGGGCGTCGTCCAGCGCGGCTTCGACGTCGGAGGGCAGCGGGGCCTCGGACAGTTCTTCGGGGAGAATGGTGCGCCGGGTCCGGTTGACCTCGGACTCGGGGTCTCCAAGATCCCAGGCCGGATCAGGATTGCCGTCGACGCCCATGCGCAGCGCAAAGGACTCCTTGGTCTTGCCTGTCTTGGGGTACGCGACCGCCATGCGCCAGGCTTCGGTCTGGACTTCTGGCGGGTTGTCGAGGGAGACAGCGGCGGACTCGCCTTCGATCCTCCGTTGTCCCATGGCCCACGCGCTGCGACCGAGGTCCTTCAGATCCTTGATGCGAAGGAGCTCGAGTTTCTTTTCCATCCCGGCTTCGTGGGAGGAGATCGGGAGGGCAAGCGTCTGGTCCCCTATTTTTAACGGGGCCGTGAGCGCTGGCGCGCCGTCTATGCGCACCCGGAAGTCCGGGATGATGTCGACGATGACGGCCTTCTCGCCTTCCCAGGTCTCCGTCGTCTTGCCGGAGAACAGTGACTCCAGGCGGAAACTTCCGACGACGCTGCCGGTCTCGTCGACCACGTCGAATCCGCGGGTGACGCGAGGGGCGTTTGGCCCGTCTGCGCGGCGGCCGACCTTGTCAATGACAGACGCAATCTTCCTGTCTTCTGCCGGGGCCTCGGTTTGTTCAACGGCCGGAATCTGGACGGCCGAACGGTTCACCTTCGACGCCGGATCGGCGAGATCGTAGTCCGGGTCGGGCTTGCCGTCGGGGGCCATGCGGGTCGAGCGCATGCCTTCGGGTGCTGCGGGGAAGGCTTCTTCTGCGGAGATAGACTGCCCGCTCATGTCCCGCCGCTTCTCCGCCATCGGATCCAGGGACCCGTGGACGATCGTGTATGCCTTCTTCAGCAGCTCGTTGAGGCGGCGGAGCTCGGCGGGGAGGGCTTCGGTCTCGGACTCGATATAGAAGTTCCCAAGTCTCAGCCTGACCCCGATCTCGTTGTAGTTCTGCGGCCGGCGGCCCTGGATGGCCGTGGCGACCGAGTCGGCCAGCAGCCCGAGCTTGTCGGCGCTTGGGGCCTTGGGGTCGACGGCTATCTTTCTGGCAGGGTATGCGACCCATTTTCTGACGGTCCCTGAGTACACGTCGCCTACGGCCGCCCAGACGATGTCGCGGGGGGACGGGTTGATGACGAAGCGCATGCCGCGGCCGGGACGGACGGACGCCCCGGACGTCGGAGCCATGTCGATGCCGGCGGTGCCGGTTTCATAGTCGCTCTTGGCTTCCGCTTCCGATATGGCGGCCCAGGCTCCGCCGGCGCGCTTCTCCCAGCGGGCCAAATCTTTGTTGTAGCGTACCTCTCCGGAGAGAGGTCCTTCGGGTCCCTCCGTCGTGAAGAACGAAGTCGGAATTCCGTTATGCCTTCCGAAGGACGGGTCGGTCTTGGCCGTGTACCCGCTCACCACCAGCTGGTTCTCGGTGTCCTTCCACCAGTCGCGCTCGCCCCGGCGGAGCTTGCGCTGCTGGGCGAGGAGGACGGAGGCGATCTTTCCGAGGAGGCCCGGGGCCTCGTGGTTGAACGCCCCGACGTCGTGGTAGAAGGCTTCGCCGACGGCGTGCGCTTCCTTCGGGTCATAGACGATGCCCTGCTCCTGCTTCCAGCGCTCCACAGACTGGGCGACGGCAACAAAATCTAAAGACCCGGAAATGTCAAACTCCTCCTGTTCGCCCCAAGCCATTTGAACGGCTGCTGCAGACACGACCTGTTTAAGCCCCTCGTCCTCATTTTCCATCAGCCATGACCCGTCCGGTTGTCGGGTGAAAACGGCGGATGCCTCATATGAAACCCAGCTATCTGGCATCGGCTTTGACACGCGCTTGGCGTGCAGCTTCTTCAGCTCCTCGGCGCGCTTCATCGAGCGGGCCAGGGGGTCGAGGGCGGCTTCGGCTTCTGCCGCGATGGACTGCCCCACAGCATTCAGCGCTAGAACTTCCACCGGGGCGTCCGCGGATTGGCCGACAGCCTGCTGCTTTCCGAGCGCCCACGCGCTGCGGCCCAGATCCTTCAAATCCTTGATGCGCAGAAGTTCCAGCTTCTTTTCCATGCCGGCTTCGTGGGCGCTGATCGGAAGGTCGAGAACGGAGTCGCCGACCCGGAGCGGAGTTGTACGCTCTGCGGCCCCTTCCTTTCGCACCCTGAAATCAGGAATGATGTCGACGATAACCGCCTTCTCGCCCTCCCAGGTCTCCGTCGTCTTTCCGGAAAACAGCGAAGTCAACCTGAAACTCCCTACAACGGACCCGGTTTCGTCCAAGACGTCGAATCCGCGCTCCACTCTCGCGGAGTCCGGCCCGTCTTTCCGGCGGCCCGTCCTGTCGATTACGCCAGATATTTTTCTGCCCGCCGGAGGAATGGCCAATCCGGCCGCATAGCCCCCGCGACCCGACGGAAACGCGTAGATCATCTCCGCGTTCGGGAACTCCTGCAACAGGTAGGCGAAGGCCCCGTAGGAATTGTCTGGATGGAAAATAAGGTCCAGGTCGTGGGCCGTTGTGCCCTTGTTTCGGAACACCGGAATCTGCGGGGCGTAGGCTACGCTTCCGGACAGCTCGAACGCGATTTCGGAATCCAGCAGCGAGGCCAAGATAGATTTCGCCTCCGGAGACCTGTCCAGCTGTTCTTGCAGGTTTACCTGTTCCATTCCTGCGGGAGGGACAAGAACGTCTTTCCCGAACGCGGTCTCCAGATCGCCGGACAGAACCGAGTCGAGCATGGATTCGATGTCCGCCTGCTTCGCCTGGAACCAGTGCGCCAAGTCCCTTACGATCCGTTTCATCTCCGACCATACGCGGGCGAACGTGGACGCCGGGACGGTTCCTCCAGCCTCTTCATACCTGTCGAACAGCTCGGAGCGGAGGATGTTTTCCAGATCCGCGCGCGATCTGACGTCCCTCTCGACCCCGACGATTCTGGGGAACGCCAGGTACGACAGCGCCGTCGCGGCCTGCGAGATATGGGCGACCTCGTTCTTCGGGTCCGCTATTACGCGGCTCGCAACTTGAAGCGCGCCGTACACGTCCGAATCCCGCGCGTCCTTGAACGAGAAGCCGAGCTTGTTGAACGCCGACTCGAGCCCGCGAACTACCGGATTCAACTCCGGTGTCGCGATCGACTGCCCGAAGTCCAGCTCGCCCTGCCTCGCTTTGCGGGCATAAGACAGATCTACGCTTTCGGGCCATTTGCGCCCCTCCGGCTTCTCCGACTGCGCGACGGAGTATCCGGGTCCGGCGTACGCGGTCCACTTCGCCCCGCCTCTCGTTCCGGAGACCTCCACCAGCAGCGAGTTGTCCGCGTTGACCGCATTGTAGGCCAGCGGGTCCTTCTCCGATCCGACCACGTTCCAGTTCTTGGACGCCTCGAAGGACCCGTTCCACTCCAGCTTGAACCGGGCGGCGGCGTCCGCGGCCGCCGCTTCCCAGCTCTCGAACTCCGTCGGGCTTTCCTCCGGCGGCAGGCTTTCGGCTGCGCGCCTGGCATACGCGTCCGCGCGGGCCGACAAGGCGTCCTCCGCGTCCCACTGCATGATCTCGTCGAACGCCTGCTCCAGCAGGGAGTGCTTGATGCCGGGGAACCGCTTCGCGAAGGACGCCAGGACGCGGGCGATCTGGCGGCGCACGGCGTCCCAGAGGCTGGCGGACTTCTCCGGCGCGGTCAGGATGCCGACGGCCGGAATGGACGCCAGGAACGAGCGGAAGGCGGGATTGGACAGCGCCTCTGCCGCGAACTCCTGCGTGTTCGTCAGCCCGTAGTAGTCGTTGTCCCATTCTTTCTTGTCGATCCCGCGCCGCGCCGCCTCGTTGCGCGCCTGGTCCAGCAGGAGCCGGAAGCGCAGGTCGTTCTTCCCGACGAGATGGTACATGCCGGCGTGGGCGAGCTCGTGGAACAGGGTCTTGTCGAACCAGTTCAGGCCGCCGGCCGGGTTTTCCAGGTGGCGCACCAGCTTCGGGGACAGGGTGACCAGGTTGTTGTCCGGGTCGTACCCGCCCCAGATCGACTTCTTGGTTCCGAGGTTCTCGTCCGCGGCGTACGGCACGACGGAGGACACGACGAGGCCGAGCCCGGAAGCCGTCATTTCACGCAGGGCCTTGAGCGCCTCGGCGGAGCCCTCCATCTTGGCTTCGTGGGCCCGCGCGATCGCGGCTTCCATGATGGCCTCCGCCCGGACGATCTCTCCCTGGACGAGTCCGTACGCCTTGCGCAGGTCGGCGGCTTCGCGCTCGTTCAGGTCGTAGGGCGCGCCGGCGTCGCTGTCGGGGGCGATCGACTGCCCCAGCTGCAACTCCAGCTGCCGCGGCTTCGCCTCGCCGAGGAGGGATGGCGTCTCCAGAGTAACGGCGCCCTTGCGCCAAAGGCTGTAGCCAAACTTCTTGTTCTCGGTCTCCTGAAACCCCTCCTTCAGGAGACGCTCGCGCAGGACGCCTTCCGCGCCGATGTTGTGCATGCGCTTGGCGTTCTCTCCGTTGTCCGTGACGACGGCTGCACCGGCGTTCACCATCCCGACAACGGAGTCGATGAAGCCGTTGATCTGCGCGACGCTGGCTCCTCGCCCGCGGCCCGGCATGGAGACGTAGACGACGTCGCCTTCTTTGACCTGGGACGCGTCGGACACCAGGATGCCCGCGGCCTGCGCAGCGAGGCCAAGGCGCTTGGCGTAGGACTCATCCGTGATCGCGGCATCGGTCAGTGCCGCCACCTTGTTTGAGGCAGCCGCCTTGGCCAGCTCCTTCGTGCGGTACTTGCTTGGAGACTGGGCCTTGACGGCAACGTCCTTGACCGACTTAGGCGCGGCAGGCGCCGGCGCCGGAGCGGGGCGGATGGGCGCCGGAGCCGGAAGGCCGACCTCGCCGGCGTTTTCGCCGAGCAGCTCGGGGATAGCCGGCGCACCGTAATACGGCGCGGCTTCCCAGCCCGAGACGAACGGCGCGAAGCGCAGGTAGCTGCCCGCGCCGTCATAAGGAACGCGCTTGCCTGCCGGCACCTCGATCGTGGCCCCGGCGGCCCCTGTCAGATAGGACTCGCGGGCGAAGTCGAGCATGCCCCGCAGCGTTATTCCGCTCTTGAGCGGGCGCACGGCGTCGATGTTGATCGAACCGTCCCGGAAGCCGGCGGCGATCTGGCGCTCGAGAGCGAAGACCTCTTTCATAAACGCCGGGGGAACGAGATCGTACAGGCGGCTCTCCGAGCGGTGCAGCCCGTTGAATCGCGCGATCAGGTCGAAGATGTCGATCTGCAGCGCGGGGGGCAGTTTGGCCCAGTCGCGGCGGGCCTCGGCGACGCTGAAGCTGTCCGTCACTCCGACACGGATTCTTGGCGCACGGGCTTGCTTGGCGGCCCGTTCCTGCGCCTCGCCCACGGCTTCCGGCATCGTAACCGACAGCTCCAGAGCGGACAGCACGACGTTGTCCGCGTACTCCGGCGTAGCCCGCAACTCGGCGCGCTGCCGCACGACGCTGTCGAAGACATGATACTGCGGCGCGGCCCCGGGGTCCACGGTTCCGCGCAACCCCTCTTCCGCGAGTTCCTCTACCGGCATGTCGGCGAATTCGGCGTGCATGGCCAGTTCCCTGGCCCTGAGCGTGGCCGTCGCCAGCCGCTGGTGCAGGTCGAGCTGCAGATCCCAGAGCTTTGACAGCCCCGCCGCCGTCCACTCGTAGTCAAACGATTCTCCGTCCACGCTGGGCTGCTTCCGGACCAGGGCCTTCGTGCGCGGGTTTGCCAGCAGCTGCTCGGCCCGCGCGGCCTCCAGCGCCCCCGTTGGATGGGCCAGAACGTCCTGCTTCACCTTCCCGATCAGCTCCTCCAGGACGGGGCGGAACGGGGAGATGATGGAATCCAGCACGACGCGGAGCGGCCGGTTGGCCGGGAGATTGGTAGGTGCGGGAAGGGTCTTGAGCCGGCCGTCCAGGACGGAGTCGATCTTCTCGAGCAGGGAAACCATGTCGCCGAAACTCGTCGGCTTGAACTTGTGGATCGCGCGAACAACCGTCGAGAGCGTCGTCATGTCGTCGCTCAGCGCCAGCAGGGCGGCGATCTTGGGCTGCATTTCTTTCGCCTTCTTGCCGTACGTGGCCCGGAACGCCTTGCCGAGAGTCATCCCGCCAACCAGGACGTTGTCCGCAAGGCGCCGTCCCCGCTCGGAGTCCGTGAGCCACTCCGTCACTTCCTGCACGGTGTGCTTGTGGACGTGATCGTAGAGCTCCTGTCCTTCCAGCCCTTCGACGAACGGGACTTCACTGCCGACGGCGGCTGCCACGAATACCGGGACAAACTGCTGGTAGAGCATCATCCCCTTCATCATGTGTGGGACCTTGCCCGCGTCCACGATGCGGTTGACCATGTCGTGGAGGACGGCGAACCGGACGGCGACGTACGGGTCTGCGGCAGAGGTGTCGCGCAGCCCTGGGACATCCTTGTCCAGCACCATGTCTGCGAACATCAGTTCCGCCGCCGTCAGCATGGACGCCGCGGTGCCGATGGCCGTGGATCCGGCCAGGTTGGCGTCCCGAGAGAGGGCCATGACGCGGGGGTCCGTGATCCGCTCGAGATTCTCGGGCACGAGCGAGGCGAGCCAGGAATCCCGGAGATCCTTCGGATAGGCGTCGCTGAACCTATCCGGCCTGGCGCTGGCCCCGACTTCGAATTCGTTGTCGCGCAGGAACTCGAAGCTCTTGTGCAGGGCGAGCAGGGACATCGGTGGCAGGGGGAACACATGGGACTGGTCGCCATCTTCGTCCGCGCCTTCCTTCGTCAGGGTGTCCTGGTGGTAGAAGATCGCCGCCGCGTCCTTCGTGAGCTCCGTCAGCCGGATCACGCGCATGGACTGCAGATGGCCGAGCGCCGGAGAACGGTGGACCAGCAGCGGGATGCCGGGGATGCGGAACCCAATTACGGTTTGCCCGTCCTCGGAGGAGTGGACGACGAAGTCGTCGAGGTTCACGCCTTCTCCGGTGTATCCAGACAGGCGACCCTGCTCGTATTCGACGTCGAACTGGCCCTTGCCGCCTTCCAATTTGATCCTGGCGAGATCGTACAACAGGTGGTGTTTCGCCTGCAGGTGGGCGACAACCTTCTTGGCATCCTCCAGCGAGCGCCCGAACACCGTGCTGCCATCCAGCGGGATGAACTCCGACCGCGATCGCACCGGCGCCAGCAGGGCCCGGAGGATCGCGCGGGTCTTGTTGAAATCGGAGGTCCCGGGAGCCATTCCGACGAGCTCGGTCATGAGCTCGTGGGCAGCGGCTCCGAGCTCCTTTTCGTTCGCCGGGATGTTCCGGCGCCCGAACAGCTTCTCGTAATGCTTCGCCGCGCGCTTCAGGTCGGCCTCGCCTATGTCCTCCAGCCCGAGCCCCATGCCGGGCATCGTCAATCCGCCGTTCGCCAGCCGATGGTGGTCGGACAACGAGGAGGGCTTGGCCATGCCACGCACGATCTGGCCCCCGGACGGATGCAGCCGGGCGGAGTCGTCGTATTCCAGCGGACCATCCGTGGCGGGCGCCAGGGTTCCGTCCTCGCGGGCGGCTCCGGTGCTCTGGATCGGCGACACCAGCTTGGCGTGGCCTTTCTTCTTGGCGGCGTTGACCGCCCCGCGCAGCTTGGCAAACAGGGTCTGCATGGCGGCCAGCGAGCCGCCAAGCCACCCGCCCTCCTTGGCCAGGGCGTTCAGCATCGGCCGCCGGTTGTCCCCCTCGAACAGGACCGCGTCGGGGCGTTCCAGCGCTTTGCGGATGCGGGACTCCGCCCCGGAATACAGTTCGTCCATGAACACGCGGTAGAAGTCGGCGCGGGCATCCAGGGTGCCCCCGGGGACGTTCAGGATTCCGGCCCCGCCGGCGACCGGCTGCATGCCGACCCAGCGCTCCTGGAGCGTGGTGTCCGTGGGCATGGTGGAAGTGATGCCCAGCGGGGCGGCGCGGAAGACGCCAAACTTGTAGGTCTTGCTGCCGCGGACGACTTCCACGACACGATCGAACCTGCCGGGGCCCATCTTCTGGGCGTTGCCGGTGGCGAGAAACACGGCTTCCGGCAGCTGCCTGCGGAAAGACTCGTCGGACAGCACGTCCTCGAGCTCGGCCGGCGTCAGGGCGCCCGGCTCGGACTGGTCGAGGCGCTCGAACCGGTTGGGGTCAATGGCGACGGCGCCCTTCGTCTGGCTCAGGACGCCGCGGTCCGTGGGCCCCCAGTTGCCCAGCTTGTAGGATGCCTGCTTCTCGGCGCCGCCGTAGGTCTTCTTCGCGGCGTCGCGGAGCCAGGGCATGACCCAGAGCAACCCGTCGCCGGGGCCCTTGTACGGGTTGCCGTCCGCCTTGAGCGCGACGACGTATTCGACCGCGCCGTCCTCGGCGGTCTGCAGGTAGCCCGGAGGCCCGAAGATGCCGTCGACGATCGGGGTCCCGATCTGCGAGAACCTCTTCAGTACGTCCTGGATGATCTTGCCGATCTCCGCCGGGCTCTTGCTCTCCAGCTTCCCGTCCTTCGCCTTGCGATACAGGCTGAACTGCCCGCCGGGATCCAGGATGCCGGGGGCAATCTCATGGATCAAGTCGATCGTGAACTGCTCGTGGGCACCGATATTGTCTTTGTCCCCGAAGTAGATGTCGTTGTAGAACGCGTCGAAATCCTTCTCCCCGTAGTCCTCGAACCGCTTGCCCCCGAGAATCCGGGTCTCGCCGCTGATCGTCCACACGACGCCATTGAGCTCCAGCTTGTCGCCGGACAGCGTCATCGGCAGGAACACTTCGCCGGGCTCGCCCTTGCGCAACCGCGCGAACGCTCCCCGCGCGACTCCACGGAGCGCATCGTACATCTGGGCCGAAGACATCTCGGAGCCTTCGATGGAATCCATCCCCGCCGCCTCGGATACCAGCACGGCCGGGCGCAGGTCGCCGCGGCGGTCCGCCAGGCGCTCGGCGGCCTCGGCTTGCGGGCTCCTCGCCCGGTACCCCGAGAACGCCTTGCCCCCCGTGGCGCGCCCAACGGGCGTCACGACGTTGCGGACGGCGAACTGGCCGAGCAGCTTGGACAGGTACTTGTCATTGGTCTGGAAGAAGTCCTTGCGGTCGCGCATGTAGGCGAACGCCTCCAGCTCGTTGCCGCCGTAGGCCAGTCCGAACGCCTTGTAGAAGACTCCGGGGTTTTCGGCCGTGCCCTCCACCAGCGCGTTGAGCCCCCTCGCCGCCAGGGTCTGCCGTTGGGCCTCCGCGCCAGAGGACGACGTGCGCTCGCGCTCCAGGGCCGCCAGCGGCTCGATCAGCTGTTCCCAGAGGTTCTGCAGGGACTTCCGGACCGCTTTGCCTTCGTTCAGGACCAGGTCCTTCTTCAGTTGCGCGACGAGCGCCGGACTATTGGAGCCAGTCAGCAGACGGGAGACAACCTCGAGCACGTCCTCCAGCAACTGCTTCTTCCACGGACTATGCCATTTACTGCTGGCGTCGGCGCCTTCGTTCAACAGGTACCCGAACCGGCTTACCGTGTTTCCGCCTTGGTCCTTGTAGAAAGCCCCGGCTCGGCCGAAAGTCCCGCGCTTGGAGTCGATCATGGAGGCCACGCGCTCAACGGCGGCGCGGAGCTCCGCATTGGCGTCGCTGAAATACTCTTCGGGCCTCAGCCGCCGGCGCAGCTGGCTGGCCTGCTCCGCCGCCATGCGGGGAGCCGCGTCGTTCAGGGTCGCCATCGTTGACCCGTTGCCGGTTTCGTGAACCAGCTCGGCCAGCTCCTCGGCGGAGACCTGGCCCCGGTACATCCCCAGCTTGATCAGCGCCGCGACGTTCTGCTCGACCTCCGCGACAGTCGCTCCCCGGACCGCGTCGTGCTGGACGCCCGCCTCGTCCGGAGGCAGCAACGCCTCGAAGTATGTGCCGTAGCCGTCATTGGGCCTGACCTCGCGGACTTCGCGGGGGAAGGTGTTCTGGGCGGCCTTGTAGATCTGCAGCGCGTGCTCCCACGGCAGGCTGGCGACCACGCTGTTGAACATGATCTCGGCAGCGTCCAGCGGCCGGGAGAGACGCAGCTCGGCGAAGTTGTCCGAGTACCGGCGCATGTTGGCCTTGCGCTCGGCGGCCCATTCGCCGAACGCCTCCTTGGACATGAGCCAGGCGGGCAGGTTGCGGGTCCCAAGCGGCCTGCCGCCAGGCGCCGACTTGCGGATCGCCCGGCCGATCTCGGCGACGGGGGCGTAGCCCATGGCGGCGTCGAGGACGACGCGCACGACGTCCGTCACCTCCTTCAGCTTGGAGTCCATCATGTCCGCGTTGCCCGACCCCGCTAGCTTGTCCGACGACATCGGCACTTCGGCGTCACTGGACAGCCCGAGGGCTTCCGCGAGGGAGCCCGTCAGCTCGGCCTCCATCTCGGCTTCCGTGGGAGCGGTTTCGGCGAGCGCCTTGGCGCCGGGATTCCAGCGCAGCGCGAGCAGCACGTCGAACGCTTCGGGTTTGGACAGCCGCAGCGAGGAGGCCATGTAGCCCAGCAGCATGTCGTTCGCCGCCTGCAGGGACAGCAAGCCGCTGTCCATCAGGTCCTTGCCGATCGCCTTCAGCGCGCCGATGCGCCGCACCATGCCGGGACGGAAGCGCACGAGGCGGTCCGCCAGGGCGTCGGGGTTCTTGACGAGATCAGGGTCGAGCGCGCGGGCGTCGTCGTCCGCATCACCGGAGAGTTTGATGGATTCCGGAGCGTCCCCGGGGGCCGGGTCGGGCCGTGGCACGGCGGCGGACTCTCCGAACAAGGCGTCGTTTACTTCCTGCGCGGTCAGGTCGTCGAGCAACGAGTCAGCGGGAACGGAAGGGCCGGCCGGCCCGTCTTCGGCCGGGGGCGCACCCTCTTCCGCGCCGCCGTCGGCCGGAGGGGGCAGGGGCGGGGGTTTGTCGCCGGTCTTTCCGGCTTCCCCGTCCGCCGGACCCTCGTCGGCCGACTCAATCGCCCCGTCGTAGCGCAGTGCGTCCCAGTATTCCTTCGACGCCACCGTCTCAAGCTCTGCGCGGATGGCGGGGAGGTCATGCGATAGGCTGGAATTGTCGTACAGCGCCTCCACGGCGTCCCCGAGAACCAGCTGCCGCAGGCGGGGGAAATCCTTGTACCCGTGGACATAGTGCCTCACGGTTTTGCTCATAGCCTCGACGACGTTGAGCACGTCGGACGAGTCCACGCTCGGCAGCTTGCGCAGGGTGGCCAGGTCCTCGACCGCCTTGGCGCGCTCAGAGGACGTCTTGGAGTTCTTGGCCGCCTGCACAAGGACGTGCTCGGCTTCCTTCTGGGCCCTGGAAATCGCGGCGGCCAGGACGGGCAGCGCCGCGCGCAGCCGGTCCGCCGTCTGGTTCTGCCCGAGCGCATCCGCCGCCAGCTGCAGCATCGGCACCTCGGTGAAGTCCTCCGAGAAATGCGCCCCGGCCATGTCCGCCATCTGCATGGGATTGTAGGCCACGCCGCGGGTGCGCTTGCCCAGGGCCCCATAAAACAGCGAACGGGCGCCGACGTCGTAGTAGAAAAACTCTTTCCCGGAGGCGCCCTTCATCGCTTTCACCAGCCCAAGGCCGGTCAGGTCCCGGCTCGTCATGCGGGCGAGCGTCTGCTCGACCGACTCGCCGTCTCGCCGGTTGCTCCGCACCCAGGAGCCGAGGTAACCCGCCTTGTGGAGAAACGGCACCATGGATTCCAGCGAGCCCTGGACCCGGGAGAACTTGGAGATTGACACGCCGGTCTTCGTCTCGTTTTGGTACTTGGCCTTGAGCTCCTCGGCGGAAATGAACGTGGCCTCCGACTCCAGCGGCGTGCCGGTCTCCGACAGCGGGGCCACTCGGTACATCGACTTCCTGGTCTTCTCGTCCCGGAAGGGCGAGAGCACGACGAACTTCTGCCCGTCGCCGGAGCGCACGATCCTGTCTCCCCGGAAAGCGATTTCGCCCTCCTGTACCATCTTGTGGACCCGGCGCGCGACGGACGTCGCCTCGTCGAGGCGAGTGGCGTCGGGGTAGCCGGTTAGGAACGAAGCTGCGCGGACCTTCTCCTCGGGAGACATGGAATCCGGGGACACCGTGGCGCGCAGCAGCAACTCGTTCAGGGACCCGGGGAGCGGATCGGCGTCCAGCTCCAGATTCACATAGGCATTGAAACGCTGGTGCTTGCGGTACAGTTCAAACAGCAGGGCATATTCTCCCTTGGCCTCGGCTTCGGCCAGAGCGGCCTCGTCCGCCGGCTCATCAAGGTCCAGGGCGCTTTCGAAGCGGATGTTTTGTTGCAGCGTGACGTCCCGGGCCTCCTCGGGGGTCAGCGTCATCAGGCGGGCGACGGCTTCGGCGGCGCGCCTGTGGGCCCCCGCGACGCTCAGCGGCCCGACGCCCGGCGCGATCTTGCCGATCTTCTCCAGGGCCTCCGCCTCTTGCTTCCTGGCCTCCTCGCGATCTTTCTCGCTCGACTTCTTGTCCTCCAGAACCTGACGCGCCGTGCCGAGCTCGAACGCATGGGCCAAGAGCTCGTGCTGGTCCGTGTCGTAGCTGCGTGGATCCAGCATGAAAATCTTGCCGAAGTCGTCGATGGTCAGCAAGTCGGCGTCGCGCAGCGCCTGCAGCTGCGCCTTGGACAGATACTTGAGCGCCTCCTGCTCCGTCGTGACGCCTGCCTCGGCGGAAGGCACGCCATCGGTCGTCCTGAGCGTGCTGTCGTACAGCCAAATGAAACCGCCCTGGCGGGCCATCTGGCGCATAGCGTGCTCGGCGCCAATGTCCAGGGCCTTGTCCAGGTCTTCCTCGGTCGGCTTGCGCCCGAGGTTATCCAGGTACGCGGTACGCGCCAGGCCGCCGTAGGTACCGATCATCATGGACATCGTGTTCTTGTACTTGACGTCCGGGTTGACAACCACGGCGCCGTCGACGACCTTCATGCTCAGAAGCCCGTCAAACATAGAGTTGAAATACTTCATCCAGCCAGTGGAGTCGCGCTGATAGGCTTCATGCTCGCGAATGATGTCCTTGACGATGGGTTTGCTGGCCTCGGCGTCGCCGGAAGTAAAGCTGCCGTCTTCCCACGGCTTGCGGTTCTTGTGCAGGGTCGCCAGGCCCTCGAGCGCCTCACGACGACGGAAATACCCGTCCATGTTCGGCGAGACCGCCGCGAACCGCAACCCGCCGACCGCCAACGCGGGGATGGAGAAGGCGATCAGTTCGACGCCGAGCTGCTCGGGGTCGGGCAAGGAGTTCTTGAAGGCGCGCTTGATGGCGTTCTCGTCGGCATCGCCTTCGAGCCCGAACAGGCCACGCATCCAGTCGCCCGCGCGCTCCTCCATCATTTCGCCGAAGACCCCATCGTAACCCACGGCGTGCAGGTCGTCCATCATCATCCGAAACGAGCCGCCCTTCTTGGCGCGCCCATACAACCACCTGGACAACGCCGCCATGCCCGCTATGCGGTCCACGGCCTGGAAGCCTTCCGCCGTTCCGGCCTTGCCGAGCTTCTCCACGAACGCATTGGCGTTGCGCCGGATGGCCTGCCCGAGGCCGCCGACGATGGGGAGCTTGGACATGCCTGCCATTATGGTTTCACCCATGGCCTCCGACCAGTTCTCGATCGTGGTGTCGGCGACTGAGCGCCAGATGGCCGCGGAATTCTCCATGTCCTCGCCCATGAGCGCAGCGAAGGTCTTGTCGACGTTGCCACGGTAGGTTCCGGCGTCCTGCCCAGACATCTTCGTGGCTGCCAACTGGGGGACGATCTGGCCGATTGTCGGGGCGATCGTGGCGACGCCGATCTCGGGGAGCTGCCCGAGCAGTTTCGCAGCGACGCGCCGGCCCCCGTGCTTCGCCAGATATTCGGCGACCTCTTCGCCGGCCTCGGCGGCAACCTTCTTGGCCACGAGGTTCTTGGCCCACTCTTCGCCGCTCTCCTTCAAAATCTTTCTGGACAATCCGACGGACAGCTTGCCTACGGCGGCGCCGCCGGCCTTGGCCGAAGCCTTGGCGGCCAACCAGGGCTTCAACGGCACCAGAAATCCCTTGATCGACCCCGCGATTTCGGCCATGAAAGTCGTCATGTCGATCACGACGTTGCCGGCCTTGCCGAGCATCGTGGCGTTGGATTCGCGCTCCTGCTTGGCAATGAACATGTTGAGGTCCAGAACATCCTGGTCGGAAGTCGGCTTGCCCTCCTTGAGCCGCTGCGCGGTCAAGGCCGCCTTGCCGGCGTCGACCGCGGCGAGCGCGGTGCCGAGGAATGGCACGTTCGTCATGTTCGGGGTAATGCCCTCCCAGAATCCGGCCTTCCCCTTCTTGTTCTTGGTAACCAGCGCCTGGTAGGAATCCCAACCCTTGAGGGTCGTCGGATCCTTCGGCACCGGCCCGAACCAGTTGCCGAGCACGGACTCCGGGGGCTCGGAGGCGATCTTCGGGTCGCGGGGGAGGTCCGGCTTCAACGGCTTGTTGACGTCAAGCTCCTTCAAAAGCAAAGTCCCGCCCTGCCTCAGAGCCGCGGATTCCAGGCCGACCTTGACCGTGCCGGTGCGGCCGTCGGGGGACGCGAAGCGCAGGGGGCGCGGGGTCGTGGCGAGCTTGTACCCCTGGGTCTTGATGAGTTCGGACGCCTTCTCGTGGCGGATCGTGGACAGCATGCCGTCGGGGGACATGACGTCGACTTCGGGCATGGCCTCCACGGGGATGCCGCCGGCGGAATAAACGCTCGAGAAGTTCTCGGCGCTCACCGTGCCGTACCGCCCGTCGGGCGCCAAAAACCTGAACTCGTTCATTCTCCGATTCCCTTCCTAAGGTGGAGCTGAGACTAGCACTTCGGGAGGCTTGGGGTCAAGGAGTCTCGTCGGCTTCGAAACCTGGGAGTCCGCTGGCTCCGCCGGCAGGCGCAGCGACAGGCATGGACATGCCTCCGCCGCGCGCAGGCAGCGCCATCATCTCCTCGAACGACGAGAAGCTCTGAGGCTGGACTCCGGACTCCCCGTCGCGGATGCGGCGGTTGATCTTGTTCGCCACCAAAGGCGGGAGCAGCCGACTGAGCTGCAGGTAGCGCTCCTCGATTTGGAAGGGAACCCGCCCGTCGCTGTAGTAGTTGCCCGCCACGCGCTTGAAATTCTCGAAGGAGCTGACGAACTCAGTCGTCATGGCCTCGAGCTGCTTGCCGCGCATCTTGTCGCCCATCATCCGCAGCGTCTGGAACTTCTCCTCTAAGTCGTCCGCGGCTTCGTGGAACTGGCCGAAGCTAAGTCGCGGGCCTGACTGCCCGCGCTCGTAGCCTTCGCTCGCCCGTCCAATAGCCATATCCGCGGCTCTGCCGCCAGCCCAACCGGCGGCAGCGATGTTCGCCGCAACTTCTCCGCCGCGAAGCGTCCTAGCGGCGGAGAGAGCCGCCTCTTTACCAGCCAAATTCGACAACGCAGCGGACACTCTCCCTGGAACTTGCATCCCAGCGGACCCTGCCGCAACTGTCTGTTTAGCCAACCACCGTTTAGCCGGTGCGATAGCATTAGAGGCCCGCCGAACAGCATCGGCTCCGGTAGATCCCTTGGCGGCCCACAACTGCATCCCGCGAGTACCGAGACCCGTCTTCCTTACAATAGCTTTTGGGACATAGATAGCCCCTCTGCCAAGCCCACCAAGAACCCCTCCGCCTTTAGCCACCTTGGCCCCGAGCATCGTCGCTTTCACCCCCTTAGAGGCGCCGAGTAACCCCCGGCCCCACAAAGTTGCGCCGCCAGAAAACAAAGCAGCGGAGGTTAGCGCCAGGTCAACGGCATCGCCAACCGACAGCTTGTCCCAGCGTCCAGTGAATACGTTGGCCACCGTACGCCCGGCGCCGGCCAAACCGGACACCTCAAGCGCAAAGTCCATGATGTCCCCGCCGGTCACGCGCTTGAACTCGTCGGTCTTCTTGATGTCGGTCAGCACGCCTTCGCGGAAGGAGTCGAACGAGTCGACGCCCCCGGACAACGCCCACACGGCGTCGGGGCGCCCGCCGGCCATGATCTCCATCCGCGCTTCCTGGAACTGTTCCTCGGCGCGCTCCCGGGCTTCTTTCAGCTCAGGCCCGAAATAGTTGAACCCGCGGTCCGCGGCCGCCTGCATGTTGGCGACCTGCGTCTGGAAATTGTGCTGGTGGAGCATCTGCAGCTTGGACAGCGTGGCCTTGTCCTTGATGGGCTCGAGCACGCCCGCTCGATACAGCGTATCGAAGTGCGCGGCGCCGACTGGATCGGACAGCTGCTCCTTGATCTTGGCGTAGTGCGGCTGGAGAGCGCCCTCCTTGGCCTCCATGTCCTCCAGGGCGGCCAGCATCCCGAGTCGCGTCTTGCCGGCCGCATCCAGGGTCGCCAACTTGGACCCTTTGATCCCGTGCGCCGCGATATAATCGCCAATCCGCGCAGACATGGCGTCGTCGTCGGCGTACTTGCTCAGCATTTGGTTTTTGACGTACCCGAGCACCTGCTTGTCGTCCGCCTTCACCCTGCCCGCCGCAAGATCCATGTCTTCAATCGCTTTCTGCGCGGCCTCGACAGTAAACGAGTCGCCGAGCAGATCGTCGTCGAGCACGGGAATATCGAGCTTCATCTGCTTGGCCGCCGTGACCATACCGGCGATGGTCTGCCCGATCGGGGTTCCTGAACTCTCCAGGTGGGCCATGCCGCGTTTGTGCTTGTTCTTCACGCTCACCAACCGGTCGGCCAAATCAAGCCCGTTGAGTTCGGCCGCGTCTACGGATATGCTGGCCAGCTCGCCGCGCAGCGCCTCGGCGTCCATGACGCCCTCCATCCGCTCGACCTGCATGGTCTGAATCTTCATCTGCAGGTCGTTCTGCTGCAGCTTGAGTGTGTTCTCGAATGCCAGCTGGCGGTCGCGGGATTCAATCTCGGCGCGCTTGAGCTGCGAATCCAGCGTCGCATTGAGCCGCGCAAACGCGGACTCCTCGCGCTTCGCCGCGATCAGATCGGACCGCTCGCGCGTCTGGATGTCGAACTGCCTGGACTGTTCGCGGTTCTTGGCGGACAGGGCGTCCTGGTACATCATATACTGCATGAGCCCGGCGTTCGCGTTCTGCGCGCCGGCGTTCGCCTGCAGTTGCATCGCCTGCGATCCGGCGAAAAGATTGGCCATGCCGCCAACCGCGTTCGCGGCGCCGGTCGTCATCAAGCTGTTGAATGGGTCGCTCATGGTAGTCTCCTACGTCTTCGGATTGCTGCGGGACCAAAGCTCTTCGAGCTGTTTCTGCAGGGTTTCATACGTCTTCACGCCGCCGCCGAAGTCCGTCTCCTGCCCAGCCGCCTGGACCTGCAACTGCAAGAACCCGAGGGTAGACTGGGTGATCAGCTCGACCAGGCGCATGTTCTGCTCGGCGTTGAACGCCTCCTGCTTGAGCATCAGCTCCTTGTGGGCGAGCTGGGTCCGGTACATCTGGTCCTGGAGGTTGGCCCCGAACTGCCGGGACGCCTCGCCGACCTTGGCCTTGTCCATCTCGAAGGCCGAACCGAACTGGGACTGCTGCTCCCGCAGCTGGGTCATAAACTGCATCCGCTGTTCGCGAATCCCGGCCAGGCTCTGCTGCAGCTGAGTCAGCTGGCTCTCGCGCTGCATGCCGGCTTCCTGGATCTGCATCGAGGTCAGCCCGAAGTCGCGAGCCTGCAGGTTGCGGGACATCTGGGAGTCGACGCCGGCCCCGCCCATGCGGGCACTAAGGGCCGCCTGCGACCTCAACTGATCCGCCGTATCCCCGGACACCTTGCCGGCCATCCAGTCTTTGTTCTTCTCCCGGAGGCCGCCGATCATGTCCTCCATGGCGCCGAGCGCGGTGTCGGCCTTCGACAGATCCTGCAGGTCCGGGGACGCGGGGTCGTACTCGATGCCGGACAGGTCGAGCGGCTCGTATTCCGGGATGTCGGGGATCGACATGTCGAGGTCGGTCGTTACCCTTGCGTTGCCGGTGTCGCCGGAGCTGCCGCCGGACGATCCGCCGGACGATCCGCCGGACGATCCGCCGGACGATCTGCCGGAGCTTGTGCCGCCGGTCCGGAGGGAGGAGTCAAAATGAGGGACTGTGCTTTGTACGCCGGTTTCGCGGTTGGTGACCTTCAGCCCTTCCGCCCGGTTGATATTCGCGTCACGCCACAAATCTAATGCTGACGGGGTCGAGGCCGGCTTGTCTCTGGAAGAGTCGAACTTGATGTGCCGGTCGATCCGCGGGACTCCGATGTTTCCGATGAAAGTTGCCATGGTCGTATCTCCCTAGAATCTTGCCGGACGGACTGCCGCCACGCTGCCCCCGCCGCGGGACGCTTTTCCGGCGGCGCCAATCTGCTGGAGCCGGTACCCGTTCTGGATCGCCCAGGCTTCTTTCTGGCGCTCCCAGTCTTCGTCGTAGCGCTCGTCCTCGCGCTCCTCCTGCCGGCGCTGCCAGTAGGCGCGTTCGAGCGGCGCCAGCGCCAGCAGGGCGAGATTGCCGACCGCCAGCATGTTGGCCGTGTTCCATTCGACGCTTCCGTCATTTCGTATTTTGCGGAGCACCCCCTCGCGACCGAACTCCGAGCCGTGCCGAGTGGAATTCACGTAGTTCTTGAACTCCCGCCTGCCGAGATTGATCGCACCGTCGATGGTCTCCTGCAAAGTCTGCTTATCCCGCTCCAGGCCCTGCGACCGCTCAAACGTAGCGATCGCCCCCTTGATGGTGAGCTGGGTCCTGTCGTTTATGGTTTCTCCGACTTCTCCAAGGTGCCCGGCATATTCTTTTGTGGCGCCCTTGGGGGTGTTGACGTCCATGTCCGCCCGCAACCCGGCGTAAAGATCGGACAGTTTCAGGCCGGTGATGTGCTCCGACTTGCCGGTGGCTCCGTCGATGCCGCGGTCCAGTCTCAGCATCTGGGACCGGATGGCAACTCGCGCAGGAGATCCTTCCGGGGCCGCGTCAAACATCTCTCTGAGGGTGGCTTGCAGCTGCTGCGCCTCGCTGAGCATCCTCGGGTCCACAGTCAGCGAGCCGTCGCCGCCAACGATTACGCCCTTGCCGGAGGCGGCCCGCTCGAATTGCGAACGGATCGCCAACCGGCCAGTTTGCTGATATGCCCGGTCAGCCGCAGCAAACTTCCCTTCACGCAACAGACCGTCGGCGTTTTGCAGCGATTCCAACCCAGCGTCGTCAAGCACGTCGGATAGCCCTCCCGACATGACTGGGTCGGATGCCCCTTCAAAAGCCAGTTTGAACGGCTCGAGCTGCTGTTCCTGTCGCGCCTGAACCAACGAGTCGAGATTCATATCCCCGGGGCGGCGCAGTAAATCTGCGCGCGTGGTTTCATGAAGGCTCTCGAAAATACGCCGCTCGATTTCTATGCGCCCAACAACCGTGGTTTCTGTAGCCGGGAGCTCCGGCTGCTTTATAAGCTGCCCATATCGGAATTGCGATGCCAGCCTTGTCGGCGGGTCTTTGCCTTCACTAGCGTCTTTGCTTCTCGACCAAGCATCGGCCTCCCGCCACAACTCCAAGTCCTTGACTTTGTCCTGGTAATAATTCCACTGCGTCGCATCGGAACCGGTCAGCGTGCCGGTCCTGGCCGCAATGTATTTTTCTCCATCAGTCAGAAACTCAGCCGCGTGCTCGGCTTCTTTGTCGACTGGTGCAACAGTGGTTTTATATTTTTCCTCAATGGCACCGATTCTGGTTTCAAGCCGCTCTTTCTCTTTGGCCAGCACATCGTACGACGGGTCTTCTTTATCCAACCCGCCTAGTCGCCCCTCAACCACGGCCAGCCGCGGCTTATACACCTCGTCCACCTTAACACGATCGACGATGTGCGTGTACAAATCTTTCTTCGCCTCGTCTGACAAAGGAGTGCCGGCAGCTTCTACCCCAGCGATATACAGCTCCTCAACACGCCGGACCGCTGGGTCATCCTTGGGGGCGGCGGAAAGCCCGCCAGGCGTGGATGGTACGGCTCGCATGGCGTCGTCCGCACTCGCCGTCCCTACCGTTGCCGCGAGGGCATCCGCCGGCGGAGGAAGCGCCTCCGCGAGCGGGTCGGGCTCAGTCGGAGGGCTTATTCTGACGTCGGTCAGCGCCGGAGAATCTTCCGGGTAAACCTTCATCGAAGCCGACTTTGGTCCAGGTACCGTTACGCTAAAACCTCCCGGTGCCATCGGGTCACGCCTCACGACGGCGCCTTCCGGCCACCAAGGAGGAGGGGCGTAGGCGTCGGCCTCCACCCGCCCAAGGACATTGGCCGTACCGCCGTCAAAACTGGGGGGCGGGGAAACTAGCTCGCCCGCCGTAGGCAGGCCGCGGGCCACGAACCGCTCGGTGATAGGGGCCTCCGGCGCCATGATCTCCGCCGAAGGCACGAACGACGCCGTCTCGGCGATCGTCGGGGCGGGGGCTTGCTCGGCCGGAGCCTGCGGCGCCTCGCCGAAGATGTCCATGCCCATTTGCTGCGGCGTCGCGTAGCCCGGGACCGGCGTCTGCAAGAAGAACTGCGCCGGCAGAACGGGCTGGCTCCAAGACTGGCTGACGGCGGGAGCTATGAACGGCTGCTGGAACTGCAGAACGGGCTGGCTCCAAGGCTGGCTGACGGCGGGAGCTATGAACGGCTGCTGGAATTGCTGGGGCGTGGCGGCAACAGGGGGCGGCGCATTGCTAACCAACGGCCCGACGGTCGGCGCGGGCGGAGGAATGAAGTTCTGCTGTGAAACCGCCGCCGGGACCGGGTTGCTGGAGCCAAAGAAACTGTCCAGCGCCGCACCCACGTCATTGTAGTCATACCTGATGTGGCGGTCGATTCGCGGTACCCCAATGTTTCCGATGAAAGTTGACATGGTCGTCGTTCCTTTTTTTCTTCTTCGGCTACCTTAATGAACCAATCGTGGCGGACGAACTCCTTCTGCCTGTCCGGCAACACCAAACTGCGTCGGATTGCGCAAAAAAGCGGACAGCCGATGCGTGTTCTCCACCCAGTTCAGCGGGCCTCCCCAAGGCGAATCGGACCATCCGCGCACGCGCTGGCCCGTCTCGTGCCGCGTCTCCCAAGGCGTCACGAAATCCCAGGCGTTCTGCGCGCCGCGGCCGATGGCGGACATCTCCGGGGTCGGCTTGAACCCGACGTTCCAGTTCGTGCCCCAGCGGACGGTGCGGTCCCAGGCGCTGGCGTCCTGTGGAATTGGCAAATCCCCTGGTTGCGCGGGCCCAAAGGCCATCCCGCGCTCGAGCGCCGCGTCGTAGCCGGTGAGCTGCTCTCTCGCGATAGGCCGGCCAAGAATGTCGACTCCTCCGTAGATGCTGTCGTACTTCGGCTTGTTGTAAAAATCGTGCCGCTTCCCAGCCGCGTCATACCCGGTGAGGGCGCCAGACGCCGCGCCGCTATACACACTTTGCTCCAAAGCGTCGTCCTCCAGCCCGAGCGCCAGCCCCGACAGGTAGGACGTGCCGCCGCCGACCGCCGCGCCCTGGAACGCACCGGCCCAGTTGCCCTGGGTACCCATGGCATTCTGAAATCCGGCCGTGGCAAAGGACGACAGGGCGGATATTCCGCCCCGCTCGAGCGCGTCGTCCCATCCGAGCCGTTCACCGGTCACGGGGTCTCTGCCGGTCAAGCCGGTCTGCAGCGTGGTGGAGGTGCCCTGCACCGCCGCGTTCGTGAACGCCGTCGCAATGCCGGGCTCTACGCCAGCCGTCAGCCCGGCCCCGATGCGGCTGGCTACCGTGGAAATCCCGGCAGTGATGAACGCATCCCCCCAGCTCTGCGTGCCGGCCGCCGCCCGGTTGGCCTGATTAAGGGCGCTGAGCCCGGCCGCCAAGGCCCAGCCAACACCAGGCACAAATGACAGCGCCGTGCCGACCACGGCCTGCCCGACCCCCTGGACCGTGGCTGCGTCGTCCCCCAGCACGCTCTCGGCGCCCTCGCGGTTGCGCCGCATACCCTCGGAGCCCCAGGTGATGCCGCTGGTCACGCCGAGCGGATCGGTTATAAAATAGGCTTCGTCTATTCCGAGCTCATTCTCCATGAAGGGCTCGGGCATCCCCATCGATACCATGACGAGGTCCCTGGCGACTCTACCCATCCCAATGTCCTCGAGCCAGCCGGAGACGTAGTCGCCAATCCCTTTCTTCTGCGGCGGCGACGTATTATACAGCGTGTACCCGTCGGAGTTCTGCTCGGACATCCACTTGTCCCATTGCTCGTCCGTGAAACCCTCCGGCTTATCGCCCTCGTACACTCGCCGGTGCTCGATGACGACGCCGGAGTCCTCGGGGACCCGGATAAGCTGTCCTGCCCGGCCGTGATGAAAGACGAGGTTCTCGCCGCCATAGGTCTCGACGGCCTCGGGAGTAACCGTGATGATGTTGTTCGCGTCGACCGTGATCGTGCCGTCATTCATCCCGCGGTACACGTCGACACTGTAGAGATCCTGCCTCCAATGTAGCTGGTCGAGCATGCCGGAGTAGAACGTATCGTTCGGGTTCGCCTCGGCCCAGGCGTCGTACCACTCCCTGTCCTTCTCGGACAGGGTCTCCGGGTCGATTATTTCGTTCCCGAAGTCCAACGGGTTTATCCCGTTCCCCCTTGCCTCGGGCTCAAGCGACATCAACTTAACAACCTGGGAATAATCCTTGTAGGCCCAGTTTTTCAACGCCGCGAAATTTTCAGGGTCGCGACCAAGCAAATTTCGATACGCGGCCAATGCGTTTGTGTACTCCGGCTTCCACTTTCCGTACGACTCCTCGTTCCACCAACGCGGCCGAGCGTCCGCGGACAAGTTGTGGGACAGCTTCTCAGACATTACAACGCCCTTATGTTCCCGAAGCCGTAGGCCGGCGCGGACTGGATGAAGTTGTAGTCGTGCGTACGCTCGGAGCCGCGCTGCTCTTCGATCAGGCGGTAGGCGTCGGCCTCGTAGACTTTCGCCGCCTGGAACTCACGCTCGTTCTCGAACTCGATGGCCATGACCATCATCTTGAGCGCGTCCATGTTCTGCACGATCAGGATGTCGTCGGTCTCCGTCAGCGGGACATAGCCCAGCTCGCAAAGCGCATAGACCGAAGAGCCAGCGACGAAGTCGGGATGTGTGATGCGGTACCGGCGGTAGCGCGGGTTGGTTTCCTGCGGATGGTACTTCGCCAGGAAGTACATCTGGTGGGTATCCTCGTCGTAGGTGTAGAGCGACACGAAGCCGTCGGTTGCGGGCTTGCCAACGTTGTACACGTCGCGCACGGGCTCTGATACCGCGAAGCCGACTTCCGGCTTCGACGCCAGGTCCATGAAGAGCTCGCCCTCGACACCGCCGTGCCACTGCTGGATCGGCAGCTGCATGTAGGCCCCGGGGCTGCCCAGTGCCTGGTTCATGGTGTCCCGGCCATAGATCGACAGGGACTTCGTTACGTCTTCGGCCGACGTCGAGAACGCCGCCAGCTTGAAGGAACCGAAGAGCGGCTCCTGCTCGCAGGCGTCGTCGCTGGCGGGTGTCATGCTGGGCAGGTCGAACATCGTGGAGTAGTGGTTGCCCATGTCGACGAGGTACTTGCCGGACATGCAGGGGTGGTGGCAGGCGACCTCGCCCAAGCCGCCGGACACGAATTCGTAGGCGCGCCCGAACAGCGGCGCGGGCCGGCCGTCCACCGTGTAGTGCAGGATCTTCTCGACCTCGCGAGGCAGTGTAATGAAGTCCTTGCGGGTGAAGAAGCGGATGACGCGCTCGACGTGGATCGGCTTGCGGGGCCGGTTCATGATGCGCCGCGTGGCCTGGTTGATCCGGGCGATCGCGGTTTCCACCCGGCAGGTCCCGCCGTTGATGCGGGGCCTGAGCTCGGTGATGGCGTCTTGAAGGGTGTAGAAGATCATTTGCTATTCCTCCGGGCTCCAGGCTACCCCGCGCACCGTCTGGCGGTCAAGGTCGATCGTCTCGCACAGGGCCTCCTCACCGCCCTTGAAGACATCCGTCGCCGACGCCCAGAACGTCGCCAGCTTGAGCCGCGCGTGACCGGTCCACACCACGGCGAAGTCCATCATGTAGCCCGTTCCGTCGTTGTCGGCCTCGGCGGGCACGCGGAACAGCCCTGTGGTGTGGAACTGGGTGGACTTGAACCGCCGGGAATCGGACTCGAACCAGCCGCTGCCGTCGACCCGCCAGCGCACCTTGACCTCGAGATCCGTGGACACGCGGTCGAAGATCAAGTCGGCATACTTAAAGCGCTTGATGTTGCGCGGGGCGCCGAAGACGTAGGTGGGGGTACGCACCGCGGAGACCTGGGTGGCATCGCGGGCGATGTCGGAAAAGATGCCGTACTGCAGCGGGGCGTTATCGGCCACGCGGAAGATGGCCCCGGCCTGGCGGTTGGACACCTTGAGGACGGCGTGGAACAGGGGCCCGCGCCAGGCGCCAGCGAAGACACGCGACGACTGCTCGCCCGACGCTTGGAAGTTGGCCAGGTCCCAGGGCAGGACATCGAGAAACGCAACGTCGCCGGTGCCGAGCTGGGTGCCGTCGGAGGTGAAGAGAACATAGTTGTCGGCGTGCGCCAGGGTCACGAAGGGCTCGTGCCCATCGGACGTGCGCTCAACCAGGGTCGTGATCTCGGGGCTCGCCGGCACAACGGCCATGCCGCCCGACGCCGTCTCGTTGGAGGCCGAGTATTTGAGGGTCCTGAGCCCGCCGTCGCCGCGATACACCAGGTCGGAGTTTACGGCCGTGATGGCCCAGGGACTTCTGGAGCCGGATGTTTGAAAAAGCACTTGCCCAAAGCCCTGGGTCCCCCACGCCGTTGCACGGTCCACGCTGACCGCAAAGGCCATGACGCCGCGCCGGCATATCACAAGGAGCTCGCCGAGACCAGTACCCGTCGCCGCATTGCGGAAAAAGGCCAGCGAGGTAATGAAACCGTTTTCCGCCGGCATCGAGAGCGCCCCGCCACCGGCAAGCAAATCGTTCTGTGTGAAGACCAGCATGCGCGCCGGGTCGTCCCAGCGCCAATCGTCGGAGGCCAGCACGAAGCGCAACCCTTCGTCGGAGCGCCAGCCGGGCTCGAGCCCAGAGGACAAACCGTTGTCCCAGTACCGCTCGACGGCCACGAACAGGCGGCCCTGGCCGAACGCCATGGACTTGCCGATGGGCACGCGGAACACCGACGGGCTCGGTTCCGGGGCGGGCTCGACCAGGTTGTCGCCCTCGTCCACCATGTCCCAGTTGAAGTCCTTGACCTTGACGATGTGGTTCCGGTAGATGAACTCGGTCTCGAGGTTGTCGACTACTTCGTCGCCGTGCAAAATGATGGGCCAGTTCTCGACGGGGTCGTAGATGCCGTTCTGGACAATGCAGAACTTGCCGGCCTGGCAGAAGTACGCCTGGTCGAAGTCGACCGTCGGGAACGCGGCCAGGTCGAGCCAGGTGTTGGTGGCGAAGCTGTAGGTCCAGACGTGGCCGGACACGACGACGACCCAGCGGAGGTTGCCCTCCAGCTCGTAGGAGAAGGCGCCCTGGAACCGCCCCTGGGCCGGCATGGTCTCACCGAACAGGGCGGGGCGGGACTCGGCCAGGCCGTTGCGGACCTCGACATTGAGGAGCCTGGCGGCCGTCCCGGCCTTGAGCAGCAAGGGGTCGAGCAGGTCGTTGACCCCGCCCTGCACGGTCTGGAAGGCTTCAGCCTGTGTGCGGTCGTCGGCCATTACGGTATTACCTCGGTGGACGAAACCAAGAGCCCTTCAGAGAACTCGAGATCGTACTCGGTGCCGGCGGCGTTGGACAGCCGGATCGTGCCGGTGAGCTTGCCCGTGAACTTGCCGAGCGCGGTCGTAGCGTCCGTCTGGGCGGCCTCTGCCGCTGCCTGCGCGGTAGCGGCGTTTGCAAGAGCCGCGTTCGCCGTTCCTTGTGCCGCATCGGCCGCGGACTGCGCGATAGCCGCGTTGCCCAGGGCCAGTGTGGAATCGGACTGAGCAGCGTCGGCGGCGGCCTGAGCGACGTCAGCGGCGGCCTGAGCGGCGTCGGCGGCCCGGAGCGCCGTGCCGGCCCCGGCGACCGCCCCGTTCGCCGTAGACTGGGCGGCGCTGGCCGCGGACTTGGCCTCCCCGACCAGCTCGGCCAACTCCTCGGACAGCGCGGAAAGCTCTTCCCCGGACAGTTGGGAAAAGAACTGCCTCCGGAGAAGAGCAAGCTGGGATGCGGAGAGGATGAGGGCCACGGCGCCCTCCTACGTCTTGATGATGGTTTTGCCGACCTGCATAGTGCCGGACTCTGCATCGTAATACGGGGTCTGGATGTTCCGCAGGGTGAGCGTTGTGTCGCCCGGCGTGTAATCTGTGAGCAAATGCGTATTTGCCACAAGGTACGCAAAAAGATCTTCGTGGGCCGCCGTGACCGTCTGTACCCCGTCGAGGTACAGCCAACCGTCCGGGGCCTCGCCGATGCCGTTATAGCCCATGGTGAAACCGGTCGGGAGCTCGGAACCTCCAGGGACAACCGCCGCGCCGGACTCCTTCGAGAAGTAGCGAACGTGGATCTTGTCGGTAGTCTCGGGGATGAAATTGAGCCGGACCTGCTTGCCCACCACGACATAGTCGTTCACGGGGCGCTGGACACCGGAATTCAGGGACACCTGGACGGAAGCAGCCGCGTACGGCGTATAGTCCAGTGTGATGACGCCGGTCGGAGCCTCGGCGCCGGTGAAGCGTTCATCCACGAAGAAGGCGGTTTCGCCATCCATCTCGATGATGTTCTGCGAGATGTTGATGGTGCTGGGGGCCTCGGGGCAGCAGGTATGGATGCCTCTCATGATCTTCTCCTATCGGGCCCTTCGGCCATCTTGTTCTCCGGAAAATCCCGGCCCCGGGGCCCCTTGCGGGGCCCGGGACAGGGCCAACCCCGGGGAGAACGCCAGGATTGAGAGGAACTTATTGGGCCTGGACCAGCTTCAGCCAGATGTACGCCGTGCCGTTCGTGGCGGGGGCGCCGGCGAACGTCAACGTAAGCTGGCGGGTCGCCGTGGTCGTCACAACCGGCGCCTTGAGCGACACGACCGTATTGGTCGCAGTGCCCTCAGCGATGATGTAACTGGCGGATTCCCGGTTGAGCATGTGCAGCCCGGCCGTCATCTGCGTGGCGGCGAGCAGGTCGTTCGCCCCCTCCACGCTGAAGGCCACCGTGTTGGTGGCGTTCCGGGGAGTAAACGCCGTGGTCACCTGGACAAAGCCGTCGACGATGGCCGTGTTGTCCGGCAGCACGGGGCCGACCTTGATCGCGCCGCTGCCGCCGTCGCGGGCGACATCGAACACGTAGGCCAGGTACCCCTCGCGGTTGCTCTGGTCGGGGATCTTGCTCTGGTCTTCTTGAATGTCCGTGTCGCGGAACGTGGCCGCACGGGCGTCCAGCGTCACGGGATCCGGGACAAGCTGCGCGGAAGCGGACAGCACAAGGCTGAACACGGCCAACGCGATGGTGAACTGAATGAACTTTTTCATTGTGTCTTTCCTTTGAAGATGCTCCGGGGGACCGGATTGGCCGGTCCCCCGGATCAGGTTATTGCAGGGTCACCGTGGCGGCCGCGGCGGTCCACTTCGCGGAGTCCGCGAGGTTGGCTTCGCTCGCCCACTCCGTGTCACCGAAACCGATGACGTAGGTGGGGGCGGCGGCATCGCTGGCGATGAAGCCCAGGACGCCCGTGGTCGTGTTGAAGTCCGACCCGCTCTTGACCAGGACCGACTGCCCGATCGCCCCGCCCAGCACGCTGGCCAAGGTGACCGTGACGGTCTTGTTCGTGGCGTCGACATCAGTATCGGCGGCGTCAGCGGCCAACTTGATGGCGCCCGTGCCGGCGGCGGCGTCGAGCTTGCACACCGAAGCCCAGGTCTGCGGGCAGCGGCGATAGGCAAACGCCATCGCGCGGGTGCTGTACCGCAGGGGTTTCGGGAACGCGGCCATGCGCATGGCGTGGTAACCCACCTCGCGATACGGGTTCGCATCGCTCTGATAGTTGATCCACATCCAGTCGCCGCTGAAGCCCGGCGCGGGACCGAAGGAGGTTCCGCCCGACAGGCTGTCCAGCTTCGGGGGGATCCGAATCCGGTACACGTCGTTGAGGAACACCACGGCCACGGCGATTTCCGCGAGCAGGTACTCGGGGTTCGCTTCGGGCAGCTTGCCGATCGTGATACTGCGGCCTTCGCGCATCGGGAGGACGCGGCGGAACCACAGCTTGCCATCCGGGCCAACCTTCCAGTAGCGGAAGCGCATCTGGCGGCTGTCGTGGATCATGCCCCAGCCGCGCAGGTTCTTGAAGGTCTGCGTGTAGTTGGCGAAGAGCATTTCGGGCTTGGCCTCGCGCATGTCCGCGCGGGTGTCAGGGTCGTCGCGCAGCATCTTGTCGAAGTCCGACATGTGCAGCATCAACCCGAAGACCGGCAGTCCGCCCTCCTTCGAGATCGCGGCGCCGGGGCATTCGCTGTCGAGCCACATGTGGAAGAGGTCCAGGAAGCTCATGTTGAGCGTGGACACCTCGACGCCCGCGTCGATCTTCAGGACCGTGACCTTCTCGTCGGCGCCGAAGGGGCCGCCGCTGTAGGTGTAGGTCTCGAAGGGGTCGTACGTGAACTTCGGGGAGCCTTCCAGGGTCAGCCCGGCGGAGAGCACGAAGAGGTTCGTGGCGTCGGCCGCGAACTTCATGTAGGTCTCGCGCGAGTAGACTTCCCACGCCTGGGACGTGATCATCACGCCCATGGAGTAGATGTAGCCGACCTGGCGCTTGGCTTCCTCGGTCCACATGGCGTCGCGCACGCAGGTGACGGGGGACCGCCACTCGGTGCTCAGGCCGGTGTATTCCTTGGACTCCACGCTGAAGCCGTAGGTCTGCGGATCGTGGATCGTACAGGCGTTGTATCCGCCGTCCGCGCCGTCGCCGACCACGGAAACCTGGATGGGCTTCCACTCGGAAATGCCGGCCTGCGGGCCGAGGCCAGGATGCCAGATGTTCGTTTTCTGTGAGAGGCCGCTGAAGAGAGGATACATTTCGCGGGCAATACGATCGCGGAACACCATCGGGTGTTCTCGATCATAGCGTTCCAGGAACGGGTCGAACCGCTCCTGCAGGTCGATGAGACGTTGTTCAAAGTTCGAGACCTTGAACTGGTCGCCGGGTTTGAAGGACATTGCTGTCTCCTTGAATAATGATTCTCTTGAATGCAACAAACGCACCGTGCGCTTGTCACGCCTGGTCCTGGTGCATGACCGAGATAGTCACCATTCCCCCCGGCGGGGCTTCGGAGGCGGAGCAGCCTCTATTTGTCTCCTATGCTGCACATTGAATCACAGGACAAAAGGGCAGTCAAGTCCTAAAATGTCAAAGGCGCGGGATTTTTGTCCCGCGCCTCTGGGTTGCCTTGGTTGGCGTCTACTTCAGGAAGTCCTCGACGACGTCGACGATGTCCAGCCCGTTGTCCGGCAGCTTGGCCTGGCGGGGGGCCGGCGGCTGGTCGGAGGGCGCCAGCTGTCCCAAGCGGGGCCGCTGGCCGATAACCTGCTCGAACTCGGCCTCCACCGCCTTGAGCCGGTTGTACTGCTCGACATAGCGGCGGCGCAGGTCGGGGGCCGTCAGGCCCTCGGCGACGTAGGGCGCCAGCTTCTCGGGGTCCATCGTCAGCAGCAGGCCCTTGAGCGTCTGCTTGCGCTCGGCAACGGCGGCGTTCCAGTCCTCGTTGTCCTTGACCTCCCGGTAGTACGGGGAGCCCAAGGCCACGGCGTCGGCAATGGCCTTCTCCGTGACGGAGTCAACCCGGCCGGCCATCGCGGCAATTCTCGCCCGCGACTCGGCTTCGTCGATCGCCGCGGCCGTCTCCTTGGCCTTGTCCAGCGCGACCGCGCGTTCCTGGGACACCTCGTCGAACTGGTTCAGGTAGGCCAGAAGCGTGCCCTTCAGGGAGGGCGCGGCCTCGTCGATCGCGTACTCGCGCGCCGACGGCTTGGTCTCGGCCACCAGGGCCCGGATGAGCTTCACGGCCTCGGCCTGGTCCACGCCCTCGGTGACCAGGGTCTGGACCATGCGCTGGCCCAGCTGGTTCATGCGGTCGTCGTAGCGCTTCCTGAACTCGGGGCTGCGCGTCAGGTCGATCTTGGCGATCTCGGCGTTGAGCTTGGCGAGCTCCTCTTCCTTGGCCTCAAGCTGCTGCTTCAGGGCGGCGGCCTGCTCGGCGTCCTGGACCTTGGAGGACAGCTCGTTGACCTTGGTGTTCAGCTCCTGCAGCCGCTGGCGGGCCTCCTTGTGGGCGGCGCGCTCCTTGGCAAAGGCCTCGCGCTGCTTCTTCTCGGGCAGCCGCTCGATGTCCTCGTCCTTCAACAGGTCGGCCGGCATCCCGAACTCATCCTTCTTGGGCGCGGCGGCCGCCAGGAAGTCCGGGGACAACGGGTCCACGTGGTCCGCGGGCTCCGCCGGCTTGGCGGGCTTGGCGGGCTTGGCGGGCTTTGGTGCCGGGGCCGCCAGGTCTCCGGGTTCCAGGTCGGTCTTAGGGGCCGCCGGGGCCGGCTTGGCGGGAGGGGTCTCCTTGTCCAGGGCCGACAGCACGGTATCCGCGATGTCGCCTTCGAGCTCCGCCTCGATGACGGGCGGCTTCAATTCTTGTTCGGTTGGGTTCATGTCGTTCTCCTTGCGGGTTTCTTCTTATAGCTCTCGAGCTCTTCTTCCGAGTAGCCGTACATCTCGCGCAGCAGGCGGCGCTCCTCTTCGCTGATGGATCCGTCGGCCTGGGCCAGCATGCGCAGCGCCTCGCTGCGGTTGTTGGCCATGACGACGACGTTGCGCAGCAACTTGGCCATCCAGGTGGCCCCGCCCACGAAGGCGCCGTACGACGCCTGGACGTGCTGGGGCTGGTCCCACGGAAACATCTCCCCGCGGATGGAATTGACGGCGAGCTCCAGCAGCCTCTCGCCCCCGTTCGCCATGTATTTTGCGTGGGCATCCGCCACTCCGGGCGCGGTCCTCACGAAATCCAGCAGTTCATGCCGCAACTGCGGCTTCTTGTTTTCGCTCATCTCGTTCTCCTGGTTGTTCTCCCCGGGGCCTTAATCCGCCCGCTTGTAGTCGGCCAAGTCGGCTTTGCGCCGCGCGACCTCCTCCTCGAGCGCCATCTTGCGTTCCGCCATTTCGCGGTCCAGCTGGCTGCGCATCTCGGCGCCCCAGCGCTTGATCTCGTTCTGGGCAGTGGTCTTCTCGGCCCTGACGGCGTTGAGCGACTCCTGCTTCAAGGCTTCGAGCTGGGCCTTGAGCTCCACCTCGCGCAGCTTCACGGCGGTTTCTCCGTTCATGCGGTTCTCCAGTTCCTGCATTACCTGCTGCTGGCGCTCCATCTCGAGGCGCTGGCGCTGGTCGGCGTTCTGCTGGGCTTCCTTCTCGACGCGGCGGTAGAACACCACGAGCTCCTTGAGCATGTCGGAGGCGCGCCGGACAAAGTCCTTGCGGCTTTCGTCGGCGGCCAGGAACCGGATGTGCTCCTCGCAGTTCGGCAACGCCGCGGAGAACGTCCGCAGGATGGCCTCCGGGTCGGCCGGCTTGCCCTCCTGGGGCTGGTCGTAGGACTGCACCATGCCGCCCAGCAGCTCGAAGTGGATCGCCAGATGGGCGGTGTGCAGCTGATCGCTGCCGGCCGGCACATAGGCGCCTTCGCGGAAGTCGTTGTTCTCGAGGGTAGCGATGGACTTCTCGTTTGTCGGGATCTGGTCGCGGGTGCCCAGCGGGAAGACGTTGTCGACGTCCTTGTAGCCGATGAGGGCCGACACGAACTGGCGCTCGACGTACCTGCGACCAGCCTCGTCCATCGCTCCGCGCAGTTTCATGAGCTTGCCCCACGTAGTCTCGCGGGCCTCGGGGCTGCCGCCGCCGATTGCGCGGTTGACCTCAACGACCAGGGCGTCCTCGAACTTGTCGAAAAGGATCTCGGGGACGTTGCGGCGCAGGCAGCGCTCGCGGAACGCCTTGGCCTCTTTGGCCCCGGGCAGCTTCCCTGACTTCTTGGACAATATCACGGCGCGGCGGAAAATCTCGCGGTGCAGGTTGGTCCACATCATGTACTCAAAGTTGGCGGCGTTGGCCTCGATGCGGAACTCCCGCTGGCGCTCGGAAACGACTTCCTCGGTCGAGCGGGTGCCGCGGGCCGAGACTTCCATCATCTCGGGGTTCATCCGCGTCATGCCGACGTTGTTGGAGTAGACGCCGCGGACCGCCATGCGCAGCTCGAGCAGCCGCTCGATGGGCGGCGCGAACGCGGAGTTGATGGCCTGGAGCCCCGGCGGAATCAGCGTCGTTGGCCCGATGCGGACCACGGACATCTCGTCGGCGTCCCAGCCCTGTTGCGCCTGCAGCACGAGCCCGCCGGACAGCATGCCCCCGTCGAGCGCGGTGTTGAGCATGCGGTTGGAAATCTCGCAGTACGGCGCCAGGTCGTGGCCCAGGCCGTCGACAGATCCAATCGTCCCCTCGGAATAGTTGAACGGGTTGAGCCAGATCGCCTGGCTCATCTTCTCGAACTGCTCGAGCTTCTTGAAAATGAAATCCTCGGGCTGACAGGTACCCATGGCGGGGTCGATGTCGATGTAGTGGCTGACCTCGGGGCCCGTCACGGATTTGATGAGGTAGCGGACGACAGGGATGCTCTCGAGCTCGAAGACGGCGACCTCCGCCGGGCGGCTGGCCCGCCAGGCTTCGAAGGCGGCCCACTGCCCAATGACATCGTCCCGCACGGACGGGGGCTCGGTCGTGGCGTTGGAGTCGGTCGTCGCCTTGTAGAACTGCAGGACGACCGCGCGCAGCTCCTCGACGTTCCAACCCGCCATCTTGGCGGCCTCGGCGTTCTCGGGCTCGAGCTTGGGGAGGATGTCCTGAAGCAGCAGGGTGTCGCGGACGACGCAGCACGGAATGGAGTCGGCCAGGGGCGGGAACTTGGGGTCAGTGAAAAAGCTGTACTTGGGCATGCGCACGGGGCGCCAGTCCCATTCGTCCGGCCAGCAGGCCACGCCGAGGCCCAGCTTGATGCGGTCGCGGCTTACCTGGTCGAGCAGGAGGTAGTTCTCCGGCCAGTCGACGTTGAGCATGTGGGTGTACTCTTCGGCGATGATCTCGCCGTACTGCGCCAGGGGGTTGGGCGACCGGTACTCCTGGTACTCGGGGCGCACGGTCACCTTGATGCGGTTGCCGACCTCCATGTGCAGGTCGTAGGCGGTGTCGGCGCGGTGGTTGACGATGCCCTTCATCTCGCGCAGGTTCAGGTTGGCGCGCCAGCCCTGGCCAAGGCCGCGCAGCTCGGCGTCGTCGTAGGGCGCCACGCCGCGATGCAGCGCCATGACGCGCGCGTCCGCGCGGTGCACGTCGATCAGCGCCTGGCGGTAGCGCTGGTAGACCTGCCGCGCGACCTCGGGGTTGCCCAGGCGGTCGCGGACGGCGCGCGCCTTGTGGTCGACCGTCATGATGGCTTCCTGCTTGCGGGCGCCGGGGGGAGGGGAGACATCGACTACTTCGGCCTGTTTCATTTCTCGGTCTCCTTGGCGGGGATGTGCGCCGGCGTCCCGTGCAGCCAGCAATTCTCGGGATAGGTGTGGCGCGACAACTCGTTCAGTGTGGACTGCTGCACCCAGACCTTCGCCCTGAGCAGGCATTTGCATACCCGGCAGGTATCGAGCGCGGCATCAACCGACGTCTTCTTCCCGGCCCGCACGAACCACCCGAACAGGTCGAAGAATTCGTTGCCGGGGCAGCTTGTGCAGATGCCGTGGAGGTTCGACGGGCAGTTTGCGCAGATGGCCGCGCGCCGCTCGGCCTCCGCCTGCTCGACGAAGAAGTCCTTGCGGTTGAACAACCGCCCGACGATGAGACGGGTGGCGTCCTTTATCATTCGCACGGACAGATACGGGACCGCGGGCTCGTCGGGGCCGCCGACACAGAACCCCTTGGGCAGCCGCTGGCAGATGAAGTGCTCGATCCGCGCACGCATCTCCGGGTCGCCCGGCCACTCCAGCTTCTTGTCGGCGTACCACCGCTTGAGCTGCTGCATGAGCCCGATCTGCATCGGGGACTGAAACCGGAAGGTTTCGCCCTCGTGCTCGATCTCGTAGATCCAGCCGATCGGCGGAACCGTTCCGGCGTGCATGAACCTGGCTCTCTGCGGCTCGGTCATTTCATGATCTCCGAAGCGGCCCCGGCGAAATCCTCGCCCAGGGCCAGAGCGTCCTTGACACCCTTCTCAACATCCTCCATCGAAGGATCCGGCGGAAGAACCTCCCCCACGACCTCGACCCGCTTGTAAGGGTTCTTCATGCGGGGAGGCACGCCGTGATCGTGCGAGAAAACCCACTCGGCCTCCTCGCGGCTATCGAAGAGCTTCGTCGACACCCAGCCGGTGCCGCGCACCTGGAACTTCTCGACAAGGTGCCCCGCCGCCGCGGCCGTCACGGGGACGATCTTCAGATCGTCGCCGGAGAACGGGCACAGCTTGCGGGGCTCCTTGAAGCCCAACTCGACTACCTTACTGGTCTTCTTGGGGCGGGGCATCTTCGCTCTCCGGCTGTTCCGGCTTGGCCACCTGGAACATCTGCGGATTCATGATCATGGTCAGGGCGTCGTTGGTCCACATCCCGGCTTCGCGCAGCTTGAACATGGTCTGCTCGAAGTTGCGTCCCACTGCCGGCATCCGCTCGACGTACGGCGCGTAGAGCTCGCCGACGGCGTTATAGGCGGCCTCCAGGGCCTGGATGAACGCCTGGGCGCCCTGGGGCAGCTCTTGCTCGGTCGGGGGTTTCGGGGTGAAGTCTGGCTTGATCTGGTCGTCACTCATGGTTGTTCTCCTATACCGCGGCCGTTTTGTACGCCCTGGCGTCCAGGTCGTACCTCTGGGCCAGCCGCCTGAACCCAGACGGTCCCCCGGGACGACGGCCCCAGGGTCCCGCATATTTGTTCGAAATCGTATCGGCCCCCGCCTGCATATTCAAGACAAATCGTACGACGCCGATCGCGATGGACAGGGCGTCCTGCTCGTCGGGGGATTCGCCGGCCTTGAGCTCGTTGCCCTCGCGGGTCGACTTCTTCTTGGACAGCAGTCGGCGCAGCACGCCGACGCGCTCCAGCAGGCGCCCGCAGAGCTGCTCCATGGCGACGAGCGGCACGTTGCGCACCTGGCCCGCGCGGACGAAGGCGGCGACGGCGGCCCACAGCTCGGTCGACTGGTTCTTGAAGCGGTCCGACGCCTTGCGCACGTCGCCCTTGGACAACGGCATGTCCGAGGCCGCGGCGTTGGACACGAACCGGCGAACCGTCATGAAATGCTTGGACTGCAAATAGTCGGCCACGCTCTGGGTCGCGCTGTCGTCCACGCCGATCAGCTCGGGCTTGACGCTCAGCTCCTCGGCGTACTCCTTGATGGCGTCGCCCACCTGGTCCGTGACGGGGATGGCCGAGGACGCGTCGACCCTGGCGTACCGGGGCTCCAGGCACGACAGCTTGACCTGATTGTTCTTGTCGATGCCGATTTCGATGGCCTGCATGACGGCCCGGTTCCCGCCTTCGGAGAACGCGGGGTCGCAGCCCAGCACGGTCACCGACGGGGCGCCCATCCACGTGACGTCCTCCGTGGAGCCGCTACGCAGCACCTCGGTCATCGACAGCAAGGTCTGCTTCTTGCCCTGGGCGGGAGGGAACCCGCGCACCATGGTCCAGAACTCGGGGTCGTCCTCGTTGCCGCCGACGTCCTTGCGGATGTCGTCGAGCTTCTCCTTGGTCAGCAGGAACGTGAGCTTCTTCTCGGGGTAAAGGATTGCCGGGCTTCTGAGACCGTCATGGCGCCTGATCTTTCCGTAAGGGCTATGCCATTCATGTGTGGTTTCAGGGTCGATGGCGGCAAAGCCGCCCGGCAAAATGGGCTTGGAATACTGGGCCGCAAGATCCGTGAAGCTGTCGGGGTTGCAGAGGCCGACGAGCTTGAAGTCCTTGGCGCCGATGGATAGGTTGGTGCGTACCCGCATGGCGGCCGGGCGCATCTGGGACAGCTCGTCGAGGACCAGGCGGACGTAGGGCAAGTGGGCGCCGGTGAGCTTCGTGCGGGCCTCCTGCTCGGTGCCTTCGGCCACAGCGACGCCGCGGATCGACGCCTTGTCGGTGGCAACGCCCAGCTCGTCGTCCTCATCGAGGATGATGGCGTTGTCGGTCTTGCGCAGCTTGCCGGGCATTTCGAACCGCGAGAAGTGCTTGATGTAATGGAAGTACCGCAACACGGATTCGTAGGAGCGGATCTTCAACATCTGCAGGGACGTCGAGGCCAGAATCGCCACGGTCTCCTGGGGGTCGACCATCCAGTCGATCAGGGTGAGCAGGCCCATGTCGTTGCTGTTGTGGGTGGCGATAAAATCGTTCGTGAGGTACAGCCCCCGTGGGTGATCCAGTGTTATGCACTTCATTGGCACTTTGCGTCCGGTGCGAGCGACGCGCACGATATACCGACCGCGAAGCCCGCGGGAAGACGCCGAAAGCCGGCTTTGCTTTTTTCCGCTCTTGAATAAAAACCCATTATCTGGAAGGCGAAGGGAAACAGTGTAGGCGCGCTGGCCTTTTTTCTTCTCTCCGTTTGGCCCGCGGAAAACAGGTATGCGCGATGAAATAGACGCAACGCCCCCAAGCGACTGGACTAAAAACTGCACGCCGCGGGCCAACCGCTCGGACACGGACGTGAACGACAGCCCTCCGTTAGTGCCTACCGTCCCATCCGTGTCCATGAGCCCGGCCAACAACTCCTCACGGCTTCTTTTCTCGGAGTACAGATAGTCGTCGGGAATGAACTTCTCGGCCGACTTGGCTTTATCCAGCCCGTAATGTTTTATCGCCCGCAGATAATAATTAGCCCCACTGTGGGCCAAGGAGGATTTAACGATCACGAAGTCGCCGGGAGCTACGGGCTTTAAGTCATATCCTTTCTTCAAACACTCGCGCGCGGCCGCTATAATATCCGGATCCGTGGCGGACAACCTAACTTGGCCGCCCACGACAAAACACCCGTCTCCAAGAAGGACCCCCATTAAATAATGGGGAATCAGGCTCGGCCGTTTTTCAAAATATACCGGTTCACACAATGGAACAAAAAACTTCCCGATGCGGTTTTGCCGACTCAACCACTCGGTCTCGACTATGTGGTTTCGGCGATCCACTCCGTCCTTGAATCCGACTTCCCACAAGTGGGTCCCTGCGCAGACCGTGCTCGTGCCATCCCCAAACTCAACCTTATACTCATCCTGGTGCCCAACGTCGTGGGTTCGAATTATCGCAGACGTCTTTCCGTCCTGGGCGATAACGCGGTCACCCACCTGTAAATCCCCCATCCTGCGGGGGCCGGTCGGAGTATAGACAATAGCATCCAGCGGCTGCGCTTTACCCGAACTCGCACAGCCCCAAGTAATGAGGAACTTTTCCGTGGTCCAGTCGTAGACGTGCTGCTCGCTCCACTCGTGGCGGACGAACTCCTTGCGGGGAATGAGCGAGTAGATGGCGCGCCAGAAGCACTCCCACGGCTCCTTCTCGGTGCAGGCGGCGTACTCCGGCTCCCGCCAGTGCTTCCACACCTTCAGGTCGATCAAGGCGTCCGGCATGTCCTCCGGCCACCCCATGCCGTACTTCTCCTTGAGCCCGACCATCATTTCAGGACGCGCTCCTTCGCGCAGGAAGCCGTATCATAAACTGCTCGCCAAATTTCGTCAGCGCGTTTGGCACAACCTCAAAAGTTCGCCAGCCGTTCTTTCCGACAATCCGGTTTCTGGTTGTCCCCGGCGTTGGGTTGACCTTCTCGAAGCCATTGGGCTTGCGGTAGGGATCATAGCCGCCGCCGCGCACGTCAGCCTCCTTCAAGCTCTCCGTGCAGTATAGCCGATCCTCGTCACCGAGCCGGACGTTGAGTAATTCGGCGGTAGCGTAAAAGAACAGCAGGTGGCGGATGGCCTTGGCGTCATACTTCTTTTGACCGGAAATTTCCGTCTGCCAGTACCAAGCAGAAGCGGCCATTCTCTCCGGCGTCACGCCGATGGGCCGGTACACCACAACGCGAGCCTTGCCCCGGCGCATATCGTCCTCCCACTTTTCGAGCGGGGTCATCTGCGCCACCTGCCCCATGTGTGCATCGCCAACGTACCATTGGCTACCGCACCGGATCAGCTTTGCGTCGTGGGACAGGCCGGTGCCAGATAGAAGAACGCGAAGACCCTGTGTGCGTAGCACGATCCCCTTGCTGATGAGAGCGGGGGTCATGCGGGAAATGTCCATCCCAGGCAGGAGCGCGTCACGGTTGAACAGTTGGGCGGTCATTTTCTATTGCTCCACTCAAGCTCCGCACCAGCCTTTTGGATGGCCCTGACGTTCGGCATTTTCACGTCCGGGTTCTGCCGGGAAAGAATGCGAGAAAGCTCTGCGTCGTAGGCGGCCATCATCGTTCCGCTCCACGGATCGTGTTGCTGGTTAATTCGGTTTTCCAGCAGGCACAGGCGTGAGTCAACGCGCTCCTGCCACCGCACCATGTCGTTGCTCATCCGAAGGAGGGTGCCAAAAATGGCGATCATGGCCACCAGCAGGCCGAGGCTTATGCCGGTCTGCGCGGTCAACTGGCCGGAGTGGATGCGGTAGTCACCGTTGTCTTCGCGTTTCACCTCGTCACTCATCGCGCTACCCTCTCGGCCTTCAAGTTCTCGTTGCGCCCGGCAGGGTTTGGGATTTTCCATACCCACGTCCTGCCGCCCTCGGTCGCCCGAACCTCCACCCCGGCGTTATATGCACCGCCGGGCTTCTTCGCCTGGAAATGCTCCCGATTGCCATTTGCCACGCCGGTGGAGGCCAGCGTCTCGATCCGCTCTCCGCCGCGCCAGAGTTCCACGCTCCCGCGATCCACCTTGCCCGTCCAGACCTCCGGTAGCAAGACGCGGAGCTTGCCGGAGTTTTCGCCGACCGGCTTCCAAAGAAAGCCTTTTTCATGACCAGTAATCATCGCCGGTAACGTCTGTTCTGACAGGCCAACATCCATGTACTCTGCGGGGAAATCGCCATGGCTATTGGCTAACGATTGAGTCCAGAGGATCCAGTCCTTGCCACTGGCCTGCATCTTGGCAACGCGCGCCCGAACATTGCTCCCGTTTAACGCAGTGTCGCCGTCGGTATTCCACACCGGGTCAGGGGGTACAGAGTCGCCGTGATGGCTCCTGGCCCACTCTACCCCGACGGCAGCCAGTTCGCCCCGGATGGCCTCATGCGCGGCCACTGCGGCGGAATACGGATTGACAAAGAGCCGGTTGCGGAATCCAGACGCACGAAGATGCTCGGCAAGGCTCAGCGCAAAGCCGGCCGACTCCGCCAGGTCTGGCTCGATGGACAGCTGAATGTGGACCCGGTCATAATATCCGGCAAGGCTGTCCAGAAATTGCTTTTCGTACCGAAGGCGGGTTGCCGAGTAGAAGTCAGACTTGGCATCCGGCTGCCCTCCGACAGACGGAACGCGGCCGGTTCGGCTTCGCACCGCCCAGTCGTTTCGCACGATCACAACGG
>Ga0209313_1000132_pt1 | contig 88235 bp, 74 predicted proteins | sample BioC13SIPDNA_3_FD_185748 | JGI IMG/M metagenome (GOLD analysis project Ga0209313, IMG submission 185748) | Anaerobic biogas reactor microbial communites from Washington, USA - Biogas_R2_B C13 SIP DNA (SPAdes) (version 2) | ecosystem: Engineered > Bioreactor > Anaerobic > Unclassified | place... | reverse complement strand
AAGTGACTTCTCCTCCTTCGGATGGTTGTATTGTCACTTACTAATTCGGCAAAAAGGGGGGTGAAGTCCTTTTTTTGCCCCTTAAAAAGCCCGGTATTTCTTGGGCTAACTAATATGCAAAAGTCTCAGTCTAACTGATTTTTGTGCACAATCTAAAGCGTTATCCAATAGTTCGGGATTATCATTATCATTGGCAAGTTGCAAATAATTGCGACTGGCAAAATAATAGCCCATTGAATTAATGGGATAGAAGGTATTAGCTTTTTCATAGACCAGGGTTGCTTCATTTATATTACCCTGGCTTTCCAGTATAACTCCCCGTCGATACATCATGTTAGCAGAAAACTGCCATACAGACAGAAAAAGGAATACAAGCAGAACAGCAATAACATATTGGTACTTAATCTTTTTTATATCTATATCCTGATGCTTAATTGCGCCAACTGCAACCCCTGCTGCAACAAAAAATATCACTGCAGAACCGGGAAAATTCCAACTGAAATCTCCCCCTATATTTATAAGAAATGCTATTAATACTGCCAGTAAGCCTGGAAAATAATCAGGGAATTCTCCCCTCTTTATACGTTGCCAGACTTTTTTCCCACAGGTGATCAAAAAACCCATTATTAAAATGAATCCTACAATACCAAGCTCAACAAGCACCTGCAGATAATGGTTGTGAGCAAAACGTGAATACCACTGATTATTAGCATATTCAAGATAATAGGCAAGATGAAATGTTCCCAGTCCATATCCCCTGATTGGTTCGTTGACAGCAAGCTTTGCTGCTACTTCCCAAAAGGCCAGACGTCCAGCTCCAGAACTAGCTAAAAAAGATTCGTGTCGGGTTAGAAAAGCTATTAACTGCCTCCCTGCAAATTCTTGTAAGTAAGGGGCAATGAGCATAATTCCCTTTGTTATAATTAAAGCCAGGGCTATACATAATATCGTTTTGCCGATTCCCTTATATAATGCATTTTGGTTAAGACCCAGAAATAAAAAAGGTATGGTTAGAAAAAAACAGATATATGCACCTCTTGAACCGGTTAAGGCAAGGGCTGCCAGCAATATTACGCAGCCTGTTATTAACCAGCAATTTGGCCGTCGGAGGTAGTAAGACCATCCCAGGAAAAAAAACATAACCAGATAAATACCCAATGGATTAGAGTTGGTAAAGGTCGCCTTGATTCTTGCGGAAGTTAAAAACAGATACTCACTAATCCCGAAAAGAGCAATTCCAACTGCAGCAATGAGTGCAATTCTTCCTACTCTGAAAATATTGTCTTCATTTAAATTCAGAGCCAGAAAGAATGCTAATCCATAGCAAACCAGTTGTAAAAACTCTACTAGTGTACGATGGGGGTTTATAGACCAAAATATGCTTATGCCACCCCAGACAATAAACAATAAATACCATAGTAATGGTTCATGTAAATCAATATTCAGATTCATCTTTTTCATATAAATAATAGATATGGACACCGCCAGGAGAAGAAAAAGCACCCAATAAATTACATGATGATCAAAGCCCGCATCTAAAGTGGGAAGTAATACCAGTGTCAGCATCAACGTGAAAGCAGGAAGGCTTAAAACAGATTTTTGTTCTGATAATAATTGCAACACAATTCACCTACATATACGATATTTACATTTAATTTTTTTAATTGAGTTTTATCTTAAGCTAAATATTTATCTTAAGAGTCATTATTTCTCCATGTTTTCTTAAATCTCCTTTTATTAACCAATACTCAAATTAATTATATTAAACGGCGATGATTCTCTTTTTAATTGCCCTTCACTCAGAATTCATCCTTTTTTTTATTTTTGGAAGCACCAGGGTTTCAAGCAGGCGGGAGATTTTAGTACCCATAAATTCCTTGCCGGCAATGGGTACTACGAGGATAGTATAGAGACCGGCACGGTTACCCCCCAGAATATCCGTAAATATCTGGTCGCCAATAACTGCTGTTTCTTCCGGTTTTACCTGCATATGGGTAATAGCTCGGTGATAACCACCGCGACGGGGTTTCTGTGCCCGATGAATGTAAGGAATATTCAGGGCTTCCGCAACCTGCAGGATTCGCTTCTCACCATTATTGGATAAAATACAGGCCTTCAGACCCTCAGCTTTTATTCGTTCAAACCATTGATGTACTTCCCCGGTAATCTCGTTACTGTTCCATTCGGTAATCGTATTATCCAAATCCAGTATAAAAGCCTTTATATTCTGTTCTTTCAGCTCGTGAAGCGGTACATCCTGTAATGATTGGACATAAATGTCCGGATATAGTTTACTGAACATGCCTGACCTCAATTCTTAAATTTTGCCTCCGGCATCTACTCCACATTCCTCCCGCAATACCCGGGCGGCATTCTCCGGTGAAACTGGATTAATATGGTATCCGCTTCCCAATTCCATCCCGTTTACTACAATAAGGCGGGGCATTATCTGCATATACCAGTGATAACCTGGCTGGTAATCCACATTTACCGGGGCAGTGTTAAATACTATGTTATATGATGAGTCTTGCAGGCAGGTAACCAGCTTGGGGAAAAAACGGCTGCTCAGCGCAGTTAAATCCATCAGCTCTTCTTCATTAAGATCACCAAAATGTTCCGCATGCCGACGGGGAATTATCCAGGTTTCATAAGAGAATCTGGAGGCATAAGGACATATTAACAGGAAATATTGAGTGGAGCCAACTATACGCACATTATGCTGTTCTTCTTCCGCCAGCATACGACACATTATACATTCTCCCTGCTCTTTATAAAAGTGGGGAAATATCTGCTGATAATCCGGAACCATAGGCAAACCGATAATCTGACTGTGGCTGTGTCCCAGCGAAGCACCGGCAAACAATCCCCGGTTTTTGTAGACTAGAATATATTTTAGGCGTTCCTCGTTTCTTATGCTGTTATACCGGGTTATCAGCATGCGATAAACCTGTTCCATCTGTTCAAAAGTAAACTGGTGAAATTCCAGGCCATGCTGTGGAGTCTCTACCACCACCTCGTGATGTCCCAAGCCATTGGAACAGGAAAACAATCCATTGATTTCCTGATTAAATTCCCCTTCCAGGTTAAAAGCCGAGTACTTGTTAGGAATTGCCCGAACCTGCCATCCAGGCGTATTTATTTCCGTACCTGGAGTCCGGAAAGCATCCAGTTCACTGGGAGTAAAATGTTCCTGACCTTCGCAAAACGGGCAAAAATTACTATTTATGGCGTGGTTGGTATTATTGCGGTTGATCGGAAAATCCTGCGGTTTTAAAACGACATCGGTGGCAATAACTACCCAGTTTTTGCGGAATACATCAAATCTTAATTCTGACATCTCAAATACCTCCTTGAGGGGAAACTGCCGACGGTTTTCATCCCCTATACACAAGTGATGTTACTATATTTATGATAATCTATATGATCATATTTCCCTTTCATATCTTCTATCCCTTCTATTATATCCGTATTTATTAAGTAAAAGTATTAAAAAAGCTACCTTCCTGTTGACTTTAGTATTTAATTATCATATTATTATCTATGTCAATTCGATAAATAAAAGCTGAAAACCGGAGTAGTAAACAAATCAGTACAGAGAGTCACGCGCTGGTGGAAGGTGACCGAACTTTGTTGAACTCGCCGGGAAGCTCTGCAGGTGATTTAAAATAGCCTGTAGCGGATAGTCCGTTATGCTAAAAGAGTGGACAAGAGATGTGGGGCTATGGCGCAGTTGGGAGCGCGCTTGAATGGCATTCAAGAGGTCGTGGGTTCGAATCCCACTAGCTCCACCAATATCATATTGTCAATCAGGGTGGTACCGCGGGAATGACTCTCGTCCCTTTCAGGGATTGAGGGTTTTATTATTTTATCCTTATTTCAGGAGGCTTAAACATGAACTCTAAGTATGATTTTCAGGCTGTTGAAAAGAAATGGCAGAAATATTGGGAAGAACAAAAGATTTTTCATGTCACTGAGAATCCAAAGCGGCCAAAGTATTATGCATTGGAGATGTTTCCTTATCCCTCCGGTAATCTGCATATGGGTCATGTGCGCAACTATGCAATCGGTGATGTGGTAGCCCGTTTCAAAGCCATGAATGGATTTAATGTTTTACACCCGATGGGTTGGGATGCATTCGGACTTCCGGCCGAAAATGCCGCCATTAAAAATGCTATTCCCCCTGCCCGCTGGACCAGCAGTAATATAGTAAATATGCGCGAACAGCTTAAAACCCTTGGTATAAGCTACGATTGGGATCGTGAATTATCCACCGCCAGTCTGGAATATTATAAGTTTACGCAGTGGATGTTCTTAAAACTTTATGAAAATAACCTGGCTTACAAGAAAAAAGCTGCCGTAAACTGGTGTCCATCCTGCCAGACAGTTCTGGCTAATGAGCAGGTAGTAGAAGGCAGTTGTGAACGCTGTGATGCGGTCGTAGATAAAAAGCAACTCGAACAATGGTTTTTCAAAATAACTGATTATGCCCAGCGTTTGCTGGATGACCTGGAAATGCTTCCCGGATGGCCGGACAAAGTCAAGATTATGCAGCGTAATTGGATTGGACGCAGTCAGGGTTGTCAGTTCTCCATGGATATTGAAGGCTGTGATGAAAAGATTACCGTTTTCACTACCCGCCCGGATACGGTTTTTGGAGTTACCTATATGGTTCTGGCTCCTGAACATCCGCTGGTGAGTGTGGTATCTGCCGGTAAACCTCAGGAACAGCAGGTGCAGGAATTTGTAAAACGCATGCAATACTTGAGTGATATGGCCCGAACCGCCAGTGATGTAGAAAAAGAAGGGGTTTTCACCGGAGCTTATGCTATTAATCCCATGAATGGTGAACATGTACCTATCTGGATAGCCAATTATGTGCTTATGGATTACGGCACCGGAGCAATTATGGCAGTGCCTGCCCATGACCAGCGGGATTTTGATTTTGCCCGTCAGTACAATATACCTATCCGGGTAGTTATAAAAGGCGAAGACTCACCATTAAATGCTGATGAACTTATCGAGGCCTATCCCGGTGATGGCATCATGGTTAATTCCGGTGCCTTTGACAACTACTCTGTGGATGATGGCAAAAATGCAATAATTGAATACATGCAGGAAAATAACATTGGATTTGGAACAGTTAATTTCCGTTTACGCGATTGGCTGATTTCACGCCAGCGTTACTGGGGCGCACCCATTCCGATAATATATTGTGATAAATGTGGAACGGTTCCGGTTCCGGAATCTGATTTGCCGGTAATTCTGCCCGAAGATGTTGAGTTTCGACCCTCGGGTGAGTCTCCGCTGAACTATGTGGAATCCTTTTTTAAAACTGATTGTCCGGTTTGTGGCGGTCCGGCTAAACGGGAAACTGATACCATGGATACTTTTGTCTGTTCATCCTGGTATTTTGACCGCTTTTGCAGTCCCCGTGAATCCTCACTGCCTTTCACTCGCGAGGCAGCTGATTACTGGATGCCGGTAGATCAATATATCGGCGGAGTTGAACATGCAATTTTACATCTGATGTATGCCCGCTTCTTCACCAAGTTCCTGCATGATATAAATATGCTGGAGGCACAGGAGCCCTTTACCAACCTGCTTACCCAGGGAATGGTTTTAAAGGACGGGGCAAAAATGTCAAAATCCAAAGGCAATGTAGTCAGTCCCGAAGATATTATTCGTACTTACGGTGCTGATACGGCCCGGTTATTCATCCTGTTTGCTTCTCCTCCGGAGCGTGATCTGGAGTGGAGTGATCAGGGGGTTGAGGGGGCTTACCGTTTTTTAAATCGTATCTGGCGTCTGGTGGATGAACATACCGCTTTAATTCAGGAGGTTTCATTACCGGAAGATTTCTCGCAGCTGGATGATAATGCGCGTAAAATGCGATTTAAAACCCATGCCACCATTAAAAAGGTCAGTGAAGATATTAACGAACGCTTTAATTTTAACACTGCTATTAGTGCTATTATGGAATTAACCAATATGCTTAACTGGTATAAAGATGTTGAGGAAATTGATTTGCCCGTTTTTAAAGAAGCGATTAATTCCCTACTTGTTTTGTTAAACCCCTTTTCACCTCATATCGCCGAGGAGCTCTGGCAAAGATGCGGTAATGGGAACAGCCTTCAAACTGTAGCCTGGCCTAAATATGACCCCCAGGCTTTGATACAGGATGAAATAGAAATTGTGGTTCAGATCAGCGGCAAGGTCAAGGAACGAATTATGGTCCCGGTAGATAGCAGTGAAGCAGAATTGCGTGAAATCGCTCTGAATAATACCCGTATTAAAGAGTTGACAAATGGGAAAAAGATCGTGAAAATAATAGTGGTTCCTAACAAACTTGTTAATATTGTAGCCAATTAATTTGATACCAGAGATATTGGTATATACACCCCCGGGGGTGGGCAAACCATCAGTCAAAACCTGATTGCATTACGATGATCGTGCCCATCCCCTCCCCCCCTATTAATAGCAACATTACAAACTACAACCAACTAAAGACCGGGCCCAAGCGGCATTAATCATAACCCCCTCACCCAGGTATGCAGGTGATATGGGATTTAGTAGAACCTGACTCTCCTGACTTTTTCTGACTTGGCCTGTTATATAATTAAGTTATCTCAGGGGGTTATGGTTAAGGCAAGCGCAGGGGGATAAAGGCGATTCCGGTCAACTTGTAAAACACAATAGGCAGAGATTTATTAGGATGGAACCAGTCTTACAAAATTAAACCAGCTAAAGACCGGACCCAAGCGGCATTAATCATAACCCCCTCACCCAGGTATGCAGGTGATATGGGATTAAGTAGAACCTGACTCTCATGACTATTTCTGACTCGGCCTGACTTTATATAATTAAGTTATCTCAGGGGGTTATGGTTAAGGCAAGCGCAGGGGGATAAAGGCGATTCCGGTCAACTTGTAAAACACAATAGGTGGAAATTTATAGGATGGAACCAGTCTTACAAAATTAAATCAGCTGAAGACCGGACCCAAGCGGCATTAATCATAATCCCCTCACCCAGGTTTGCAAGTGATACTGGATTAATTAGAACCTGACTTTCCTGACTTTTTCTGACTTGACCTGACTTATTTAATAATTAAGTTATCTCAGGGGGTTATGGTTAAAGCAAGCGCAGGGGGATAAAGGCGATTCGGGTCAACTTGTAAAAACAATAGGTGGTAAATTCATAGGATGGAACCAGTCTTACAAACTTAAACCAGCTGAAGACCGGACCCAAGCGGCATTAATCATAACCCCCTCACCCAGGTTTGCAAGTGATACTGGATTAATTAGAACCTGACTCTCCTGACTTTTTCTGACTTGACCTGACTTATTTAATAATTAAGTTATCTCAGGGGGTTATGGTTAAAGCAAGCGCAGGGGGATAAAGGCGATTCGGGTCAACTTGTAAAAACAATAGGTGGTAAATTCATAGGATGGAACCAGTCTTACAAACTTAAACCAGCTGAAGACCGGACCCAAGCGGCATTAATCATAACCCCCTCACCCAGGTTTGCAAGTGATACTGGATTAATTAGAATAATTAAGACCGACTGTCAGTTATTAATACTTCCCGGGCATCCGCCCAAAGGTTTTCCAATTGATAATAATCCCGTTCTTCCTCACGAAATACATGCAGAATTACTGAATTATAATCCAGCACACACCAGACTCCCTGTTGATGTCCTTCTTTACGCAACGGAAGAACTTCTTTCTCTCTTAAGACTTCCTCTACATGTTCGGCTATACCGCGTACCTGAAGAAAGTTTCTGCCGCTGACAATAACAAAGTAATCGGTAATTACCGTTAAATCGCTTACATCCAAAATAGTGATGTTCATAGCTTTTTCATCCAGGCAGGCTTCAGTAATTAATTTTACGATATCAATACCTTCCAACAAATATAACCTCCCTTAGTTATTATAACCATATTTTTTTTAAAAAAATTTCATTACCACATTATAAATAGGCATTTCGTACCTCTACTGTACGGGGATGAATCAGTCTTCTCCGGTCAAGGCAATAGCGCAGGGTAGTATCCAGACCAAACAGCATAGCTTCCTTCAGATCACGGTAAGCCAGGCATTTTAATCTGTCCTGCCCGGGATAATCCCTGCCCGGTTCAATCATATCGGCCAGATAAATAATTTCCTCCAGTTTGCTCATATCCAAACCACCAGTTGTATGCACTGCTACTGCTTTTAATATCTCCTGATCCTCAATCCCCAATTCCTGTTGCAGCAACCAGGCTCCGACCGGCGCATGCAACAAATCCGGAATCTGATAATCCATGGCATGCTGAATCAGTTTCCCCTTTTCAGCTGTAGATAACAACTCTTCTCCGGATAATCCTTTGGCATAATCATGTAATAATCCGGAAATATATGCCTTGTTAACATCCACTCCGAATATTTCCGCCAACTCCCTGGCTACCCGGGCGACTTCCAGCGAATGTTGGAAACGGGAAGAAGAAAGCCGCTGGTAAATTATTTCCTGCAATTGTTGTTCATTATACAATCATCTTTCTCCTTTCGCTGGTAAAGTCCATGGTCATTAACATATTGTTCAACCTGGGCAGGCAGGAGATATTTTATGGGTTGTCCCTCTCTTACCCGTTGACGAATATCGGTTGAAGAAATATCCACGCCGGGAATAGCCATTATATGGAGATTATCCCATAATTGCTGTGGTAGTTGCTGCAGAGACGGCATATCCAGGTCCAAAACATAATTAGGTCTTGTTACTACGATGAACTGGCACAGGGTAGATAGTCGAGCGATATCTTTCCAGCTATGCATCGATAACAGGGAGTCCATTCCCATTATAAAATAAAAGCTATCCTGTGGTTGTTGGCTGATAAAGTAATCTATGGTATCTATCGTATATGAATTACCCGGACGCTGCATTTCCAAATCAGATATAATAAAAGCCTGATTATCCTCAATAGCCAGACAGACCATCCGGTAACGATGATTTCGACTCAAAATGGAATTAAGTTCTTTGTGCGGGGGACGGGCAGCAGGCATAAAAATAACCCGGTCCAATTGGAACTGGTAGCGCGCGATTTCCGCTGCAACCAGATGCCCGTAATGGATGGGGTCAAATGTTCCTCCCAATATCGCCACTCTTTGTCCCGAATTCAAACTATCACCTTTATTTATGTAAATTCTATCCTAATAATAACTTTGCCGTTGTGAAAATGCAAATTACCTACACAGAGACTTTCCCCCGCCAATTAAAAACCCTATAATAGATTTAATAAACTACGGGAGAGAAAATTTTTTGAAAGAAGTAAAGCTGACTTTTCACAATAATGGTCTGCGCAGTTATATTGATATGGATTTATGCAGCCAATGTCCTCGGCAGGATGATAAAGGTTGCTGCGGGTATTACTCACCCGTTTTTTATCCCAGTGATTTTGCTTATCTCACTCAGTATCAGCCTGAATTGCTGGAAGAAATTCTTTCCCTGTCGCAGATTACTGTGCTGGATGCTTCAGTAACCGTTAATCACACAGTAGAAGCGCCCGGTTATCATTGTCATTTTCATAATACTGAAGGCGGCTGCCGTTTACCACAATTGATGCGGGAATCGGTTTGTCGCCACTTTGTATGCCCGGGAATAACCTGGGAGCAGGATGAAAAGTTTAAGCACTGGCAATATTTTTTTTCCCGGTTAAGCGATTACGAAATTGAACTTAATAACAAAATCAGCGAACAGTTAAAATCTGAAGGGCTCTCTCTAAGAAACCTTGAAAATCGCTCATTCTTTTTTAAGCGGGTACTGGAGATTTTTAATAAGGAAACCGCAGTCATGCCCGAATTTATCAATAAACTAAATAAGGAAGAGTCACTGACCCTGGCATGTGAAATAAAATATGGAGAGGACTGGACATTATAAAATCCAAATAAAATAAGCAGGAGGTTTAATATTATATGCAATGGGACCGTAATCGTAAAATTTTGGATAATGTACTGGATTCAATAGGTTTTACCCCGTTAATCAGGTTAAATCGCATCACTGCCGATATAAAGCCGGAAATATGCGTTAAACTTGAATATACAAATCCCAGCGGCAGTTTAAAAGACCGGGTGGTTAATCAGATTGTAAAAGCGGCCGAACAAAGGGGTGATTTAAAACCGGGAATGATATTACTGGAGGGGACCACCGGAAATACCGGTATATCCACCGCCATGGTTGCGGCTGCCCGCGGGTATCAAGCTATTATCGTAATGCCTCAGGGCATGAGTGAAGAACGCAAAAAGACGATTAGAGCTTATGGAGCAGAACTGGTGCTTACTCCCGGGGCCGAAACTGATGTGGATTTGGTACTGGAAGAACTGGATCGCATCAAAGCCCGTTATGGAGATAAAATATTTGAAATTGGTCAATTTGTGCGTGAAGATAATCTTAATGCCCATATTGAAAATACCGGACCGGAAATCTGGGAACAAACCAGGGGCGAAGTTGATATATTTATTATGTGTCAGGGCACTGGCGGCACGGTAACCGGCACTGCCAAATTCCTTAAAGAACAAAACCCGAATATAAAGGTTTTTATTTCCGAACCGGCTGATTCCCCGATACTTTCCAAAGGCCGTATCGGTCAACATAAGGTTCAGGGCATAGCTGACGGTCTTATCCCTGAGATTCTGGATTTGCAATATGTGGACGGTGTAGCCCTGGTGAGTTCTGAGGAATCAATTGAAACGGCACAAAGAATTGCTTGTGAGGAAGGGGTTTTCTGCGGAATTTCCTCTGGTTGCAATGTAGCTGCCGCAATCAAGGTTGCCCGGCGTTACCCGGAAGCTAAACGGATTGTAACCATTGTAAACGACAATGGTCTGCGTTACCTGTCCACCGATCTTTGCGGAAGCGAAGTCTGCCGGGAATTATTGGACCGCGATTATCAGCTTTCCGAAGCCGAGCTGAAGAAACTGGCCAGCTATAATTTGGAAATAATTGAGTAGGTTGTGAGGGCCTGATTCCAGATTTTCAGAACCAATATAGACACAGATTACACAGACCCTTCGGGCGCGATTTTCACTGATTTTTTATTGATTAAATCAGATTAAGATTAGTTATGGTGAGGCAGGTTTTAATTTGAGGGAATATTATTAATCAAATTCTAACCTGCCTGACTTATTTAATAATTAAGTTATCTCAGGGGGTTATGGTTAAGGCAAGCGCAGGGGGATAAAGGCGATTCCGGTCAACATGTAAAACACAATAGGTGGTAAATTCATAGGATGAAACCAGTCTTACAACCTTAAACCAGCTGAAGACCGGACCCAAGCGGCATTAATCATAACCCCCTCACCCAGGTATACAAGTGATACTGGATTAATTAGAACCTGACTCTCCTGACTTTTTCTGACTCAACCTGACTTATTTAATAATTAAGTTATCTCAGGGGGTTATGGTTAAAGCAAGCGCAGGGGGATAAAGGCGATTCGGGTCAACTTGTAAAAATATTAGGTGGTAAATTCATAGGATGGAACCAGTCTTACAAACTTAAACCAGCTGAAGACCGGACCCAAGCGGCATTAATCATAACCCCCTCACCCAGGTATGCAAGTGATACTGGATTAATTAGAACCTGACTCTCCTGACTTTTTCTGACTTGACCTGACTTATTTAATAATTAAGTTATCTCAGGGGGTTATGGTTAAGGCAAGCGCAGGGGGATAAAGGCGATTCCGGTCAACATGTAAAACACAATAGGTGGTAAATTCATAGGATGGAACCAGTCTTACAAACTTAAACCAGCTGAAGACCGGACCCAAGCGGCATTAATCATAACCCCCTCACCCAGGTTTGCAGGTTATACTGGATTAATTAGAACCTGACTCTCCTGACTTTTTCTGACTCGACCTGACTTATTTAATAATTAAGTTATCTCAGGGGGTTATGGTTAAGGCAAGCGCAGGGGGATAAAGGCGATTCGGGTCAACTTGTAAAAAAAATAGGTGGTAAATTCATAGGATGGAACCAGTCTTACAAACTTAAACCAGCTGAAGACCGGACCCAAGCGGCATTAATCATAACCCCCTCACCCAGGTATGCAGGTGATACTGGATTAATTAGAACCTGACTCGACCTGACTTATTTAATAATTAAGTTATCTCAGGGGGTTATGGTTAAGGCAAGCGCAGGGGGATAAAGGCGATTCCGGTCAACATGTAAAACACAATAGGTGGTAAATTCATAGGATGGAACCAGTCTTACAAACTTAAACCAGCTGAAGACCGGACCCAAGCGGCATTAATCATAACCCCCTCATCCAGGTATGCAGGTGATACTGGATTAATTAGAACCTGACTCGACCTGACTTATTTAATAATTAAGTTATCTCAGGGGGTTATGGTTAAGGCAAGCGCAGGGGGATAAAGGCGATTCCGGTCAACATGTAAAACACAATAGGTGGTAAATTCATAGGATGGAACCAGTCTTACAAACTTAAACCAGCTGAAGACCGGACCCAAGCGGCCTTAATCATAACCCCCTCACCCAGGTATGCAGGTGATACTGGATTAATTAGAACCCGACTCTCCTGACTTTTTCTGACTCGACCTGACGATGAGAATCAGGGTAGCTTTTTTAATTTATTGCCCAGGCTGAATCCCATAATGATCCAGAACAAGGGCATTACCATAATGACATCAATATTGAAAAATCCCTGTACCAGATAAGTGGTTATCATCAGAAATAAAGCCTCTTCATCATCGTTTTCCGGTATTTTAATTACTCTGGCTAAAAAAATAATGAAGGCTATCAGTGCAAAAATGCCCATGGTAATCAAAATCTCGATAAAGATATTATGAGCTTTGTCGGCAGTTATACCCTTGGCCGGCTCGATGTCTGCATACTTCAGGTTTTCCGGCCCGATGCCGAATGCCCAATTTTGCGGGAACAGCTTCAGGCTTTCCTTCCAAATATATATTCGCCCCGCTCCTGCATCTCCATCCAGTTTAACTCCGGCATCTACCTCTCCGGAAATACTTATTATCCTGCTCACTATCAACCCCCCTCTGGTAGGAGCCAATAACAGGAACACTACAGCCAGGGTTAATAACATAACTGAAAAGGCTTTCCAGGTATATTTGTTTTTTAAAATTTGAACCAATATATACAATCCGGCAAAGGCAAAGGCAATCCACGCCCCTCTGGTTGTCGTTACCAACAGGGCTGCAAATAGAATTGCGGTAGCCACAAGCCAGAATCTTTTGCCCTGCTGTAACCACCAGAGCATACCTATCGGTAGTAAAAACACTGTATATGATGCCAAAAAGTTTTGATTGGCCATCGTTGAATAGGAAATCATCGTATCACGATAAAACTCATGTGGAACCAGATTAATATTGAACCACTGCAGAATTGCCAAGGCAGAAACAATCATGCTGGTAAACAAAGCATATTTAAGAATTGAATTTTGCTGTTGCCCGCTTTCAGCAGCTACCAGAAATAATACTGTACAGAACAGATAGGTACTTAAACCGGTACAACGGGGACATCCAAACCATGAGTTTACAGGGTCCATACCCAGGATAGAAGAAATTATTACTAACAGCAGGAAGACTAATAAACTGAAGCAATTTTTAATAACCGTGAAATCTGACCTTTTAAAATATGAATACGCTGCAGCTATTGATACCAGCGCTAAAATAACTGCCCGGGGCAAATAGAAGTAATCTCCGCCAATCGGCACTACCATTAAACAATAAACAGTAACCATAAACAGCAGATAATAATTCACAAATGCCCCTCCCGCTTTAGTGAATTTATCGAGCCCTCTTTTGTCTCTAATCGATAGCGAAGCACTACACCCGACAAGGTGTATTAATAGTCCCTTAGGTGGAGTCTATGCACTGCCGGGATGCTTCACTTCGTTCAGCATGACAAGCAAGGAAAGCCCTGTTAATAATTTAAAATATTAAATACCGTTAAATCCAGTCAGAAATAATCAGTAAAAAGTCAGGTTCTAATTGGTTAAAATCTCCTAAAATGAAAACTCAATTCCCCTATTATTTATTGCTATTGCCGGATTTGTCCGTTGCCATAGATAATAAATTTGGTAGTAGTTAATTCCGGCAGGCCCATGGGACCACGGGCATGCAGCTTTTGGGTGCTGATGCCTATTTCAGCACCAAAGCCGAATACATTGCCATCAGTAAACCGCGTGGAAGCATTGGCATATACGGCAGCAGCATCCACCGCTGACATAAACCGCCGCACATTAGTGTAGTTTTCGCTGATTATGGCCTCGCTGTGTCCGGTACCGTATGTATTAATATGATCAATGGCTTCATCAAGACTATTAACCACCTTTACCGCCAGAATAAGGTCCAGATATTCTTCATCCCAGTCTGCCGCCACAGCGGGTATAACATCAGGTGCTATTTTCCGGGTTCTTTCACATCCGTGTATGGAAACTCCAGCATCCTGTAATTCTTTTATCATATCCGGCAGAAATTGTTCGGCTACGGATTCATGTACCAGCAGTTTTTCGGCTGCATTGCATACTGAAGGTCGCTGTACTTTAGCATTCATTACAATAAGAGCAGCCTTTTTCAAATCAGCATACTGATCAACATAAACATGGCAGTTGCCCATTCCGGTCATAATAACCGGTACGCTGGCATTTTCCATAACCACTGCTTTTAGTCCCTTGCCACCGCGAGGAATCAGTACATCCAGATACTCATGCATTTTCATCATGTACAATACAGCATCCCGGTCTTCACTATCGATCAGCTGTATAGCCCCTTCCTCCAATCCGGCTTTTACTGCTGCAGCAGAAATAGTTGCCGCTATTACCCGATTGGAGTTTAGAGCTTCTTCGCCGCCGCGTAAAATAACTGCATTGCCAGCCTTTAAACACAAAGCAGCAGCATCAGCGGTTACATTGGGGCGTGATTCATAAATAATGCCAATAACTCCGATGGGAGTCCGTATGCGTCCCACTTCCAGCCCATTTGGCCTTTTGCTGATACCGGTTACTTCTCCTATCGGATCAGGTAAAGCGGCTATTTCTCTAATTCCGTCAGCCATATCTTTAATGCGAACCGGAGTCAGACTGAGGCGTTCCAGTAATGCCTTGGTCAGTCCATTTTTTTCTCCCTGCTGCAAATCCAGCTGATTAGCATGCAAAATTTCTTCTGTATTATGTTCCAGGGCATCTGCCATAGCCAATAAGGCCTTGTTTTTAACTGTAGTTGGAGTAATGGCCAATGCCCGGGCAGCCTTCCCGGCCTTTTGCCCCTGATTGGTTAGAATTTGCTGCCAGTTATTCACTGTATCACTCTCCCATTTATTACATACTCACTATTACACACATGGTAATTATATCTGCAAATAAATATTCTGGCAATTATATGTTAATAATTGACATCTTGGCTGATACTGCATACTAACGTTGCTATATTTTAGTGTATTTACTAGAGCCTTGTAATAATTTATCCTAATATTTTCTCCAGGGTTTGCAGGAAATTTCATCCTATATACTAAACTTATATAAAGAAGCGAAATTGGGAATAATAAGATTTATTTTTTTATCACCAATTGTTGGTCTGCCAAGAAATAATTTAGGGAGGATTCAGGATATGGAATTGGAACTTAATACAGATACTCTATCCCTGGGACAAAGATTGTCAAGAGTTTTCACCAGCCCGAGCAGTGTATTTATGGACCTGGAAGATAATTCTTACTGGCTTGCCACACTACTTATAATTATAGGTGTCAGTTTAGCTGCGACCCTGCCCCTGCTTTCAAAAATTAAAGAATATGGCTTAATTACTATGCAGAAGATACCTGATAACCCTTCTCTCTCCAATCCGGAAACTCTGAATATGGTATCCCTGCTTATAGTTATAACTGCTTTAATAAGTGCAGTCCTGATACCGGTAATTTTCCCCTTGATTATGGCTTTATTACTCAAAATGTACAACGGTTTTATCGAATATAAGGTACCGTACCGGAAATTGTTTGCGGTTTGTGTATATGCTTATCTGCCCATGTTGCTGTCAACAGTGATTGGATTGGGATTGGGATTAATGACCCCGGTTGAAAGCTTTAGTAATGTATCCACCAGCCTTAACCTCTTATTTCCTCCTGACTCCCACAGTTTTTTGGCTCTGCTGGCTGGCCAAATTAATCCCTTTATGTTATGGAGTCTTTATCTTGCCGCACTCGGAGGAGCTATTATGATGAAATGTAACATCAGGCAGGTTGGTACATATTTATTTGTGGTATGGCTGGTTTATGCCCTGGGTACAAGCTATTACAGTGCAGTAACAATGAGTGCTATAGGCTGATAATCTTCAACCGACGATGATATTGGAATGCCCTGTCCATGAGGTTTCTCAATCCTCGTGGGCAGGGCAGGTTAATAATTTTGTTATGATTTTATTGTCACTCCCCACTATCCCCAGTTATAACTGCTTTTCATGTTTGACTTTATACTTTTCAGGCTATACTGGAATTAATCCCCGCTTTTATTAACAGGTAAATAAACCAGATAATAAAAAGATATGCCGCCAATTCTTTCTTATTTCTGTTCATTATTGCGGCACCGCCTGCCACCAGCAGGCATAAGCCCCATATAGTAAAGATATCCAGGTAATTTAAGAAGATATACAGGAAACCTGAGCTTTTATCCGGGGGTAGTAATATCGCTGCGCTTGTCCAAAGCGTCAGTGCCTGTTCATAATCCAGTACCTTTAATATTATCAAAACTTTTTCCAAAGTTTTTCCAATAAATACCGGGATCCAGGCATAAAAGGCCACTAAAAAAAATCGTTTATAATTTGGTGATATTAAGGCGTTTTTGATGGTTTCAAAAACAAAAACCAACCACCATAAATATGAACCTGTATGAAATAGTTCCATTAACTTGTCTTTAACTATTACCATTTGATTAAAAATCGCCAACAGAGCAGCATGAACCATCCATGTAACCAATGGTATCAACAAAGCTCCCACAATCATTGAAATTCTGATGACTTTAAGGCTGTTTTTTATTATATCCGGGGCCATACCCTGGCTGGTTAAAATATTTCTGCTGTAGTTTAACATTTCTGGCATAATCATGCCAATCATAAATAGATTCAGGCTTAGAATAATAAACATCGGCAGTAGTATTACCGGTTCATCTTCTACATTTTCCCATACTTTACCAGGTTGAAATATAACTTGCCATAAGCGGTTTAAAGATATTTTGATTTTATTATCCATCAAGCTATAACCTCATTAACAAAACATATAACTTACTGATAAATTAAAAAGTAGTCAAAGGAACCGTCCCCTTGACTACATTTTAACAAATAATAAAACTAATTTATTTTATAAGTTGTAAAATAAGAGGAAGATAAGGGCCTGCTATTTCAATAAGCTTCATTAAGGTTCCTAAAAAATCCACGTTTTCACCTCGTTCCAACTACTTTTTCTAAACTTACCTATTTACCAGTATAACCACTGATACTATAACCCGACGCTTAGAGGACGGTTCTCTTTTGTCGGATTAATAGCAATTTAAAATAAAAAATATGGGATAAATAATAAGGAAGGAGAAAATTTATTACTCTGATTATAGCCTGCAGTCTAATTCTTATGGCTGATCTTTTCTTGAATTGCTTTTTTTCTGATTAATGTTTATATTTTCCTTATTAAGATATACTATATAGCTTTCATATGGTGTTTTTCAACTGATAATTTTCGTAATTTTCTGACACTATTCGCGCCCGGCAGATTAGTTTGATTAATCCATTTTCATCCAATTTAGCTTTAATTTTATTCAAGTTTTCATTTAAGATAAATATTTATGAATATTGTTGGCATTTAGCAGGAATTATTGTTCATTTATAGGAATTAATATAATGGTAATGGTAAAATTAAACGATATAATACCGTTGGAATATTTTTCTTATTTAAAAAGTTTAAATACTTGCTATTATACATTTTCCGGGCGGGCTATGCCCCCAATACAAGTATATTTAATTGCATTAACGATTAGCACAATGATTTTCCAATATTTATAAAGTAATGGTAATGGCAAGGGAGTGGAATGTAATTGCCTGCCCCCAATATTGAAACAAAAAATAAATATCGGGTACTAAAAATTGCCCTCATATTTTTATTTATCTCTCTGATAATTGGTGTTAATCTATGGCGCAATTATATTTATCAGGGGCCAGTAGTTTATACGGTAAATGTTGAAGAGAAGAGCATGGGAGAAAAGGTATATGCCAGCGGTAGTATAATACTGCAGGAGAAGCAGGAAGAAGTCGCCAGAGATAACCGGGTATTAAGACAAACATTTGTAAAAACCGGAGACCAGGTTAAGGCAGGACAACTTTTGGCGGTTTTGGAATGTATAACTGAAGAAAGAATGCTGGCAGACGCCAGGGCTAACCTGGCCATGGAAGAGTTAGATTATCAGAATAAAATACGACCAGCCGATGAGGATCTGGCTATTGGTAAAGCAGAATTTAAAGAAGCTAAAACTGCTTATGAAAATAAACAGAAAGATTGGCAACGAAAAGAAGCTTTGTATAATGTGGGAGCCATTAGTACTCAGGAAATAGAAAAAGCCCGTCAGGAATTGATGGTACAGGAAATTTTGTTTCTAAAAGCTAAAAAAAGCTATGATATTCTATGTGATGGTCCACGAACCGCAGAACGTAAAGTTGCGGAAACCAAATTGGAAAGGGCCAGAGCCATAGTCCATGCAGCCGAACAGGATCTGGCCAGATATATAATCAGAGCTGAAATGGATGGCGTTATACTTAATTTGGAGCACCAGCCCGGTGATTTGATTAAAGCCGGAGAAAAATTTTTAACTTTAGGACACCCCGCCTGCCTGCAGATCAGGGTAGGCGTAAGTGAAGCTGATGCTGCCCGTGTAGAACCGGGACAAAATGTTAATATAACAGCAGCAGCTTTACCCGAAAATGTGTATACCGGAACAGTAATTGAGGTGGCAGGACTTGCGCGAACAAAAGATGGAAACGCCAACCAACAGGTAGAAGTACCGGTGCGGATAAGTGTAGATGATGACTCCAATCCTTTAAAACCTGGTTATTCGGTAGATTTAGAGATTATTACTGTAATTGAAAAGAACCGTCTGGTGATTCCTTATGATGCATTATTGGAGGATAATGGCAAAAATAATGTTTGGCTTTTTGATAATGGTATAGCCCGTCTGCAACCCATAACCACCGGTCTGGAAGGTGAACTTTATCTGGAGGTACTGGAAGGCTTAAATAATGGAGACATACTTATTATAAATCCACCGGAGAATCTCAGGAACGGGCAAAAAGTGCGTCAGTCAACGGCTGCTGCTTTAACCCCGGAGGATGATCTTTATGATTAAAATGGAGCATATACATAAGGTTTACCGTCCACAATCCAACCCGGTTAACGCACTTCAGGATGTAAACTTGCATATTAAGTCCGGTGATTTTGTTGCTATTATGGGACCATCCGGTTCAGGCAAATCAACTTTAATGAATGTAATGGGATGCCTGGATACCGCCAGTACAGGGACTTATTGGCTGAATGGGGTTGAAGTCAGCAGTATGAACAATGACCAACTGGCGGCCATTCGTAACCGCAAAATCGGTTTTGTTTTTCAGAATTTCAATCTCCTGCCCCGCATGAACGCTTTGCGTAATGTAGAGTTACCTATGCTATATGCTGGAATAGACAAAGAGGAACGCCGTTCCCGGGCTCTTGATTGTATTGGTCGGGTAGGAATGTTGAATCGACTTCATCATCGCCCCTCTGAGCTTTCCGGAGGTCAGTGTCAGCGAATAGCTATTGCCCGTGCCCTGGTAAATAACCCGGATATTATTCTTGCAGATGAACCTACCGGAAACCTGGACAGCGTAACCAGTCAGGAGATTATGAATATCTTTTTGTCTCTGCACCAGGAAGGACATACCGTGGTTCTGGTTACTCACGAAACCGATATTGCCGCTTATGCATCCAGAATTCTCCTTTTTCGCGATGGCAGATTAAAAACTGATGAAGTTATATCCTCATCCCCGGGGACGGTTGCTAACTTATTTATAAATGGTGATGCCCTATGAATCTAACTGAAAGCATACGTATAGCCCTGGATTCAATCACCTCCAACCTGCTGCGTTCAATTCTCACTACTCTGGGTATAATGATTGGGATTATGGCAGTGATTGCAGTAGTTGCAGTCGGTCAGGGCGGTCAACAGACTATAATGAAGGAAATGGATAAATTCGGTAGTAATCTGTTTCAGATTATGTTAGACTGGCGCCGGGACGAACCTCCAACTGGCAATGAATTTACCATGCAGGATATCGAAATTATTAAAGCCAATGTCCCGGAACTAAAATACCTGCTTCCCTGTGCAAGTAGTTATTCTCAAATAAAAAAAGGAAGCCAGATTAAAACTGCTCAAATCCTGGGTACCGAAGCTGATTATGCTCGTTTACATCCGTTGGATATAACAGTTGGTCGTTTCCTGACCAAAAGTGATTGTCAAAGCAGACGAAGGGTAGCAGTAATAGATGAGGAAATGGCCAGGGAGCTATATCCCCGGGATAATCCATTGGGAAAAAGAATACTTATCGGTAATCAATCTCTGGCAATATGCGGTTTGGTAAAGTCTGACAGTTCTCCTTTGGCCCTGGGAACAAAGTATGTCTATATTCCTGTTCGAGTTTGGCTGGATATATACCCGGATGGTAATATCTCTTATATAGAAGGAAGTACCAGTAATCTCGAAGATATTACCGTAGCAATGCAAAACAGTATAAAAATACTGGAAAAACGTCACCGTAATGAGGGTTTATACCAGGGTGTGGATATGGAACAACAAATTAAAGCGGTAAATAAAGTAACTGGGGTTATGACTCTGGTTATCGGCATTATTGCCGGTTTTTCTCTGCTGGTAGGGGGAATTGGAGTAATGAATATTATGCTGGTATCAGTAACGGAAAGAACCAGGGAAATTGGGTTGCGTATGGCTCTGGGTGCACGACGCCGGGATATCTTGCTTCAATTTTTGATTGAAGCTATTGTTCTATGTCTGCTGGGAGGTGTAATTGGAATGCTCCTGGGTATTGGATGTGCTTTCCTGATTGCCGCTCTGGCTAAATGGCCTCCGTTAATATCCTGGACTACTATTTTACTGGCCTTCACTTTTTCTGCAGCAATTGGCATTATATTCGGTATCCTTCCTGCCAATCAGGCTGCTAATCTGGATCCCATAGAAGCTCTGCGAAGGGATTAGATAAATCCACATGGTACAGGTATTCTTTCTCTTTAATAAATTGACAAACGCCAAACCTATCGAGAAGGTAAGTGATACAGGAGGGAGGCATATTGTTTGAAAAAATTTATTATAGCTTTCCTAATCGCCTCCATTTGGGTTGGAATAATTGATTGCAAGGTTATAGCCAATGATAATATAGAGCTTTATATCAATGACAAGCCGATCTATACTGAACCAAAATCATTTATAGATAAACAAACTGGCAGGACTTATGTACCAATCAGGTGTATTGCCGAAAATTTTAATGCAGAAGTTGACTGGTTGGAGTCAGAAGCAAAAATAACTATCATTAAATCCGATGGGACTATTATAGTTTTATTTATTGACAATCAAGAAGCTTTCATAAATGAAGTTCCTGTCTATTTGGATGCCGCTCCTAATATTATTAATGGCAGAACTATGGTGCCGTTAAGGTTTGTCGCCGAATCTCTCGATTTAGATGTTTACTGGGATGCTGATAGTAAATCGATAAATATTTTTGGTGAAATTATTATCCCTCAAAATGATTCAACCACCATCAAATTGGAAATACCCGACGAAACTACAGTTAATATTCATTTAATGGAGGGTTGGAAATATCAGCAAGGTATACAGTATCAACAGGGTGTTTTTTCATTGCATGAACTATTTTTATTACGCCATGAATCTGGTACATCAATCAGTTTCCTGGTAGAAAATTTGTCTGGTAAAATCAGCCGGGACGAATATGTGGAAGATATAATTACAGCCATTGTCAAAGAGTTTAATGTTTCTTACCAGGATATAGAGGAGGCGGAAAATCCGGAGAATACTTACAGCCTTTGGTATATGGTTGAAGGGAAAAATACTGCTTATATTATTTATCAAACTTATATATTTCCATATTTGGACAGCGAAAATATGATTGAAAAATATGTAGGTGTATTAACTACTATCCTGCCTGTTGATTTTGCAGATGAACTGATTTCGCAAATTGCGGATGAAAAATACGAAATGATTGAATTTACAAATCCCCGATGGTCATTTTATCTAAAAGACCTGACCTTTAAAAATGGCGAACTTGATTTTGACAACCATCTGTCAAAGCAATAAAGATAACAGCTTAGCCTTCTATCCAGAGGTTGTTGCGATGAATGACTTCGTCGTAATCTTTTTCCCCTAGAATCTTTTCAATTTCGCGGGATTGTTTACCGGCTATGCGGCTGATTTCCTCAGCACTGTAATTTACCACCCCGCGGGCAATTTCCTGTCCGTCAGGATTGTTTACACTAACTATGGTTCCCCGCTCAAAATCGCCGCTAACTGATACCACTCCTGAAGGCAGCAGACTTTTGCCTTTGTTTAACAAGGCCAGGCAGGCACCTTCATCAACTGTCAGTTCACCCTGGGCCAGTGAGCCAAAGGCAATCCATTTTTTGCGGGCATGCATTTTTTCATCACGAGGTATAAACAAAGTGCCTACTTCTTCACCAGCCACTATACGGCGAATAACATCTTTTTCATTGCTATTGGCAATAACCATTGGTATTCCTGCAGCCATAACCATACGAGCCGCTCTCAGTTTCGTATACATGCCTCCACTGGAGAAACTGCTGCCCCGATTACGCGAATTATCCTCCATATCAACAGTAATTTCATTTACTGCTCTTAATAATCGGGCCTGTTTGTCCCCACGGGGATCATGATCATAAAAGCCATCCACATCAGATAATATTATCAGTAAATCAGCATCCACCACTCCGGCCACTACTGCTGACAGGGTATCATTATCACCAAACTTTATTTCTTCAACTACTACCGTGTCATTTTCATTTACAATTGGAATTACCTTCATATTCAGCAAGGCCAACAGTGCGTTGGTGGCATTGAGATAACGAATTCGTTCATCAAAATCCCCGCGCGTAATCAGCACCTGGGCCACGGTTTTGGAATACTCGGCAAATAATTTCTCATACAAATGCAACAATGCCCCCTGCCCGATAGCTGCCAGGGCTTGCTTTTCCGGCATGGTTTTAGGTACCTGGCGGTAACCCATACGATTGGCACCTACTCCAATGGCACCTGAACTAACTACTACCACTTCCAGATCCTGATTATGCAAATCAGCAATCTCACGAACCAGATACTCTATTCGCCGTAAATTCAGTTGTCCGTTACTATGTGTTAAAGTACTGGTACCAATCTTTATTACTATGCGATGACAATTATTTAATATTTTCCTCTGCCCCATATTGCTCTCCCTCAACTTTATTCACTATAATCAAACTCCAGGTCCTTGATGCGGACGGTATCCCCTTCCCTTATTCCCAATCGCTTCAGTTCCTGTTCCAAACCCATCATTTCTATAGTTCGCTGAAATCTTTGTATACCTTCTTCCAAATCAAATTTTGTCATAGCCACTAACTTTTCAATTCGTTTACCGCTGACTTCATAAACCCCATCAACTATTTCCACAGTAAAAGGTTGTTCATCTTCAAACCGATGCATAACCGCTTCTTCTCCGGCTATAAACTCCTCACGGGGTATTTCCGTCAATAGCTGCCAGGTTTTTTCTATCAATTCTTCAATTCCCTGACCGGTAGCGGCCGAAATAGGATGAATTTCCATATCCAGATTCTGGCGTAATTTCTCCAGGTTGTCAGCTGATTCCGGCAAGTCCATTTTGTTGGCCACTATTATACCCGGCCGTTCCAAAAGCTCCGGTCGGTATTTAAGCAATTCCTCCCGGAGAGTTTCATAAGCCTGTAAACAATCCCGGCCTTCAGTTTCTGCCGTATCCAACACATATAACAACACCCGGTTTCTTTCTATATGACGCAAAAAATCATGTCCCAGCCCTGCACCTTCATGAGCACCTTCAATCAAGCCGGGTATATCTGCTACCACAAAGGAATCTTTGTTTCTGGTTACCACTACCCCCAAATTGGGTATCAGTGTAGTAAAAGGATAATCGGCTATTTTAGGCCGGGCAGCTGACATACGGGAAATTAAAGTAGATTTGCCCGCATTGGGAAATCCAACCAACCCCACATCAGCCAACAGCTTAAGTTCCAGACGAATCCAGCGTTCTTCTCCCGGTTCACCATTTTCAGCTACACTGGGAGCTTTATTGGCTGAGGTGGCAAAACGGGCATTACCCTTTCCTCCACGCCCACCGTGGGCAACTATTAATTGTTGTTGCGGTTCTATCAAATCTGCCATTACCTGATTGGTATCATCATCACGGATTACAGTTCCTGCCGGGACTTTAACAATCAGGTCTTCCCCGCCGGCTCCATGCATATTTTTTCCCTGTCCGTGACTGCCGCGTTTAGCTTTGAAATGCTTTTTATATTTAAAATCCATTAGGGTACTTAGCCCCTCATCAGCAACAAATATCACATGTCCTCCGCGGCCTCCATCTCCTCCGGATGGCCCTCCCAGCGGTACATATTTTTCACGACGAAAAGCTACTACCCCGTTGCCCCCGTCGCCGCCTTTGACATAAATTTTGGCATGGTCAATAAACATTTAATTTGCTCCCTAAAGTTTTATTCCCTATCCGCAACAACTACATCCATTATCAATGAACCATTTTCTTCTTCTATTACCGTTACATTAACCTTCAGGTCATCTCCCCGGTGATTATATTTCTCTGATGCTTCCTTCAGACTGTTAAATGGTTCATCATTTTTTTGCAGCTGGTTAATATTATCAACTTGCAGACGACGGTACTTAATTGCTACTCCTATGTCCCGGGCTCTTATTAATTGGTCATAGAAAAATAAAGCTGCTTCCCCCGAACATGATTCAAAGATAACTCTTTCAGTTGCCAATTCAGTAAATATCTGTTTGAGATATTTTTGAGCTTCTTCCGGCTTTTCTAAATCCAGATACCCGCTAATAACCTGTAAATGGTTGTCAAAATCATGTCGGGTACGACGCAATAAGTCCACAAATTGGTCGTCTGTCAAGCTTATCCCTCCCGTTTACATTCATATAACAAAAACCCCTGAAAGTATATCCAGGGGTTTCGTTTCTAAATTAGTCCTGATTACATTGTAACCGTTTGTTCTACCGGATATACACTGACCTGTTTTCTGGTCTTGCCTACCCGTTCAAACTTAACACGACCGTCAGCAACTGCAAACAGAGTGTCATCACCGCCAATCATAACATTATTGCCGGGATGAATTTTGGTTCCTCTCTGGCGTACCAAAATATTTCCTGCCTTAACTACCTGTCCATCATATCTTTTAACCCCCAGGCGTTTAGACTCACTATCTCTACCATTTTTGGAGCTGCCCACACCTTTTTTATGCGCAAATAACTGTAAATCCAAAACGAACATCATTAACACCTCCTGATATCAACTTTAAGAAAATCTGCATATCCCTGTTCAATTGACAATAAACCTTTTTCCATCGTGGAAAGTATAATCTGAGCTTTTTCCTGATCATTTGGTGATAAATCCGCAGGCAGGGTTACTGTCAGTAAACCTTTTTCCCGCTTATAATCCGGTTTATCACTTAAATGCTCCAGTAATCCTAATAAAGCTGTTTGCGTTATTGCTGAAACTCCAGCACAGTAAATATCCTCGCCTGCTTCTGCAAATCCGGCATGACCCTCTACTGCAAACTGCTTAATAAAATTATCCTGCCAGATAATAGTGACTTCTATCATTACCCCTCAATTTTTTCCACTTTAATCTTCGTAAACGGCTGCCGATGTCCTTGTTTTTTATGATAATTCTTTCTTTTCTTGTACTTGTAGACGATTATCTTCTTAGCGCGTCCCTGTTCAAGTACCTCTACAGTAACAGAAGCATTGGCCACCAGGGGATCGCCAATCTTCACACCGGCATCATCACCAATCATTAGTACCTGATCAAGTTTGATGCGGTCACCAGGCTGCGCTTCCAGTTTCTCAACCTTTAGTATGCTGCCTTCATTAACCTTGTACTGTTTACCACCAGTTTTAATTACGGCATACAAAAATATGCACCTCCAAATTCTATTAGACTCGCCAGTTTCAAGGTAGACCTTAAAAGAGGTCATTTAGCAACCCGAACTGTGCGGTTGCATAAAAATGTGCAACCCTCATAAGAATTTATCATATTAGCTCAGTAAAAGTCAAGAACCGGTGAGAATTTGTGCAGGAGGTTATGGTTAGCGGGAGGGATAAATGTTGTACTCTGAAATAGAAAGGGCCTCATTTGGTTGCAGCTTTATTTGCTTGTGCGTGCGGCGGGTAATAAACTCCAGGTTCTTTTCGTCATTTTCAATATATTGCAGAAGCTCCGGATTAGCTTCACAGACAACTGTATTACTCTCCACATAACCCATGTTGGCAAGCTTTCTCTTAACTTCACAAGCCATGGCAAACAAATTGATAGTTCTGCCCCGGCCATTACAGGTGGTGCATTCATCAGTGAAAAACTCAGATACCCCATACCGGGACTTTTTACGCGTCATTTCCAGAAAGCCTAAACCAGTCATACCGATTACGCGGGTATGCGCCTTATCTTTTTCCAGTTCCCGACGCAAAACTGAAATAACTTCCTCCTGATGCTGTTTATCTTTCATATCAATAAAATCTATCAGTATAATACCGCCTATACTACGTAACCGTAACTGACGGGGTATTTCCACCGCTGCTTCCATATTCAATATATGAACCGTATCCTCAAAATCATCTTTTCCGGTAAACTTGCCACTGTTGACATCAATTACAGTCATAGCCTCCGTCTGGTCAAAAATCAAATAACCGCCGCTTTTCAACCATACCTTGCGCCGCAGGGAGCGCCTGATATCCTTTTCCAGACCGTGAGTTTCAAATAAATCCCCCTCCTCAAACTGAACTGTAAAGGAAAACGCAGTCTTTTTACTATTCATATAATTCACTATTTTTTCTTTTAGTTTATGATTATTAATTATCACTTTGGAAATATCAGCATCCAGATAATCTCTTAAAGTTCTTTCCAAAACATCTATATCCTCATAAATCAGGCTGGGAGCGCGTCTCTTCTCAAAGCGTTTCAACACTTCATCCCACACTTTCAGCAGGACTTGCAATTCATCCAAAACATCCTGGTCTTCAGCCTCCAGACAGGCAGTGCGAAAAATAAGACCAACATTGTCCGGTTTGACCTCCTCCACCAGAGCCCGTAGATGATCACGGCGTTTATCACTGGTAATTTTACGGGAAATGGAGATTTCACTCTGACAAGGCAACAAAACCAAATAATGTCCGGGAATAGTAATATCTCCGGTTACCCGTGCACCTTTTTCGGAAAAGGCCTCTTTTTTAACCTGAACCATTATTTCCTGTCCGCTTTTAACGGCATCATAAATATTACGGCTTCGCTTTTGTCCCCGTCCGCCTACATCGCCGGCAAAAAGAAAGGCATTCCTGGCCATACCAATATCAACAAAAGCACAGGATAAACCGGGAATAATATCTTTGACCTTGCCCTTATAAATATTACCCACATTCTCATCCTGATCGGCCCAGAATACTTCAGCCAAACGGCCATCTTCAACTATAGCCACCCGGGATTCCCAGGGATATATTTCTGCAATTATTTCCCTATTCAAAACCCTTCACCTTTTCCAGCGGAGAATAGAAATGCTCCCCAACTTTTATATAATTACCCTGCCGATAAACATCAATAATCAAACCACTATCCAAACCAGTTTGCTGCATCATATCCAAAAGTTCATCATAACGAATATTTATCGGTTCACCACTACTAACCCATAAAATAATATTAGTCATCATTTCATTATTAATTGACTCTATTTTATAAATACCTTTCTTCAGGTCTTTGTCAATACCTTTTTTCTTACCCCGACTTTTTACCGTTAAAATATCCTGGTTTAAAACCTTGTCTCTCCAGGCTGACACATCAAAATCATCACTATTTACAACAAAAACATAGGCGGTGGCGTTAATTACTTTCATCAAAGCTGAAGTCGACTGCTCAATTTCACAGGCATGGTTAAGCTTAATCGCAGGCGGCAGTACGGCATTCATTTTACTGACGAATTCTTCAATACTCATAGGAGCAGCCAGTTCCAAATCAAAATACTCCTTTTGCCCCCATAAACCTACCGGTAAAACTGTCCCCATGGATAAGCGGATATGCGGGTTAAAGCCTTCACTTAGTGCATAGGGAATACTCCCTCTCCTTAAAGCTCTTTGTATTACATTCATCATATCCAGATTGGATAAAAATCTCAGCTCTGATTTAACTTCATATTCAACTCTGATGCGCAAAATTATCCTCCCCTCGGATGTCCAGGTCAACTTCCAGGGAGGTACATACTCCGCACCCCGTACATCCTGCCTGCCGGCAATCCGGTGATAATACTCCTGCCATGGCCAGTTGATTTTCCTCACTTAGAAACTCTTTGGTAACGCCAATATCAATAAAATCCCAGGGCATTATTTCTGTATAAGGGCGCGGTCTGGTTACATAAAAATCAGGCTCAACCTGACATTCATTAAAAGCATTCATCCAGCGTTCAAAGGAAAAATACTCCGACCATCCGTCAAACCGGGCACCCTTTTGCCAGGCAGTCAGAATTACCTCGCCCAGTCGCCGGTCGCCCCGGGCAATTACTCCCTCCAGATAACTGGTCTGACTGTCATGGAAACTAAGTTTGATATGCTTGCGTTTACTTTTTTTCAGCCAGGCAATTTTTTCTTCCAATTCAGCGATACTGTTCTGTGGTTGCCACTGAAACGGGGTATGGGGTTTAGGTACAAAACAGGCCATACTGGCCCTTATTTCTACCGGTCGACGCGAATGCTGATTGCCCACTCTTTTAACCTCATCCAGCAAAGTCAGGATGCCATCCAAATCCTCGCGGGTCTCAGTGGGCAGGCCGATCATAAAGTATAGTTTAACCGACATCCAGCCAGATTTAAAGGCAGCTTCAACCGCAGCTAATAACTGATCCCGGTCAACATTCTTATTTATCACATCGCGCAATCTCTGACTGCCAGCCTCCGGCGCCAGCGTCAAAGTAGTCTTGCGCACCTTTTGCACTTCGTTGGCCAGTTCTATTGAAAAGGCATCCACCCGTAAAGAAGGCAGGGCCACTCCTATCCCACGCGGACCATGTTCTGCCACCAAACCTTTTACCAGCCGGTTAACTGCCGAATAATCCAGGGTACTCAGCGAAGCCAGGGATATTTCTTCATACCCGGTATGCAGCAATTGATTACGCGCCTGCTCAGTTAAAGTATCCAAACTCTTTTCCCGGGTAGGACGGTATACCATGCCGGCATGACAAAAACGGCAGCCGCGCTGACAACCGCGCATAACTTCCAATACAGCCCGATCATGAATGATTTCCATATAAGGCAGAATAGGTTTATCCGGGTAATAGGCTTTATCCAGATCGGCTACTACGCGTTTACGCACTATGATCGGGACTTCAAATAAAGGCTGCCTGGACTTAATAGTATTATCCGGGAAATAGTCAACATGGTATAATTGCGACACATATATTCCTTGTATGCCAGCCATTTTAAGCAAACATTCCTGACGACTCAGATGGCGGTTGTTATGAAAAACATCCAGGAATTCCGGCAGTACTTCTTCCCCGTCTCCAATAAAAAAGGCATCTACAAAGTCGGCAAACGGCTCTGGATTGAAAGCTACCGGTCCGCCGGCAATTATTAACGGGTCACCTGCTCCGCGTTGATCTGATTTAAGCGGAATACCACTTAAGTCCAACATGTTCAGCAAGTTGGTAATGGATAGTTCATATTGGAGGGAAAAGCCTACCACATCAAAATCAGCCAATGGCCGGAATGACTCCAGAGAATATAAAGGTATATTTTCTTCCCGCATAATAGCTTCCATATCCGGCCAGGGAGCATAGCTACGCTCCATTAAATGATTGGTGGTTTCATTTACCAGTCCGTATAATATTCTGCCTCCGATATGGGACATGCCAATCTCATAAACATCAGGAAAAGCAAATACCATTTTGGTATGGCTGGTTTCCCAGTCTTTTTTAATAATATTTAATTCATTTCCCGCATAACGGGCCGGTTTGCTGACCCGGGGCAATATATCACGATAAAGCTTGTCTTTCATTTTATCCTCCCTGCAGGCAGGTTTAATGTTTACCATTAGTTATTCTACCATAAATTCTAAACCCGTAACCAACATACCAAATCCGCATAAAAATGAAATCTACAAATCCTGTAGCCTGACCCGGGGGCCTTTTCCCAGCAAACCTTCAATCAGCTCTGCTTCACCCAGCATCTTATCAGCTCCATAATCAGCATCAATAATAATTACCAGCATATAAAAAGACGGCTTACTGAACGCCAGTAAAGCTTTCACTTCTGTATCGGGACGGCTTACAAAATGGCGGGCAGGCATCATTCCTTTTTGAGCCAGCTGCCCTTTTTTATTGACCAGATAACGCATAAATGCATAGCTTAATAGTTTATCTTCCCGACGAGCAGCCAGAAACAGCATTATTGCTACTACGATCAAATTCAGAGCGGATAGGTTAAGGTCAGATAAATTAAGAGTGGTCAGATTCAAGGAGTTAATATCAAGAGTTGATAGATTAATATTAATAAAATACAATCCGGTTATTAATAGTGCTATGGCTATGGTTTTACCCAAAAAAGCAGCCCGGGCAGTTGCTTTCTTAAAGCCAACCAGGGGTGATATTGCTGCGCGGAGAATTCTGCCGCCATCCAGCGGCAGAGCCGGTAATAAATTAAATATTCCCAGCAACAGATTAATAACCACAAAGAGATGCTGATAAGTATTAGGATTAACCGGCAGAAAATAAAAAAAGGCTGCCAGCAACAAACTGGTAACTGGTCCAGCCAAGGCTATATAAAACTCTTTGCCCGGTTCCAAAGCCAAAAAACCTTCGACCCGTGCCTGACCGCCAAAAGGCCATAACTCAATCTCGGTTACCTTAATTCCTGAACCGATGGCAACCAGGGTATGGGCCATTTCATGTATCAATACTGCCAGAACAATTAGTAGTATTTCCCCTCCCAGTCCCAGAAGGGTATATACAATCAGCAGCAACAGGAACAAATAATTTACTTTTATACTTACCCCGACAATGCTGCCCAGCTTCATAATTAATTAAACAAATTACCTGGATTTACTGCTCCATCCGTATCCTTTAATTCAAAATAGAACTGCTCAGAAGTTTTACCCAGGATATCACTTTTCTCAACCTGATCACCTTTTTCAACCAACACTTCTTTTAAACCACTATAAGAAGAAATATAGTTCTGCTCATGCTGTATCAAAACTCTCCCCCCGGTTTTTTCCCAGCTTAATCCAACTACTTTTCCAGGTAAAACCGGTCGTACCATAGTGTTCGGTTCAACTACTGCACTAACCCCGGGAGAAAAGCCCGGTTTATTTGACTTCTCATTAAGATACGGGCCAAAACCCTGCTCGACTTCAACAATCTGACAGGGGGGCTGTAAAGAAGTAAGACTGATAACCGGAACCGGCTCCGAGACTTTTTTAAAATTATTAAATACTTCCGCAACCTTTTCTTGCAGATGAAAATCTTTTAAAACATAATCGCTTAAAGCCACTCGGACATAGTCACTGCTGCTATGTCCTGACTGAACGATTAATCCTACAATCACAACTATAATTACTACTGCCAGCATTCTTATCCGGAAACTTCCCAACATCATTATCATCACCCCGAAACAGTCTTTGTCCATCCAACACCTGTTAATAGCAAAAATAACCTGTTAAATATATATCAATCATCCAGATGAAATATTCCTGTATATATAATGATAAAATGTTTGTAAATTAGATATTTTAATAATGTAATATATTGTGTAGAATAAGATTAACTATAAAAGGAGGGGTTACCGTGAAAACCAGAATAACTGAATTGTTTGGCATTGAATATCCTATTATCTGTGGTGGAATGTTGTGGTTATCTACTCCGGAATTATGTGCGGCTATTTCAAATGCGGGTGGATTAGGAAATATTACTGCCTGTAATTATGATACTGGCGAACAACTGAGAGAAGCCATTCAAAAAGCCCGTCAACTGACCAGCAAACCAATAGGAGTAAACATTACCCTGTTACCATCTATGCGTTTCACTGAAGAAATATTTGATGATTTTTTCCAGGTATGCGCTGATGAAAAGGTTGAAGGCATTGAAGTTTCAGGCAAACCTGCCATTAAATATCTGGATATGCTGCATAAGAACGGCGTTAAAGTTATGCACAAAGTAGGGGCAGTTCGTCATGCCCTGAATATTGAGCGTTTTGGATACGATGCTGTTATTGCTGCCGGAATCGAAGAAGGTGGACATCCTCTAAGCGATGATGTTACTACCATGGTTTTAACCCCCAGAATTGTTGAATCAGTAAAAATACCGGTAATTACCACTGGTGGTATTGCTGATGGTCGTGGTCTGGCTGCTGCCCTGGCCCTGGGTGCAGAAGGGGTCCTGATGGCAACCCGCTTTATTGCTACCAAAGAATGTGCAGTACATAATAAAGTCTATGAAGAATTGATTAACCGGCAGGAACATGAAACTACTCTAATATGTAAATCAGTAGGACTGCAAGGCCGCGCTCTGAAAAACCAACTGGCACAACAAGTTCTGGATTTGGAGGAAAAGGGCGGTAAGCTGGAAGAAATGATACCTCTATTGTCCGGACAACGGGCTAAGGATGCCTGGAGTACTGGCGATGTGGACAATGCTGCACTCATGGTAGGCCAATCAATCGGTCTGGTCAAAGAAGTAATCACCTGCCAGGAATTAATAACCTCAATGGTAAATGAAGCTGAATCCATTTTTCGCAACAACCTGGCCAGATTTAGTTAAGCTATAGTGGATTAAACTTTCCAACCATAGAGGTTTGATATTTAGAACCTGACTTTTTGCTGACTTTTGCTGACTGGACCTGACGGTTATTTTAATTATAATCATAATAATCAGGTTAAGTCAGAAAGAGTCAGATCAAGTCAGGTTCTAATAATTTGGTTTAATTTACTCTTAATTAAACCTGGTTCACCATAAACAATCTTACTCCATATTAATCAATAAAAAGAATCTGCGTATATCTGCGAAAATCTGTGTAATCTGCGTCCATTAAAAAATGAACCTTGTTTCCACTCATCAAAAGACCAGTTTTTTACCTATTATGTTTTGCATGATGAGCAGAATCGCTTTATCCCCCTGCGCTTGCCTTAATCATAATCACTGCAATCATTAATTATAAAGTCGTCAGGGTCAGTCAGAGTAAGTCAGCAAAAAGTCAGGTTCTAATAATTTGGTTTAATTTTACTCTTAATTAAACCTGGTTCACCATAAACAATCTTACTCCATATTAATCAATAAAAAGAATCTGCGTATATCTGCGAAAATCTGTGTAATCTGCGTCCATTAAAAAATGAACCTTGTTTCTACTCATCAAAAGACCAGTTTTTTACCTATTATGTTTTGCATGATGAGCAGAATCGCTTTATCCCCCTGCGCTTGCCTTAATCATAATCACTGCAATCATTAATTATAAAGTCGTCAGGGTCAGTCAGAGTAAGTCAGCAAAAAGTCAGGTTCTAATAATTTGGTATATTTTACTCTTAATTAAACCTGGTTCACCATAAACAATCTTACTCCATATTAATCAATAAAAAGAATCTGCGTATATCTGCGAAAATCTGTGTAATCTGCGTCCATTAAAAAATGAACCTTGTTTTCCACTCATCAAAAGACCAGTTTTTTACCTATTATGTTTTGCATGATGAGCAGAATCGCTTTATCCCCCTGCGCTTGCCTTAATCATAATCACTGCAATCATTAATTATAAAGTCGTCAGGGTCAGTCAGAGTAAGTCAGCAAAAAGTCAGGTTCTAATAATTTGGTTTAATTTTACTCTTAATTAAACCTGGTTCACCATAAACAATCTTACTCCATATTAATCAATAAAAAGAATCTGCGTATATCTGCGAAAATCTGTGTAATCTGCGTCCATTAAAAAATGAACCTTGTTTCTACTCATCAAAAGACCAGTTTTTTACCTATTATGTTTTGCATGATGAGCAGAATCGCTTTATCCCCCTGCGCTTGCCTTAATCATAATCACTGCAATCATTAATTATAAAGTCGTCAGGGTCAGTCAGAGTAAGTCAGCAAAAAGTCAGGTTCTAATAATTTGGTTTAATTTTACTCTTAATTAAACCTGGTTCACCATAAACAATCTTACTCCATATTAATCAATAAAAAAAAATCTGCGTATATCTGCGAAAATCTGTGTAATCTGCGTCCATTAAAAAATGAACCTTGTTTTCCTTCATCAAAAGACCAGTTTTTTACCCCTTACATTTACGCTTAGTATCAGACCGGCTGCAACCAGATTGGTAAGCATGGCGCTGCCTCCGTAACTGAGAAATGGCAGTGGTATGCCGGTTATCGGCATAATTCCCAGTGACATGCCTATATTTTCAAAGATATGGAACAACCACATGGCAGTTATTCCTGATACAATCAAACTGCCAAACAAATCTTTGGCGGTAAAAGCAATATAAATACACCTTAATAATAATACTGTATATAAAATAATTACAAAGGCAGCACCTAAAAAGCCCATCTCTTCACCAATAACTGCATAGATAAAATCAGTATGATGGTCAGGCAAAAAATTTAACTGTACCTGAGTACCATTGAATAGTCCTTTTCCGGCTAATCCTCCGGAACCTATTGCTACCAGGGATTGAATGGTATGCCAGCCAATCCCTCGGCCCCCCTGTCCATCTTCATAAGGATTCAGAAAAACTGCCAGTCGTTTCAGCTGATAATCCTCGAGCGGCAACCACATATCAAACTGGAAATGCAGAAAAAGGGCCAGACCTGAAACTGCTAATGCGGAAATTAGTATGGTGTTGAGTAGTTTGGAATTAACTCCGGCAACATACATCATTACTATGGTAAAAGCAATATAAACCAGAGCCGTTCCCATATCAGGCTGAAGCATAATTAATAAAAAGGGTACACCCATAAACAAAAAACAGGGAATTATTTGTTTCAATGTCTCCAGTGAACCTTTACGCCGTTTTAAAAAATCAGCAAAAGCTATTATTAACAATATTTTCGTAAATTCAGCCGGCTGGACTGCCGGAAGCGGACCAATGCTTATCCATCCCGTAGTTCCTCTGACTTCTTCTCCCATAATTAAAACAATGATTAACATAAGAAGGGAAATACCATAGAGGATTATACTGTAACGGGACAAATGGCTATATTCATATCTTAACAACAGAACGGCCGCTATTATTCCGAGAATTACAGCTCCTGTCTGTTTCTTTACATGAAACCACGGATCAGCAGATATTCCCTGACTGGCGCTGGTTAATGTTACCAAACCAAGAATAATTAACAGAAGCAGGGCTATAATAAAAGGCCGATCAATAAATTTTAAACGTTTTACATTCAAGGCAATACCCCTCCCTGTACTCCTCATTATATAGAGAGGTTAATATTTCTGTAAACCTGCAAATACAGGGATAAAATCAGAGTAATCAGGGAGTTGCCCGGAAAAAGGCCAGACTCTGAACGGTCTGGCCATAAATCCCTAAATATGTAGCTGATGCAGATTTAGCAGCTCTCCATATTCATTCATTAACTGCCCGGCGAAAACTTTTGACGGGTATGTTCGCAATTAAAGCCACCGAGTCAGACTCGTTTTCCAAACTTACCAGTAAGGCTTCCTCATCAATTTCAAGATAATCTCGAATTACCTTAATTAAATCTTCTTTTAATGCATTCAGTAGTTCCGGTGAACTGGAGGAACGATCATGAACTAATACCAGACGAAGTCTTTCCCTTGCAATTTCCCTGCTACCTCCGTTGTCTTTATTAAAAAACCTGGCAATCATATCCAGCACAAAATCCCCTCCCTCTAGCGAGCCAGTTTTAGAATCTTTTTGAAGCGATCAATAAAGTTATTGGTTTCATCAGTAACAATTGCAATGTCCTCGCCCATTATTCTACGGGCTATGCGTCGATAAGCTTCCCCGGCACGGGAGCCAGTTCCCAAAACTGCCGGTTCACCGCGATTAGTTGATACAATTATACTTTCATCTTCGGGGACTACTCCCAGCAGGTCAATAGACAAGATATCAATAATATCATCTATATCCATCATATCTCCGCGTTTAACCATGGTTTTGCGTATTCGGTTTACTATCAGGCGAGCATTACTTAAGCCGGCGACTTCCAATAAACCCACAATTCGGTCAGCATCACGAACCGAAGATATCTCTGGTGTTGCTACCACGATGGCATCGTCAGCACCGGCAATAGCATTTTTAAACCCTTGTTCAATTCCAGCCGGGCAATCAACTAAAATGTAGTCAAACTCTTTACGCAGTTCATTAGTCATATTTTTCATTTGGTGAGGAGAAATGGCTGTTTTATCTTTGGTCTGCGCAGCAGGTAAAAGGCACAAACCGTCAAAGCGTTTATCTTTTATTAAAGCCTGTTTTAACTTGCAATGGCCATTTACCACATCAATAATGTCAAAAACAATACGATTTTCCAATCCCATTACTACATCCAGATTACGCAATCCAATATCAGTATCAACCAGAACCACATTATTTCCCATCATGGCCAGTGCTGTTCCCAGGTTAGCTGTAGTGGTAGTCTTGCCAACCCCCCCTTTCCCGGAAGTGATCACGATTACTTTACCTTTCATGCTATAGCCTCCATTCATATTTTTAGCCTTTCAATAATGACTTTGCCAGCTCTAATCCTTGCAACTTCCGGATTTACCCCCACCCCCTGTTCTCCATCCGGCGGACGGGTGATATGTTCGGCAATACGAATCTGGGTTGGATTAAGGCGATAAGCAGCAATAATAGCTTTAGTATCTCCCTCGGCTCCAGCGTGTGCCATTCCCCGCAAAGAGCCCATTATCATAATATTGCCCACTGCAATTATCTCAGCACCAGGGTTCACATCACCCAAAATCACAATATTGCCAGAGCTGAATACTTTTTGTCCTGATCGGAAATTCCGGCAGATTAACTGAGTTGACTCATAATTGGGCATATCGTCTATCAATGGTTTTTCCTCCGGAATATTTTCACTAACCATAGACTGGCTAATAATTTCTTTAAGATGCAATCCCTGGTCAAGCAAAATATCTTCAATTTGTTGTTTTTGTTTATTGCTGATGAAATTACTGCCAATATCAAGATATACTGGGGTTCCGGGCCAATTATTATCTATATTGTTTAATTGGGCAGCAATTGCAGTTTGCAATTCATTAAAGCTTTGATAATGCTTAACTTCAATGAACATTCCCTGTTTGCTCCATGTCAAAGTTCCTGACACAAATCAACCTCCCTTCACCCTTTAGCATGTACATTGGTATTACCTATGAATTCTATTATTGTTATATATTCCCTTTGATGAAAAACAAAAAAATAGAGGTAATATCGCCTGATTACCTCTATTCGTGTCAGATTACAATAAGTAAATTACCCCATTATTCGGCTTTTTGATTCGACATGATTGGTTGTTCTTCGCTCAGATGATTCCTGATACCAAAGTATTGTTCAAATACATCCCGACAAACCAAACCGGCTGACCCCCCACCACTGTAACCATATTCTACTATTCCGGCAAAAGCAATTTCCGGATCATCAAAGGGAGCAAAGGCAATGAACACACCATGAAATTCTTTCATGGGATTGTCTCCCTGCCTTCCAGTCTGGGCAGTACCGGTTTTAGCAGCAACCTGTATTTCCGGTGGAAATTGATAAAACAGGAAGTGGGCTGTGCCTCCCGGTTGTGTTACTGCCAGCATGGCACGCTTAGTCTCAGCAATAGTCTGGCTGGAAACATCCACGCGGTGAATTACCTTTGGTTTAAACTCTTTCACGGTTTTACCATTGTGTTCTACTATTCTCTTAACTATAAATGGTTGCATCAATTGACCACCATTAGCGATGGTGGCAACATAGTTAGCCAATTGGATTACTGTATAGTTATTCGAACCTTGTCCAATCGACATATTGAAAGTATCAAATGATTGCCAGGCAGTGTCAAAGTTATAGTCAATTTTATATTGTGCCTCCAGCTTTACTTCCTCATTATGACGCTGCCGTTCAATTTTGTCCCTTTCCTCACTGTTAACCGCTTGTTTTAACAGTAGCTCATATTTACTATTTAAATTTTTTCGTAAATTATCATACTTTTGATCAATTAAAATAGCGTTAATTTCCTTCTTCCATTCAGGGGTTGGTAACAAACCCCGACTTTCATCGGGAAGGTCTATGCCAGTTTTACTACCCAGGCCAAATTGATCGGCTACTCGGATAATCTCATCTTTAGTAGCCCGCCGCCCCATTTCCTGAAAAAATGTATTACATGATTTGGCCATTCCATTATAATAGTTCATATTTCCGTGAACACCGGTACATTTAATATAGGGAGCAATCCAGTAGGCACCGCCACAATTAACCGAATCATATACTGAGTTTAAAGCCCCTTTATCCAGAGCTGCCATTCCGGTTATCGGTTTAAAAGTGGAACCGGGAGGATAAGTAGCCTGTATGGACCGGTTCTGTTCAGCTCCTGGATTTAGGGGATCGTATTTCCCCTGGGGATAATAATAATCAACTTTTTCCGAAGCCAGATTTCCTTTCCAATCATCCGGATTAATTGGCGGCATACTGGTCATGGCCAGGATTTCTCCGGTCTTTACATTCATAACTACCACCGAACCGACTTTTGCTTTGGGATAACTTCCCTGAAGCGTGTTTAAAACCTTTGACATACTTTGATCCAGAACCTTTTGCAGTTTCATATCAATACTGAGATATAAGTTATAGCCCGGTTCCGGTTCCAGCGTTATCTGTTCCTGAACCGGGATAGGTACATTACTGGCATCTACTTCAATTCGACGGGCTCCGTCTTTACCACGCAAATAACGCTCATAACTCTTTTCAATACCCGATTTCCCAATCAAACTGTTCAGGGTATATTCTTTTCCCGATTCTCCTGACAATTCCTGCGGATTTATGGAATGAATATATCCCAGCAGATGTCCGGCCAGTTCGCCCTGAGGATAAGATCTGAGTGGTTCAACGGTAATCATGACTCCCTGATAAATAGTACGATTTTCCTCTATATGAACAACTAATTCCCAGGGTATATCGCGAATAATTGTAACCGGTTCATAAAGGCGATATTTCTGTAACGCTATCTTTTCATTAATGCTTTCAACCGTAATCTCCGGGTAATGCTTATTCAATAACTGGACCAGCCGCTCTATAACCTCTTCATCCTGTTTTGTTTCCAGAAAGGAAAGGTTTAAAGTATAAACCAATTTATTAGAGGCCAATGTTTCGCCTTCGCGAGTATATATTTCTCCCCGGGGGGCTTTAACCGATACCAGACGAATACGGTTTTCTTTAGCCTGGGTCTGGTACTTCTCATTATAAAATAGTTGTAATACTGCCAATCGTATTATCAGTACACTTAGCAGCAGTATTACTACCCCGGATAGTATTCTAAACCTGTGTCTATATTCTTCGGCTTTCATTTTATATCACCTTTTAAGCCTTCAGTAAACCATTATGTGACGAATTATAATACCAGAAATAAATTGGTACGGACAACAATAAATTGTATAAACATTGAAACAGTGTTTTAATAAGGAAATCATTCTCAATTGCAGATGAACCGGAAACCAATACGAACAGAATCAACATAACCAGTGAATTAATAAAAGTTCCTGCCAGTACTCCCAAAAATCCTACCAGCATATTTTCCTTAAAAACATTGCCCTGCATCTTGCCCAGGGAATAGCCTACTATAGCCTTGCTTAGTGCATTCAGACCTATTAAGCGCCCCATATATAAATCCTCCAGCAAACCGCACAGAAATCCATATATGGTTCCCGGACGCTCTCCATTTATAAGTGCAAAGAAGACAACAAACATTAATACCAGATCCGGTATAGTTCCTCTTATACTATAAAAACTAAATAATGTCGATTGGAAAAATATTGCCATAAATGGCAGTAGAGCGAGAATCACATAACGAATCATTCTTGTTCAACCTCATCGGATTCTGTAATGGGTATATAATCAATAATCACCATAACTTCTTCCAAACGGTCAAAATCTACCACCGGTTTTACCTCGGCAGTCAAAAGCAATCCACTGGGTTCACGGGAAATTTTACTTATAGTACCTACATCAATCCCTTTAGGATAGGTGGTTGACAAACCGGAAGTAATTACGCGGTCATTAACTTCTACTGAAGAATAATAGGGTATATTACCCATTCTTAACAAGTTGCCATCCCCCAACCCCTCAACCAATCCGTTGGTTTCCCGGGTTCTTTGCAAAATCACTCCTACCGCCATCTCCCGGTCAGTGAGCAGGTTTACTTCAGCCGTATTATTATTAACCTGCATTACTTTTCCTACCAGTCCCTCTGGTGTAATTACAGGCATTCCATAATAAACTCCCTGATTCTTCCCCCGGTCAATAACGATGGTTTTATACCAATTGCTGGGGCTCCTGGCGATAACTACGGCCTCCACTAAAGTATAATTATTTATATTTGCTTCTTTAAATTCTAATAGCTTTTTTAGTCTAACAGCTTCTGACTGATACTCCCTGAGCAATTGATTGTCTATAGATAGTTGTTTATTCTTGTCTTCCAGAATCTCAATTCGTTCTATTAATGAGCGTTTTTCGCTAAAAACATAACTCATCCCCCCCCAGTTTCCCCTTATATTACCAGTCCATTTTTGCAAAGGACTGTAAATATCACGAATAATGTTTTCTACTACTGTGACTTCCTGACGGGGAACAGCAGTCATTCTCATAATTGACAGGCTAATTATTACGATAAAAACAATCGTCCAAAAATACTTATTTCGTAATAATCTAAACACAACTCCTCACCCGATATCAAAACGATTTTTTGGGAGCTACCAGCACCCGTTTCAGCACTTCAATATTATCCAGTACTCTTCCAGTACCTTTCGCAACCGCTAATAGCGGTTCATCACAAACATAAACCGGTATATTGGTTTCCTTGCTGATAAGCTTGTCCAGTCCTTTTAACATGGAACCACCACCAGCCATGACTATACCCCGGTCCATAATATCAGATGCCAATTCCGGTGGGGTTTTTTCCAGACAAACCTTAATGCCATCAATAATTTCATCAACTGTTTCCTGTAAAGCAGACTGAATTTCAATAGACGAAACCCTGATGTTTTTAGGTAATCCGCTGACCAGATCGCGTCCCCTTACTTCGAAATATTCTTCCGCACCTTCCCACATAGCTGATCCAATAGAAATTTTAATATCTTCAGCAGTCCTCTCTCCGATTAATAAATTATAAGTCTTTTTCAAATGCTGAATTATGGCTTCATCCATATTATCTCCCGCCACCCGGACTGATTTGGCAGTTACAATTCCCCCCAGTGATATAACCGCTACCTCTGTAGTACCTCCGCCAATATCCACCATCATATTACCGGTAGGTTCATGTACAGGCAAACCGGCACCAATTGATGCTGCCATAGGTTCTTCAATTAAATAAGCCTCGCGAGCCCCGCCCTGCAGAGCTGCTTCTCTCACTGCCCGCTCCTCAACCGTTGTGCAACCGGTAGGAATGCTTATAACTACCCGGGGTCTGGCCATAGGATTACGCTGACCCAATGCCTTATTAATAAAATACTTGATCATAGCCTGCGTAATATCGAAATCAGCAATTACACCGTCTTTCATGGGCCTTATTGCTACAATGTTACCGGGGGTTCTGCCTATCATCTGTTTGGCTTCCTCACCTACGGCTAAAACTCTGCCGCTATCATTCTGGATAGCTACTACTGATGGTTCTTTTAATACAATCCCCTTGCTCTTTAAATGTACCAGGGTGTTGGCAGTGCCCAGATCTATCCCCATATCTTTTCCAAATACCATCATTCAATTTTATCCTCCTTCAGCAAATTACCTTGGTTTATATGAGACCTTTATTTTTCAAACTGCAATAAGAATCGTAACCGATTATTATATGATCAAGCACATTAATACCCATAATTTTACCAGCTTCAATAAGCCCTTTGGTGGTTTCAACATCTTCTTTACTTGGAGTAGGATCACCACTGGGATGATTATGTATAAGAATTATAGAGGCGGCACTATTTTTAACTGCCGTCTTAAACACTTCCCGTGGGTGAACAATCGAGCTATGTAAGCCTCCAACACTAACATCCTCCCACAGAATAATTCCATTCTTGCGATCCAGGTATAATACTCTGAAACGCTCCCGGTCCAGAAATCGCATATCTTCCATAAAGGCGTTTTTTACATCTTCGGGAGATTTTATGGTTATTTTATGTTGCTGACCAATGGATATGCGTCTCCCTATTTCAACAGCGGCTTTTATAGCTACCGCTTTTGCTTCCCCAATTCCCGGTTCCCTGGTCAATTCATCAACCGTTGCCTCCATTAAATATCGTAAGCTTCCCTCATGATTAATTAACAAATGATTGGCAATATCCAGAGCAGTCTTACCAATTATTCCTTTACTCAGGATAATTGCCAGCAATTCCGCATCACTTAAGCTGGCTTCTCCCTGTTGCAGCAGTTTTTCCCGCGGACGCATATTTTCAGGCATTTCTTTTATCGTAACATGATAACCGTTCAGCCTAATCCCCCCTTAGCAGGCTAAACCCACGTTTTTCAAGCATCAAATACAATCTGTGCAAAGGCAGTCCAACAACATTAAAATAACAGCCTTCTATACGATTGACAAATAGTGATGCCCGACCTTGAATTGCATATGCGCCGGCTTTATCCATTGGCTCTGTAGTAGCAACATAATAATCAATTTCTTCGCGCGTTAAATCTTTGAAATACACTTCCGTAATCTCAGTCTGAATTTCATATTCATCGCAATTTGTATCTAATACACATACGGAAGTCATCACCTGATGCTTACGCCCACTCAGTAAACCGAGCATATTTACTGCATCATCAGCATCAATTGGTTTACCCAGTACACGATCATTCAACACTACCATGGTATCAGCAGCTATTATCAAGCCTTTATAACCCTGTTTGGCCGGCACTTGTGCTTTTTCCAGTGCAATCCTGCTGCTGGCTTCCATTGGAGTTTCATGATTATTAATTACTTCGTCAATTTCTGCGGGAACACTTTGAAAAACAAGCCCCATTTCCTGTAGCAAGGCTTTTCTTCGCGGTGATTGTGAGGCTAAAACAATATTCAATCTATCCATCCTTACAGACGCTTATATATTAGATATGCTATTAAAAAGCCAATTAAAGTAAAGATACTGATATGGATCATGAAACCAAATGATAAGGTAATAACATATAAATCTACGGTAAATGCAGGCATTCCTATACTTTTCGTACTGCCCCAATAAGCGATCGATGGCCAGTTATGAACCATCAGATCACCTATCCATCCTCCCATTATTCCACCCAGTATCAATAAAAGCGATAATATTTGCCAGCCTGGAAAAGAGCGTGTTCGATTCGCCACTATAAACCTCCGGCTACTTTTATAAAAGTTTAGCATTCCTATTCTTTAAAAACAAGGCGGGCACAGCTTACAAAAAAAGCTCTCCCCAGGAGAGCTATACAAATCTATATATTATTTTTGCAGAGCTAAATTAAAGCTTAGTACTTCGAGATTAACTGATAAATCAACATTTCTCAATATTACATCATTGGGTACCTTAATTACACGGGGTGAGAAATTCAGAATGGCTTTTACCCCGGCAGCTACTAACTGATCAGTTACATCCTGAGCTACTGTTGCCGGCACTGTAACTACACCAACTTTTATACCCTGCTCACGAACCCGTTTTTCCAATAAATCCAGAGACTCAACTGTCACATCACCAATCTGATTCATAATGCGATTTTTATCTACATCCAATATAGAAGTTACTTTAAAGCCTCTATCTTCAAATCCTTTATACAGGGCCAGAGCACTCCCCAGTTTCCCTGCTCCGATGATTATAACATTCCAGTTTTGATCCAGACCCAAAATTTTCATCAGGTGCCCATAAAGTTCTTCAACCTTATAACCTACACCGCGAGTACCAAATTCACCAAAATAAGCCAGGTCCTTCCTTACTTGCGCTGAACTTACGCCTACACCTGATGCAATATCACCAGAAGCTACCGTATTAACTCCGTCTTCCAGTAATTGATGTAAATAGCGGGAATAAATAGATAATCGCATCACCGTGGCTTCAGGTATCTTAAAAACCTTCAAGTGTCCCACTCCTTAGAAATACTTTGCCTATAATAGACATTGTACCACTAAAGTGAAATTTTTCTCGATTATTTTTTATTAAAAAACTCTTTCTCATTAGAAAGAGTACTCTTTTTATATGAAGAAACTTATCAATTTGTAAAATAGCATTGATACAAGTGCCGCAGATGGTATGGTAACAAACCAGGCAATTACAATTTGCCGGGCTATGTTCCACCGCACCCCCTTTAATCTTTTAGCTGCCCCTACCCCCATGATTGAAGAAGATACCACGTGCGTAGTACTGACTGGTGCTCCTAAAAGACTGGAAAAGTAGATGACCAGCGACGAGGTAAAATCAGCCGCAAAACCATTGATTGGTTCAATACGAAATATTTTTCCTCCCATGGTTCGAATAATCTTCCAGCCCCCCATGGCTGTTCCGGCTGCCATAGCCAGTGCACAACACACTTTAACCCATAAAGGAACTTCAAAGACAGTCAGAAATCCACCTCCTACCAGCACCATAGTAATAATACCCATTGACTTTTGTGCATCATTGGAACCATGGGCAAAAGATGCCATACAGGCAGATAAAACTTGTAGTTTGCGAAAACCATGATTAGTCCTGGTTGGCGATGATTTGCGAAATATCCAGAATAATACGGTCATAAATAAACTCCCGACAACCAAACCAATTATCGGAGCGATAATCAAACCACTGAAGATTTTCATAAAGCCCTGCCAATTGACCTGGGCTGCTCCAAAACCTGCTATAACCGCACCGGTAAGACCACCAATCAAAGCATGTGAAGAACTGCTGGGAATGCCAAAATACCAGGTAAACAAGTTCCAGAAAATTGCTCCAATCAGAGCAGTAATAATAACCAGTGGGGTTACTAATTCTGGCATAACGATGCTTTTCCCAATAGTAGCGGCTACCGCCGTACCGCTGAGAGCTCCCAGAAAATTCAGGCTGGCAGCAACAAGGATAGCATTACGAGGAGACAGGGCTTTGGTGGAAACTGAGGTGGCAATGGCATTAGCAGTATCATGGAAACCATTAATATAATCAAAAATAAGCGCTAATATAACTACAACGATTACTAAAGCCAAACTAAACATATTTTACGGTTACTCCCTTGATAAGATTGCTGACATTTTCACAATAATCAAGCGTAGTTTCCAGATGTTCATATATTTCCTTCCATTTAATGATTTCAATAACATTGTCATTATTCTCAAATAATTCTGCTATGCCTTCCCGATAAAGGACATCCCCTTCATGCTCATAATTACGAATTTTCTCACAGGAAATTACAATTTCCCGGTGTTTTTCTCTTACCATTGGTAAATCAGCTACTGCTATTTTAATCTCCCGGGCGGCTTCTTCCAGAACCGCAACCATTTTTAATACATACTCAGCTTTGGGAACTCCCGCCTTGTAGATAATTACTTTTTCCATTGTTCCCTGTATATGATCAAGAACATTATTTAGCTCCCTGGCTAATAATAAAATATCTTCACGATCAAAGGGGGTTACAAAAGAATTATTAATACGATTCATTACTGAGGCCACTATTTGGTCTCCCTGTTCCTCAACTGCTTTAATTTTGTCCAACTTTTTAAATGGTTCGCTGGAATCCTGGAAAAACAGTTTCAAAATCTCGGTAGCTTCCAAAATAGCATCTGCTAATTGATTAAAATAGTAAAAGAACTTATCATCTCTGGGTTTTAATTTTATCCCCACTGGGATACCTCCTTAAAAACCGTTATTCAACTGGACTAATTATAACAAACATTACTAAGCTGCCGTTGTTAATAATATGTTAAGAAATCCTTAATAGCCGGTAAACCTTCTTCTAGCCCGGTCTAAAACATAAAAAGAACCGGTTATTAATAAGTATTGATCTTTTATCAGCCTGTCCAGTCCATGATCAATTGCCTGACTTATATCCTCAATTTCAAAAACGGGAATATCCGGATAAAGCAATATAAATTGCTGTGTGAGTCTATTCCAATTATTACTGCGTTCACTATCAGGCCGGGTTATTATACAGGCAATTGTATTTTTCCCTAAATACTTCAAGGTATTCCCGGCATCTTTATCATCCACCATTCCGCATATTAATACCTTGCTGCGTTGCGATAAAATACAATCCAGGGAATGTGCCAAAGCCTCAGCTGCAGATGGATTATGGGCCGCATCAATTAAAACCAGGGGTTGTGAACATACCGTTTCCACTCTCCCTGGATTCTTTAGAGAAGCCAGGGCAGCTTCAATGTTATGATTAGTAATTGAGAAGTTTTGACCTTCAAGTACCGCTATAGTAGTTAATGCGGTTTTCAGATTTTCCAACTGATAACATCCCGGTAAAGTAAACTGAACACTTTGTAAATCATGTCCGGGCATAGATACTGACACTTCTTGTCCGTGTAGATCTGGCTGACTGACTAATTTAACTTCCACTGCGGTATTATCATAATAACAGGCCTGTTGATTGTTAGCCCGGCTTATTATTACCTCTCTGGCCGTTTGCGGCATTTTCCCAATTACAACTGGTGTTAATGGTTTTACAATGCCAGCTTTATTAGCAGCAATCTGCTGTAAAGTATTACCCAAAACGCTCATATGATCAAGATCAATACCGGTTATTACTGAAACCAGGGGCGAAACTATATTGGTAGAATCATAAAGTCCCCCCATACCTACTTCCAATACTGCTATATCCACCTGTTGATCATAGAAATATTTGAATGCCATAGCTGTAAGCACTTCAAACTCGGTGGGATGTTCCAGACCATGGCTGACCATATCATCAGCCGCTTGTTCAAGCATGTGCAGATAATAAATAAAATCATCTTCATTAATCTGCTCATTATTAATCATCAATCGTTCCAGATAAGAATGCAAATGAGGCGACACAAAATGTCCCACCTTATATCCGGCAGCAGTCAAAATTTTAGCTACAATTAATGAGGCGGAACCTTTACCATTGGTCCCCCCCACATGAACACAGGGCAAACCTGCATCAGGCCGCCCCATAATTTCCATTAATGCCTTTATTCTTTCCAGACCCGTTTTTATCCCAAATCTGGTAAATCGCGACATCCGATCATTAATTAACTGGTTAGTATTTGTATCCGTTGTAGAATACCCTCCTGTTTAACCCTGGCTTCCTCTACCTTGTTATGTTCCTTCTCAATTACTTCCTGAGGAGCACGGGATAAAAAGTTTTCGTTGTTAAGCTTGGCCTGTGCTTTATCCAAATCAGATTGTGCCATCTTCAGGTCTTTTTGCAGGCGCTCTATCTCCCGGGCAATATCCACAACTCCTTCCAGTGGAACATATATCTCCACCTTTGAAGTTAACACCGATCCGGCTTGAGACGGTTTGTTTTTAAGCTCAGTTAATATCTGTAAATCATTAACTCCACCTAACCCATTTATATATTCGTGATTTTGATTTAGCATGTCGGCAACTTCCTGGTCACGCGATAATAGAATTGATTTAATTTTGGAAGCCGGGCTGATACCAAATTCGGCACGAATATTACGAATAGCTCTAATTATGGTCATGATTCCCTGCATATTGTCTATTGCCTCATCCCAGTAATCACCAGGCTCCGGCCAGGCATCCAGCATAATAGTTTCACTATGACCGGGAATATTTTGATAAATTTCTTCAGTAATGAAAGGCATAAAGGGGTGCAATAACCTTAAAGTATCTACTAATACATTTCGCAGCACATTCTGTACAACCAATCTGTCCTCTTCTAATTCTTTATTAAATAACCTGGGTTTGGCTAGTTCAATATACCAGTCGCAAAAATCATTCCATATAAACTCATATAAAGTTTTGGCGGCCTCACCCAGATCATATCTTTCCAGCAGCCGTTCCACTTCCTTCGTAGTATTGGACAGGCGCGAAATAATCCAGCGGTCAGCCAGTGATAAATTTTTTTCACTTAATATTATGGGCTGATAATCAGACAGATTCATTAAAACAAACCGTGATGCATTCCAAATTTTGTTGGCAAAGTTACGAGTGTTCTCAACCTTATCCCAATTAAAACGAATATCATTACCCGGGGTTACTCCGGTAATTAATGAAAACCGCAGTGTATCTGCTCCATAATTCTCAATTACTTCTATAGGGTCAATCCCGTTACCAAGAGATTTGCTCATTTTGCGCCCCTGCCCGTCCAATATCAAGCCATGAATATTCACCTGATGAAACGGGATTTCACCGGTATGTTCCAATCCTGAAAAAATCATGCGGGCCACCCAGAAGAATATAATATCCCGTCCGGTCACCAATACGCTTGTAGGATAAAAATATTTCAAATCTTCAGTTTCCTCCGGCCATCCCAGGGTTGAAAAAGGCCAGAGGGCGCTGCTGAACCAGGTATCCAGTACATCTTCATCTTGAAGAAGATCAGTACCCAGGCACTGAGGACATTCCACAGGGTCAGTTTTGCTGCATATTACCTCTCCGCAATCATCACAGTACCAGACGGGTATGCGATGTCCCCACCATAACTGGCGGGAAATGCACCAATCCCTGATGTTTTCCATCCAGTTTAAATATATTTTGGTAAAACGCTCCGGAATGAACTGGATATTACCTGAAACTACCTTTTCAATAGCTGGTCTGGCCAATGGCTGCATTTTAACAAACCACTGCGTAGAAATCATCGGTTCAATAATACTGTTGCAACGCTGACAATGGCCCACTGCATGACGATGATCCTCAACTTTTATTAAATATCCACCGGTCTGTAAATCCCTAACTATTGCTTTGCGGGCTTCCTGACGGTCCAATCCTGAATATTGTCCGGCGTTTTCATTCATCAGGCCTATTTCATCAATAACCCGCAATTGTTCCAGACTATGTCTGATGCCCATATCAAAATCATTGGGATCATGGGCAGGAGTAACTTTAACTGCTCCGGTGCCAAATTCCCGATCCACATATTCATCAGCAAAAACAGGTATTTCGCGATTCATAAGCGGCAGCATAACCTTCTGTCCAACCAAATGTTTATAACGTTCATCATCAGGGTGAACTGCTACTCCGGTATCGCCCAACATGGTTTCCGGTCTGGTAGTAGCTACGATAATGAAATCCGGGCTATCTTTAACCGGATAGCGAATATGCCATAAATGCCCATCACTATCTTCATGCTCCACTTCGATATCAGATATGGCAGTTTTACATTTAGTACACCAATTAGTTATGTACTCACCCTGATAAATCAAACCCTTTTCATATAAATTAACGAATACTTCCCTTACCGCTTGTGAACAGCCTTCATCCATCGTAAATCTTTCCCGGGTCCAGTCACATGAAGACCCTAAAAAAGATAACTGTTCCGTAATACGGCTGCCATATTGGGCTTTCCAGTCCCAAACCCTTTCCAGAAATTTTTCCCGACCCAGCTGCTGTCGGGTTAAACCTTCATGCAGCAAAGCTTCCTCTACCTTAGCCTGCGTAGCAATACCCGCATGGTCAGTTCCGGGCAACCACAAGGTGTTATAACCCTGCATACGCCTCCAACGCGCTAAAATATCCTGCAGAGTATTATCCAAAGCATGTCCCAGATGTAATGACCCGGTAACATTGGGTGGCGGCATTACTATGCAAAAAGGTTTTTTACTGTAATCATCTACGGGAGCAAAGTAATTGTTATCCTTCCAATACTGATACCATTTCCGTTCTACCTTTCCCGGTTCATATACACTGGATAACCCCTGGTCGGTTGCCATTTATAAAAATACCTCCTCATGTAACTGCATTTAGCTTTATGTAAATTGCTATATTCTATTATAAAGTAAATTGTACTGAATATCGAAGTCACAACGCAAGTTATTCAACAGCCGGAATTTTATTATGTAAGAACAGTGTTTTTTTAGAACCTGATTTTTACTGATTTGACCTGACAGTTTTAATAATTAATAATTGCAGGGGGTTATGGTTAAGGCAAGCGCAGGGGGATAAAGGCGATTCTGGTCAACTTACAAAACACAATTTAAGTAGAAATTTATAGGACGGAACCGGTCATACACATTACAACCAGCTGAAGACCGGACCCGAGCGGCATTAATCCATAACCCCCTCACTCAAGTATTCAGGTAATGCCGGGTCAGAAATAGTCAGGTCGAGTCAGGTTCTAAAATATTGGAACGAGATAACTGGAACAGGCACAAAACATTTAAATATGATCCTATAAATCTTTACCCCGGATTGTGAAATGATTGGGGAATATGCTAATCTTCAGGTATGAGTAATGAATTTGACAGGAGGATAACACTTTGTATAATGATTATCCCCGTTTATCTTTAGGTTTTTTCCCCACTCCATTACATGAATTAAAAAAATTAAGCCAACTGCTGAATGGTCCGCGTATATTTATTAAACGCGATGACCTGACTGGTCTGGCCCTGGGCGGGAACAAAGTCCGCAAATTGGAATATATAATGGCTGATGCTCTGGTAAAACAAAGTCAGGCAATCATTACTGTTGGAGCAATAAGCTCCAATCATGCCCGGCAAACAGCTGCGGCAGCAGCAATACTGGGTTTGGAGTGTCATCTGGTTTTGATTGGACGCGAACCCCAGGAACGGCAGGGTAATTATCTTTTGAATAACCTGTTGGGAGCCAAATGCACTTGTGTCCGCAATTCTCAGGCAGCTTCCACAGTTGAAGCCCTGATGCAACAATATAGTGAGGAAGGGAAAAAACCCTACTTTATTCCCGCCGGTGGGCATTCAACTGAAGGAGTTATCGCCTATATGCATGCCTGCCAGGAAATCCATCAGCAAGCAGAGTGTAATTACGCTGCTGTCATAACCGCGTTTGGAACCGGCACCACCTATGCCGGTTTGTATCTGGGTGAAAAAACAGATAATAATATACCACAGGTTATTGGTATATCAGTAGGCGGTGACCGGGACTGGTGTTCCGAAAAAGTATTAAGCATTATTCATCCGCTGGAAAAACAACTGGGAATTACACTTTCGCAGGCGACAGACTTAAATATTTATTATGATTATATTGGGGCTGGATATACAAAAACCTATCCTCAACTAAGAGAAATAATTAAACTGGCAGCCTGTCAGGAAGGCATCCTCCTGGACCCGGTTTACAGTGGCAAGGCCATGCTGGGTTTAATTGATCTGATAAAACAGGGGTATTTTACTCGGGAACAAAATGTATTGTTTCTGCATACCGGGGGAGCGCCGGAAATATTCAGCTATAATAAATTTTTAACTGAAACAGATTAACACGGAGGGAACTATGAGCAACAATAAAATTGGCCGCAATGACCCCTGCCCCTGCGGCAGTGGTAAGAAATACAAGAAATGCTGCGGGTTGCTGGGAGATATACGCGAAGCAGGTCTTGATCCCTTTGAACGCTTTAATCAAAACCTGATGGCGTTAAAAATAAAGCTGGACCAACATTTTAGCAAGCAGATTAAACATATGCGTAAAGACGCCAGGTTACAATTTCTGCACTTTAGTTCCGCTCAGACATTACCTGCTGAGCACGATACCATTTTTTCCGAATGGCTGTGGTTTGACCGCATTGATACTGAACAACCTTCGCTGGCTGAACAATACCTCCTGGAACAGGGGGAATATCTGCAAGAACCATTAAAATCATGTCTGGAAGCACTGGCAAAATCACATTTATCGGTCTACCGTGTGCTGGAAAGCTCAGATTTAAGATTACAGCTGCGTGATATTTTTAATCAGGAAGAAATGACCGTCATGTTGCGTGAAGCCTGGGACCCTTCGGAAAAGCAAATACTTCTCATGGGAAGACTGGTACAACTGGAAGGCAATCATATTTTTTCCGGTCCGGTACTAATGATGGAAGATAATGCAGGGCAGGAACAATTCCTGACTGAGCACAGGGTTTATTGGAACTGTCTCATGAGTACTTATGAACCCTTACCCTTACCATTACCATTACCTGCGCCCATACTTTATGGTCTGTTTGATCATGCCTTTAAGAAAATATGCTTTAATCTGGATGATTTAAGATTAGTGTCTCTCACCAATAAGGAGCATAGTGATTTATTAATAAGGCTAACTGCTGAAACAGAATTAAAACATCTCCATGATACCGGGGAAGTATCCTGGTTTACATTAACACCTGAAACCAATGGATATGCAAGGCTGGCTCTGGGGAAGCAATTCCTGGCTATAACTGCTGATATTATTACCGAACTAAACCTGCTTATAACTATTACCGCCCGATTATTGCCCGAAAAACCCTGGCAGATAGTAAACAGTGCTCTGTTGGAATCTCCACCGGAAACAAAATACTCTGCTATCTGGTTTATGTTCCTGAAAGACCGGCAAACTGAACAATGGCTTAATACACCGCATACAGAGCTGGATAATAAAACCCCAACTGAGATGCTGGCCGAACCTGATGGCAGGCAGCGCCTCCTGTCATTGCTGGATGATTTTTCTACCGACATAAACTCAGAGGAAGAAGTCGCTTTAATCCAATACATGAAAACCCGTATCCAGTGAAAATTGATGGCTTTGCCAAGCTACCCGAGGATTTCAGCCAGAAGAGTCAGAAGGGCTTCTGCGCCTTCGCCGGTTTGGGATGAAAAACATAATGGAATATCGTCGGCAGGCAGGTTGAGTTCTTTTTTTATTATATTAAGATGCTTTTGGCGTGCTCCACGGGATATTTTATCGGACTTGGTTGCCACCACCAGATGGGGAATCTGATTATGTGACAACCATTCCTTCATCAAAACATCATTTTCGCTGGGGGCATGACGAATATCAACCAACAAAATAACCCCCCGCAGGGTCTGCCGTTTTAACAGATACTGCTCAATCAATTTACCCCAGCGTGCTCTCTCTGTCTTGGATACGCGCGCATACCCGTATCCCGGTAAATCAACCAGATACCATTGCCGGTTCATTTTATAATAATTTATGGTTCGCGTTTTACCGGGTGTTGAACTGGACTTAGCCAATCCTTTACGGTTTGCCAATTTGTTAATCAAAGATGATTTACCCACATTGGAACGGCCTACAATAGCTATCTCAGGCAGTCCATCTGCAGGCAGAAGTTTTTGGTCAACAAACACCCCACAAAACTCTGCGTTAGTAATTTTCACTAATTAAACTCCTCGGAACGCACCAGAGTTTTATCCAATACTTCGTCCATGTGCGACACCGGAACAAACTTCATCTTACGTTTCACATTAGCCGGAACTTCGGCCAAATCTTTACGATTATCCAGCGGCATTATAACCGTATAAATGCCAGCTCTATGTGCTGCCAGCACTTTTTCCTTCAAGCCTCCTATGGGTAATACTCTGCCGCGTAAAGTAATCTCGCCGGTCATGGCTACATCCTTACGAATAGGAATTCCTGACATTGCTGAAGCCAAAGCGGTAGCAATCGTAATTCCAGCTGAAGGGCCATCTTTAGGTATAGCACCTTCGGGAACATGCAGGTGAACATCTGACTTCTGATAGATCTCTTCGTCTATTTTCAGTTCTTCCGCCCGCGAGCGTACATAGGTTAAAGCCGCTTGAGCAGATTCTTTCATGACATCACCCAGTTTGCCGGTTAAGGTTAAATTGCCTTTACCCTTTAACAGGGCAACTTCTATGGAGAGGATATCACCGCCGGATTCGGTCCAGGCCAAACCAGTAGCCACCCCCACCTGATTATTTTCCTCTGCAACCCCGTAACGATAACGACCGGTTCCCAGATACTTTCCTATCATTGAAGCACTGACATGTACAGAAGTTGAAGGGTCTTCCACTACCTGGCGGGCTACTTTACGACATACTGAGGCAATTTCACGCTCCAGGCTTCTGACTCCGGCTTCACGAGTATATTCACGGATAATTTTACGAATGGCTCCTTCGGAAAAGGTTATATTTTCACTCTTTAAACCGTTTTCCTTAATCTGTTTAGGCACCAGATAATCAGTGGCTATATGAACTTTATCTTCTTCGGTATAGCCGCTGATTTCAATAACCTCCATACGGTCCAGCAGAGGTCTGGGAATATTGTAAATAGAATTAGCCGTAGTAATAAACATTACTTTGGAAAGGTCAAAAGCAGTTTCCAGATAATGATCACTAAAAGTGGAATTCTGTTCCGGATCCAGTACTTCCAATAAAGCAGAGGCGGGGTCTCCTCTAAAATCCATGGTCATTTTATCTATTTCATCCAACAGGAAAACCGGATTTTTCGAACCGGCCTGTTTTATGGATTGTAAGACCCTTCCCGGCATTGAACCTACATAAGTACGGCGATGCCCCCTGATTTCTGCTTCATCCCTTACTCCGCCCAGTGACATACGCACAAACTTTCTGTTTAACGAACGGGCCACTGATTTTCCCAATGAGGTTTTACCTACTCCCGGCGGTCCAACCAGACAGAGAATTGGCCCTTTCATCTTTTTAGCCAATTTACGAATAGCCAGATATTCCAGGATTCTCTCCTTAGGCTTTTCCAGACCATAATGGTCTTCTTCCAGAATCTGTTCGGCAACTTTTAATTCTAGACGGTCTTTGGTTTCTACCGACCAGGGCAACGATAGCATCCAATCCAGGTAATTGCGTACCACTACTGCCTCCGCTACCATAGGCGGCATTTTCTCCAGACGATCCAGTTCTTTAAAAGCCTTTTCATGTGCTTCTTTCGGCAGTTTGGCTTTTAATATGGCTTCCCGCAATTCTTCAACTTCGGAGGCACGTTCATCTTTTTCACCCAGTTCTTTTTGAATGGCCTTAATTTGCTCACGCAGATAGTATTCTTTCTGAGTTTTTTCCATTTGCTTACGTACGCGGATGTTTATTTTTCTTTCCAGTTCCAGAACTTCCATTTCCTTGGCCAGTAATTCACATAGATAATTCAAGCGTTTATAAACATCACGGGCTTCCAATACCTGCTGTTTCTCATGAATACGCAAAGACAGGTGTGAAGCAATTACATCCGCCAATCTCCCGGGTTCTTCAATGGATACTACTGATACAACTGTCTCCGGAGGAATCTTTTTACTCATGCGTACAAACTGTTCAAATTGTGAAACCAAAGTTCTCATAATAGCTTCAATTTGAGCAGTTTTTTCCTGTTCCTCGTCAATATGTTCAACAATCCTGACTCGCAGATAAGAATCAGAAGGCAGATATTCCTGAATCTCTGCACGATGCAATCCTTCTACCAAAACTCTCATCGTACCTCCGGGCATTTTAAGAATCTGGCGAATTTCAGCAACCGTACCTACAGTATAAATTTCTGAAATATCCGGATCATCAGTCTGGGCATCTTTCTGTGTAGCCAGAAAGATTTCTTTGGTATCCAACATAGCTTCTTCGATAGCATTTATTGATCTTTTCCTTCCTACATCCAGATGAATAACAGTATAAGGAAATACCAGCACTCCCCTTAATGGTAACATCGGGATTTGGCGGTAGGTGGAAGAATTATTCATTATTTTCACCTCCAGGCAAATTCATTCTACTATATGTCCGCATACGGTGCAACCTGACTCTAATAGCGGATGTCAAAAGATTCTTCGGACCTTTAACCGCCATAATCAAAACCTAAACATTTTCGGTGATAAAAGCATGCTGGAATACCTGTTCCAGTTTTCTAACCGGGATAATTTCTATATCATTAAAGTTATCAAATATCGACAGCCAGTTATCAGCTGGAATTAGAATCTTCTTCAAGCCTGCCCGTCTGCCGGCTTCAATTTTGCTAATAACCCCTCCTACCGGTTTTACACGTCCCTGTATAGATATCTCTCCGGTCATGGCCATCAGGTTATCAACCGGTTTTTTCGTCAAAGAAGAATAAATGGCAGTTGCCATGCTGACCCCTGCTGAAGGCCCATCTATTGGTACGCCGCCGGGAAAATTCAGATGAATATCATAGTCGCTAATATTTAAACTATAAAAAGCACGCAAAACTGTGAGAACATTTTCCACTGAGCCTTTAGCCATACTTTTTCTGGTAAACCGTCGTTCGCTTCCCCCAACCTGCTCTTCTTCCACAACTCCGGTTACTGTCCATTTCCCCTGACCTGGTGATACCGGAATACTGGATACTTCAACCTCAATAAGCGTTCCGGCAGTTGCGCCATAAACTGCTAATCCATTGACTACCCCTATCATTGGACGCTTACCGATTTTAACATCCGGTCGCGGGGAAAAACGACCATTGTTTAATACTTTTTCTATAACATCAACCGTTATCTGATTGGAATTATCCATTTGGGCTATTCCGGCTGCCAATTGTACAATATTTACAGCTTCGCGCCCGTTAGTCGCAAACCGTACTATTTCCTGCAGGGCTTCCGGAGATATTTCAAATTTAATCTTAACAGCTGCATTTATGGCAATACTTTCTACATCTTCTTTTTCCAGTAGTTTAAAGAAAATTTCCATACAACGGGAGCGAATTGCCGGCGGTAATTCATCCGGGCTGCGAGTTGTAGCTCCTACCATACGAAAATCTGCCGGCAATCCGTTAGTAAAAATATCATGAATATGGGAAGGCATATTTTTATCAGTTTCACTGTAATAGGCACTCTCCAGAATAACCTTTCGATCTTCCAATACTTTTAGCAGTTTATTCATCTGCATAGGATGAAGTTCACCAATTTCGTCAATAAATAAAATTCCGCCATGGGCTTTGGTGCAAGCTCCCGGTTTGGGCTGAGGAATACCTGCTGAACCAAAAGACCCGGCCCCCTGATAAATCGGGTCATGTACTGAACCAATTAACGGATCAGCAATATTTCTTTCATCGAATCGCATTATAGTAGCATCAACCTCAACGAATTTTGCATCTTGTGTAAATGGAGATATAGGGTTTTTCCTGGCTTCCTCCAACACTAATCTGGCGGCAGCAGTCTTGCCTACACCCGGAGGGCCATATATAATAACATGTTGAGGATTGGCACCACAGAGAGCTGATCGCAGCATATCAATGCCATCCTTTTGACCTAAAACATCATTAAGATCAGCCGGGCGGGTTAAACTGGCTAACGGTTCACTTAGTTTAATATTTCTCATTTTTCTTAATTTGGTGATTTCCCGTTCCGCTTCCCGTGAAATACCCGCCTTTTTAGTCTGCTGATTTTTAAGTAAAGTCCAAAAGTATACCCCAATTACAATGGCAAAAAACAATTGTACCAGATACAAAATACCGCCATATTTCATAAAAAATTCATTCATCATGATAAATTTCCTTTCCCTTCTGTTTCATCTATTATTCCCTTTTCAGGGCTGATGAATGATATTGGAAAGGAAGTAAAAAAAGGTAGCATTCGCTACCTTTTCTATTATTGCTATATTCCTCTTAAAACTAATTAACCTTTCGTTTGGCATCAACTGTTACTAATAGCGGCTTTTCCTTTTTTAACAGGACATCTTTAGTAATTAATACCTTGGTGACATCCATACGGGAAGGAACTTCATACATTACTTCCAGCATAATATCTTCAATGATGGCTCGTAAACCGCGTGCTCCGGTATTCCGATGTAATGCTTCGTCTGCAATTGCCTGCAAAGCATCATCATTAAACTCCAGATCAACACCATCAAGTTCGAATAATTTTTTATACTGTTTGACCAGTGCATTTTTAGGTTCGGTCAAGATGCTAATCAAAGCGTTATTATCCAAAGCTTCCAGAGTTACTATAATCGGTACGCGACCCACAAATTCAGGTATAAGACCATAACGCAACAAATCCTGAGGCAGAATCATGTTGAGAATTGCACCAATATTTTTTTCCTCACGACTTTTTATTTCAGCCCCAAAACCCATAACTTTCTGGTTAACCCGACTCTGAATTATTTTGTCAATCCCTTCAAAAGCACCGCCGCAAATAAATAAAATATTACTGGTGTCAATTTGAATAAACTCCTGATGCGGATGTTTGCGTCCACCTTGTGGAGGTACACTTGCCACCGTACCTTCCAATATTTTTAATAGTGCCTGTTGGACACCTTCACCGGAAACATCCCGGGTAATACTTGGATTGTCGGTTTTACGGGCAATCTTATCAATCTCATCAATATAGACAATACCTTTTTCTGCTTTTTCAATATCATAATCAGCAGCCTGAATTAATTTCAACAGTATATTCTCTACATCTTCGCCCACATAACCAGCCTCAGTCAGTGAGGTGGCATCTGCAATAGCAAATGGTACATTGAGAATTTTTGCCAGAGTTTGAGCCAGCAAAGTTTTTCCACTGCCGGTAGGTCCCAGCATCATGATATTGCTCTTCTGAAGTTCCACATCATCCAGCTTCATACCCAGATTAATGCGTTTGTAATGGTTATAAACTGCAACAGCCAGTGATTTCTTGGCTCGTTCCTGTCCGATTACATATTCGTCCAGGATTTCTTTTATTTCCTGAGGTTTTGGAATATCCCCCAGTTCAAAGCCAAAATCATCGGCCAGTTCTTCTTCAATAATCTCATTACAAAGCTCAATACATTCATCACAGATATATACGCCAGGACCAGCAACCAGCTTTTTTACCTGGTCCTGGTTCTTACCACAGAAGGAGCATTTCAGTTGTCCTTTTTCATCCCCATATTTCTGCATACATTCACCTCTCTACTTAAAAAAGCTATTTTTTAGCAGTCGGTTTTTTAGGCTGAGTCAGTATATCATCAATAATGCCATACTCTTTGGCTTCCTCAGCAGACATGAAATAATCTCTTTCCGTATCTGCTTTAATCTTATCCAGTTTTTGTCCGGTTCGTTCAGCCAGAATCTTATTTAGTGAATCTTTCATTCGAATTATACGGCGCGCATGTATCTCAATATCAGTTGCCTGACCCTGCGTACCTCCCAAAGGCTGATGTATCATAATTTCAGCATTGGGTAAGGCAAACCTTTTCCCAGGTGTACCGGCAGTAAGCAGAAATGCCCCCATACTGGCAGCTAATCCAACACATATGGTAGATACATCCGGTCTTATAATCTGGATGGTGTCATATATGGCCATGCCGGCACTGATTGAACCACCAGGACTATTAATATAGATAGATATGTCTTTGTCCGGGTCCTCGGCTTCCAGGAACAGCAACTGAGCAATAACCAGATTGGCTACCATGTCATCAATTGCACTGCCCAGGAATATGATCCGATCCTTTAATAACCGCGAATATATATCGTAAGCTCTTTCGCCGCGATTAGTCTGTTCAACAACCATTGGTACCAGGTATGACATATTATTCACCCCTTATTACAATTTATAAACATATTTTATAAAGATTATTCTTCTTTTGCCATCTCTTCATCCGTATCATATTCAGTTATAACCGCATTATCAATAAGGTATCGGGTGGCTTTATCCATCTTAATGCTGAATTCAATATCGTCCATAATCCCGGCCAGATTTTGTCTGGCCTGCTCCGGATCAACTCCCATACTAACTGCAGCATCCTCAACTTCTTTGTTTAATTCTTCATCAGTAACTTCAAAACCTTTTTCTTCAACCAGCTTTTCCAGCAGGAAGGTTGTTTTAACTATTCTTTCAGCCTCCGGCCACATATCAGAAATTAAATCATCCTCTGAACTGCCCGTATACTGAAAATATAATTCCATATTCAAACCCTGTGACATTAATCTTTGTCCGAACTGCTTCATCATTCGCTCTATCTGAGTTCTGATTACTGCATCCGGAGCTGGAACAGTACAAATCTCAATGGCCTTATCCAGAACTTCCTGTTTAATTAATTCATTTTTACGATGTTCCAGCATTTGGCTTAATCCGTTACTCAAGTCTTCCCGCAATTCTTCCAGCGTTTCAAACTGACTTACTTCCTGAGCAAATTCATCATTTAATTCTCTTAAACGATGGGTTTCAATTTTATTAACCTTTACTTTAAATATGGCTTCCTTACCGGCTAACTCTTCAGCATGATAGTTTTCCGGAAATGTTACGGTTACATCTTTGGTACTGCCCACTGTCATTCCCGCCAATTGCTCCTCAAATCCAGGAATAAAGGTATTTGAACCCAATTCCAGAGAATAATCTTCACCACTTCCACCTTCAAAAGCTACACCGTCGATAAAACCCTCAAAATCCATACTTAACACATCCGTCATTTCAGCCGGTTCATCCGTCTTTTCTTCCAGCTGGGAATAACGCCGTTGCATATCTTCCAGGCGTTTATCGATGTCTTCTTCGGTAATTTTCAAATGCGGTATTTTTATTTCCAAACCTTCGATTTGACCTAATTCTACCTCTGGTTTAACTGCAACCCTGACTTTAAAAGCAAAATTTTTGCCCGCTTCGAGTTCTTCATCCAATTCAAAATCAGGTTGAGCAATAGGCTCTATGTTTAGCTCATCGATCGCCTGTTCATAAGCAGTAGGAACAATATATTCCAAAGCATCCTGAAAGAGAACTTCCTTACCAAAATATGATTCCAACAGCTGACGTGGTACTCGACCTTTTCTGAATCCTGGTATAGCAACCTCTTTAACTACTTTACGGTAAGCAATCTCCAATCCCTGCTCCAATTGTTCAGCATCTACTTCTACAGCTATGTAGGCTTCACTGTTTTCTATTTTTTCTAATTTGGCCTGCATTTATGCTCCTCCTAACATATTCTTTTGAGCCGAAAACTCCTCATGGGCAATTATTACTCACTTTGCAGTTTAACCCTTATAAGAATTTACCCTACTTTATATTAAAATACAACACCCCGGCAAATGCCGAGGTTATTAAACTTATGGAGCGGAAGACGAGATTCGAACTCGCGACCCTCGCCTTGGCAAGGCGATGCTCTACCACTGAGCCACTTCCGCTTACCTTGCGTCCTTTACTAGGATAAATAATTGATGAATATTCGTCAAGTCCTTCCACCAGTATAAAATAGTTTATGGTTGTGCCAGTAATAATTCCAGGGTTTCCGAATCCAGGTTACTAGTTGCCTTTAAGTTATTATCGGTTTGAAACTTAGTTACGGCCGCTTTAAATTCAGCTTCACTAAATCCACTGGCGGACAAATATCCCATTTTTATAAGATTGGCACAAATAATATCCATTTCTTTTTCAGATATTATTTTAATAGAAACCGGTTTACGATAATCGGCTGCATCTTGCAGACCGACCGGGTTTCTCAATTGCCGTAAAGAGTCTGCCTGACCCGTTGTTTGAGCAGGTACTGGTGTCGATTCCTGCATATCCGGCGGTTTAACCCCATATTTCCAATGCTTTAGTTCCAAAATATCTTCATCCTGTTTAGTCAAGTTTCTATCTGATTGGCCTAGTTTTTCAATAAATTCCTCATCTCTCATGATCTTTTTTTGCTGAGTTTCGGTATTTTCGGGTTGGGAAACATTTGTAGCCATATTAGAGCTATTCTGCCCGCAAGCACTTATCGAGAGCAAACCTGTAATCAAAACTATAATAACAACTTTCCTGTTCATTATTCTCTATTTGCCCCTTAATTAAACTTTGGAATCTTCTTTTTGCCAATTATTATATGGATTTAATCTGTCTTGCGGTTTTCTTCCAGGTAATCCATTAATAAAGCCCCTAACTTCAGTAAAAATATACCTTGATTCCAGGCGGTTTCTTCGTCTTTTAAGTCATCCTGACGCAACAAAGCCAGGGATAGTTCCGGATGACGGTTGAAGAACGCAGCTAAATCAGCTATCATACGTTGCTGTAAATCCTTTATCAGGTTAAAACCAGCTTCAAAAGGCCGAAAAGCCACTACTATATCGGCAGATTTAAATGCCCTGCGGATATCTTTGATGAACTTATCCAAATCTTTGCCAGGTGGCAATGTTATGGCAATTCTTTCTGCACCTGCCCTAACATATCCCCACTGGTACATCTGATTGGAATTAAAGCTCATCCAGATAAAAGTTGTTCCCGCGGAATCAGAAGATAAAACTCTGAACTTACGATTTTGCTTTAATATTTGAATTGCCTGTTTGGAATTAATTACCTGAGCTATCTGCCACTCCATATACAGTGGTTGATTCATTAGATTAACCGCAATTTGTTCCATTTCATCCAATGACATTATATAAGCTTTTACTAATCTCTCTCCACGTTTTTTAAGGTACTTATAATCGGTTATATCATAAGGATGTAAATTTTCCATAAGAATATCTGCATTTTTTTGGAACAATTCAATTAAATCCGGCATTACGGTAAACATTGGCTCACTAATCCACAGCTTGTTATCCAGCGGCAGAACCCGGGTAATACTTATCATACCTGGAACAATGTTATCATGAACTCTGTCACCAAACCTGCCAATGGCTTCACGTTTTTCCCCGGTAAAGATATCTTCGAAAATGAGCTGATTATAACCAGTAGGTATAACACGGTATGCCCCTACATAACTCATCATCAATATAAATGCTGCCCTGCGCAGATAAGGCGGAAAACGCCTGGCCTGGTTTTCCCAAAAGTAATTGGCAATAGTGGATTGCTGGCCGTCCAGATCATCCTTATTAATATGATCTTTGAAAAACTGCTCATAAACCTTTTTAGTAGCTTCATCCCAGAACCGCCCGGCGCTGTTTACCAATTCATAATACTCCATACGCACCAGATTTTCATCACGGCTCCAGGTATGCTTCATTGCATAAGTAAACAGTTGCAAATGCTGCTGTACTTCCTCAAATGCATCAATTTTCTCCTGTTCACTTAACTCTTCCCAGGTGGGATAATTACTCAAATCCAGCTTGAAATCCAGCGGAAACCTTTTAAAATGTTTCTCTATCAACTGTACATGTTTGCTGACTACCCCAACCGGTACCCCAAACTTTTTAGCAGTCCAGGCAAAGTTTACCCTCTCTCCGATACAGGCCAGATAAATATGTTCCAGAGCTGCTATCCAATACTTTGCCTTGGCTACTTTGGGCCGGTATATAGTAGAAAACTCATGCCAGATATATAACATCCAGGCCATGCGTTTATACTCTCGACTGGCAATATACAAGTCAAACATAGCGACGGCTACTTTACAATATTCTTCATTGCTCCAGTTATAAGCGGTAACATACTGGCTAAGTTCCTGACGGGCACGATGCCTGGACACCATAACCGCAATTGCTACCGGATTAAGCAAGTCTTTATTTAAATTATTATGATCCAGGTTAAGCTTGGTACGAATTACTGTCGTGGGGAAAAAATACTCACCACGACTGCGAGCGCGGAATTCCATTAATTCCAAATCACTCAGCATGCTTTCCAGTAAAACCCGTCCCCTGACATCCTCTACTGCCTGTAATGGGGTCATACCATCCAATTCCTGATGATTTGAGGTAAGCCATTCTTCCATATGCTTGTCATGCATTATTTCCAGCATGGTTTCTCCTGCAACTTCTTCAGAAGAAAAATCATAGCCTTCAATCCATCGATAAGCAGCTTTTAGAGTTGTATTCTCCAGAATACCTTTTAACATTTGTGTGGCCTCTCCTAATTGATTATGGTCTTCTGCCACCACAATAATGTCATCAGCTGAAAAATATAAGCGGCGTAATAACCCGGTTCCTTCTCCCCAGGTAAACTTGAGCCACTTATCGTTTTGTTCCAATAAAGTAAATACTTCGCCACTTAATAGTTTTTTACTCAGTAATGGTTTATCCAAAGCAGAAATCACTAGAGTCCGCGCTTTTATGCGCGTCTTCTTCAAGCCCTGGTTCAGATCCATTACCAAACCGGTTAACACTTCGGCATGACTCTTTAAAAACAAACACGGATTACTTATACCTTCGCTAATACATACCGAATTTATCTCTTCAGCCAGATATTTCTTATGTTCAGAAAATACCAGGGTGGGTTTCCCCAGTATTACAGGTGAGTTATCGATTTTTACCACCCGCGCTAACAGCAGGGAACCTGGTTCAACAATTCTGGTAAGCGAACCAAAGTTTCTTTCCACAATAACTTCCTGGCGTGATAATAAACCTTTCAGGGATACGACATTATTTTTTATCCACTGTACCTGATAAATAGAAAGATATGACTCTTTTATGGCATGATAAATATCCCGATGTTTTTGATCCATCTCGTCTTCTTTTTCAGCAATGTAAAAATCTATAATTGGTGAAACATCACTGTGAAACCGGTAGTTAATAACATACCAGTGCCAAAACATCTGAGTGAAATGATCATCGATTTCATTGAACTGCGAATAAGAAGTAAATCTGGATGCGCCTTCGGTTTCCCAATTATAAAAATAACGGCGGGCATAACCTATCAGTTCGGCCATACAGTTTTCCAGATAGGCCATGTAATTGCTTTTTTTAGCTCTGGGAAAATGAATTACCAGACCACCCTTGGCAAAACCGCAGCATTGGTCATAAGAACGACCACTGCCACAGCTACACAGGCTCTGGTCTCTTTGAATTTTGCCCATTGTATCCCCCCGCGATACAAAATCCCCCATAACTATGGAACAAAACTAATATTTATATAAGTCTACTATTATCATAACAAATAATGTCGTCAAAGCGATAAATAAAATTAGTACAAAGGGAACTAAGTTTACGCAAATCAATGAGCAACAAGTGTCAACTCCCATCCATAGCCATTTGCGAAAACACTGGAAATTATTGTTATACGGAAAATCTTTGCCCTGAATAAATTCGGTTTATTATAGGTGATGTCAAATATCCACTATCAGGCGCACAACTCTTCAATTCAGAAATCATATTTTTAGCCGCTTCATTTTGATCAATACAATGATAGCAACAAGCTAAATAGAACAAACAATCATCATGATAATTACTTTGCGGAAACAGATTGAGGCACTGGTGGAAATATTTTTCTGCCAAAAGATAATCTTGTTGTAAATAGTGGCACATGGCTAAATAATATAGTGCCTCCCGGTTAATATAATTGCCGCTATTCATTTTTGCTACATTTGTTAAATTAAATATTGCCTCAGATAGATTTGATTCCAAATAAGCATTGTATCCATTTTCAAAATATCGCTTTTCCTGTTCTTCCTCATAATGTTTATCAGAGGCTGTTTTAGTTTCAATACTGGAATCTTCTTCTATCATTATATGCTTGGAACTAACGGCAGCTACTTCATAATCAAGATTTTTATGTACTTTAATTAAAGCAGGAGTATTTCTTTGATGCGTATGGCTATATTTCTGAGCTGTTGAAATTCCTGTCTGAAGTAAATATCCTGACCCGGTTACCAATAGTACCAAAACAGCAGGAAAAACTAAAGCCCGATATGGGGAACGGTTATTTTTTACTACCGGTTTAACCAAAAACTCATCCGAATTTTCCTCATGTTGATGCTCACCCTGATAATCAGTAAACTCCAGATATTTAGACAAAGAAGGATTAGTAGTATCCCAACTCAGACCTTTTTCCCATACTCGTTTTGCCTGCTCTTTATTATCCATGGCCAAATAACATAGGCCCAATACCTGATAAACCGACACAAATTCATCATGCTCAGCCAGCAAATCATGTAACCATAAACCAGCCTGTTCATAATTCTTTTGTTCCACTAATTTTAAGGCTTCCTTATAGCGATTAACCCATAATTTAAATGCCGGATCAGACAGACCCTCGTTAAGCTCTCTGATTAAATCGCCCTTATCATTATAATGTTCTGCCTCCTGCAAACATTTCTGAGCCCGTTCAAACTCACCCAGTCGATAGTAACACATCGAATAAAGTCCCCATAACCTGGGGTTAACTGGATCAAGCTTATATAATTCCAGCAAGACCCCCAGCGCTCCGGTAATATCCCGACCTTCGAATTTACTAACTGCCTCAACCATCATACTCTCAATAATTGCATTTTTATCTTTCATAGTAACCCCCCGCTTATGCTCTCTTGTTAAAAGAAGAATTCGCCAGCGGGGTAAATAATCCTTCCAATATTTGTTATTTTTTGTTTTTATTGCCCTTGTGGCCGTCGGATATAATTTCCAGTGCTCCTTCAGATTACTTTTCATATGCTATTTTAAAGAAGAAAGGAGGGCCTCAGATGTTTTATAACAGTCGGTTTTTGCGTCTGGAAAAAAAGCGTGTGTTTGGTCCTGATGTTCTGGAATTACAAAAGAAATTGCATGAGCAAAGCTACCATCCCGGACCGCTGGATGGGATATTCGGCACGCAGACTGCTGCTGCGGTAACCAAATTTCAACAGGATAAAGCATTAATAGCTAACGGCATAGTGGGCCCTGATACCTGGTCTTTACTGAACACTCTGCCTCCAACATCTGAAGGACCTGACCAACACGCCCTGGCTAATATTTCTATTACTATTGATGTAGATCAACGCCGACTTTATTATAAATCGCCAACCCTGTCCGTATCTTATCCGGTTGCAGTTGGGAAACCTCAAACCCCCACTCCTACAGGCAATTGGGTAATTGTCCAAAAAACTGTCAACCCCGGCGGACCCTTCGGTGCGAGATGGATGCGTCTGAGCGTTCCCTGGGGAGGATATGGCATTCATGGCACCAATAATCCCAAATCAATTGGAAAGGCAGTTAGTCATGGATGTATACGTCTGTATAACAAGGATGTAATTAAACTGTATGATATGACTCCTCTGTGGACTCCGGTTACTATTATTGGTAAAAGCTATACCGGTCGTATTCTAAGGATGGGAGATTCAGGTTCAGATGTACGCTATGTACAAACCGCTCTGAAAGAACTGGGTTATTACCACAGCAAAATAGATGGATTCTATGGCCCAATAACTGAGCAGGCAGTAATTAACTTTCAGCAGGCAAATGGATTATTAGTTGATGGTATCGTTGGCCCGGCAACCTGGCAAGCAATTCAAAGAGAATTGGACATTGCCCGGGGTAATGTTGATCCCTGATTAATAATCAGTATCTATCTACTGACTTTTCCAGGTTTCTATTACAAACAGTTCATCTTCATCACAATCCATAATTCGCTCCATATTTACATCCGCTCTAAGCGCAATACTAAGATGACGTTCTCCCTGAATCCAGTGCGACTCCATGCTATCCGTATCCGCATAAAAAGAAAAACGGGGGGGATTTGCCAAGCGGGCACGACTAAGGCCCTGGATGGTATCAGCCAAACAAAGTGGTCCTATTACATGAACAAATAAATCAGGAGTATTCAAATGTCCAAATGTATTACTGGCCAACATGGCCATACGCACTCCGACCTGTAATTCCGGGCATAACTCCTGATGATGGCTCAGGGCCTGACGCATAAATAATGTCTGCAGCTGTTCTCCATCCCCGGCCGGTACATAGGAAGTACGGGGAGAAAAAATAATATCATTCTCAAAATAAGGCTTTATATCAATTACAGGCGTCCCGTCAATAGCATCAAAACGCTCAACATACAAACGGTTATTATCTATTTCCAGTAACCGGGTAAGGGTAAGAGCTACTGGATTGGGGCGACTGGGGCTTCGCATTGCAAACACTCCAAATTCGGGCTTCTCAGGATTCCGGTTTAGCGGAGAACCAACCAGCAGATCACGACTGGCCTTATGAAACCAGGATAAAACCCATATATGAGAATTTTCCTCCAGCTTTAACAATGCCCCGGTATAAGGTGGAAATATCTCGATAACCGCTGCCTTTCCTCCCCGCGGCATTTCACTGCTATCAGTTATTGATGATCTGATTTGTCCAATAGGCTTTAATATAATCTGATCCAACTTGAAATCGCCCTCCACTTTCATATACTATTCATCAATTATGAGACTGGCTTTATATCCTTGATTACATTGACACCAATTCATTGCAGATGGTATTATATAGAGGTTCGGGGCGTGGCGCAGCTTGGTAGCGCGTCTGATTTGGGATCAGAAGGCCGCAGGTTCAAATCCTGTCGCCCCGACCATTATTATAATACCCGCCTTAAATAATTCGACAACTTCCGGATTTTTCCTCTTTCAGGGTTACCTATCAGTTTTAATAAAATTAGTCTTTATTTCATAATATTATTTGTATTCAAAGATTTATCTGATTACACCTCTATATCCGGTATAATTATTTTATTAAGAATTGAAAGGCGGAAGTTAAATGATTAAAAAATCAAGTATTTTTCTGCTTACTTTTTTCTATATTATCACTCTGTTTCCCATGTCAGCTTTGGGAGCAACTTCCCCCTTGATTGTTATTAACGGTCAATTACTCCATACGGCTGTTTCACCAATAATAGTTGAAAATCGTACGCTGGCTCCAGTTAGAGGGGTTTTTGAAGAGTTGGATGCTGTAGTTAAATGGCAGGGGCAAACTCAAACTGTACAAATAACTCGGGATGATTTGTTGATTACTATGCGTATAAATCAGCGGAATGCTTACATCAACGGCAATCGCTATATAATGGACACTGCCCCCATTATTTATAAAGACTGCACTATGGTACCATTACGCTTTATTTCAGAAGCATTGGAAGCAGAAGTAACCTGGGATGGCCTGTCACGCACCGTATATATTAATACCGAACCGGATAATAGCTGGCAATCACTATGCAGTGCCAGAGGGATAGCCATGAGAGACCAGGAATCCCGCGTCTTAAGTATTTTAGGCTCCCCTTTGCGGATTACTCCCTCGGCATATGGTTTTAACTGGTGGGTATACAACAGCAATTACCGGGATTATTTACTGGTTGGAATACAGAATCACAAAGTAGCAGGTATGTACAGCAATGCACCAATATGGGAATCCGACCTGGGGCTTATCTTAGGAGCAACCCGCAGCCAAGTCAAAACTGCACTGGGCAAACCAATCAAAGAAATAAAGAAGGGTAACACCCTGTATATGGTTTCCAATCCGGAGGAACGCGATGTATTTTTAGTCAAACAAGTATATTTCACTGCTATGTATGATGAACAGAATAATTATAAAGTAAACTCATTTTTATTGATAGATAGTCGAATTGAGGAAGCCATAGAAGGCTACAGGATTAATAGCAGTATTGCTTTACGGGATAGCCTGGAAAAACAGACTCTGGATTTGGTAAATGTCGAAAGGGTAAAAAGAGGGTTGCCTATTCTAACCTGGGATGCCGATATAGCCAATGTTGCCCGTAAACATAGTCAGGATATGCAGCACCGTGATTATTTTGCCCATGACAATCCTGATGGTAAAACACCATTTGAGCGCATTGAAACAGCCGGTATCGACTATAGAATGGCGGGCGAAAATATTGCTCTGAATTACAATGCTATATCTGCCCATGAAACGCTGATGAATTCACCCGGCCATAGAAAAAATATACTGGAAAAGGGTTTTAAGCGGCTGGGGGTTGGAATTAGTTTTGATGATCCTGATTATTTATATCTGACCGAGAACTTCTATACCCCGCGATAATAATAAAGGAGTAATATGGTTTTCACCTTATGCCAGCCAAATAAAATAAGCGCCTGCAACGATCAATATTGACCCTGACACCTTATCAAGTGCCATACTCCAGCGGGCAAATAATTCCATACGGGTAATCAAGCCGGTAAAAGTACCTACTGCTACCAAAGGGACACCACGCCCCAGGGCATATATAAAGAGTAAAACCGCACCATAAAGCCATTTTCCACTGGCCAGAGCCAAAGATAAAATAGCCAGCAGAATTGGGGTCCCACACTGTGAACCAACTAATCCCATGGCCAGGCCCAGAACATAACTACCTCCCAGGCCTCCGGAACTACCTGCCCGGTCTGCCCAGGCCGGACGAAAATTGATATTAAAACTGATAGCCCCCAACAACTGCATACCCATTAATATACAGACAGCCGCCACAAAATAATATATCAGGCTTTGCTGCAAACCAAATATTCCACCAATTAAACCAATAATAAACCCAAGTATCACGAAAGTGGTAGCTGTACCCAATGTAAACGCTACTGATAAGGCAAAAGCCCGTTTACGCCCTAATTCACTGCCCCCCACATGAGCAATAATAATAGGAATCAAACTAAGATTACATGGGCCAATACTGGTTACAATCCCCGCCAGAAACACCAGGCCAAATCCCAACAGTGACCAGGACTGAATCAATTCAGGTCCCATCTGATTTATCCAATCCATAAACAGTACTCCACTTCCAACAATTTTTGAGCTTTATTAATTGAGAAAGTTTTGCATAATTAACTTTTCTTTAATTATCATACTAACTTCTAAAATGTCATCCTGAGCGTTAGCGAAGGATCTACGGTATTTATGAGACTCCCCCTGAGGGACTACACCCCTGGGTACTACTGATACACCCTTTCGGGTGTGATTAATGTTGCTGATACATCCTACCGGATGTAATTAATGTTGCTTCGCTATCACTCAGAGTGACAGTATTGAAGGATTTATTTGAATTATGCAAAACTCTCAATTATAAGTGAAAAACTTGATTAAAATATTTATAATAAAATGTTGCCAAACACACAATTAAAAAACTTGTCAATATAATAACGCCTTACATCCTTTGGGTCAGTATTAATTCACCAGACAAAGGCATGGACCCCAGGGATATTTTTTTAAAGTTATTTGCATGTAATCACCGGGAGTCTGATCAAAAAAATATCCGGCATAAACTGGCACACCATCTACCTCATAAGAAATAAAGCCGCTTAAATCCTCCAAATCAGGTACACCCATTCTCACGGAAGGGGCAGCTCCTGAAGGTTTTCAGCTGCATAAATCCATTAGCAGGTCAACAATAATGAATCCACCATTTATTTCAATATAATTACGCGCTTTTTCATCAATAGCAGTTATCTTCATACAGCCTGACCTCCCGGTCTAAATTTATATACCCCCATAGGGTATATAATATATATAATAGCATTGCCCTTTTATAAGGTCAACTATGTATCTGCAATAAAAAAAGCCGTTGCACGGCTTTTTACCAGATATGATTCCTTTGAGCTTCACTATTTAGAAAATCGCGGAAATGAGGATGGGCAATATTAATAAGCTCTTTAACCCGCTCCCTGACTGAGCGTCCCCGCAAACAGGCCACCCCATATTCGGTTACTACATAATCCACATCAATACGGGAGGTAGTAACAATAGTTCCCGGTTCAAACTGGGGCATAATACGGGAAACACTATCTCCACGACCGGTAGAATAAAAAGCTATAATAGACTTGCCCCCGGGAGAATCCTGAGCTCCATTTACAAACTCCTTATGACCACCTGTTCCACTAAATAAGCGTCCTCCAACTGATTCGGCAGAACATTGCCCGGTTAAATCCATCTGCAGAGCTGAATTAATGGATACCATCTTATGGTTTTTCCTAATAACTGCCGGATCATTCACTACACTGGAACGATGAAACTCAACGGCCATATTATCATCCAGAAAATCATAAAGGCGTCTGGTACCCAAGGCCACAGCAGCAACATATTTATTCTTCCATATAGTTTTCTTACGGTTGGTAATAGCACCCGCTTCGTGTAAATCCAGCAGACAATCGGTAAACATTTCCGAATGAACCCCCAGGTCCTTCTTATGACTGAGACTCAGAGCTACTGCTCCGGGGATGCCCCCAAACCCTATCTGGATAGTCGAACCATCTTCAATCAAATCGGCTACATAAGACCCGATTAACATGTCCTTTTCGGTCAACTCCGCCGCTGGCATCTCAGGAACCGGACGATCAGTCTCTACCAGATAATCAACTTCTGAAATATGTACCTGAGTGTCACCAAAAGTTCTGGGCATATTAGAGTTAACTTCCAGAATTACTTTATCAGCATTCTCTATAAAATCCTTTTCCATAACAGTCGACAGGGACAAAGAAAAATATCCGTGCTTATCCATCGGTGAAACTGTTCCTATAAACACATTAGGGCCTCTGTAATTCATACGCCGGTTACTAAACCGATGTAACTCCAACGGTACATACGATACCGTTCCCAGATCATGTGCTGCCCGGGGACCATCAGTGTAAAACCAGCTGTTTAACAGAAAATGTCCTTTCATGGCAGGATTCATGAAAAACTCATACTGGCCCAGCAATAAAGCTGATACCACTGAAACATCCTCAACCCGGTCACTTATAGTATGTAAGTTACCAAGCAAGGTAGCCGGTTCACAGGCAACCAGCGCACACACCACTTCATGATGGCTCTTAATCTGTTGCAAAGCTTCTTCCACCGTTACTACTTTACGACGATAAGCTTCGGAATAATTCATAATTCACCTCAAAAATGAGTATATCCTTATCATTATGTCATACGGGGGAGAGCTTTTTCAATCCAAAATTTCATTTAATATAATTCTTTCCGGCAAATTATTAATAATCGATTATTACCGGTGAATTGTGGCTAAAATAGAAACAGGATATTCTTTTAAAACTGATAATACAAATGATGAAATATGTAAGCTGGTCGGGTTTAAGATAAAGTTTAATCTTTTCTTGAAATGCCCGATTAAAACATGTATAATACTCTTTGCGGGCGGGTGTAGCTCAGTGGTAGAGCCCCAGCCTTCCAAGCTGGTTGCGAGGGTTCGATTCCCTCTACCCGCTCCATTTTTTTGTCCCTGTAGCTCAGCTGGACAGAGCAACGGCCTTCTAAGCCGTGGGTCGGGGGTTCGAATCCCTCCGGGGACGCCACTTTAGACTGTTACTGCCGCAGGAAGCGGTTTGTTTAATTTTGGGGCGTACAAAGCCAGTTGCTTGTTTACTTTTGATCTTATCCATGTTAATATGTTTATTCGTAAGGTCATTTCTTAAGGGTTTCAGCCGCTTTACTGATACCTGGCTGAAATGTTTCCGGGAATAAATATTATGGTGGATGTAGCTCAGTTGGTTAGAGTACCAGATTGTGGCTCTGGGGGTCGTGGGTTCAAATCCCATCATCCACCCCATAAAATTTCTTGACAGCCCAACCGTGAGACTAGTATACTCTAAACCGTTGGGGTGTAGCCAAGCGGTAAGGCAACGGACTTTGACTCCGTCATTCGTAGGTTCAAATCCTGCCACCCCAGCCATATAAGGGCCATTAGCTCAGTCGGCAGAGCACCTGACTTTTAATCAGGGTGTCCCGCGTTCGAGTCGCGGATGGCCCACCATTTAAAAATAAGTAACCGCGCAGGTTTGCGCGGTTTTTGCTTCTCCTGTAGTATTCATTTTTTACCGTTTTACTGCAATCTTACTGCAATGTGTTTTATAGTGCTTATTTTGCAAAGTTCGGGGAATACTTTTTCCGGTTATTCCGTAGATAATATTACGAATAAACAGGCCGGTTCCCCGGCCCTGATGCAAAAAGAACCGTCCGAGACTGCTGAAAAAGTCCTCCTTTGCGTGTCATTCTGAACGATAGTGAAGAATCTAGTTGGCTTAATCCCAATATTACTGCCTTTAAAAGAGATCCTTCGTCGCCTGCAGCTCCTCAGGATGACATTTATGGTACTTTTTCAGTGATCTCGAACCATCCCCGTTGCATGCCGTTGCCTTTACTTTTTTTCCACTTCGCATAATAATGCTTTATAAACAGGAAAACCAGAGATATAATCGCAATTCTCATCATCTGTCAAGCGATTAGTATTTGATTGTGCCCATGATTCAGTTTGATAAGAAGAACCACCGCCCATATTTAAATCGACTTCACCAGTGGGTATATAATCATATCTACTCCTACTTCACAGGCAGCTTTAAAATAATGCAGCAAATTATCACTAATGAAATCAAATAGATTCTCTACCAATTGCGAGTTAGATACTAGTCCTGGCACTTTTACTCAGCAGCACCCTTTGGTATTAGTCAATATTGGGGCTGGTGGCCTGTTAACCAACTATCTATAATTAGACAATAAAAAATACTTCCACATGGATGGACTCCGCTGGGGGTCTATTCTTTTCTGGGCATAACCTGGCTTACCAGCGGGAATGTTAATACTGCCTGTTATGGTAAAACAATTAATTGTTGCGTAAATAGCAATTGCTGGTGAGGCAGGAATGAAGCAGATGAAGATATTCACCTGTGGGAGACAGGATATCCGCACGGTAGAGGTTACAACCATATATCCCAAAATATATTTGGCCATGTTGCTGATGCTGGTTATAGCTTTAAATTACTATGATATAATGCACACTATTTATCTGTGTTCTTCAGCTAATGTAACCGAGGGTAATCCATTCATGGCGTTTTTGCTGGGTACAAATCCCCGTTTAGCTATAGTTTTCAAAATGGGTATTGCCATTCTGTTTGCATTTACTATGCTTGTCTATTCAATGATTCACTTCAGGCGCGCCTGCATGATAAGCTCTTTTATTGCTTTAATTTATCTAATGCTAGCAGCATGGCATGTAAGCGGGTTTCCTCTATAGATAATGCTATTGTCTAAATGGTCCGGAACCATCAATATAAAATCAGACACTGATTTTGTAGTTTTCTAAATAAAGGCATAAATTACTCGTATAGCTGTAGCCAGGAATACCAGGGACCATACTATAAGCATGATCAGAGGTATGTTCTTCATTACTTTGGTGGTGGGGGATTTCCTTAATTGCTTATTTTTTATACCTTCATTATAGTGGGTAGAAACAATACGAACCCCCTTGTCTTTTATCAGAATTCGTTCCACATCTACTACTGCCTGTTTGCGGGTCTGCAAGTAGTCTATACCGCTACTTAAAGCAATACGGAACAACCAGGAAGAAAGCATGCCTAAAAAAGATATCGCTAATAAGAATCCACAAAAAGACATGCTGTTAATATCTGGCCAGAAGGAAGCTATCACAAAAAGTCCCCCGGTAATATAAAAGAAATGGTTTAGCTTTGACCAGTTGAGCTTGTCTTCATGTATATAAAGATCAATAGCTCTTTCATATTGGCTAACAACAATTTCCTTATCATAAAAACTGTTACAGGGATTATCCCAAAAGAAAATCGCTCGCTTAATTTTGTCTTCCGGGGTTACCGTAAAGGCGATCCTGAATCCCAATTCTTGATGAAAATCGATTGAAGCTTTATTAACAGGCTTGAGCACCACGGCAGCAAATATATTTTGTTTTATTTCGTCCATTAAGGAACTATATAACTGAGTAGCATAACCTTGGCGATAAGAATCGGGAGCTACACAGACCTGTTTGATAATTACAAAATCATCATTGCAATAGGCCAGGATTTTCTTGTTTACTATTTCTCCAGGGTCAATTTCTTCACGGGTGAAGGCTAAAAGAAAAGCGCATATATTCCCCTCATCTTCCAAAACCCAAAAATAACGGTTATTCAAGATACATTCTTTATATAATTCCAAATCGTAGTTGGACACTAAAAAACCATGCTTCAGTTTTCCCATTTTTAATCTATCCAGGGAATTACTCATTGCAAGCTCGTGGATTTTCTCTGCATCCTCTAATTGAGCCGTTCTAATATTCACCTCTTCAAACCTCCATCATAATAACTGTCATATACGCTTTGATTCATATTCGTCCAACCATAAAAGTTTTCCTTCCTGATACAGGGAAGTGTGTTTCTTTCTCAGTTCCCTCTTATAGATTTGGGGTAGATTACCTAATTGGCTTAAGTACATTTCCCGGGCTTTACATCCGGAACAGAAATGGGGTTTCCAAAAATCAGCTATTATGTATTTGGCATCCATTCGGACCTCCATTTTCATTTATTCCTCGAGGTAGCCGAGGTTTTCTATGTTCCACTGGATTTTTTCCTTAATTATGAACCGATGCGCAAGAGTATGTTACCATAGGGGCTTCTGAGAATTTCCCCTTTGAAATGATTCCTCAGGGGAAGAATTATCCTTTTCGCCAGGGCGTTTTGCCGCAGTTTTTTTACCTGTGGGAGGATTATGTAATTTGGGGTTTGACTGCCCGCATCATTAATCATTTTGTCAGGTTGATCAGGGATTAGATTCCTGCAAGCGGAGGGGTTCAGCCTCCCCCGCGGAAGGTAAAAGCTCCCGCTACGCGTTAGATATTTGTGGCAATGTCAACTGTGGAAGGTAAAAGCTCCCGTAGTGTTGCTAATAGATAGGAATTTGCTTTTTACCCTTTTCTGTGTTTGGCAAGTAAAAAATACATCAAAATGTGTAAGTCTGTAGCTTTGTCCACCAAAAACCAACAGATGACTATAGTGAATTAAACGGTCAATAATCGCGCTGGTTAATTTCTCATCTTAGAATATCCCGTTCCATTTACTGAATTCCAGGTTGGTTGTGATAATAATACTGCGTTTTTCATAGCAGTCAGCTACCACCTGAAAGAGTAACTGAGCACCCTGGCGATCTAGGGGGATGTATCCCCATTCATCGCAAATCAGTAAGTCCAGTTTGGCCACTTGCTTTAGCATTTTGCCCAAATTACCAGCGTTTTGGGCATCATTTAACTCATTGACCAGAGTTTATGTTCGATAAAATTTCACCTTGCGATGTTTTTTCCAATTTACTGCTGTATTTTTATTTTGCCATAAACAACCGGCCGTAACAGTTCAGCTACAGACAATAATGACAAGGATTATAAACCAAATTATTTGGATTCTAGGGTTCGTAATCATTATCTAAACTTAGATCAAGTATCTTCCCGCGGTCTTGAAAGCGCTCCATGATTTGTTCTTTGCGTTTTTTTATATCAGTGGAATTAATGGTGGCAATTACACCTTCCACTGTGCGGATGAACTGTTCAAAAGGCAGTCCTACTGCCATCTCATCATCTTTCCAACCAGCCAGCATGCGAGTACTTGGACATAAAGGACTTAAACTCATTTTTCCTGTTAAATAAGGCTGGATCGTAATTTCCGCACAGATTGCCTGCATGGCTGCTGTACTTATATTAAGACGTTCTCCGCTATGATACACATTACCCTGGGTTAGCCGCATCACCTGATAGGGATTGGCGATGATAATTACCACATCGGGAATGATCTCCATTTCAGCCAGCGGAGCCGTGATAATTCCATAAGTACGGGCATCATAGCGATAAAGACCGGGAACCCCCTGCCGAATACGCCGGGCAACTGCCGGACTTGCATACAGGTTATACGAAAAGTATTCCAGACCGGATTCAATCCGCTCATTACTGGATTCCAGGGCCAGGGCTGTCGTTCCGCCATCACATTTATGATGCACTTGTTTCGTTTTCATCGCTTTACCACGGCTGGCACGTTCTACCAGTGAGCAATAGGCCAACTGTGTTTTGGGTTCCGGGTAGTCGGCCTGTTCATATTCTTCCGGGCTTAAGATTAACTTGACACCTACCGGCTGTCTGGATAACCCAATTGCCATGGCAAGATCTTCCACATATTCTTCAATTAAATCAACCGGCATAGGATCAGCTGGCGTTCCATAGGTTATTCTCGGGTGTTTATATGGTGACATGATTATCCATCCTTCCTAATTTAAATTGAAACCCAGGGAAAGTCGCAAGTAACCATATTGATACAATAACCAGGCAATAATAAGACAACAGCAGCTGGTCACCAACAGGGCAATCCAATCCGTGTTGGTAACTTTGACATCACGCCAGTAGGTGCGTTCCGGATATGCACCGAAACCTCGCCCCTCCATAGCGATAGCCACTCTTTCTCCCCTTCTTACTGCGGTCGCCAACATGGGTATCAGATATCGCTTGAGACTACCCAGCATTGCTATCGGGCTCCTGTTCTGATCTATTCCCCGCACCTGATGAGCAAGCCTTATCTGTTCCATTTCCTGTCCAAAGGTTGGCAGAAAGCGATAAGCAGCTAAAATAGCATATCCCAGATGGTAAGACAGACGAAACTGCCGGATTAAACTAATAACAAATTCCATGGGATCAGTCGTCAATACGAAGCCAAGTGACAAGATTCCCAGGGTAAGAATTCGCATCCCCAGCGCCAATGCGATAAGTATGTCAGACCATCCCCAACGCAGCGGCCCAAGTAAGCATATAACTTCAACGGGTCTATCCATTGTACCGCGGGTAATCAAGGAGAACAGCGTAAAGCCGAAAGCCAACAGAATAAACCATTTGGCTGGAGCCAGAAACGCCTTCCAGGTAAGACCGCTGGTTAGCATAATAATTATGGATGCACCCAGCAGTATAACCAGCGGCAATATTGGTTCATAATCAAAAGTAATAAGCAGGGTGGGAGTCACTAACATAAGCAGCTTAAAGGCAGGATTAATTCGTGCCAACAGAGGCCTGTTTGCAGCGTCAGGCTGCTGCGTCTGGTAATCAGACATCGGCAGCAACTCCTTTAAAGTCAGCCCTGGCATATATTTTCTGCCAATTACTGCAAAACTCATCAATCCTGGTGCAGTCAGGAAAGTTCGGGTTCAGATGTTGTATTGCCTCCGTCAGCGCCATGATAGGCGGCGGCTGCAAGCCACACTCCGCTAATAGCTGCGGTTGTCTGAAAAGCTTTGATGGCGGACCGTCAAACTGCAGATACCCGTTATTTAGAACCATCACTCTCTGACAGTGCTCACTAACCAATTCCATATCATGCGTAATCACCAGGACTGCGGTTCCATCCCGGTTAATCTGCGTTATTAACTGCAGGAGCTCGTTATTATTGCGATAATCCTGCCCATATGTCGGTTCATCCAGAATAATCAGCTGCGGTGTTGTAATCAGCATGGAGGCCACACTGAGACGACGTTTTTGACCCTGGCTAAGTTGATAGGGATTGCGTTTTTTCTCTCTGCTTAAGCCAAACCGGTTTAGGTATTCTTCCAACAGGGCTGCCCGACTTGGCATTGGTATTGATTTGTTCATATTAAAAGCCAGCTCATTCTCGACCATATCCGTTACGAATTGGTGCTCCGGGTTTTGAAACACCATCCCCAAATGATGAAACAACTCCTTGTGTTTGAAGCGCTTAAGCTCCCGGCCTTCTAGTCTGATACTGCCTTGATAACCATTTGGAAGCAGATTAAGCAGCGCACGGGCCAGGGTGGATTTCCCTGATCCATTGGCGCCAACCACTGCTAGGAATTCACCCCGCTTGATAAAGAAATTCAGACCATGCAATACTTCCTGGTGAGGACGATAGCTTCCGTATAGGTCCTGAACCTTGATCAGCGGTTCAGCAGTCAGATCTCGCAACGGTCTGATACCAGGTTCATTCACCTTGTTCCCATTACCGGGCACATTCTCCGATATCTGCTTGAACTCGTCAGATCCCTCGGACTGCGCTTCCCGGTTCGTTGGTTTAGTCGTCAGCACAGCTGCAGCCTCTTTGCTGCTCAGGGGCAAAGAGGCCAAATGATCAATCCCTCGAAGTTGTGTAACCATTCGGGTAGCCCGGGGCAGATAAAGCTGATCCCAAAGTTGATGACGGGCCAGCATCATAGCAGTCGGTTCCGGCTCGCCTTCAGCCACCAGACGACCCTGTTCCGACAATACGACCAGGTGCGCTGCCTGAGAAATTACCGCTTCCAACCGATGCTCAATAAGAATAATGGTCTTTTGTTCCTGTCTTTGCAAATGCTTAATTAGATTGAAAATTTCATGGGCAGCTACCGGATCGAGATTGGCAGTGGGTTCATCTAGAACCAGTATGCCCGGGTCCAGGGCCAGCACTGCAGCGATCGCTATTTTCTGTTTTTGTCCTCCCGAAAGCTGCGCCAGCATTACTTTTTCCCAGCCTGCCATACCGACCAAGCCCAGCGCATGGTCAATTCGCTCCGCCATTTCCCGGCGCTGTACACACATGTTCTCCAGACCGAACGCAACTTCATCACCCACGGTCAGTGTACAAAATTGCTGTTCCGGATCCTGGAGAACCACGCCTACCTGCAAAGCAGTATCCAATCCTCTTGTGACAAGCAGGTTGGTATCATTTAAATTAACTTGTCCCCAGCATTCGGCCTCCACCATGTGCGGTATGATCCCATTCAAACATAAAGCCAGACTGCTCTTGCCGCTGCCGCTGGGACCCAGGAGCAATGTAATCTCGTGTTGCGGGAAATTACAGCTGACATCCAGCAGCACCTGGTGCTGCTGGCCGGGATATCTTAAAGAAAGATTACGGACATTAATAATAGACAAATGATTCTATCCTCTCCAACATAATCAGGAACAACCTCTTATTTTGTGAGGTTGAATGCCTGACCCAGAGCAAAATTATTTAATACCCCGGTGCGAGCCAGTGCATCACCCAGAAGCTTGGCCATAAAACCACCAAGTATCGCTCCGGATACAATCCTGATCAGGATCATCCCTGCCAATACGCTGGCCGGTTGTGCACCATAACCAAAAACAAAGAAATCTCGTACAAAGATTACAGGAGCTACAAAGGCCCCGGCAAAAATCATCGTCAGCCAATCGAAACGGTAATATTTAAAGATAAAGAAAATAAATTCCGCAGCTGCTCCCTGAATAAGACCAGCCAACAAGATATTCACGACGCCGAAGGGACTCCCCATTAACAATTCAACCACCGCAGAAACCAATCCACCCAGGATAGCAAAGCCAGGTTTGCGAATGATGTACATAACCAGAATCCCTGGCAGGAAATAAAGCCCATACAATACCTCAATACCCACTGGTCCCAGCACCGGTTGGAGAGGCATATAAAGGCTGCTCCATGCCATCAATACCATGCCAAATACTGCACTTACCATAGCGCCAACTACAACCTCACTTGTATTCCATACTTTGTTCACCAATAAAACCTCCCATAACAAATAATTATAGATAATTTTACATATCTAGATAAAATTATACATATATAAACATGTTATGAGAAGTATAATCCAAGTGAATATATCCAAACTCAAAGATCACCAGACTTTTCAAGACCCGGATGCTTAATCCGCCAGCGAGAACCGTCCCCGCTGAATACTCATCTTCAAACGGCATTGGCATGGCATAATCATCAGAGAATTCATCAAAACTGATCTGAGGAAGTTCCTCATAAGAAACCTCTTGAGCTCTGCAGGTATTGAGAATCTTTTCGTTCGCGATGGAGAGCGGAACACTTGCGACGTCCATGGATGGACTAATGTCGCGGTGCCATGGATGGCAAGGAGCGACCAAGGGCCATAAAGCTTTCTCGAACGCTGCTATTTTTGCCTCTATAGATTACTCTGGCAATACCGTCAGGCACTTCGGATGCGGGTATATAGAGCAGTCTTTCCTGTGAGAGGGGCGCTCTAATAATATATTTTCTGCCCTGGACATGGCATCCAATAGCCCGATAAGTCCCCAAGTACCGTTTTATATAGTCATGTTTCATTTACAATTCAAATGTTGCCAATACAGCTTGAATCTCAGGGATAGGATGCAAATTCAAATTTTATAGTAAATCCTGCTTAGCCACTTTGCCTGGCCAATCAGACAGATTATTGGAATGCTTATCGATAATAAAAGAATCCAGGGCAGTGGCAAAAAGATAATACCACAAAATAAGAATTCAATACTAACCGCCAAAATGGCGCTCATAGTTAATGGAACTTGCTCTAACATGGCATTGTTAATGATTTGTTGGGAACTGTTATGGCCAAGACAGGCGAGCGCGAGAGATATAATGATAGCTGCTAGAATAAGCAAAAATACCAATCCTGCTCTTTGCAGAATTACATATAAACTTAATTGAATTGCGAATCCTAATAATAGTACAGTTACTATACCGAATAGTGTTAATGGGAGGAAGGCAGCAATTTTGACAGCGATTAATTGGGAGGGTTGGAACCCGCTAAGCCAATAGAAGGATTTTTGCTCGCTTTCATTCTGCCAGGCAGTGGCTGGAAGCTCTCCATAACAGAAAAGCCATACCACTAATGATATGATTAAAAACAGCGTTGGATCATATAAATAGGATTTGATGGCTGTAAAACTGCAGATAATGAGAAGTGCCGCCCACACAATAAAACGCACTTTGGTAATGGCGTTGCGCATTAGGAGAAACCATTCTTTAGCGATAAAAGGATTTGCGAACAGGCGGCTAAATCGTTGGAATCTTATGAATGGCAGTCTATGCTTATTCATTGAGTCATTCTGCAAATAGGCTTCCCGCCATAAAGCAGACAAGGGTGAAGAAAAATATAGTATTGTTATGGAGACAGCACAAAAAATAAGAATGATTAAGAGCGTATCACGATTATCGAGTGTGGCCAAAGAAAGGTTATGCTTTGCTAACAAAATGCCAAGCATAGCCACGATAGCCCCACCCCATAAAAATGCAAAAAGTAGGTAAAAGACAGCCGCCATTCTATTTAAATACCTGTTTATCATAATATTACATACACAAGCAAACAGTGTGGCGGCCACGGGAAAGACCAAAAATGTCAATAATACTAGCCATGGTGAAAGGGTTTGGTTTGAGGCTGCTACAATAAGAGGAAGCAAAGACGCCACTCTTAGATTGCTGCACAAGACTTGTCCATAATTGGCCTGGATTATGTTATTGGCCTGGATTCCGGTCAACAAATCAAATTGGTTTTCCGCACTGGACAAATATTTTTCTGCAGATATATAGCTGGAACCCAGTAAAACGATAAAAGCCAGTAATAATAGCAGCGAAGTATCCATTTTAGAAAAATTGCCTTGCATGATCGCATAAATAATACACACTAAACCAATAAGCTCAATTAATATCATGCCCCATCCCTTTTTGGAATAGATAAACAGACTGTTAATACCTTGCTTCATTTTGATGTAAAATAAAGTGCTGGTAGTCATCTTTTATCCCCACCTAGTCTTTGATTTGGGCATCTGTTAGCTGCAAAAATAAATCTTCCAAATTACTGCTGCCAAATTTTGCGCTTAGTTCAGCCATCGTACCTGAGGCATTGCAAATACCTTTTTGGATTATCACAATATAATCGGCCAATTCCTCCATCACCGCCATTACATGGCCAGAGAAAAGTACCGTTTTACCGGCCGCTTTCCGCTCTTTGAATATTTTCTTAATTACTGCGATAGTTTTTGCATCATAAGCGTTGGTCAGTTCATCTACAATTAATAATTGAGGATCATTAAGCAATGCCAGGCACATGGATACCTTCCTTTGCATTCCCTGGGAATAGGTCTCCACCATTTGCTCCTGGTAGGGTACCAGATCAAACAGTTTCAGCAGATAATTAATTCGATCCATCAAAACGGATTCTTCCAAACCTAATAATTTGCCGCTATAGTAGAGATGTTCTTTGGCTGTCAGCCGATAATAAAGAATCGGTTGGTCAGGCACATAGCCAATTTGTTGGCGTATTGACTCATTGCCTTTTACCCAGATATCTTGTCCAGCAAGGAGGATATGGCCACTTTTCGGTTTCACTAACCCGGTCAGCATTTTCAACGTGGTTGTTTTGCCTGCTCCGTTGGGTCCCAAGAGGGCAAATATCTCACCCTTCTGAACGGTTAAGCTTACGTTATCTACAGCTTTATAATCTCCGTAAAGGTAGGAGATATTCTGCAGCTCCAATAGCGGATGGCCGGTGCGGATCTGGGCGGGTGTATCGGCAGGCCTGATATACTCCTGCCGAATTTCCGGGGATTTTTCTTCCGAACCAGATTCCTGGGCTTTTACTTCTTCATTTTCTGTTACATAGCTTTTAAGAGTTTTATCAAATTCCTCCTGGTCATCAACATTGATATATATTGAAGTTACCATACCCATTTTATTCCTGGAATTATCTTGATACTTGGCTTTTACAATCACTGGACTTTTCAAAGAAACAACATGGGTTGCTTGATTCGTTCCCATACAATAGAGATTTTCTTCTTTCCTGAACAGAGTAAGTCCAAGACTATCTTTCGTTGATACTTGTATAGCTACTGGTGCAATTTTCTCAATCATCTCCCATGGTACAGTGGTTTTAAAACGTCTGCCCAGGCAAATCGTCAGTCCGTTTTCTCCCAGCAAATGAGCTGATCTTAAAAGCGCTGATACATAAAATAACACTAAAAAAAGATCAAGCAATACGATTATTGCGGATATTATTAAAAAGCTATATATACTGTTTGTTAGAACATTAACAATAAATATAGCAAGAACCGTTTCTATTGCCATAATTACTAAAAAAGCATAGTTAAAATTTTTCATCTGTTGATTGCTTTTAGTATTGCTAAAGCGGAGAGTTTCGCTATATAACATATTGAATCACCCCTTTCCCAAGCAGGTGTACTTACTCGCTGGCTTTGGGTGTGGCTTTTCCAGCTTCTAAATACTCACATAGCAGTTCTATCATCTTCATTTGGGATGGTGAATATACTTCTGCAAACATGTTACGCCATAATGCTTCATGGGGTTTTTCCAGCCCTCCTTGAATTATCAGCTTTTCGTAAAAAGGAAGGCTCATTATAAACTGAGCATATTCGCTGGCTAGTTCCGTAATAACTGGAGAATCAGGTGAGATGTCTGCAATAGCTGTGATGCGCGGCCCATAATCCAGAGATTGCTGGTATTTATCGGGATGTTCATGAAAATACTCCGCGGCCTCGCGCATAGTGTCCTGATAATTCAGACCCCACTGCAAATCATCTATGGCCCCATAGAGTTTGCGCTCCTGCTCATAAATTTCCGGGCAAATGCTCAAGTATTGTTCCCGGGCATCTTTACCCAGTATATCTACATACATTTTGAAGGATGGTGATTCATCAGGGTCGTCAGTCAGGTCATGCCGATCTTCGCTCAACAAGTTCTGAATTTTCTCTAATCGCTCGGTCATGGTGCGAATCTGCGTCAGCAATTCTGTTTGCAAAGCGATCAGAACCTCACGGAAAGACTTATGGTCATCAGGCTCACCCAGTATTTCCTTGATCTGCTCCAGGCTTAAACCCAGAGATTTAAGACGTTTAATTGAACGCATACGGTTTAATTCTGCCGGGCCATACAATCGATAACCGCCAGCCGAACGCTTCACTTCAGCCAGCAAGCCAATTTTGTGATAATGAAGCACCGTTTTAATAGTCACCCCGGTCAATTTTGCGAATTCACCGATTTTAAGATGTTTTTCCAATCTTCATCCCACCTTAAGAAAAGTATAAACCCCTACCTTAGGTCGGGGTCAAATAATTTTTCTACTATATAACTAAAAAGCACCTGCGTTTCCGCAGATGCTCAATAGCTTATGGCAGATCTTTAATCCTCTTCATGCTTGTCTCAAGTTAGATTTCACCTAAATCTACTATGGTAACGGTCTTATTTATGCAAATTGTAATTTCATAGGTAATATTGGGCTAATAATGCTAGCGTTACAATATTGACCAACGATATACTGAGAAGGGTACAATGCAAATTCCTATCTATATCTATAATAATTATTGTGCCCTCAAATATAAGTGTTTTATATTTTATCATATTTTGGAAATATATTAAGCCAAAAAATGAAAAGCCCCTGAAGTATAACTCCAAGAGCTTTCAATGTCTACTGGTGCGGGCGAAAGGACTTGAACCTTCACGGGGTCTCCACTAGATCCTAAGTCTAGCGCGTCTGCCAATTCCGCCACGCCCACATTTTACTGACTTGTTGTATTTTACTTCATTGTATAATACTATGTACAGTAATAACTCTTAAAGTATTGCCTGTAAATAACCGCGGAAATTCGATAGCCTTTTTAGAGAATGAAAGCCCCCAACGAGTCGCGGGGGATGCGCAAAAATACAGAGACTGATGTAGAGATGCCGGCACTGGTTGACTCTGATATTTCAAGAAAGGCCTTTCGTAGAAACTGGGCCCGCCTGATTCAAAAGATTTATCATACGGATCCATTACTCTGCCCTAAATGCAGTGGTCACATGCGAATTATATCCATTATCGAAGATCTGGCTATCGTAAAGAAGATATTGCAACATTATTGGTGAGCGATAGCGGCTGGGATTATGTCCCGCCGCCTTTCTTTTTACGTCAACAAGCGATGGCTTATAAACCTCGCTAAATTATTACTTCTTCCCTCTGCTTCCAAATCAGCTATCAGACCAATGCTCATTTTGCCCATTCGTGCACCATTTTGACCCTTTCGTGCAAAATTGATTACATTAACCACCATTTAAGAGATAATCAACTGAATATAAATTATGTACGAAAGTAGGAAAGAAGAGACTATTTTAAGGAGTAATTTATAACATGAAAAAGATATTTTTAATGGTATTGGTATTTATGTTCGTATTGGGTTCAGTCAATATAACCGTTGCTCAAACAGCTGATCAGGCCAAACCTACCGAAGAACAGTACAGGCAAAAAGCAGAGATAGCCCAAAAACTAAGGGAAGATGGGACTCTCGACCGGATTGAAAAACAACGGCAGGAATATTTTCAAAAATATAAAGGCACTTTCCTCCCGCAATTAAAAACGGAGGATATTAATAGTCCCGAGGGAAAGGCAATTAAAAAACATATACTTCTTATTATCATAGGAACCGCAGGGACGTTATTTCTTATGGTTTATGCATGGCTGGGCACGGATATAGGCGTCTTTTTTCCCGGTACATATTCCGGTGAGACACCCGGCATTTATATCCTGTCTACTACATCCAGGGTAGTTTGCCTCTCCGATGATTTCAAGATTTTGACCACCATTGATTTGTTGGGTTCCTCTGACTTGACCTACGGCGGGAACGGAAAAGTGTACGCTACCATAGATGGAAACTCACGAAAAGGTGGTCGAGAGATCGATGTATTACAGAACGGCAAACTCCAAAAACGGATAAAACTGACTTATTCACTGCCCTGGAAAGCGCAATACAATCCATATAATAATAAGCTGTACGTTAGTCATAAATGTAAGATTACCAACCATAAGGAAAACTGCATAACGGTTATAGATACAATTACCGACGAAGAAGAAACCAATATTATGTATAACTATGGTATTGAAGATATGGCTTTTACCAGCGACAACAAAATGATTGCAAGTGCCTGGGAAGTCATCGAAGACGACCGTTATTTGACCGTTTTTGATCTGAAAACAAATCAAATTATAAAAACCATGGCTATGGGGGATTTGGAGATCTCCTCTTTGGCAGTTGGAAGTGATGGCTTGATTTATGGTGTAACGCAGCTAAAAGATAATCCCGTTTTGTATGTCATTGATTGGAGAAAGGAAGAAATAAACAAAGTTGGGCTAAGTTGTCCTTATCCTTTCCAGGTTTACCTCCATTCACAAGATAAAAAAGAATACGTTTACATATCCCACGTGAACGAGAATAATCTGCGCGAAGGGCATATGATTTCGGTAGTAGATCCCTTGCTTCAAAAGGTGGTTGATGAGTTGGATACTGTTATTTGTCCTCACTCCGTTTTGTTTTACGATGATCAACTTATGGTTGGAAATTGTCAAAATAATAAAGTGAATATCCTGGAAGAAAAGACTCTGACCAAAAGCCTGGATATAGAGTGGCCTATCGACATGGTCGCATTACCAAAGTAGAAGACTGGGCAGATGGGCTAACTGAGATCAAGTATTCTCTTCAAATAAAGTAATTCCCATAGCCTCGAGGTGCTTTACCCCTATTTTTAAGAGAGGATAATGGTAATATGAGACAACCTGTAACTGTCAAGTAAAAATGAACAAAAAAAGATAAATAACTTTGGACACCTAATTATTGCCAAAATTGGTTTGACGATGCTTCAAACGATAGCTGTCGCCGGTTAGATGGATAACCTCACTTTTGGGTGTCAAGGGGACGGTTCTCTTGACACCTTTATGCCTTTAATACTGTCCCCCGATTAAGTCCGGTAAGCCTGGCAATTTGACGAACGGAAAGTCCCTGTTCTTTCGCGGTACGTACTGCTGCATCCCGTTTTGCT